>ENA-OFCX01000101-OFCX01000101.1-metagenomes-genome-assembly--contig:-NODE-101-length-45548-cov-5.680280_pt1 | contig 45548 bp, 45 predicted proteins | sample MGYA00153384_OFCX01 | MGnify analysis MGYA00153384
GCCCCGGCATGAGCTGCATTTTGCGCCTAGCCGTGCACACCGATGGCTGCGCGATGTACCGTCATTTTTAACGTGACACAACACTAGAATGCTTGAGAGGTAATGTGATGTCGAACAATCTAAGATTTAAGGACGTCTGCGGATGGTCACGCGATTAGCGCCGCGCATGATGCGCAAGAGTCGAAGTCTGGCAGTCGATTTAGTCGACACGCTGCAAGCGCGCATAAAAGACGGCACCTATACGACCGGAATGCGCATGCCCACCGAGGCCGAAATCATGATTGAACATGGTGTGAGCCGCACCGTTGTGCGAGAGGCTATGTCGAGATTGCAGCAGGCGCGGCTCGTCGTGACCCAGCACGGCATTGGCAGCTTTGTGAGCGCGTCGTTGCCCGAGGAACAGGGCTTTCGCATCGATCCCGTCGATGTTGAAACGATTGTTGATATCGTCAACGTGATGGAGCTGCGGGTGAGCCTGGAGACAGAGTCTGCAGGGCTCGCGGCAACGCGTCGAAACCTGCGGCAACTCACTGAGATGCACAACGCCATTGTGGAATTTGAGAGGTGTGCTGCCGCAGGTGCAGACACGCTGGAGGCGGATTTCAGGTTTCATTTGTCCATTGCCGAGGCGACGCGAAACCCGCATTTCTTCGAGCTGATGCGCCATCTCGGCACGATGGTGATTCCGCGCGCGCGCGTGAATTCGCCACAGCTTGCCAACGAAGAAAAGAGTGCTTATCTTGATCGCGTCAATCGCGAACATAAGATGATCTACGACGCGATTGAGCGTCAAGCGCCCGATTCGGCGCGCGCTTCGATGCGGGTGCATCTAACCAACAGCCGGGAGCGGCTACGCCGTTTTGCTGAAGCGTCGTAGCGGCGTTTAGGCGAGGGTTTCGCAAGCGCAGGGTGTGTATACGCGGCTTGCGGCGACGCGATTGTTGATGGCTAACGAAGGGCGCAGCTAGCGCCGCCAAGCAAACTTCTCGCTCGTTCAATACAAATCTTATGGTGTTTGCAGGCATCATCGTCTCCATCGACTGCCCACGCGTTTGTCGGGCCACCATCGGCGCGATGTCAGATTTACGATGTCTGTAAAGCACTTTTTTGTTGAGCGCGTTGACGCCATGCCGCGACGCAAAACTTTCGTACTCAGCGCCGCGAGGTGGGATGACACCCGAGAGCGGCGCTGACGTGCGACCCATCAGGCAAGCGGCGCGGGTGGTGGCGGTGATGAGCGTTGCAACTGCAGAGCGCCGCAAAAGTTTTTATAAACCGGAGCGTTGCTCTTGGCTCTCCGGTCGCGGCGGGTGGGGAGTTCGGCTTTGATGTGCACGAGACTCAGGCTCAACTGTTGCGCGATGCGCCAGAGACTGCGTGCCCCCAGCGCGGGTTGGTGCAGATCGCCTTTCCTCGGGCGACCGCTTCTCTTCTTCTTCTTCACCTTTGAGGCTTTGACCGTGACCGGGGCAGCTCGCTCGTGCGCATGGATCGCGGTGCCGTCGCGGCTGAGATGGCCGGCAAGACGAAACTCCGATGCGTGTGCTGGAGCGCGAAGTCGTCGTTACGCAATCTTGCCTGTAATTCAACGATCACACGCTGGCGCTCGAACAGGCGTTGTGTAAACGGGGTGCGTGCGATAGCGTTCATGGGCAGGTGTGTCGCTTGATTGGAGTCTCGTTACTCGATCATGCCAGCGTTGGCCACACCTGCAACCCCTAACGCCTAACGCTCGTCAAATCTACCCAGCTGACGACTTATCCCACTGCGGTGGGCGGGTTTGGTAAGAGGCTTCCGTGACACGGCATTTCTGCAGAGAATTTCCGGTTGACGATGTTGCTAAAACGGCTGGGTGGTCTCATGCGCCCGTTGGGCGGGTGTGCATTGCATATTGCTAGTGTCGTGTCACGCCAAAAGTGACGCATGTCACTTGCCCTCGCTGCGCACCGCGTCCTCGCAAAATTTGCATATGCCTCGGCATGAACTGCGTTTTGCGCCTAGCCGTGCACACCGATGGCGGCACGACACACCATCATTGTTAACGTGGCAGACACTACGAGTCAATTTGGTAATAACTCGACAAAGTCCAAAAAACCACTGCCACGCACTGAGCGAGAGCCATTGTCCGGAAAAGCTGTATCTCGGGCGCAATCGCGAATCACGCGCTGAAAAACGTCTCCGCAACTCGGGGCAAAGTTTCGTTTTTGGTGCGTACGGACGGACGGTCGTGCATTTTCGAACGTCCGCCGTCGAGTGCACCGCAAAATCGCAGCATGCCACCTCGTAGAGCCCAACTCGACTCCATCGCCATCTCCATCCTGCTCGCTTGCTGCCTGTTTTGGGGCTTTCAGCAGGTGTTGGTGAAAGCGACGATTCCTGAGGTGCCGCCGGTGTTGCAGGCGTTTTTGCGCTTTGCCGGAGCGACCGCGATTTTGTGGCTGTGGTGTCGCTGGCGCGGTATTGCACTGTGGGTTCGCGACGAATCGTTGCGACCCGGGCTGATTGCTGGCGCGCTGTTCGCCGCTGAATTCGCCTGCCTGTTTGTCGGGCTCGAATACACCAGCGCGTCGCGGCTGACCGTGTTCGTTTACACCTCGCCGTTGTGGGTGGCCGCGTTGTTGCCGGTGTTTGTTAAGGCGGAACGATTGCGCCCGGTGCAATGGCTCGGAGTCGCCTGCGCGCTTGTCGCAGTGGTGTTCGCTTTGAGCGAAGGATTTTTCGGCGGTGGCAAAGCATCGGGCACGTCATTGGTGTGGTTGGGCGATAGCCTCGCGGTGTTGGCGGGCATGCTCTGGGGACTCACAACAGTGGTGATTCGCGCGTCGGCGCTGTCGCGGGTGTCGGCCGAGCGCTTGCTGTTCTATCAATTGGCGGTCAGCGCCATCATGCTGCCAATTTTGTCGCTGGCGCTCGGCGAAGCGTGGACCTTTCAGTACAGCGCATTTGCTTGGGGCTCACTCGCGCTGCAAACGATCGTCGGCGCGTTCGCAAGCTATCTCGCGTGGATGTGGTTGCTCGGGCGCTACCCCGCAACGCGGGTGTCGGTATTTGTCTTCCTGACGCCGATGTTTGCGCTGCTGTTCGGTGCGTGGTGGTTGCACGAATCGATCACACCGACGCTCGTATTCGCGCTCGCCTTCGTAGCGGTTGGGATTGTTCTGGTCAATCGCAAGCCGAATGGATCTCTCGCGAGCGTGACGCGCTAAAGTTGCGTCTGCCATAAGTCCCGCTAATCCCGTCGAGACCACCCCGAAGCGCGTTGAGCTCGATTTCGCGCAGTGGCGCGACGTGTTCGGTCGCCTTGATGCGTTGCTCGACGTGCCGCCCGAGGATCGGTTGCGCGCAGTGGAGCAGAGCGTGCTGAGGGACGACGCCGACGGCCACACCTAAGTGCACGCCGTGCTGAAGGATTTTTGCCAACGCACTACGATGACCAACGCGCTAGGGATCGCGGGCATCACTGCGATTTCGCAAGCGTTGCTTGGCACCACGCATCTGGAGGCGGGTCAGCGCTGCGGCAACTATCGGCTGATTGAACCCATAGGGCAGGGTGGCATGGGTAGTGTCTGGCGCGGCGAGCGCATTGACGGTTTGTATCAATCGCAAGTCGCGGTGAAACTGCTCAGCTTGCTCGCGTTGCCTGCGCATGCGCGCGCGGTTTGCGCGCGAAGGTGAGCTGCCGGCGCGGCTCACGCATCCGCACATTGCGCGCTTGCTCGACGCCGGATTGACTGATGATCGTCAGCGATTTCTCGTTCTGGAATTGGCGGTTGGGCAGGACATCACGACGTTCGTGAAAGCGGCGGGGCTGGATCAGAGCGCGACGGTGGCGCTGTTCCGTCAAGTGCTCGCCGCCGTCGCCTTCGCGCACCGCCAACTAGTCGTGTATCGCGATATCAAACCCGGCAACTTCATGGTCACAACCAGCGGGCAGGTAAAACCGCTCAACTTCGGCGTTGCTAGATTGCTCGACAGCGATGAGACCGAAGGCAACCTCACACTCGTGGTTGGTGCGGCGTACACCAAGGCGCACGCAACGCCTGAGCAATTGTGCGGCGACGCGGTAGGCACGCGGCGGACGTGTTTTCGCTGGGTTGTGTGTTGCATCAATTGCTGGTGAACGAAGCACCGCATTGGCCATTGCCCAAACGCGAACCTGCGCCTGACATGCTTCCCGCGCCGGTTGCCAACCCATTGTTCACCACCGATGTGCACGCGATCACCCAAAAGCGCTTGCCGTTGCGCCTGATAAACGCTACGCAACGGTTGCCGCGTTCGACGATGATCTTAGTCGTTTTTTGAGCGGCGAAGCCTTACGTGCACAGCGTGCAACGCGCGCAACGTTCGCCATCGACGTGGACGGTGACGGCGTCGTCAACGAAAAAGACATCACCATTTTGCAGCGCGCGCTATTCGGATTCAGCGGCAGCGCAGCCACGGCGGGGCTGTCATTCGTGGGCTCAGCACGCGCAGACTGGAGTGCAATTCGCTTGTGGCTAAACCCTTAATGCACGCTTGGGCTGCCGTAGAAAACATGCTCTATCGCACCGGCAGCATGATCGCGTTTGTATCGGTTTTGCGTCTGTGCGTGCGAACTGGCAACGTTTAAAACTCTTTGAAAGTCAGTTATGAATCGCAAGTCCAATCCTGTGTTTGCCGTTGTCGTGAGCCAGGTGCTAGCCGCTCTCGGTGTGGTCGCGCAGGGTGTCGAGCCGAGCTGTCAGGCGTTGATCAAACAGATGACCCCCGCGAGCTGATCTGCCGTATCGCGTGGAACAGGGCATCAAAGTAGACGGAAAAATCAAGACGAACCATGCGGTGTACATCGACGGATACGTGCATGTGCGAGCAGACAATGGCCAGTGGATGCGCGTCGCCGTAAATCCCAAAGCGGTAGAGGCGCTCGCGTTGGAGGCGACGCGTGAATGCAAATTGACCGCTAGCGACACCGTCGGCGGCATGAAAATGAATGTTTGGACGATCAAGACGATCAGCCCGGTAGATCCGTTGGGTAGAGAGCTCTTGACAAGTCGCGCTTGGATCGGCTCGCTGGATAGACGCGTTTATCGCCAAAAATCGGATGACTTCGAGCAGCGAATCGCCTACGACAACGTGGTCAAACCGGACGTCACCGAGCAGAAGTCTCGGCAAAAAACCAAACACTGGGGGTGAGCCGGTGTCACGTCACGCCAAAAGTGACAGCATCTCGCTTGCCCTCGCTACGCAGGACATCATTGCAATACGTGCAGATGACGCGGCATGAACTGCGTTTTGCGCGTAGCCCTGCGCAACGATGCCTGCCGCATATGGGCCTTTGTCGGGGTGACCACCACGCCGGAGGTCGCCGAGGTCTATCGGCGCATGACCTTGTATGCCACGTTGGGTGCGGGTGGCAGCCTACGCTGGGGTGATGAACAAGTTGATCCAGCCTCACGTAACCTCTCGGCGTAACCCAATTTCACATACCGAGTCGCGTTTTTATCGCCGCCGTATCCGCTTTGAGTGTAGCGATCTCTGCGTCCTTTTCATTGACGAGTTGATTCAAGCCCTGGATCGCAGCGAAGGCAACACGCTGCGCGTCCATCGAATTGATCGCCCGATCAGAGTCACCCGAACCAAATGCGCTGAAAAAATCCTGTGCCATCGGTCCTATGTACCGCCGCTCGTTGCCGTTGCATGCCCAGATACTCACCGGCACCGCGATCAGCTGAGCCAGCATGGATCTGGGTGACACCGTTTTCACCGCGTGTTTCGCATTGCGGTCGCTCACGCAGTTGCAGCCGCTACCGCCGGGCGCAATGAAGCATCGTGAAGTGATCGCGCCAATCGTGTTGACACCGGTAATCAACTGAAACCCGCCGGTCGCACGTACGACGAACGTGTTGTGCAGCGGTGCAAGGTTTGAAGGCGTCGCGCCGAACGCGCCAATCGTCGCCGGATCAAACTCGGTGGACGGGGTCGCCCGGTCGCTCCAGACAAACATGTTGGAGCCGCGCGCGACCGCACCATAGCCCGCGGCGAACGATGCGAAGCCCAGCGCCTGATTGTAGAAACCACCGGGAACTGAGGCCCCTTCGCCTCCCGCAATGTTCTCCGCACCACCGCCGACGGTGTCATGCTGGAAGAGGGCAGTGTTCGACCGACCCCCATTAATGGTCGCATGATGACCGGTTGCCCGATTGCCCTCGCCACCGCCAATGCTCGCCCGTCCTGCGATCGCCACGTTGCCACAGCTGCGCGACGTTCCGGTGGTCGGATCGTTGCAGAACAACGTGTCGTCACCCCCCCGGCGACCATTGCACCAGGATGCGGAGTCAGTCCGATGGAGTTTCTGGTCGAGCCATTGACCACAGCGGGGGCACCCAACGCAGTGGTGCGAAAGATGCGTAGCCCGTTCTCACCGTTGAGCAGCATCTTCATCACGACGCCGCCGCTTTTTATCGTCATCTGCTGCGCATAGCTGGTGCCGAGTACGCCATCGACGCCAAAGCTGTTGCCGCCCTGAATCCAGCCATTGGCACCCGTGCCGCAGCTCGCAAGCAGAAAGCTGTTCACCGCACTGCTCGTGTTGCGCGTGCCGCTGCCCAGCGCGAGCCCAGTCGTCAGCGGCGCGCTCTGAAAGCCTGCCAGTGTGCGGCTGATGATCGTCGCGTCAGCGACGGTCACCACCGGGTTGCCGCCAGTGTCGGTGTTGCCGGTGATGTTTAACCCGCAACTCGGACAGGCAATGTTCAATTGAATGGTCGGCGCATCGGACGCCACGAAATCGGTGCCATTCACCAGCGCCGCACCAGTGAGCCCAAACGCATCGCGTGTGTGCAGTAGTCCCTGGCGTGTGAGCTGCGAATTGCCGTCGTCGAACGGGCAGGTTTGAGCTTGTGAGAGCATGGCCGCGCTCGCAGCCACGGGTACGCCGCGCAGTCGGTGAGTGCTACCCGTGAATCGTGAGGCCTCCGACGGTGGTCAAGCATTGCGGATCGTGAGATTCATGAAATACCCCTCTGGTCTGAACTCGTTCAGACGTAAATGGCGCGCAAAAACGCTCATGTCGTTTGCCTGCGGTGTTCTACGAGTTTGTCCGCTCGACGCTGATGGCGTCATGCTTGAAGCCTTTGATCGGAGCCTCGGGAAGGCTGTACGGATCGAAGTTAAATGTTAAGTCCCCCGGCTACGGCTCGCCTGTGGAGTGGCACGAGGATTGGGCGTTCTATCCGCACACCAATGACGACGCTGTAATACGACGACGGACGGTTTAGCGAGCGCGTTTCGGGCGCGTACCGCAGCAGCTATCGAACCCGCGTGCCGGGACTGAACAATAACGACGTTGAAGGCACCGGAAAATCGCCAAATGTGGACGCATCTGTATCGTACAAATGCGACGACAAGCTGGAGTTAACGTTGGAAGGCGTGAACCTCACCAATCAAGCCAACGACCAGCTTATCAGCCGCGCTCGAAACAGCTCGGTGGCGTGTACAGTGACTGGTTGTGAAGTCCTTGCAGGCTTCCGCTACAAGTTCTAAAGGCCGTTTCTGCACCTTCTCTCTGGGGAGATTTGCAGCGAGCGTCAGCCACACGCGATCCGACCGAATCGGTTCGGTCAACCGGACGCTCGAAATCGTCGGAACTGTCGGAGCGGTACACGCCGCGAAACCGCGCCCCATTCGCGGCTTGCGCCGCTCCTACACGCGCCGACTTGTGGGCAGGGCAGAGCGCGCATGACGACAAACGCTCCCGTGACATCGCGATAAGTTCACGGCACAAACGCCAGTTTTATAGCGTCGAATGAGCGCACTGCGCATCACTGGTGAAATCCCTAAGCGCATCCGACGCTGCCAGCGCCGATAATTCACGAGAGGAGCGATCTGCGGCATTGTGCGGCGGCATCGATTTAAGGAGGACAGTTCATGCAAGGTTTCATCCGTCGGGCCGCCGTCACCGTGTTAGTGGCATTGACCGCGTTTAGTTTTCAGGGCGCGGCAGTTGCGCAGGCCTACCCGAACAAGCCCATCAAATGGATCGTGCCGTATCCGCCAGCGGGCACCACGGACGTGCTGGCGCGCATTACGGCGCAGTGGTTGTCTGAAAATCTGGGCCAGCAAGTGGTGGTCGAAAACAAGCCCGGTGGCGGCAATAACATCGGCACCGAGTTTGTCATCAATGCGCCAGCCGATGGCTACACTATGCTGCTGGTGAATCCCGCCAACGGCATCAACGCGTCGCTGTACAAAAAATTGCCATTCAACTTTATTCGGGACATCGCACCGGTCGCGGGCCTAGTGCGCACGCCCAATGTGATGGTTGTTACCAACAGCCTCCCAGTGAAGTCAGTCGCCGAATTTATTGCCTATTGCAAAGCGAACCCGGGCAAGGTCAACATGGCCTCATCCAGCAGTGGCACGTCCACCCATTTGTCGGGCGAGCTGTTTAAGTCGATGACCGGCTGCAACATGGTTCACATCCCTTACAAAGGCGCGGGGCCCGTGCTGACCGATTTGATTGGCGGTCAGGTGCAGGTTTTTTTTGACAACCTGCCGTCGTCTGCGGGTCACATCAAAGGCGGCAGCATTCGCGCGCTGGCGGTGACCTCAGCCGCTCGCGAGCCGTCGGTTCCTGATTTGCCGACGGTGGCCGATACGGTTCCCGGCTACGAGGCCACAGCGTGGTTCGGTGTGGGCATGCCCAAGGGCACACCGCGCGAGGCCATCGACAAGATGAACGCTGCGGTGAACAAGGCGTTGGCAGACCCAAAACTGCGCGAACGCCTGGCACAGCTGGGCGGCGCGCCGATTCCCGGCACACCAGAGGATTTCGGTAAGACCATCGCATCAGAAACAGAAAAATGGGCGAAAGTGGTGGCCTCCTCGGGTGCCACTGTCGACTGATGCGAGGGGGGCGCGCTGCCAAGGTCGCCGCCCATTGAGCACATTTGCCGCTTTGTAGGCGGCTGCCTGAGCATCGCTCTGCTGCCGCCGTTTGTCGTTGATCTTTGCGCCCAGGCGGGTGCTTCGGTATTCAAAAAATCGTGAATATCCCGGCAGAGATAGGGTGCTGTCGGGCCCTCTTGCTTTAAGCAGTTTGCAGCCAAGGAAGACCAGACCAAACGCGTCGCGAAGCTGCGCGGTCGATGCGGTCACGTTTTACTCGCCGAAGTATTGGGTGTACTCCGCGGGTGAAAAGGAAACGAGCACCGGAGCGCCGCTGCCACCTTTGCTACGTCTGCTGTCGACAACAGTTTCCCGGTTGATCGCTATGACATTTGTAAAGAACGCCTCGACACCGTCGTTGACTACACGCTGTTGATCTCGGTGGCTGTGCTCAATTGAGGGAGTTGGCGCGTCCGCGAGAAATGACGCTACGGAATCATCCCCGCTGCAGCCGTCGCATTGGTGCCTGGGTTGACCAGCACGAATGCGCCGAGCGCAGCGCTTTTGGCGAACGCGGCTAGCGGTAGGGCTTGGGCGAATTTAATCTCGGCGCGGACAAGCTCGTTGGCTTTGACATCGGTGATGTCGCTGGCCCCATCGCTGTCGCGCCATTGCCCATTTGCGAGATCAAGTCGCGCTGAGATCGCGCTGACGCGAGCAGGCAGCCACCGCGCGCCGTGACGCACGACGTAGCGCCGACCAATCGTCAGCGGCGCATTGTCGAGCCACGCAATGGTGGCCTGCGTTTTTTTCCTGAGAACCTGTGCGTCAGCCTGGCCCGCGATGATCCAGTCGCCGCGAGCGATGTCCACCGGTCGGTCAAAGCGTACCGCCACGGCTTCACCACGCTTGGCCGAATCGACGATGCCGCGAGCAGTGCGGATTGCTGCGACAACTGCCGACGCGCCGCTCGGAAACACGCTGATTGCGTCGCCCACTGACAGCGTGGATTCCGCCAAATCGCCGGTGACCCAACGCAGATGATCGTCGGACTCATCGCGCGTGACCCACTGAACCGCTAGGTGCGCGTATTTCGCTGCAACGTGCACAGTGGTGCCGCCGCGAGCTTGACTGAGTTCGAGCGGTTCGAGATGCGGCAATAGCGCAGGTCCTTGAAACCACGACGTGCGTTCGGTGTGCGCAACCACGCCATCACCATCAAGTGCGGACATCGGAATCGCGGTGAACGCATTAATGCTGAGCGACGCGGCGAGATCAAAGCATGCGTTGACCACGCGCGCAAATTTTGCAGCGTCGAAATTAATCGCATCCATCTTGTTCACCGCAACCACGATGTGCTGCAAACCAAGTAGACCCGCCAACGATGCGTGGCGCTTGGTTTGCGACAGCAGCGTCAACGTGGGTTGCGAAAAGTCCAGCTTCATCACGTCGATCAGTAACATGGCCACGTCGCTCTTCGACGCGCCGGTCACCCTATTGCGCGTGTACTGCTCGTGGCCCGGTGCGTCGGCGATGATGAACTTGCGTTTTGGCGTGGCGAAGTAGCGGTACGCCACGTCAATGGTGATGCCTTGCTCGCGCTCGGCTTCCAGCCCGTCGGTGACGAGGGACAGGTCAAGCTTGCCGCTTTGGCTTTGCGCGCCGCGGGCTTTACCCAACGCATCGAGTTGATCAACCATCAACGCTTTGCTGTCGTAAAGAAGACGACCGATGAGCGTGCTCTTGCCGTCGTCGACGCTGCCGCAGGTGATGAAACGGAGCGGTCGGTTTTGCTGAGTAGTAGATAGTTTTGACATAACAGTATTACTAATATTTCGTCATTCCGGCGAAGGCCGGAATCCAGTGCGTGAGAAACCGCGAAGCGGCAAAGTAAAAGGTGCTTCGCGCCGAGCAGAACGCTGGATCCCGGCCTCCGCCGGGCCGACGAACAATTAGAAATACCCTTCTTTCTTCCGCCGTTCCATAGCCGCATCATTGGCTCGATCATCCATGCGTGTCGCGCCGCGCTCGGAGGCGGTCGCCGTAATCGTTTCCAGAATCACTGCATCAGCATTTGCCGCCGTACTCGCTACCGGGCAGGTACACGAAATGTCGCCCACGGTGCGAAAGCGCACATCACGCGTCACCACCGTTTCACCGGCGCGCGGTGGCGTGATGTTGGTGACCGGCACCAGCAGGCCGCTGCGCTCGATGACCTCGCGTTGATGGGTGTAATAAATCGACGGCAGCTCAATGTTTTCGCGGGCGATGTAGTTCCACACGTCAAGCTCAGTCCAGTTCGAAATCGGGAACACGCGAAAGTGTTCGCCTTGCGGAATGCGCGTGTTGCAGAGGTTCCACAGCTCGGGGCGTTGCGCGCGCGGCCGCCACTGGCCGAAGCTATCGCGATGCGAGAACACGCGCTCTTTGGCGCGCGCCTTTTCTTCATCGCGCCGCGCGCCGCCAACCAGCGCATCGAAGCGGTTCGTCTCAATCGTTTCCAGCAGCGTGATGGTCTGATACGGGTTGCGACTTTCCAGCGGATGCGCGAGGCGAATCGTGTCTTTCGCAATCGAGTCGTCAAGGTGGCCGACGATCAACTGCTCGCCGTGTTTTTTCACGAACGCTTCGCGAAAAGTTAGCACCTCCGGGAAGTTGTGCCCGGTGTCCACATGCACAATTGGCAACGGCAATTTTCCCGGTGCCGCAGCCCTCATCGCAAGATGCATCACGACCAGCGAGTCCTTGCCAAACGAGCACAGAATCGCAGGCCGCTCAAAGCCGCCAAACACTTCTCGCAGAATGCTGATGGCCTCGTCTTCGAGTCAGTTAAGGTGGTCGTTGGTCACAGCGTTTTCGGTAACGGTGGGAGCACTTAGAAACGCGTCACGGGCAGTCATGGAATTCTTTCGTTTTGGCAATTGCGTTGCGAATCTTGGCGCCGTTAAATGCTCTGTAGGAGCGGCGAAAGCCGCGATAAGGTGATGCACGTTGGTCGCGGCTTTCGCCGCTCGGACGAGAATGTTCGGCATGGATCATTGAGCAACCACAACATCTTTATGCACCACCTGAATCCCACACTCAGTAGAGGTGCCAGTAGCCGCAGCCTCCCACCACCACCGACCGGCACGCGGATGCTCATCAAATCGAATCGGTCGCGTGCAGGGCTCGCAGCCAATACTCGTGTAGCCCTTCGCATAAAGCGCGCTCACCGGAATATCTTCACGGTCAATGAAATACCAAATCGCCTCGTCCGACCAGTCCGCCAGCGGATTGAATTTCTCCAGCCCAAAACCAGCGTCCCATTCCTGATGCGGCACGCTGGCGCGGCCCGCGCTCTGCGCGCGACGCAACGGCTCAGTTTTACGCACGGCGCAGCACAGTTCACGCGCCGCCGTGGTCTCGTAAATCGCGCTGTCGACTTGCTTTTGCGCAAGCGTCTGCAAGCGATCCGCGTCAGGCGAAACGCGCTCGATAGTCGCACCGAAGCGCGACTCCGCCTCAGCCCAAAGCGTCAACGTAGCTTTCGGCAATTTCTCGGTATCAAGCGCAAACGTATGAACTGCAATTTGCGCTCGACTGATCAAATGAAACAGCACCGTATCCTCAGCGGACAAGCTGCTCGCGAACACGCACGGTGCATGCTCAGCGGCTCGCTCCAGCACGGCAACAGTGTCAGCAAGCAACCAATCAAAGCCAGCAGGCGCAACGCTCACACGAGGCGGTTGATACCAAAGTTTGGCGGTGGAGGAGGGGGTTTGTGTGGTCATAATTTTGCACGCAAGTTACGCAACCAGCTTCACGCCAGCAAAGCTCAGTGCAGCAACCAGCAGACTGCGCGTTGCGATGTCTGGGACGCGCTTTGATAGCCGCGCACCCAGCAAAATGCCGGGCACAGAACCGATGAGCGGGCCGATCAATAAGTTGACGTCAAGGTGGCCCACGCTGGCATGCGCAAGCCCCGCCGCAGCGGTGAGCGGCACCGCGTAGGCGATGTCGGTTCCGACGATGCGCGTGATCGGCAGCGACGGATGCAGCAGCAACAGTGCGGTTACGCCAATTGCGCCTGCGCCAACTGACGAGAGCATCACCACGGCACCGATGACCACGCCGAGCCCTGCGGTCGCCCACTGGTTGCCGTGCACGTCTGCTGCGGAGGCCGCTGTTATGTTCTGCGCCGCATGGGTGCGGCGAAAATTCAACAACCACAGACGAATCAACAACGCGAATGCGGTGAGAAACAGCGCAACGCCGAGCGCGGTTTTGATGACCTTGTTCAGCGTGTCAATGTTCGGTTGTAATTGGTGAATCAACGCAAATGCAAGCGTAGCGCCAGTGAGGCTCGACACGATCAAAACGGCGAGCAAACGATAAGCCACATGGCCCAAGCACCAGTGCGCCACCGCGCCGAAGGACTTGGTGATTGACGCAAAGAGAAGGTCAGTGCCGACCACAGTCGCGGGCGGAATACCCAGCCCGCCCACCAGAATGCGCGTCATCAATAAACCGCCACCGACCCCAGTCAAGCCGATGACGATGCCGATGACGAACCCGATGGCAGGTAAATGAATGAACGAGAAGAGCTCTGACATGCAGAGGATGCTGGGGGCGGCCTCGCAACAGGTAGCGCGCTGTATTGAAATGACCTCAGGCTACTTTGCACGTAGGAGATAGCCGCGCGGGCGCTCGTTTGCCCGCAGCGGCTACAATTTGTAGAATTCGGGAGGGTTGGATGAGTGGTTTAAGTCGCACGCCTGGAAAGCGTGTTTAGGTTAATAGCCTAACCGGGGTTCGAATCCCCGATCCTCCGCCAAGATAGTGTTTCAGTACGTTCCACAAAGGCTCTGAAACTTACCCAAAGCCCCGCAAACCGGGGCTTTGGTGTTTGTAGATGTTCGGTAATGTTGCTTGGCATGCAGTGACATTTGGAGGTGAATTTCGGGGCTTCCGCTCTGCTACTCCACTTCGCCGACAGCGCGCGGGGACGCCACTTAGTTCGCATTGCTGCGTTGGAAAAGCGCAGCCAACAGTCGTGCTTTCGCTGCCCACTGGCACTAAAAACTTTTGAAAAAAACCGTTCTGCGCCCCCAAGCGATATGGGGAGTTAACTTAGATAGCCAAAAGTCGATAAAGTAATTTTTACCCGTTTACCCCATTTATAAAATGGCTTGTAGCTCAAAGCTGTATGCGTCACTAGCGCTCACGGCATGGCTAACTGCGCCGTGCTTGCCCTCAAGCCGCCGTGAAATTTCCATGAAAACCAAGTGGTAGCCAGTATGGCAGCCATGCGCGTGCAACGGGACCGTTGTTGATGTTGGCCGCATCAAAAACGCTCACGCAAGTGCGCTGTGACTTCGCGTCGAATGCGCTGCCCATGATCCAGCCGTCCAACTCGCGAGTGCTGTTGGGGCGGGCAATCACGATGTGCTCTTCGACTGCGAAGTTAACACCGTAATCAAAGCGCTTTGTCGCTCCGCTGCGAACATCGCGCACTTGGAGACCATGAAAGCTGGTCTCTGTGGCCGACGCGAGCCACGAAACTGGCGTGACCACAAAACGCGCGTTACTGCCGATAAAACGTGGATCAAGCCGGGGAAATTCTTCAGTCAATGCTTCGTACGTACTCACGGCTGCTTTGCCGGTTGCGAGATTTAAAGCGACCGTGCGCATGCGCGACTCGCCACCGGGCGCATGCACGCCCCGCATGATCTCGACTGCCGCGCTGGCGAGAAACGTGTCGTCCGTGCTGCCCACATAGTTCATCACGATTTCTGTGCCGTTGGCACCCGTGCGCTCATACGCATTGCCGACGTGAAACACCATTTCATGCGGCAGATCAAACAGAACGGCTTTAGAAATATCATCCTTCGGTGCCACCCAAATGCGCAGCGCCTCTGACTTGTGAACGCGCATCACGTCGGCGCCCGTTTTTCCCTGCGCCATCAAATCAAAATGTAGCGTGACTGGGGGAATCGGCACGATGATGAAGCGCTCGGTGATAGCCATGTCGTGGCTCATGCCACCCGCTGTTTTTCGATCAATCGGGAGCTTCGCCATTTGCGCTTTGACGAGCTTGCCGCGCGCATCTATTTGGTAGGTAAAAAACGCATTGCCCGCGCTGCCGAAGTTCCACAAATTGCCTTGCGGATCGAGCTTTGGATGTGCTGAAAATGGCATCTGCGCCCAGCCGTCCTGCCACGTCACGGTGCCGCGTGTTTCAAGCGTTGCCGGGTCTAGGTCGTGCGCGCTGCCGCCCTCCCACATGGCCAACACGCGACCGGCGTGCTCAATGGCATTGGTGTTGGCCGTGTTCATCGAATCGGGGCCCGTGATGCGAAGTTCGGGCTTGATGCCGGTGCCAAATGCAGGCACCAAAAATTTACCGGCCGCGTGCTCCGCTTTGAACTTCGAGGTGCGTACTAAACGTCCGCGATGAGCCACCGCGCTGCCGGTGAACGTGAACTGCTGCACCATGCCGTCTCCGTCAAACCAATGCTGATAGCGCTCGCTGCCGCGCTCAAAGTTTGCAGGCCCGTTACGATAGAACCGACCACGCAATTCGGTGGGCAATGTACCTTCAATGGTCAGCGCGTCACAATTCAAATCAGCGGCAGTTCCGCGATACGGCGTCAGCCGTGGGTCGCGCGCGACGGCTGCAGCAAACTCTGACTTAAAGATCGAAGGCGTGTTGGCGAACAGCGCACCGGAAAGCGCGGCGCTACCGGTAGCGAAAAGAAATTCACGGCGTTTCATGGCGCGCTCTTAAAACTTAACGATGATGGGGGATGTGCTGCCAACCATTGACACTTTGGTGTCGTTCCACGTGGGCGCACTAAACATGGCGGGAGTGCCAGACGCGCCGTACGGCTCATTCGGAACGCCCATCGGGTTGCTGTCCAATTTGCCGTTGCCGTTGACGTCCTGAAATGCGGTGATTGCGATTTCGGAGGCCGTTACATCGCAGATGGGCACGTTCATCGTTTCTTGATCCACCGCTAGAAATTTGATCCACACCGGTTTTTTGAGATACGTTTCAGCGCTACCGTACGCCGCGATCATCAGCAGTCCGGGCCCGGTTTTAAGTCCCGTGAATTGCAGCGTGGGGCAGGCGGTCGCAGGTGCCGAGTTTTGCGCGTGAACTAGTGTGGGTAGGCATGTCGTCAAAAAAACAGTAGCGAGTAGTAGGTGTTTCATGGCATTTCCTTAGGTGTTGTGGAGTGAACGAGTGCATTGTTGGCCCGGCTGTAGCGCGTGTCAGCCAGGCTGCGACGATTGACCGATTTTTGGCGCGAACGCGCCTCTCACGCGCCGCCGCGATTCACGCCGGAAATCGGTCAATCGTCGCGCGGATTCGCAAAAACGTGTCGCCGTTGGCTACACTGGCTTCATGCAAAGCGCACACGCTATCAACAAACTTGCGGGTACCCGCACTAGTGATCAGTTTCGCTACGTCATGCGCCATTGGTGGTCGATCGAGCAAACGGATCGCGGCGCGACGTGGATGTACTTGCTGGCAACCGCAATCTATAACTGTGGCTTTGCGGTCATACTGACGTTTTTGTTTTTAACGTTTAATTACAAAGCCACCGTGTGGGAAACCTTCGCGGAAACGCTCCTGATTTCAAACTGCATCGGATTCTCGATTCATCTGTTGATAGAGTTGTTGCACCGCATCGCGACGCCGCTGGGCTTTACAAATTTGGCACCGTGGAAGCGCAGCGTTGCGCTGGTCGCCACTATGCTGATCGGCGTGTTTGCGGGCTACCTGATTGCATTTGCGATTCTGGGCAAGAACTTTGCGGCGCTGATTTCAAAGTATCCGCGCGCTGCGTTGGGGTTACTGATGATCGCCACCATCGGTTGCACCATCTGGTTTTTGATTATGGACGGCCAGTCGCGGCGTTTACGTGCAGAGACAGAGGCGGCAAAAAACAGCGAGTCGCAGCAACGTCTAACCGCTCTGGCGCGCGACGCCGAGCTGCGCGCGTTGCAAGCGCAGATTGAGCCACATTTTTTGTTCAACACGCTCGCTAATGTGCAGGCGTTGATCGACTATGAACCGCAAAAGGCAAAGCACATGCTGGATGCGTTCATTCAGCATTTGCGCATGAGTTTGGATGTGTCGCGGCAATCGCACGCCACGCTGGCCACGGAGCTTGATTTTGTGAAAACGTATCTGCAACTGCTAGAAATTCGTATGGGTGGGCGCTTGCGCTATCGGGTGGAATGCGCACCCGATGTGCGCGACACGCCGCTGGCTCCGCTGCTGCTGCAACCGTTGGTTGAAAACGCGGTGAAGTACGGGTTAGAGCCGAAAGTTGAGGGCGGAGAAATTGTGATTCGCGCGGTGCGCGACGGTGGCGATTTTGTCCTTAGTGTGACCGACGATGGCGTTGGTATCGGTCATGCGTCCACCGCCAAAACCGGCGCGGGCACTGGCATGAAAAACGTGAGCGACCGACTCGCCTCCCTTTATGGCAATCGCGCCACATTGAGCATTGAGCCGTTAGGCGCGCGCGATCAAGGCACTGTCGCAACCGTTCGCATTACTGAAAGATGATGAACTCACCTATCCGAGCCGTCATCGCTGACGACGAAACCTATCTCTGCCGCTTCCTCGCTGATGCGCTGCGTGCGGCGTGGCCCGAGCTTGAAATTGTCGCAACGCTAGCCAACGGGGTCGAAGCGGCAAAAGCCATCGACACGTTTCAGCCCGACGTGGCGTTCCTCGACATTCAAATGCCGGGCATGACTGGGCTTGAGGTCGCGCAGGGCATCGAGGGCGCAACGCTCGCCGTGTTTGTCACGGCCTACGACGAATTTGCAGTGCGCGCATTTGATGAAGGTGCGGTGGACTATTTGTTGAAACCGGTGAACGCGGAACGATTGACCAAATGCGTGGAGCGCGTGAAGTTGCGGCTTGCGGCGATGCACGCCGAGCCGGACTTGTTCACGGCCTCCGCTGGTGCTGGCACCAGCGAGAATGTGATCTTGCCCGCTAATCTTGCACACGCGTTGCAAGCCTTGCTGCGCGGCGGCGCTCTCTCTGGCGCGCAACCTTACTTGCGCTACGTTAGAGCCCACGAGCGCAATACTCAGGGCGAGCACGTGCTGCAAATAGATGTCAGTGAGGTGCTGTATTTCGATGCGGCCGACAAATACACCTGCATCGTGTTGCCGTCAGGAGAGAAACTCATTCGCACCTCGGTGAGCGAGCTTGAAGCGCAACTCGATCCGTCGCAGTTTCAACGCATTCACCGATCCACGTTGGTGAACCTGCAGCATGTTCACGCCACGCGACGCGACGAGTCGGGTCGCATGTTTGTGAGAATCAAACAGCACAAGCGCGAGCTGGCGGTCAGCCGCGCCTACCACGATGCGTTTGCACGCATGTAGGGCATCGAGCGCGTCGTTTACGCGTCGCGGCTCTAAACCGTTACAAACAGCGTGACCAACGGCGACTCACCCACCTGACGACTCCAGTGGCCGTGCATCGCGGGGTCAAATGTTGCACCAACGGGCAGCGTATCGGCGGAGTAGAAGTGATCGCCTGGATTGAAGATGCGGCTTGTGCCTTCGTGCAGGCCGATCTCCATGCTGCCAGCCAACACAAACACCCACTGCGCTTTGGGTGAGCAGTGACACGCCGAGCGAAAGCCCACCGGACTGTGCCGAAACTGCATGCCAGACGCACCGTCTACCGCCGATAACCGGGCTTGCACTGTACCCTCGTCGAGCGGGACGAGGGATTCGCGAAATCGAGCGCGACCGTCATGATCTGTAAACAGGTCAACGCGGGTGAATGTGGTCATCGATGTATTCCTAGTGGATGGATTTTGCGTCGCGTGTTACGCGGCCGACATCGTATGGGGTCGCTCGAACGTGAGCGCTTGTGCACGCGCTTCGCGACCGGCGCGTCGGCATGCGGCAATCTGAGTGCGTCGAACAATGTCAATCTGCGCGCGGCTGCCGCCCAGCCGTACGAACTGGTCGTGAAGCGTTTCCAACACATCAGCGGCGCGCGACCAATCCTCACGGGCGTAGGCATCCATCGCGCTTGCAACACCTGTGACCACTGCGCGAACCAGCAGTTCGGGTGCATCGCCCGCCCACTGCACCAGCGCTTTGTGCAGCGCCTCAGCGGCATCATTGCTACCAGCCCGAGCATGCGCCATAGCAACATGAAAGTCAGCGTAAGGCAACCCAACCTGCGCAAAGCGTTGCACGCAAAAGTCCGACAGTGCGACCCAGTCTGCGTCGCGTTGCGACTCACCGGACAGCTCCGCACGCCACAAAAAAGAGGCGGCATCGGTCAGCACATTGAGTGGTGGGGTGGGTGGACCAAGCCCGGCTAGTACAGGCGCGATTTCGCGGTCATAAGTGGCCCATGCCGCGTGCCCGTTGCCCCGTGCCAGCTCCAGTAGGGCCACGTGCCACGATAGGTGCCCGCGCAACAACATCGGCTTGTCGTGCGTGGCAAGCCATTGATGCAAGAAGGCCGCGCCCGTCTCGTGCTGTTCTGATTCGTAATACACATGCGCACATGCGTGGGCCGCGTTCGCATTGTGTGGCATCTGTTGCAATGATTTTTCTGCGCGCTTTTCAGCGCGCGCCATGCGGTCAGAATCGCGATCACAATCCACCTCCGCGAATGCATACACGGAGTTAAACCACCAGTCGTCACCGTAATGCTGCGAGAGGCTGTCCATGAACGTCAGCAGTTCCCGCTCGCGATCCAACCACCCCGAAAAACCGATCAAGCCGAACGCACCGAGCGCGGGCTGCAGCACCAATGCGTCGCGAGGAAACTCCGCCACATGTTGCTGAATCGCGGTAAGCGCTGCCGCCGATTGTCCGTGCAACAGCAGGGTCAAGGCATTGACGTGCTGCACCTCGCGTCGTGACGCGCCAGACACCTTGTCAACGGCGCGCTCAGCCGCTGCGCGCGCCTCGGCCCCTCTGCCATAAATTGCGTGGCAGCGGCCGAGCGCGATCTCTGCCAATGCAAATCCCGAATCAAGCAGCACAGCCTTCTCGAAGCCAGCGCACAAATCGGAGCCCGCGCACAGCAGATTATCCACGGCGTGCAGGTACGCGGCAAGCGCCGCTGCCGATTGCGTAGATACGCTGAGCCCGTAACGATCTTTCATGATTCCCACCGTACCCGCGCCTAGATTTTTAGCTGCAATTTTTCAACCAGTACTTTGAACGCATCGCTGTCGCGATTTAAATGCGCCTTGAAAACTGCGTCGTCGGCGTAAGTGGCGTTTAGATTTAGCTTGTCCATCGCCTCAACCAGCACAGGCTCGGCCATGGCTTTGACCGACGCGAGCTTCAGCGTGTCCACCACCTTCGCGGGTGTGCCTTTAGGCACGCCAAGGCCCGCCCATGAGCCCAAGGATAGATCGATGTTGCGTTCTTTAAGCGTGGGTACCGTGTCAAAGCCCTTCACCCGTTTGTCGGCCATCACGGCGAGCGTTTTTAGTTTTTTGCTGGCGACATAAGTCAGTACTTCTGCGGTGCTCACCGTAACGGCTCCACGTGTTCGCCAAGCAATGCAAGCACCGCAGGATTGCCCCCTTGAAACGGGATATGGTTGAACTGAGCGCCGGTTTGTTCACTCAGTGCGGCAGCCGCCAAATGCCAGACCGAGCCTACACCCAAGTTGCCGACTGTGATGGTGCCCGGTTCGCGTTTGGCCTGCGCCAGAAATTCCTCGACCGTGTTCCACGGGGCCTCAGCGCGCACCGTCACCGCCGACGGAAGGGCATTGAAGCGCGCGATGGGGATAAAGTCCTTGTGCGTCACTTTGCCGATTCCCATGTGCGGAATGATCAGAATTTCAGCGGTTAACATCGATACCTTGTAACCATCCGGCACCGCCATGGCAACTTCAGTAAATCCAATCGAGCCGGCAGCGCCCGGTTTATGGGTCACCACCACACTTTGATTCACGTGCTTTTTTGCGGCCTTGGCAAAAGCGCGTGCCATTGAATCCGTGCCGCCGCCCGCCGACCACGGCACCACCAGCTCGACCGGTCGTTCAGGGTAATCAGCCCCGTGGGCTAAGCCCGCCACCAAGGCGCAAGCCAGCATGGCTATCCGAGCCAGAGTGTTACAAAACCGGTTGTTACATTGCCTCATGATCTCTCCTTTGGAATCGGGGCCCCACGCGCTCATTGTGTCTGGCACAGTGCGCGTTGAGTTGGGCGATCAGTACCGATCAGCCGCACAAATGGATGCTACACTTATAAAATCTAGTTGCACTTATGAAAAAACAAAAAGTATCGATTACCCAAAAGACCGCACCGCAGCGCTATCCCGTGCCCGCGCTTGACAAGGGCCTAGACGTGCTTGAACTGCTGGCCGAACATCCGTATGGCTTGAATCTGAGCGACGTGGCACTCGGCGTGTCGCGGAAAGTGGGCGAAATATTCAGGATGGTTGACGGGTTGAAGCGGCGCGGCTACATCGCGCTTGACTCAGGCTCTGATCGCCTGCGACTCACTATGCGGTTGTTTGAACTTGCGCACCGATATCCACCCACCGAGCGGCTGATTAGCGCTTGCCTGCCGGAGATGCAGGCATTAGCGCGGGCAGTGGGACAGTCGTGCCATGTCGCCATTCACAGCGCAGGCGAAATGCTTGTGATTGCACAGGTGGACAGCCCGCGCCGCATGGGATTTGCAGTGCATGTGGGCGCGCGCGTCGGGTTAACAAGCTCAGCATCGGGACGCGTATTTGTGGCATTTCAAACCGCGCCCGAGGCGGTGCGCCTGCTGGCGTTAGTCGATGGCCGCGCGGCAGGCAGCAGTAGTGCGGCAAAAACGTTTTCAACTGCGGCGATTAAAAAGAAAGGCTACGTTTCGCAGCAGAGTGACTTTATTCGCGGTGTGACCAATATGAGCTACGCGATACTTGACTTCAACGGTCACGCTGCGGCGGCGCTCACCGTGCCCTACCTGCACTGGGACGGTGAACACGGCTACGGTGGCCTTGAATCTGCCCGCTTACGCTTGGGTGCGGCAGCGCGCGCGATATCTGGCGCCATAGGCGGGGCGGTGGGTGAAGGCTCACTACCATAAACAGTGGCAAACACGGGACTTTGCTAATTTCTGCATTCCTAAGTCGTCGAGCGCGACTCCGGTCTACCCGGATGGGCGCAGCTTCAAGCGATTTCGCAATCAGTCCAACGACCCAACTCGCGACTCGACCGAACCGCCGCATCAACAAAGAGCACGCCGCGCAATCCATCGTGAACCGTTGGAAAGTCGAGTGCCAGCGGATCGGCGGGTCGGCCTGTAATGCACGCGAGCATCGCCTCAGCGGCATCCGCATAAAGATTCGCGAAAGATTCGCGAAAACCCTCCGGGTGTCCGCGCGAGATGCGCGCTGCACGGTGCGCCTCGGGTAACAGATAACTGTCCCCGCGCGCCAGCGTACGAACGGATTCTCCGAGCGGCCCATAGCGTAAATAATTGGCGGACGCGTGCTGCCATTCCAGCATGCCGGTTTCGCCGTAAACACGCACAGTGATGTTGTTCTCCGCTCCAGCAGCGGCCTGACTCACGCAACAGGTTCCGCGCGCACCATTGCCAAAGCGCCACAGCATCGCCGCGTAATCGTCAAACGCACGTCCGGGCACCAATGCCCCGATATCAGCCGCTAGGGCGACGACCGGGCTGCCGGAAACGAAGCACGCCAAATGATGCGCGTGGGTGCCAATGTCGCCCAACACCAGCGATGGGCCGCTGCGCGTCGCATCAAGTTTCCACTTAAGTTTGGGGGTGAGCGCGCCGTGCTCAACAGCACTTGTCATGCCGCTCTGAAAATACTCCGCATGAACCATCCGCACGGCGCCGATTACGCCTGCCTTGACCATCGCACGGGCCTGACGCACCATCGGGTAGCCCGAATAATTGTGGGTCAAGCAAAACACGCCGTCGCTGGTATTCACGAGCCGTACCAGCGTTCGCGCGTCCTCAGCGCTGTTGGCGAGCGGTTTGTCGCAAATGACGTGCAAGCCCGCCTCCAACGCTTGCTGACAATCGTCAAAGTGGCGATCATTGGGGGTCATCACGGCAACGGCGTCGATACCGTCGGGACGCGTGGCCTCAGTGGCAAGCATTGACGCGACATCGGGATATGCGCGATCCGCATCGAGGCCGATAGCCGCGCCGTACGCAGCGCACTTCGACGGGTCTGAGGAGAGCACCCCGGCCACCACCCGAAAGCGCCCATCAAGCTCGGCGGCGCTCTGATGTATGGCCCCGATGAATGAGCCTGATCCGCCACCGATTACACCCAGCCGCAGCGGACGGCCAAGTGCCGCAACCACCGGATTAATCGCTCCTCCAATAGTCGTCATTGCAAAATACCCGCCTTGCTGCGTTGTAGGCCCACCGTCTCGGGATGGGCCAGTTGCATGCGAACGGGTGGCAGACCGCGCAGCACCAGTTCGAGATCATCCACTGCCATCTCGCCGATGGTCTTCAACGCGCTGTCGAGTCCACCGGCGCGATGCGAGGAGAGGATAGCTGATTCGCAGCAACGTAGCGGATCATCGGAGGCAATCGGTTCGTGAGGAAAAACGTCGATGGCCGCCTCGATGTGGCGAGCCTCAAGCGCGCTGTGAAGCGCCACGAAATCCACCACATCAGCCCTCGACAGCAGGATGAGACCCGCACCACAGATGGCCGCTCACCACTTGAACGCCCGAGGCAAAACGCGCATCGCCTTCATCGGCGCGGCTTTATCGCAGGATCACCGGGCAAAAGACCGTGGCGCTGTTTTTTTCGACGCCGTAGCGGCGACCGGACGACACCCCGCAATCAAGTACATCATCGAAGAACGGGCGAGCGTTGAGGTGGGTGGTTCCGCGCTGGCCGCGCTGCTCAGGGCACACCCCAAGGTTGACGGAGTGTTCTTTTCTAACGATGCATTGATGCTGGGCGCGCTGTTTGAGTGTCGCGTCGCGGCATCGAGGTGCCGCAGCAACTGGCGTTGCTCGGCTTTGGCGATTTGGATTTCACTGCCTGGAGCGCGCCCACGTTGTCGACGATTCGGCCGCCCCGATATGAAATTGGTGTTGAGGTGGCGAACTATCTTCTCCGTCGCTTCGCCGATCCGACCCTCAGCGGCACCACGATTGATCTGGGCTGCCAATTGCTTCAGCGCCAAAGCACGTGATTGGTTGCGGGTTGCAGCACTATGTCGCCGCCTCCAACAAGCCCTTCTTGCGCAGCATAGGCTCCACAGTCGCTGCCCGCCCGCGAAACGCCACGTAGCCGTCCCGCGGCTCAATCGTATTGCCTGCTGAATAGATGTAGCGGTTCAGGCGCTCAGCGGTCGGCGCATCGAACGGATCGCCCGCTTCGACGAAGGCGTTGTACGCGTCAGCGTCAAGCACTTCGGCCCACATGTACACGTAGTAGCCCGCCGCGTAGCTATCGCCCGCGAACAAGTGGCGAAAGTGGGGCAGGCGATGCATCATCGGAATCGCTGCGGGCATGCCGAGCCGTGTCAGCTCCGCTCTTTCGAAGGCAACGACGTCAAATCCGTCGTAATTCGTGAGCCCGTGGGCCGCCATGTCGACCAATGCGCTTGCGGTGTACTGCACCGTCTCAAAGCCCTTGTTGAACAGCCGCGCGGCTTCAATTCTTTTGCGCAGGGCGGTAGGAATCGGCGCGCCGGTTTTGTAGTGTTTGGCGTGCTTGTCCAGCACCACGGATTCGAGCGCCCAGTGCTCGAACAATTGCGACGGCAGTTCAACGTAGTCCTGCAATACGTTGGTGCCTGAGAGCCGCTCGAACGTGACGTTTGATAGCAGACCATGCAGACCGTGACCGAATTCGTGGAACAGTGTGCGCACGTCGTCGAGGCTCAACAGCGTTGCCTGGCCCGCCGGTGCCTTGGCAAAATTGTTGTGGTTGGCGATGATCGGGATAATGTCATCGCCTGCGATGCGCGACTGCCAGCGATAGGCGCTCATCCACGCGCCACCACGCTTGGTGGCGCGGGCAAAGTTATCGCTCAAAAATATACCGACGAGCGCGCCGGCCACGTTGTTCACTTCAAAAATACGGACGTCCGCGTGATACATCGGCACATTCAGTTTTTCCTCAAACGAGAGCCCGAACAGTTTGCCGGCGCAATCAAACATCGCGCCGATCATGGCGTTCAATTCGAAGTAAGGCTTGGTCTCGGCGTCATCCAATTGATAGCGCGTTTGACGAACTTTCTCGGCGTAAAAACGCCAGTCCCATTGCTCAATGGTGTGCGCATTTCCGGTGGCCAGCGCCGTCGCCTTAATCGCATCCAGCTCAGCGGTTGCGCGCTGTTTGGCGGGTTCCCACACTTTGCCGAGCAGGTTCTGCACGGCCGACGGTTGGCCCGCCATGCGATCGACTAGCGCGTAGTCAGCGAACGTTTTATAGCCGTGCAGATTGGCCTGCTCCAGCCGCAGTTTCAAAATCTCAAGCGCGATGGGACGGTTATCGCTGGCACCTGCATGCTCGCCACGGGCGAGCCACGCCTTGAGCGCTTGTTCACGCAAATCGCGACGCTCCGAAAAGGTAAGAAAAGGCATCAGCAACGAACGTGACAACGTGATCATGTGCGTGTCATTGATGCCTCGTGCCTCGCCCGCTGCTTTCGCCGCGTTGCGAAGGAACGCAGGCAAGCCAACGAGATCGGTGTCTGTCTTCAGCGGCAACTGATAACTCGCCTCATCCGCGAGCACGTTTTGCGAAAATTGGGTCGTGAGTTCGGCCAGTTTGGTGACGACTTCGGCGTATCGCGCTTTCAACGTGTTGTCGAGATTGGCGCCAGCGCGCACAAAGTCGAGATGTACGCGATCGGTCAGACGGCGTTGCTCCTCTGACAGTCCAAGCGAATCCGCCTGCGAGGCAATCGCGTTGATGCGAGCGAAGAGGGCGGCGTTCATGTAAATCGCGCTGTTGTGCTCGGCCAGTTTCGGTGCGATTTCCAGCTCGACTTTTTGCAACGCGGGCGACGTTTCAGCGGCGGCGAGATTGAAAAACAATTCGCGCACGCGGGCGAGCAGGCGACCGCTGTGATCAAACGAGGCGAGCGTATTCGCGAACGTCGGCGCTTCGGTTGCCGCCGCTAGTGCATCAATCTCGCGTCGTTGTTCAGCCAGCGCCGCCGCAAATGCAGGAATGAAATGATCCGCTTGGACAAGCGAAAACGGCGGCAAACCGTACGGCGTAGTCCACGTGTCAAGGAGAGGATTGCTGATCATGGTGCGGCTTCAAAACGGTACAAAAAAAGTAGCGATTGTAGGAGCGGCCTTAGCCGCGTTCCTGTTGATGGTCGTGACAGGCGCGACGCAGGTGACCAAAGTGACGAGCGCTGCTCGTGCAACCCATGTCACTCACGTCACTTCTGTCACTTGAGTCACGGTTCACCGAAGGGCCGTTCCTACAATGAGTTACTCCGTCGCTGCAACCGTCCCAGCACTGCGCCCTTTGTGCCACAGCACATCCGGCTGACCATTCACGCGGTTGAGCACCCTCGACAACACGAAAGCCATGTCGCTCAACCGATTCAGATACACCCGCGAGGGCATCGACACGTCTGCCCCGTCGGCCAGAGCGACGAGCGTTCGTTCTGCGCGCCGCCCCACCGTCCTTACCAAATGCGCATAAGCTGCCGCCCGCGAGCCGCCAGGCAGGATGAATTCCTTAAGCATCGGCAAGTCCTCGTTCAGCGACTCGGTGAGCGCTTCGAGCCGTTCAACGTGAGCATCGGTGATCGCGTAATAGCCGGGAATCGACATCTCCCCGCCCAGATCAAAAAGGTCGTGTTGCACATCAGTCAACGACTCTCGCAGCGCGTCGGGCAGCGGTTCGGTGAGCAGCAAGCCGACGACACTGTTCAACTCATCAATGTCGCCAAGTGCTGCTACGCGGGGATGACTTTTCGCGACGCGCGAGCCGTCGCCGAGACCGGTCGTGCCCGCATCCCCCGTTTTCGTTGTAATCTTGGATAAACGATGGCCCATAAGCTTGCCGACAATCTGAGTGTGTGCTGATTCAATGAGTGTAGAAGAATCTTTGGTCTTGATCGAAGCCGAAGGCGCGGTGGCAACGTTGACGCTGAACCGTCCGGCGCAATTCAATGCATTGTCGAGCAGCATGCTCGGCGCGCTGCACGCTGCGTTGGACTCGGTCGCGGCGATTTCAGAGATTCGGGTGGTCATTCTGGCGGCTGCGGGTTCGGCATTTTGCGCGGGACATGACTTGCGTGAAATGCGGGCGCATTTGGAGAAAGATTGGCTCTCAGCGTTGTTCACGCAGTGCTCAAACGTCATGCTGGCCATCCGCGAGATGCCACAACCGGTTATTGCTTGCGTGCATGGAGTGGCGACCGCAGCTGGCTGTCAACTGGTGGCCGCATGCGATTTGGCGATTGCCAGTCGTAGTGCAACATTTGCTACCAGTGGCGTGAAGCTGGGACTGTTCTGCTCGACGCCAGCGGTGGCAGTTACACGTGCATTGGCGGCCAAACATGCGGCAGAGCTGCTGTATACCGGTGAATTCATCACGGCTGGTCAAGCCGAGCGCTGGGGCTTAATCAATCGCTGCGTGGACGACGCGGCGCTGGCTGAGGCAGCGCGACTATGGGCGCACGCCATAGCTGGCAAATCCGGCGCCGCGCTTGCCTCGGGCAAAGCGCTGCTGCGCTTGCAGCAAAGTCTTTCATTGGCCGATGCGTACGTGATGGCAGGAGACAATATGGCCCAAGACATGCAAAACGTGGATGCCGGTATGGGCATTGACGCCTTTCTCCAAAAACAACCCATGCCTGAATGGATGCACCGATGAGCTTGCTGCGGCGAGAAACACCACCTCCGACCGACTCGTGGGAGGACTTACGCGAATGGGCACGTCAGTCGTGGTGGCAGCGCTTTCGTGCCTCTGTGATGGTGATGTTTCCGTTCAGCACCATGGTGATGGTGATTGCGAGCGTTGCGCTGCTTTTTGCCGAGCCCTCATGGCGATCAGTTCGCTTGCTCGCATTGCTGTGGATCATTTGCGTGCCGCTCACCGGACTCGGCTACATGCGTCGCGTCGGGCGTGCGGCAGCGCAGGTTCCGCCCATTACCCCGGCGAACCCAAATCCGACGACCGCCGTCGACATTCGCGGCGGCCGCGAGGCACCGTGAGATTGACACAGATATTTTTCGGTAGGCAATTTCGTGATGGCGCGCCGTCTGCAAGCCATTCACGAGTCGTCCAAAGACATCACGAGTGCGGCCTTTGACGCGTATGCAGTTGCCGCCTCGCCGAGAAAAAGTTGACGCAAAACCCGACCACCGCACCCACAAAAATCGCGCCCCAAATTTGCCAAACCAGCTGATCCGACCCGTAGATCAGGGCTGAAGAAACAGCAAAATTCAGTGCGCTGCCGACCGACTGCCGCAACAGGTATTGGCCCCAGTCGGCGAGACTTGCCGAATGTTGCGGCACAAAGGTAAAGCGTCGATTAAAAAAGTAAGTGGTGGTGATACCTGCCAGTAGACCCAACAATCGCGCGACCCATATCGGCAAATCGCACTTCACGCCAACGGTGACCAAAGTTACATCGATTGCCAGCGCGATGAACGCGCCAATCAGGTACCGCCCCGCCTGCCGTAAGGTATCGCGCACCGTTTCCCCTCCGCCCCGTGTTCGATTTAGCGAGCGTACCAGAGCCAGCGCCCGTCCTAGCAGCCTGTCGGATTTGAAAAGCATCGGCTGCAAATTCGCCGGCCCGGTGCATATTCCGCCTGTTTTTTGGGCAATATCTCGATATTGCCGCTGCAAAACAGTCAAAATCTGCCCTCGGGCGGGCGAATTTTCGCTACGATGTTTCAAGTCCGACAGGCTGCTAGAGCACCCGCTCAAAGCAGGCTGCGACGTCGCCACTGCGGGCGACAAATTTCTATAATCAAAAGGTTCGGTCAGCGCTACCGTCTTGGCGGGGCCCTCATAGGAGAGAAGTGTGAAGATACTGGTTCCGGTCAAACGCGTTGTTGATTACAACGTCAAAGTGCGCGTCAAGCCCGACAACTCAGGTGTTGATATCGCCAACGTCAAGATGTCCATGAATCCGTTTTGCGAAATTGCGATCGAAGAGGCGGTTCGTTTGCGCGAAAAAGGCGTTGCGACCGAAGTCATCGCGGTGTCTGCGGGCGTGTTGCAATGCCAAGAAACGCTGCGCAATGCGATGGCCATCGGCGCGGACCGTGCTGTTTTGATTGAGACCGATGTTGAGTTGCAACCGTTGGCAGTTGCCAAATTGCTCAAGGCTATTGTCGACAAAGAACAACCTGGCCTTGTGATTCTTGGCAAACAAGCCATCGACGATGATGCCAACCAAACCGGGCAGATGTTGGCAGCACTACTCGGCTGGGGGCAGGCGACCTTTGCGTCAAAAGTCGAAGTGGCTGGCGACACAGCAACCGTGACGCGCGAAGTAGACGGCGGGCTTGAAACGATTTCGCTCAAACTGCCAGCGGTCATCACCACCGATTTGCGCTTGAATGAGCCGCGTTATGCGACGCTTCCCAACATCATGAAGGCGAAGAAAAAGCAGCTTGACAACGTCAAGCCTGCTGATCTCGGCGTTGACGTCACGCCGCGCTTGACCACGCTAAAAGTAGAAGAGCCACCGAAGCGCCAAGGTGGCGTGAAAGTCGCAGACGTCGCGGCGCTGATTGATAAATTGAAAAACGAAGCGAAGGTGATTTGAACATGGCCAATCTCGTCATTGCCGAACACGATCACGGCTCGCTCAAAGCCGCCACGCTCAACGTTATCTCTGCCGCCGTTGCCATTGGTGGCGACGTGCATGTACTTGTTGCTGGCGAAAACGCGAGTGCTGCGGCGGCGGCGGCTGCGCAGGTTGCAGGCGTCTCCAAAGTATTGCTCGCCGATGGTTCGTCCCACTCGAAACTGCTGACTGAAAACGCCGCGTCTCAAGTTGTGGCAATTGCTGCGGGATACAGCCATATCTTGGCGCCCGCGACAGCGTACGGCAAAAGCGTCGCGCCACGGGTGGCTGCGCTACTTGACATAGCGCAAATCAGCGACATCATCAAAGTGGTCGACGCCGATACGTTCCAGCGCCCGATTTATGCGGGCAATGCTTACGCAACCGTCAAATCCAGTGACACTGTGAAGGTGCTGACCGTGCGCGGCACCGCGTTCAGCGCGGCTGCGACTTCGGGCGGCAGCGGCGTGGTTGAGAGCGTCCCCGTGGTCGCGGATTCGGGTTTGTCGAGCTTCGTATCGACTGAGATTACCAAAAACGAGCGCCCTGAATTGACCGCTGCGAAGATCATCGTTTCCGGTGGTCGTGGCCTCGGTTCCGGCGACAAATATCGCGAACTGTTGACACCGCTGGCCGACAAGCTAGGTGCCGCGATGGGCGCGTCACGCGCTGCGGTTGACGCGGGCTTTGTGCCGAACGACTATCAGGTGGGCCAAACCGGCAAGATCGTTGCGCCCGACCTCTACATTGCGGTCGGCATCAGCGGCGCGATTCAGCACCTCGCCGGCATGAAAGACAGCAAAGTCATCGTTGCCATCAACAAAGACCCGGACGCGCCGATATTCAGCGTGGCGGACTATGGGTTGGTGGGCAATTTGTTTGAAGTGGTGCCGCAGCTCACCGCTGCGCTCTAGCAGATCGACGCGTAGCCCGGATGCTCGCATCTGGGTCGCGCCGCCACAAACGGGTCTCGGACGCGCGCATCCGGGCTACCCCGCTCCTCTCTACCCGCATGAACTCAGGATGTCCCAATGAGTACCTACCAAGCTCCGCTTAAAGAAATGCATTTCCTGCTGGAAACGGTTGCACCGCTCGCCGAACTGTGTACGTTCCCGCACTTTGCAGACGCCACACCCGATACGGTCGCGGCCATCCTTGAAGAGTCCGCGAAGTTCGCCACCGAGGTGCTCGATCCGCTCAACTGGTCGGGCGATCAGGAAGGTGCCAAGCACAACGCGGCAGACGGCTCAGTGACCACGCCCAAGGGTTTCAAGGCAGCCTACGAAGGTTACCGCGCGATGGGCGGCGCGGGCTTGCCCATGCCTGCGGACTTTGGTGGCATGGGAATGCCGCGCTCGGTGGTGACTTTGACCGATGAAATGTTGCATTCGTCCAACATGGGTTTTGGCCTGATGCCTATGCTCACGCAAGGTGCCATCGAGGCGATCTTGCTGGCGGGTTCAGACGAGCTCAAAGCGACGTACCTCGAAAAAATGGTGGGTGGTATTTGGACCGGCACCATGAACTTGACCGAACCGCAAGCGGGCTCCGATTTGGCACTGGTGAAGACGCGCGCCGAGCCGCAGGCGGATGGCACCTGCAAAGTCTTTGGCACCAAGATATACATTACTTACGGCGAGCACGACTGGGCCGAAAACATTGTGCATTTGGTTCTCGCTCGACTGCCGGATGCACCACCCGGGGTCAAGGGTATTTCGCTGCTGGTGGTGCCCAAATTTTTGGTCAACCGCGACGGCTCGCTCGGCGCGAGAAACGACGTCAGATGCATCTCGATTGAACACAAGCTGGGCATTCACGCATCGCCAACTGCGGTGATGCAGTACGGCGACGCGGGTGGCGCCGTGGGCACCATCGTTGGCGAGCCCAATCGAGGCCTTGAGTACATGTTCATCATGATGAATCTGGCGCGATTTGGCGTGGGCCTGCAAGGCGTAGGCATCGGCGAGCGAGCGTATCAACATGCGGTGGTGTACGCGCGCGAACGCGTGCAGTCGCGCGATGTGAGTGCGCCCAAAGCGCCGTCAGTGCCGATCATTCGTCATCCCGATGTTCGTCGCATGCTGCTGCGCATGCGCGCGCAAACAGAGGCGGCGCGGGCGTTGGCAATGGCCACAGCGTATGCGCTCGATGTGTCGGAGGCGCATCCAGATGCCGCCGTTCGCGTTCATAACAAAGCGTTCTACGAACTCATGGTGCCGATCCACAAAGGCTGGGCCACCGAGATGTCGCAAGAGGTGGCCTATCTGGGGATACAAGTGCATGGCGGCATGGGTTTTGTTGAAGAAACCGGCGCTGCGCAGTATTACCGCGATGCTCGTATCACCACCATTTACGAAGGCACCACTGCGATTCAGGCCAACGATTTGGTCGGTCGCAAGATGGCACGCGAAGGTGGCGTGACGGCGAAGGCATTGATCGTTTCCATGCGTGAATTCGCGGTTGAATTGGCGAAGTCGCAACATCCGCATTTGAAGGCAACGCATACCAGGCTCGTGTCCGGCATTGATGCCGTTGAGCGCACGGTTGATTTCAATCTGGCCAATTTCGATAGCAACGTTCGCGCCTGTTTTGCAGGCTCGGTGCCGATGGTGAAATTGTTCGGCATTGTGTGCGGAGCTTGGCAGCTGGCGCGGGTGGCGCTTGAGGCTGACAAACGCATTCACGCGGGCCATACCGACGCTGCGTTTTACGAGGCGAAGCTCTCCACCATGCGTTTTTTCGCCGACACCATGATCCCGGAGGCGATTGCCGCTGCGGATACCATTGTCAACGGCGCCGAAGGCACCATGGCCCTCGCAGAAGCTGCGTTTTAGGCAACGCCGTTTAATATGCTGCAACTCTATTACTCGCCCTCAAATGCCTCGATCACGCCACACATTTTGCTCGAAGAAATGGGCCTGCCGTTTGAGTTGAAGCGGGTGGATCGCGCGAACAATGCCCATAAGTCGCCCGAGTATTTAAAGCTCAATCCGAACGGATTGATTCCGGTGCTGGTGGACGACGATTTGGTGCTTTACGAAACGGCGGCGATCTGCCTGCATCTTACCGATACCCACCCAGAAAAAAATCTCGCACCCGCAGTCGGCACGACGGAGCGGGCGCAGTTCTACAAGTGGTTGATGTGGATGACCAACACCGTGCAGCCCTCGATCATCATGTATTTCTACACGGATCGTTACACGTCCTCAACCAACCCCGAAGTCGTAGCGCAAATTACCGCGAAAACACAGGAGCGCGTCGGTGGAATGCTTCGGCAACTTGACGATCATTTGGCCAGCCACGGTGGGCCGTGGATGATGGGCGCGAGGTTTACCGTGCTCGATATCTACGCCTTCATGCTCGGACGATGGACGCGTGGATTTAAGGGCGACGCATCGTCAACGCAACCGGCTCGTTCGGTGGTCGCATGGCCGCATCTGGGGCCGTTCATGGAGCGCGTGCGGTTGAGACCGTCGGTGCAGCGCGCGGCAATGACCGAGGAGCTTAAGGACGTTTTGATTTAGGGTCTGCACGGATCGAAGTTTGCCTTTTTTAGGGCGGCCTTCCCCGCGAAAGCGAGCGGTCTTCGCGGCCAAGGCCGTTCCTACTGACCGATTTTTTAATCCGCCTTCGCTCCCGAATCCTTCACCACTTTCGCCCATTTGGTGAGCTCGCTTTTTTGATACGCGGCTAGCTCTTCTGGGGTGCTGCCGATGGCATCCAAACCTGCGTCAGCTAATCGTTTGGCTACGTCCGGCAATTTCAAAATTCGACGCACTTCCGTCTGCCATTTATCGATGATCGGTTTAGGTGTGTTGGCCGGTGCGAACAGTGCGAACCAACTCACCGCATCAAATCCCGGCAACCCGGATTCAGCAATCGTTGGTATCTCTGGCGCGGCCAGCGAGCGCACGCTGCTGGTGACGCCGAGCGCGCGCAGCTTGCCTTCACGCACCAGTGGCAGGCTCGACGGCATGTTGTCAAACATCATCGTCACGCGGCCACCGAGCACGTCTGGGATCGCGGTGGCGCGGCCTTTGTACGGGATGTGAACCATGTCAATACCGGTCATCGTTTTGAACAGTTCGCCGGACACGTGAATGCTGGTGCCCGAGCCGCTGGAGGCAAAGGTCATCTTGCCTTCTTTTTTGCCGAGCGCGATGAAATCCTTCAAGTTTTTTGCAGGCACATCGTTATGGACAACCAACATATTCGGCGTGGTCGCGAGCAGCGTAACCGGAGCGAAATCTTTCACGGCGTCGTACGGCATTTTTGAGTACAGCGCCGGGTTGATCGAGTGCGTTCCAACCGTGCCGACAACAATGGTGTAGCCATCTGGCGGCGCTTTCGCCACGAAGTCCGCACCCGTGTTGCCGCCCGCTCCCGGTTTGTTGTCCACGATGACCGGTTGGCCCCAAACGGTCGTAAGCTTTTCGCTTAAGATGCGCGCCAACGTGTCCGGTGCGCCACCGGTGGTGAAGGTCACCACGATTCGCAGTGTTTTTTCCGGAAAGCCTGTCGCTGCGGGCTGCGCACACACACTGAAGCCCGCACACCCGATCATTACCACGCTCGCAAGGCAGCGCTTTTTAATCCGCACATTCATGAATGTTCTCCTTGGCGGCGATAGTAGCGGTTGCAGCCGCTGCCGAACGCGGCGATTTGACACATCGACTCGATATAGCTTTTTCGATAAATCGCCACATCATAGGGGGAAAACGGCCTTTTGGCGGATTCTCGATAAACTGCATAAAACGTTCTTAACCCTTATATAACGTGCGTTGCACAAAAAAGCTGTTCTGTTGAATCGTGTGCCCTGGCTTAAGGGTACGCTGCCTCATTGCGGCTTGTTTTGCACAACTAAGGGATGCAGAAATTGCAAATATCCCGCTTCTTTGGCGGCACTGGCGGGCGCATTGCGTTGTTGCTCCTCGCTTGTGTGGCTAGCCACACGGCGCTCGGAGCGCCTGGCACTGCATCCCGCCAACATCGCCAAAAACGGGACTTTGCTAATTTCCGCCTCCCTAAACAGGCGCACCCATTTCGGGCTACGCTAAGGAAAAACGGCGAACTGATGCATAGAGGGACGCACGGCGAACTGATGCATAGAGGGACGCGGTATTTTTTCGCATGGGCACTATCCAACGCACTGCTTTTGATGCAACACTTGAGCCGATCAGCGAGCGCTCAGGAGTTGCGTCGAGCCCAGCTGTGCTGTCGCTCGAAAATTTTTCTACCCTGTTTGATCGGCTGCCAATCGGCGCCTATCGATCCAGCGTTTCCGGTCGTCAATTGCGTGCCAATGCTGCACTGGTTAGGCTGAACGGTTACAGCACAGAAGCCGAAATGTTGGCAGCGGTCAACGACATTTCCAGCGAGTGGTACGTTGACCCGAATCGTCGTGGCGAATTCACGGCGCTGCTCCAGCGCGAGCGTCAGGTGGTCGCATTCGTGTCAGAAATTTACCGGCACAGAACGCGCGAGCGCATCTGGATCAGCGAGAACGCGCAGGTGGTGCATGATGACGCCGGTGAGCCGCTGTATTTTGAGGGCACCGTTGAGGACATCACGGCCCGTCGTCATGCCAACAATTTGATTGCGTCAAGCGAGCGGCGCTTTCGTGCGCTGACCGAGAAAGCGCAGGTCGCGACCGTGCTGTGCGACCCGCTAGGCAAGATGCAGTTTGTCAGCGCCGGATTCGAGCGATTGTTGGGCTATCGCGCGGTCGATGTTGAGGGCGTGAATCTATTTGATTTCATGGATGTGGCCGACGCCGATGAAGGGCGGCTGGAGTTGCAGCGCGTCGCGAAGGGCTGCAATTCAGGGGTGGAATCAGTCATGCGCTCTCATCATGCAGACGGACGCGTGCGGCGCTGCGCCTCGATTGGCAACAACTGTCTTGATGACGAACCGGTGCGTGCCATCGTGCTGCATCTTCGCGACGTCACGGACTCGCTTCTCAGTGACGAGCGCTTGCGCGATCTCGCCACCACCGATTCCTTCACCAATATCGCCAACCGTCCAAGGTTAGAGGAGGCGATGGCCACCGCCATTGACGCCGCGAAAATCAACGGCTGCAAAGTCGCGCTGGTGTTTCTCGATCTCGATCATTTCAAGGCGATCAATGATTCGCACGGTCACGCGTTCGGCGACAAACTGTCGCGCACCATGGCTGCGAAGCTCAAACAGTCGGCGGGTTTGGGTAACCTCGTTGCACGGCTTGGCGACGACGAGTTTGCCGTGCTGGTGCCGACGCTCACCAGCACCGACGCGCTCACGCAGGTGTGTCAAGGCATCCTGCAAACACTGTCGTAAACCGCCCGAATCGACGGTTTTGATGTCAGCGCCAATGCGAGCGCGGGCGCGAGTGTTTTTCCCGATGACGCCCGCTCGCCAGCCGAGCTTTTGCAGCACGCCGAACTTGCCATGTTTAGCGCCAAAGGCAGCGGTCGCAATACCTATCGTCGCTTTTCCCCGAAGCTCGCACACGACGCCAAAGCGCGCGACGCGCTGGTCTACGATCTACGTGCAGCCGTTGCGCAGCAACAGTTTGAAGTTTGGTATTAACCGCAGCTCGATCTCGCTACACACCAGCTCATTGGGTTGGAGGCGCTGGTGCGATGGCAGCATCCAACGCGCGGCGTTGTGTTACCCGATGAATTCATTGCCACCGCCGAAGATCAAGGCTTGATTGATGAGATCGGCAGGTACGTGACCGAGCAGGCGGTCGCGCAAATCGCGCGTTGGTCGCAGCACTACCAGCGACCACTGCGCATCGCGATCAATGTGTCAGCGCAGGAGCTGCGCGGCAAAGCGTACGCCGAGCGCCTGCAAGACACGTTGCGTCGCCGTGCAATGCCGCCTGATCGTGTGGACATCGAGATTACCGAGCGGGTATTTGTCGACACGCACACCTATGCGCTAGAAGCGCTAACGCATCTGCGCAATCTGGGCGTAAAAATCGCGCTCGACGATTGTGGCGTTGCCTATTCCGCCATCTCGTATCTGCGCAAGTTTCCGGTCGATGTGGTCAAGCTTGATCGCTCGTTCATCGGCGGCCTTCCGGATTCGGCCACCGACCGCGCCATTGTTCGCGCGTTGCTCGCACTCGCTCGCGACCTACGATTGCGCGTCGTGGCCGAGGGGATCGAGCGCCCCGGCCAGTTGAGTTTTCTGCAATCACACGGGTGCCCGGAAGGGCAAGGATTTTTGTTCTCGCAAGCGCTGTTGGCCGCCGATGTTGAAGCGTTTTGGCTCAAGTCCTACGCCCCCGTATAACCCGACCTATGAAGCAAAAACCACGTGTCCGTCGTCCATCGCCTCGTCAACTGGTGCTGGTCTTTGCCAAGCGCACCGGATGTGCCGCGCCACCCAGCAGCAAGATTTATCACTGCGACACGCCGTCTCCGGTGATGGCGGTGGCCGAGTTCGCACCGATGGGAGGCGTGTTGATCGCGTACCCCGGCACTGTTGCTCCGCCCGCCTCGCACATTGAACGGCCGAACGGCGGGCCGCGTGTATTCGGCATTCCCAATCAGCTGATCGTCCGCATGCAGCAAGCGGATTCGGCGCAGCCTGTGCATATTTTTGTGATGTGTGCCGATCTGGGCCAACGTAGCGTGGTGATCGACAGCCTGATCGCCACCGCTGAATCCGAATCGCTTACCTTCGATCCCACGCTCGTGCATTTCGTGCCGTGGGATACCGACACCTTCTGGACGCGCGATTACGGCCCGTGGTGGGTGGAGAACATCCACACCGGCAGTTTCGGAATCGCCAAGCATCTCTACACCACGCTCGGCGGCGGTTTGGTGGGCCTCGTGGAGGAACCGGTGGGCCTGAACACGGACGAAGGCGCAGGAATTTTTCGGCCCAACGACGACTAAGGTGCCGACCGGTTTTCAGATTAGTTGAACGCGCCGATCCTCGTGGGAATGCTGCCACTTGGAATGAAAAAAGACGCTGCCGCCCATCGATACGCACCACTGGTACTTCACCGGCGTGCTCGATGTCGGCGGCAACTACATGACCACGGGTGACGGCATTGTTGCCTCATCGTATCTGGTCGCCACGCAGAACGAACTGCCGCTACGAACCGACAATCAGACGCCCGATCCGTGCACCGCGATCATCGAGGCGCGCATGCAATACATCTTGGCGCAGTTCATCGCTTCATGGGGATCCACACCTATCACGTGCTAACCGATCCGTCCGGCACGTATATCGGCCATATCGATTGCTGGGGAAAGTTTCTGGCACCACGAAAAATTCTGACCGCGAAGTCCGAGGACGCAACGGTGAACGCAGCCTATGAGCAGGTTGCAAAAACCTTCAAAAAAGAAGGTTTCGAGGTTTACCGCGTTCTGTGCCAAGACATTTTTATTCCGAACGCGCTGGCGCCCACCGCTCCCGCAACCACGTCGACGTACACCAACAGCCTCATTCTCAATGACCACGTTTATGTGCCTATCGTCGGCGGGCAATTTGCGGCGTACGACGAAAGAGCGTTGACTGTATATCGGCATGCAATGCCCGGCTACACCATCGTCGGCATTCTCGGAAAACCTGATCACCCGTGGTACGGCACCGACGCTTTGCATTGTCGAACTCGGGGTGTGCCGAGGGCGGTCGTGAACAACTGGCTGAAGAGCCAGCTGCTGGGCGCTGATTGACGCTCAGGTCAATCGCCAACGTGACGCGGGTGACTCAGGTGATGGAAGTGTCGAACAAAGGTCACGTTGTCACATTTGTCACGTAGGTCACCTTGCACCGCCGTTGCGAAAACGCCGAATCGGGCCAGCGCTTTTCTTGCCGATACCAAAATTCGAGGTGTTGCAGATAGGCGGTCTCGATGCGGCGCAAATCGTGGCTGTAGTTATCAAAAGCGATGCGCTCGCCGCGCAACCGGCGATCACACGCAAGCGCCGCAGCGAGACCCGTGTACATCGCGTTGAACAGCCCTTGTAGTGACAGTGGATCGAAGCTGATGGCCGCGTCCCCCGCTGCGCACCAGCGATCACCCGACGCGGGTTGCAGTGTTGCCGAATGCGCGGCGGTGGTCACGATGTCTGCATCGGCAACAAAGCCCGCAGCATCGAGTTGCGCAGATATTTTGATCGTACCTTTTGCGGGCCTCCAACAACGCAGCGGGGCTGCGAAGCGCGCGCGCGATTGCCGGATTTGGCAGATTCGAATCGGTGTGAAACGCCAGCACCCGTCGCTGTCCCGGCAGCGACGCGGTGTACCACCAGCCATGCTCAACGGCCTCAATCTGCGAGCGAGAATCAACCGCACTGTGCTGATCGTGCCCGTACAGCCACAGGCATACGAGCGGGTCATGATGGCGACGACGGGCACCGAGCTGTTTGCCGATTGTGGCCGCATGACCGCTGGCATCAATCAACACCTCGGCCTGCACCTCCGTGCCGCCGTTCGCGGCCTCAAGCGTCAGCTGCCAACCGTTTCTGATCGCGGTCACCGAATCAAGCGTGGTTGAGCTGAGGAGCGCCGCGCCACGATGGACGGCGTGCGCTTGCAGCCATGATTCAAATTGCGCTCGATCAAGATGCCAGCCCTGACCATCGGGATCGCGCAAGAAATCATGATCTGCGGCCACGCCATTCCACAGCGAGCGATTGCCGTAACAAGCCGCGTGGCCTTGCAACAGGAAGTCGTCCCAAAGTCCCATATCGGTCAGCAACCGGCGCGACGCGTCGATCCACCACGATAACTTGGCGCGTACTAGCCAGATTCAACGCGGCAATTGCGCCCGCTGATCCCGCGCCGATGATCAGGACATCGCAGCAGATCACCGCTTGTGTCGGAGCCCGCTCAAATGCCGCGCCTTGTCGGTGTTGCGCAGATCGATATCTTCGAAGTCGTCCGACAGCGCAACGTGGGTCGCCAACATCGTTTCTGAGGCGGACACGGCTGGAACGGCTGGAACGGCTGGCCTAGACGGGAGTTGTTCGACCTCCATCGTTGCTGGAAAATCGGTGCCGACCGTCGGCCCCGCGCGCACCTCAACGATGCCCATCTGGCCAATATCGTTGATTATGCTGTTGATCTGCGCGATGTAGCTGGCATTACCCAGCGGCCGTATCTATGCGGCACGTTTAGCAAACGCGCTAAGGCGTACATCCATTGGCAGCGCCTCGTTCATCACCGTCTCGTACGCGCGCTGACTGAGCACCTGATTGGGCACATGTGCCGGCCAGAAGGTCGGCACGTAGGGGTCATAGCTCGTGTCGTAGCCCGAGTGGCAGCTCGCGGTGTCAGCCTGCCACGGCACGGCCATCCAGCGCGACACGCCGCCCGCACCCTGCGCGCTGCAAGGGTCGCCAAAGTTGGCGGAAGTCAGCACGCCGCCATAGTCCGGTTCGATCCAGCCTTTCGCCTGATGAGTGAGGCGAAATGGTGCCATGTATAGGCTCGTCTGGCGCAGCGGCCATGTCATTTCGCAACCCGGATGAAACGCATCGGCCAGACAAAACTCCATCGCCGCTTGAGTCAGTGTGTCCGGTTGATCGGTCATCGGCACATCTTCAATTCGCCGTGGTGGAGACGCTTTCGGATCATAGTCAGCCACGAAATCGCCTTGCGCCCACTGTCGTAGATGCAACAGTTGCAGATTGCTCAGCGCCACATTCTGCTCAGCAATATCGAGCGCCGGAATCGACATCGCATCACCATACAGCCATGGCCACGGCGACTGCGCCCAACCGTCGCGGGTGAACTGTCGAAACTGGTTGTAGAGCGTCTGCCGCCATTCTTTGTTGTTGACCGATGGGTTCGCCAATTTGCTCATCCACTGCGACTGGCTAAACGGCGTACTGCCACCCCACCCAAACGCCGCTGCGTAACCCGCATTGAACCACTGCAAGCGCGAAAGGCGCTCAAAGATGGGCCGAATATCATTCGGCGCGAATTCAGCGATGCGTCGGGTGCCGCACGCGCCTTGAGCGGCCTTGGCATGGTGGCCTACGATCAGGGCGACTTTGCGGCGTCACGCGCGCTGTATCGCGAGAGTCTGGCTATCCGGCGCACCTTGAGCGACCGCTCCGCCGTTGCCATTTCGCTTGAGGGCTTGGCCGAGGCGATGGCGGCACTGGGTGATGTGGCCCGCGCTGCACAGCTATGGGGGCGACGCAGCGGCTGCGTGCAGACACCGGCTCCCCGCTGCGGCCCGCGTGGCGGAACCATTGCGACAAGAGCGTAGCAGCAGCGCGCACCGCGCTCGGGGATGACGCAAGCTTTGAGCAGGCGTGGCAGCAGGGTCACGCGTTGACGCTGGAACAGGCCATCGGGCTCGCCGACGATAGTGCGGATCGGCACTGAGCGGGGCGTTGCTGCAGGTTGATGCGGGTGGCGATTGATGCCTTATGACGACGCTCACGCGGCACGATGACGCATTAGCAGCTTAACGCTGAGTGGCTTGTTTTGTATGGGGTAGCGGGCTTTTTTGCGGTTAGTCGACTTAATAATAAAATCGAGCCTAGCCCAAGTAGATAGGTCGTTACAGCCAAAAGATGTAATGCGCGATTTAGAAAACCGTGCCGCTAGCAACTTACCATCCCAATGATGAGAACTTGCGATAAGAAATTAACGAGAACCTTTGTAGGAGCGGCCTTGGCTGCGATAGAGGTAACGCAAACCGCCCATCGCGGCCAAGGCCGCTCCTACAATTCAGCCTCTTTGGTTCCGTACTTTCCTAGCGCCAGAAAACGACTGAGGCGAAAAAATCCGCTGCGGGGAAGGCCGTGATCGACACCTCGCTCATTTCTGCGCAGCTCGGATAGAACCGCTATTTTGCGAGCCCCATTTGTTTTGCCAGCGGCAGGGTATCTGCCGTTCGCTTTTTCATGAATTCGGGCATCTGGTCGTAGGTGATGTCGATCTGCTCATAACCGTTGTCCTGCATCTGCTTGCGGTGCTCCGGATCGCTGTTGATTTTCAGGAACAAGTCGGAAATAAGTTTCCGCACCGCCTCGGGCGTGGCCTTTGGCACGGCAACACCGCGGTACGCGCCATCCACCCAGTCGTAGCCCAGCTCTTTGAACGTGGGTGTGTTCGGAAACTGCGGCATGCGGCTAAGCGTTGCCACGGCGAGCATGCGCGTTTTTTCTTTGTTGGCCAGCGCGAAGGTAGGGTAGGTCAACGCCGCATCCACATGCTTGCCGAGCACGGCGGTGGATAGCTCGCCGGTGCCCTTGAACGGGATGTAGGTGAGCTTTAATTTTCCCTGCACCTCCATGCGCTGAAATGCCATGTGGTTGGCCGAGTTGGTGCCGCTGCCAGCAATGCTGAGTTTGCCCGGATTGGCCCGCGCCGCAGCCGCAAAATCGGCGAACGTTTTGTACGGCGAGTCGGCGGCCACCACCAGGGCGTCAGCGGTGAAGTGAAAGAAAAATACGTTGGTGATGTCGTCAGTTTTGTACTGTACCTGGCCCTCAAGCGGCTGCAGAATCAGGTGCGGTAAATTGCTGCCAACGACCGTATAGCCGTCGGCTGGCATGCTGTTCAACTGGCCCCACGCAAGCGCGCCACCGGCACCGGCTTTGTTCTGCACCACGAAGTCCTTGCCGGTTAACTTAGATGCCACCTTGCCCTGCAATCGCGCAGCAATGTCACTCTCGCCGCCCGGAACAAACGGGATGACGTAGTTAATCGAGCGATCTGGGAACTGCGCGACGCTTGGCGTTGACACAACGGCAAAGAGCGCCATCACAGCGATGGTAGCTAATTTCATAGTCTCTCCTTTTGAGTATTGTCTAACCGCCGATTATTCAACAACGGTCGACGTTGCGCGCCCCACTGGTTCTAAAACGGGCGTTGGCGACGAGCGGCAAGCGCGCTGTGGGGTTGCACGGGCGATACCGGTTTGTAAAGTAGCGTGGCAGCGCCAACGGTGACGAAAGTCTTACCGAACGTGTGGCTTCACAATTGGCAGTTTGTTGTTTACACTCCGCCACCAGCATTGTTTGAGCGTACAGTTCACTAACGCTTGGCCATGTAGTTGCGAAATTTTCTGCCCCCACTCAACGAGAAAAATCATGACCCCACTCTCTCGATTTAGACCGCTGCTCAGCGCCTTGCTCGCGACCAGCATTGCGTTGCAGCCGTTAGCTGCCAGCGCCGCACTTCACCAACTGCAATTCGTCAAAGCTGAATCGGCCGTCCTCGAGACGTTTGATTTTGTCTCCAACGCGGATTGGGATTACGACGCTAACCCACCGACCAGATCGACGGTCGGGCCGGCCATCGGGCAAACGCTTGATCGCGCCTTTATCACCGCCGCCTTCACGCAAATGGCCAAGTCCACCTTCACCATGACCGAAGGCCGGCATCGGGTGGGGACGGTATACGTCTACCCAAGTAGTCGCTTTGGTAACCGGGTCGACATCAAGATGGTCAGCCAGATTGCGGGGCGCTCGAACGCCACCGTCAGTCGCTATCGTGCCAATAGCGGCACCAGCACCAATTATCTTGAGGCGACGCCTGAAGCGCTCGGCAAAGTGATGGCTCACGAAAACGGCCACTACGTGTACGGCTTGTTTGACGAATACCGTGAAGTCGGCAAAGCGGCCAACCCGAATGACAACAGTGATCCCGCAGACGGCGATACGCCGCGCGACTCACTGATGAATAACCAAGAGTTGTTCTCGTCGTTCTCGACCGCCGCTGACAACGCCCCGAGCGACGTCACCACAGCACATAAGCGGTTTTATGACGGTGCCTCAGCTTGGGATGTCCTGTCTCGTCCGCTCAGCAGCGACACGCCGGATCAGCAGCGTTTCGGCTCACGCACGCCTTTTACGGCTTTGGCGGGATTTAATCCTGCGAATCCGAGCGTGCTGAACCGCCCGATTACCGGTTGGGATGGCGCGTTCAAAGTGGTGTTTGTCAATGATCCACTAGACAGCACCAGCTACGTGATTTCGCGCGCGGTGCGAGCCGATCAACTGCCAGCCGTAAAAAACGCGGTGGCGGAGTCGATTCGAAAAATCACGCTGGGCCCCAAAGCAGTGGTAACGGTGTGGACGTATGGCGGTAACGGTGGCGTGCCACAGCAGGCTCACCGAGCATTCCTGCCTACCGAGACGGAGCGCACGGCTGCCCTTGCCGCAGTTGAGGCGATTACGGTCGACGCGACGCCCGGTAATCTTGAAGCAACTCTGAGCACCATCCTGACCGAAATCAGCGGGCTATACACCTCAAACGGCATCACGCTGGGTGACGGCATCAGCATCAACGTATTTGCTAACGCCGAAGACAATATCAGTGTGGCGACCCGCGACCGAGTCAAAGAACTGCGCGTAGCAATCAACGCCAACCTCATCACCAACGACGGTATCCAACCAGGCTCCAGTGCCAAGCGCGCCGTGTTGCCCGCAGAATTGGCGCAAAAAGCGATGCGTGCCAAAGTCGGCTCAGGTACCGTCACGCTGGCGCAGCTCTCCCATGCCAGCGGCGGTCACTACAACGATGCCCAAAAAGCAGCCGCCCTCACGGCCGGCGCGGTAAAGTCGCAATCAGCATCCGTTGGATCGCTGGAAGCAACGCTCTCCGTAGGGCAAGTGGACGCGCTGACCGCAGGTGCCAAGTTTGAGCTGAAAACGCCGGTGCTCGCCAAGACCGACGGTAAGTTGACCTTTAACGCTTATTGGGCCAATGATTCCGACAGCAGCAAGATTCGCTTTGAATTGACGGCACCGGATGGCACCAAGTACACGCCTGCCGATCCGCTGGTGAATCAAACGTTCGGTGCAAGCGGACAGATTAAGTACGACATGGATGCCGACACCGCGAGTGCGACCTTTGAAGTGGCGAGTGCGGTTGCTGGCAAGAACGGTGTGTGGGTGAGCACCGTCACTGCCATCGCTGCAATCGGCTCGTCAATCGAGCAGGATGCCATCGCCGAGAGCACGCTGCGATCTGAGCTTGAGGTGCAGCGCGACGGCACGGCTAACCCATTGCTTACGGTGCTGGTGTCGTCCAACCGTGCGGTGATTAACGCTGTGTCCACCGCTCTTATTTACAACTCCGACGGCGTGCTCAAGCTCACCAAAACCTTGCTTGATGACGGCAAAAATGGTGACGCACGGGCAGGCGACGGAACGTACAGCGTATCGTTGGCTGGCCTGCTTACGGCGGGTCAATATGACGTGGTGGTCACAACCACACAAGGACCCAATGGTTCGCAGCTATCAACCAACGGCCTAACGGTTAAAGGCGTCAATGCCACACCGGAGCCGCTCGGCGGCGCCTTCAGTCGCGTCGCTGACACGCTGTTGACGGTGGCCGCAACCACGGTCGCTGAATACTACGTACCAGCGCTCAAAAAGTATGTCATCACCGGTCTTGACAGCGACAAGGCGACCTTTGCCCAATATCCAGCGCTGTTCACCGCGACCGGCATGAGCTTTTTGGCGGGCCCCGGATTGGCGCCACCTGCAGGGATGCAGCCGATCTGCCGCTACTACTTTGCGCCCCCGCTAGCTAACACGCATTTCTACGGCGCGCCCGCAGATTGCGCGATCGTGGCATCCACCTTTGCTGGCAACAGGGCGGTGACTAACGAGGGCATCAGCTTTGCTATTGCCGTGCCTGATGCGACGGGAAGCTGTCCGGCCTCAGCCCCGGTCAAGGTGTACCGCTCGTTTAACAATCGCACCGCGCAAAACGACGGCAACCACCGCTACACCGTGTCAATGGCGCGCTACAACCAGATGATTGCAGCGGGCTTCTCGGCCGACGGGGCTGTGTTCTGCGCCGCGTCTGCAACTGACGCGCCGCAGTAACGGGCCGCGTTAGCGAGCCGCGCATATCGAATGCGCGGTGACAAAAAAAGGCACCACAACGCTCGTTGTGGTGCCTTTATTTTTTGGCCGGACCAAACAGCGAGC
>ENA-OFCX01000104-OFCX01000104.1-metagenomes-genome-assembly--contig:-NODE-104-length-45163-cov-4.533209_pt1 | contig 45163 bp, 42 predicted proteins | sample MGYA00153384_OFCX01 | MGnify analysis MGYA00153384
CGGCTACTGGCTGCAGGGTGAGAAGACGACGGCGCCGGTCGCCGTCCCGGTGGGTGCGGGGGCGGGCCGCTAGGCTGGCCAACTATCGTTCAGCGATGCCGGACTCACACAACACACGCTGAATGAACAACATCGGTGAAGGACTGACCTTCTACGTGGTCTTCCTGTTCTCGACGACACTCCACGAGGCGGCCCATGCGTGGGCGGCCAAGCTGGGTGGTGACCTGACCGCGTATCATGGCGGTCAGGTGTCGCTGGACCCGATACCGCACATCCGGCGCGAGCCGTTCGGCATGGTGGTGCTGCCGCTGTTGACGGCACTCACCATCGGCTTCCCGATCGGTTTCGCGAGTGCTCCCTACGATCCCGCCTGGGCGCAGCGCTATCCGAAGCGCTCGGCGTGGATGGCGCTGGCCGGACCGGGCGCGAACCTGCTGCTCATGCTGCTGGCCGGCATCGCGATCCGATTGGGCGACGCAGCCGGCATCTTTGCACCGCCGCGCAGCATCACCTTCGGTCACATCGTCGGTACCGTCGGCGGCAGTGGGCTGATGGAGGCGGTCGCATTCTTCCTCGGAACGATGTTTTCCATGAACCTGCTGCTGGCTGCATTCAACCTGCTGCCCTTTCCACCAATGGATGGCAGCGCCGCGATTCCGCTGCTGGTGGGCGAGAAGAACGGGCGCGTGTGGCAGAACCTCATCTGGCGCACGCCGGCGCTGAACTTCGTGGGCTACTTCCTGGCCTGGCAGGTGTTCGGCTACATCTTTCGCCCATTGTTCAACGGGTCGCTGGCACTGCTCTATCCAGGCGTGACGTACGGCGCGTGAATGACCGGTGCGTCGTTCACTGGTACCACATCGTCGCCGGCCACGACGTAGACGCTGGTGAAGTCACGCGGTTCGATCACTGCACCACCCGTGAACTCACCGAACGCCGGCAGCAGTCCACCCTGCGCACCGAACGCGAAGCAGCGCAGCGTGAGTTTCTGTCGTCCGCGACCGCGCAGCTGCACGACGGGATGAATGTGTCCGGCGAGCACGTAGCCGCTATCGCAGGTTCCTGGATGATGACAGAGTGCGAACGGTCCCACCTGCAGCGGCGCATCGACACAGATGATACCGAGCGATGCGGGCGGATCGCCGGCACCGTAATCGTGATTGCCGCGCACGAGCGTGATGGGCAGCGTCGCACGCGTGGCGCGCCACGCCTCCAGCGTGCGCACGGTGGCGGGCACCATGCCGGCCCGCGCATGCAGCAGGTCGCCCAGCACGTACAGGTGCGCAGGGTTCGTGCGCGTCAGCAACGCGTCCAGGTGCTCGACGCCTGATTGCGTGGTGCCGTGCGGCACCGGCACACCCTGCGCGCGGAACGCGGCGGCCTTGCCCCAGTGTACGTCGGCGACGATCAGCGCACCCAGTGAAGGAACGAAGATCGCGCGCTCCGGCAGCAGCTCCACAGGCACGCCGGCGAGGATGATGGAATGGGGCATGGCGGAAACATACCGATCGAACGAACCATTTTCCGCGAGCCGGGGCCGGGCGCGATCCTGCGCCGAATTCACCTGCGCGTCAGCATGCGTGGTTCGTGATGGGTTACGTGCGCGGCGAGTCGCTCGCGACACGACTCGATCGCGAGACGGTGTTGGACTCGGACACCGTGCGCACGAACGCAGCTGGCGTTACTGGAGAAGACGGCCCGACGCGAGCACGGATTCGCCAAGCGCGGCACGACCAGCCGCTGCCACCACTGCGATCAATGGCGGGAACTGCATACGGAAGAGGTCAAGATGATCCGCCATCGCGAAGTACAGGTACTCGTTGCGGTGGATGCCCCACGCCGGATGTCGCGTAACCAGCGGCAGCAGCAGTCTGCACAGCACGAGCGCGCCGACCAGCATGGTCGACGCGCTCGTCGCAGTGTCAGGACGTTCAATCTGCGTGGGACACTCCGCGATTGTGCGCACGTGCGAAAAGTGCGACGTCGCACCGTCTCGCGCGCGCGCCGACTTACTCCGCCAGCACCGGATAATCGGTATAACCCTTCTCGCCCGGCGTGTAGAACGTTGCGACATCCGGCGCGTTCAACTCGGCGCCACTTTCCAGACGCGCTGCAAGATCGGGCGTCGCCAAGGCCAGACGGCCGAAGGCGACCAGGTCCGCCGCACCACTCGATAGCAGCGCGTCGGCTTGCGCGCGATCCAGTCCGCCCGAGGCGATGAATGTGCCGCCGAACGCAGCCTTCAGCTGCGCAGGCAATGCTTCAGGCAACGCTGGTGCGCCCATCGATGCATGGTTCACCAGATGCAGGTACACGACGCCGAGCTTGCCGAACGCCGCGGCGAGCGCAACGAACTGCTCGTCCACGCCGTCGAACGCACCCGTCGTGTTGAACGTCCCGTGCGGCGAGATGCGCACGCCGACGCGGTCGGCGCCGATCGCATCGATCATGGCCGCCGTCACGTCGAGGGCGAACCGATTCCGGTTTTCTGCACTGCCGCCGTAGCTGTCGGTGCGTGTGTTCAGGTTCGCGTTCAGGAACTGCTCCACCAGGTAGCCGTTCGCCGCGTGCAGCTCCACGCCATCGAAGCCAGCGGCGATCGCATTGCGGGCAGCGGTCGCGAACTCCTGCACAACGGTCGCAATCTCCGCCTCGGTCAGCGCGTGGGGCGTCGTGGCGGGCTGCTGCCCGTCGGCGTCAGTCCAGATCGGCTCGGGCAGCGCGACCGACGTCACACTCACGACGCGCGCGTCAACCGGCAAATTGGCCGTGTGCGACGCGCGACCCGTGTGCATGAGCTGCGCGAAGATATGGCCGCCGGCGGCACGCACGGCCGCCGTGACGGGCGTCCATGCCGTGACCTGCGCGGCAGTGTACAGGCCCGGGATACGGGCATAACCAGCACCGTCGGCTGACGGTGCAGTGCCCTCCGTCACGATCAGGCCGAGCGTCGCGCGCTGGAGATAGTATTCGGCCATGATCGGCGTCGGAATGTGATCTGATGTGGCGCGGTTACGCGTCATCGGCGCCATCACGAGGCGGTTCCGCAGTGTCATGCGGCCAAGCTGGTACGCTTCGAACAACATTGTGACTTCGCTCTGTGAAGTGTGTGCAACAGAAAAGTAGACGTCGTCAGCGATACCGGATGCAGGGCAGACGCGTAATTCCGCATGAATCATATGCCATCCGACATGACATGCGGTGCGGCATACGTGTGACGCAGCCACCTCAGCCGCGCTCGGCCACTGCCGTCATCCGCTTCACTCTGTCACTCAGCCGTTCGGAACTGAGCCGCGATCGCGTGCGATCGACCAGTAGCGGAAATGCAAGCGGGGTGGCGCGCTCCACGTCGATGAGTCGCACGGCACCCTGCTCCAGTCGCCGCAATGTCGTCCCGATGCGGCTGGCCTCCAGCTGACGCTCCAGCACTTCGCGCTGCGCCTGCAGCAGCAGCAGGTTGTCGGGATCGTATTTCGCGAACACATCGTACAGCAATCCGCTCGACGCCTGCACCTGCTTCATCGACTTGTTCTGCCCGGGAAAGCCCTGAAAGATCAGTCCGGCCACCCGTGCGATCTCCCGAAACTGACGCCGCGCCAGCTCCGCCGCATTCAGCGACTCGGTGATGTCGTGCAACAGGTGACGCGTCGTCAGCAACCCGGCCTCCAGCGCCTCCTCGATCGGGATCGGTTCCGGCGACAACAGCTCGAAGCCGTAGTCGTTGCAGGCGAAGCTGAACGTGATCGGCACCAGCTGCGCAATGCGATACGCGAACAGCGCCGCCAGGCCTTCGTGCACCAGGCGCCCGTCGAATGGATAGATGAAGAGATGATGCCCCTCCTTGGAATTCAGCCGCTCGATCAGCAACTCGTCCGCCGCGGGAATCAGCGAACGCTCAGCCTGCACCTGCATGATGCCGCGCACTGCCTGCATCTCCACGCTGTTGAAATGTCCGGTGCGTGCTTCCTCCAGCTTGTCGCGCACGGCCAGAGACAGTTCGGTGGAAAGCGGCATGCGCGAACCCTGCCAGCTGGGCACCGCGCCCGATGCACTGCGTGCCTTGCGCACCCAGGCGGTAAGGTCCTTCACGCGCACGAACTCCAGTGCACGGCCGCCGAAGATGAAACGGTCCTTCGGCTTGAGCCGCGCAATGAAGCTCTCCTCGATCGTGCCAAGGCGGCCACCGGTGAGGTAGCGAACCGCCAGCGCCGTGTCACTCACGATGGTGCCGATGCTCATCCGGTGCCGCATGATCACGCGCGCGTCGGCGACGAAGTAATGCCCATACTCGTTCACCACGCGCGAGTACTCGGGATAGGCGCGCAGCGCGGCACCACCATGCGTGATGAAGTCCAGCACCCAGTCCAGCTCCGCATCGGTGAGCGCGCCGTACGCGCGCGTAGTTCGCAGCTCGGCCATGATCTCGGGGCGCGTGAAGCCGCCGCCGATGGCACGCGTCACGAGATGCTGCGCCAGCAGGTCGAGCGGCCGGTCAACGGGGTCGCGACTCTCGATCCTGCCGTCGCGGATCGCGTCGCGCGCAGCAGCGACCTCCACGAGCTCGAAGGCATGCGTGGGCACGCACACGATCTGCGAGACGCGTCCCGGCGAATGGCCTGATCGACCGGCGCGCTGCAATAACCGCGCGACGCCTTTCGGACTGCCGATCTGCATCACGAGATCGACGGGCGCAAAGTCGACGCCGAGGTCCAGTGACGACGTCGCCACCACGGCGCGGAACCGACCGCTCTTCAGCCCTTCCTCGGCCACGGCACGCTGCGTCTTGTCCAGCGAGCCGTGATGGATCGCGACGGTCTCCAGCCAGTCAGGCCGCGACGTGAGGATGGACTGGTACCAGATCTCGCACTGCGAGCGCGTGTTGGTGAAGATGATCGCAGACGTCGAGCCCTCGATGCGCTCGATGACCTGCGGCAACAGTTTCGTGTTCAGGTGGCCGGCCCACGGAAATCGTTCCATCTCCTCCGGCACCAGCGACTCCACGACGATTTTCTTCGGCACGATCCCGCGCACGAGCACACCGGCGTTCGGCGTGCCGTCGGCGGCGCGACCGAGCAGCGTCTCGCACGCCACGTCCAGATTGCCGAGTGTGGCCGAGAGTCCCCAGGTCCGCAGCGTGGGGCAGAGTACACGAAGCCGCGCGAGCGCGAGCTCCACCTGTACGCCACGCTTGGTTGCCATCAGCTCATGCCATTCATCCACGATCACGCACTGCAGCGTTTCGAAGAGCGTCTCCTGATCCTCGCGGCAGAGCAGCAGCTCCAGCGATTCGGGTGTCGTGATCAGCGCGCTCGGCAATCGTTCGCGCTGGACACGTCGCACCTTCTCGGCGGTGTCACCGGTGCGCGTTTCGATGGTCCACGGAATTTCCAGCGCCTCGATCGGTGCGCGCAGCGCCTGCTCGGTATCGGCGGCGAGCGCGCGCAACGGCGTGATCCAGAGCAGCTGCAGCGGCGCGTGTGCATTGCGCTTCTTCTGCGGCGGTGCCGCCGCGTTGGCCCGCAGCCATGCCTGCACGGGTCCGAGCCACGCGGCGTACGTCTTGCCGGTGCCGGTGGCCGCGTGGATCAGGCCTGATGCGCCATCGGCATACGCGCTCCACACGGCGCGCTGAAATTCGAACGGCGCCCAGCCGTTGGCCGCGAACCACTGCTCGAGCGCATCGGGATCGCGCCCGGGCTCTGTCACGCTGCGCCGCGCACTGCACGCAGCATCGCGCGAATCGTCTCGAGCGAGTCGGCATCGACGGGCAGCTTGTCGGTGCGCCAGCGGCTGATGCGCGGGAACCGCACCGCGATACCGCTCTTGTGACGGCTGCTTTCCTGAATGCCCTCGAACGCGAGCTCGAACACCAGGCCCGGCGTCACCGTGCGCACCGGACCGAACTTCTCCAGCGTGTTCTGGCGCACATAGCGGTCCACTGCACGAATCTCCACGTCAGTCAGCCCGGAATACGCCTTCGCGAACGGCACCAGCGCATCGTCGTCCCAGACGGCAAAGGTGTAGTCGCTGTAGAGGCCCGCGCGACGCCCATGCCCGGCCTGCGCGTATACCAGCACCGCGTCGATGGTGAGTGGCGTGACCTTCCACTTCCACCAATCGCCCACGCGTCGCCCGACTCCATACGCCGAGGCGCGTCGCTTGAGCATCAGCCCCTCGGCACGCATGATGCGCGAGTCGGCACGCGCGGCGTGCACCGCCTCCCACGACGGCGACTCGATGATCGGCGACAGGTGCAGCGTGCAACCGGCCGGCAATGCGCGCACCACCACCTCGAGCAGGTCGCGGCGCGCCTGCAGGCTCGACGCGCGCAGGTCCACGCCGCCATGCTCCAGCAGGTCGTACGCGATCATCGCACAGGGTACGTCACTCAACAACTTCCGGCCGACGGTCTTGCGATTGATACGCCGCTGCAGCTCCGAGAACGGCAGCGGCGCCCCGTCACGCCAGGCCACGAGCTCCCCGTCGATCACGGTGCCGTCGGGGAGAAACTCAGCGGTCTGCTCGACCTCGGGAAAGCGACCGTCCAGCAGTTCCTCACCGCGACTCCAGAGCAGCGTCTTGCCGCGACGACGCACGAGCTGCGCACGAATGCCGTCCCATTTCCATTCCACCTGCCACTCATTCGACTCGCCCAGCGCGACAAGCTCCTGCTCCATTGGATAGGCAAGATAGAACGGATAGGGACGGCTCCAGTCTGCGTCATCGGTGTCCGGATGCATGAGCCGCGCATACCACTCTCCACTCGGCTCCCATTGGCCCATGAGCCGGTGACTGATCGCGTCCGCATTCACGCCACTCACCTGCGACAACGCGCGCACGACCAGACCGGCCGACACGCCGACACGAAATGAGCCGGTGATCAACTTGTTGAACACGAAGCGGGACGAGCCGCGCAACGTGTGCCAGACGGACAGCAGCGACTCGCGCTGCAACGCCGGATCCATGCGCGCCAGCACCAGCAATCGCTCCTCGACCCAGAACGAGAGCGATGAGTTCTCAGGCTCGTCGGTCGACTCGGGCACAAGCAGCGAAATGGCCTCGGCAAGGTCACCAGCCTGTGCATACGACTCCTCGAACAGCCAGTCCGGAATTCCGGCGGCCTCCGCGGTCCACGCACGCAGGTTGCCGGACTTCACCAGACGCTTCGGCCGACGCCCGATCAGGAACGACACCGCGAGTGCGGCATCGGCCGGCGGCGCGGATTCAAAGTACGCCACCAGCGCGGCGACCTTGCCCTGCGTCGCGGTGGTGCGGTCGATGGCGTCGTACAACTCGGCAAACGCCCTCACGCAGCACCCGCCTCTGCATCACCGTCACCGTCGCCATCACCGCTCGCGACAGCCGGCGCCGCGTCCGCTGTGGCGTCCGGCGCATCATCGCGCTCGCCCTCATACCGCGTCGCGAGCGCGTCGGCCGACAGCCCCTGCTCGCGCAGCCAGCGCACCACAGGCCCCGTGAAGCCGTGCGTCACGAGCACACGCTGAGCACCGGTCGCGTCGATGGCCTGCAACAGCTGCGGCCAGTCGACATGATCGGACAACGTGAACCCGCGGTCGACATTCCGCCGCCGCCGCGCGCCACGCACGAGCATCCATCCGCTCGCAAACGCCGTGGAATGCGCGCCGAACTTCCGTGCCCACGCACTGCCATCGACACTCGGCGGCGCGACGACCATCGCTCCCGTCGCCGCACCGCGCGCCGCCGTCGCGTACTCCGTTGGCGGCAACGCCACACCCGCCTGCCGATAGAGCGCCGTCATGCGATCCACGGCACCATGCAGGAGGATGGGACCGATCGACGGATCGAGGCCGGCAATCAGCCGCTGTGCCTTCCCCAGCCCGTAACCAAGCAGCATCGACGCGCGACCCGCCGCGGCATTCTCGCGCCACCATGCATTGATCCCGTCAAAGACCGCACGCGGTGCCGGCCAGCGGTAGATCGGCAGGCCGAAAGTGCTCTCGGTGATGAAGGTGTGGCAGCGGACTGGCTCCCACGCATCACAGGTGGGATCGGGATCGGTCTTGTAGTCGCCTGAGGCCACCCAGACCTCACCACGATGCTCGAGCCTGATTTGCGCGGAGCCGAGAATGTGGCCCGCAGGATGAAACGACACCCCGACACCGTTGATCTGGCGCACCTCGCCGAATGGCATCCCCTCGGCCCGATCACTCCACTCGCCGAGCCGCTCGCGTGTGACGCCGAGACCGCGGTCGGTGACCAGGTAATTGCCGCAGCCCCAGGTGAGGTGGTCGCTGTGCGCATGCGTGACCACAGCCCGATGCACGGGCCGCCATGGGTCGACGAAGAAATCGCCAAGATCGCAATACAGGCCGGACTCGGTGACGCGCAGCATGCGGGAGGGTTGAAGGCGGGAGGGTGCAATGTGATTCGCGGCCGACTCGCCCGCCAAGTAGGAGATAAACCTGCAACGACAGGTTTGTGATCCAACGCGAGACAACCTGAAGCGCGGCGCGAGCGACGCAGCCATGCAGGGCTCCGGACGATATCACGGGCAGTTGTGCTTCCTTCGCTGCGGATGAATCATGTGACTCGCGATAGGGGCCAGATGTCCGTTTATCTGCGACTCCGGAAGGTGTTGCTGCCGGCCATTGTCGGGCATGCGGCAGAGATGGCGCAAGGCTGATTCCCTCGTGGTATTCTGACGTCCGGATTATTCCCGCTCGCGGAGGTTGTGATGCCGGTCATTCGTGATGATTCAGGCGGCGTGCAGTTCAAGCTTGGCAAGGCGCCGGCCAAGCGCGATGCACGCAACCTCCAGTTGAAGGCAATCCTGCGACGCAAGGTCGCGCTGCCGGTCGCGCATGACTGCGACTCGAAGCATGAGGGCATTCCGACGCCGGTGTACGGTAACAACGTATGGGGCTGCTGCGTGATCGCAGGACGTGCCCACCAGACGCTGCGCTTCGAACTCGCTGAGCAGAAGCGGGTGCTGCGCGTGACGGAAAAGGAAGTCGTCGATGAATACCTGACGCAGTCAGGCGGCGAAGACAGCGGGCTGATCACCCTCGACTCCCTGCGGCTCTGGCGGAAGCAGGGATGGAAGGCTTCAAGGAAGCGCTACTTCATCCGCGCCTTCTCGGAAATCGATCGCACCAACGTCACCGAGGTGAAGACGGCAATCGTCATGAACCTTGGCGTGGGCATTGGGTTGCGACTGCCACTGAGCGCGCAGCGCGAACTCGACGACAGAAAGCCTTGGGGAACGACGACGGGCCGCGGTTCACGCGCCAACAGCTGGGGCGGACACTACGTCTACGTGTGCGGCTACACGAAACTTGGACCGACCTGCGTGACGTGGGGTGCGAAACAACAGATGAGCTGGGCCTTCTTCGCGGCTTACTGTGACGAGGCGTATGCAATGATCGATGCGCTCAACACCGAGGCGAAGCGCGCCAACATCGACGAGAAGAAGCTGAATGCGTTCCTCGAAACCGTTTCGAAGCCCGACCTGACGCGCCGCGCATCTCGGGCGAGCGTCGCAACGGGACGCGTGACGACGGCTCCTGCGGTTCGACGGGCCGCGACGGCAGAGCTCGGGACGGGAAAACGTGCCGCCCGTGCCTGACGGACGGCACGAACGGCACGAGCGGCACAGGCAGTCATGGCAGGCATGCCGCTGACATGCAGATCAGGCCTTGTGCTGCCGCATTGACGGTACGAGGATGCGCTCGTGGCGGCGGCGTATGCGACGTGGTTGCCCGGCTCACATCATTCACGGATCACATGGCAGCGCCTGTCCTATCAGACATCGAGATCCAGCGCGCGCTCGGCAACCTCCCGGGATGGAGCCGACGCGCAGACGTGATCACGAAGATCTACACAATGCCGACGTTTCTGGACGGCATCGGCTTCGTCACCCGGATCGCCGACGCCGCGGAAGGGGTTCAGCATCACCCGGACATCGACATCCGGTTCACGAAGATCACAATTGCCCTGAGTACGCACGATGCGGGCGGGCTGACGCAGCAGGACATCGACATGGCGGGCACGATCGAGCGGCTCGCGGCGGGCTGAGGCGGGAGCGCGCTTCGAGCCACGCAAGGATTTGGCTTACGCCGGTAACGCAGAACGATGCGGAAAAGTCACCGCGCTGCCGGTACGCGGGGAGCAGGCAAAATTCCGCAGCTACCGCGCGGCGGCGTCGTGTGCATCGAGAACCTGAATGAGCGCCATGACCTGCATGGGCTCATGCACGGTATGCGTTGGTGCGAACGGCTCGAGCTCGCTCGAGGGGAACGGCCCCCATGCTGCCCAGACGTCGATCATGCCGGCGGCGCGTGCCGCGAGGATGTCGTTCGGCGCATCGCCGAGGTAGATCGCGCCATCGGCCAGCACCCCCAATCGCGCTGCGCCGAGGAGCAGGGGGTCGGGATCGGGCTTGTGACGGGTGGTGGCGTCGGCACCGATGATCACTTCAAAGGGCGACAGCAGGTTCACCTGCTGCAACGTCAGCCGCGCCATGAAATCGCCCTTGCCGGTGACGACCGCGATTGGATGACCGGCTAGCTGCAGGGCGGCGAGCAACGCGCGGATGCCATCGTACTCACGCACAAAGGCCGCAAGGTTTGTGAGCTGCCACTCGCGATACACGGCAATCAGCGCCTCGACACGCACTAGATCACTGCTCTCGAAATGCATGAATTGCGCACGAAGCGGCGTGCCCATGCCGCGCAGCCACTCCCGCTCACCGGGTTGCGCACCCCCGACCTCCGCATACGCCGCACGCATGGACGCGAGCAGCAGCGGAATGGTGTCGGCCAGTGTGCCGTCGAGGTCGAAGAGGACTGGCCGCGGCGCGCGAAGGGGTAACGAGGTCATCAACAAACATAGCCACCCGCGTTTCGTGGCTCCGTTTGCCGCATGGGTATCAGGGCAATGCCGCAACGAATCCGGATGCGCGCATCCAGTGATGCGCGCTCCGCATGCACTACGTCATCGGTGCGGTTCGCTCGCAATGCGTGACCAATGCGGCCCGCTTGCACTGCGTCATCGGTGCGATCAGGGCGACTCGCGTGCAGGCCCGCACGGGGCAGGGAGTTCATGATGGAGCGCCGATGCGCTGAGGTTTCGGTCGCATGCCGAACGCGCATTGCGCGATCGGCGAACTGGAGCGCTGCGTCTGCGGCCTGTCGTGACTGCAATCGAGCGTCGTGCAGGTCTGTGACGGACTCCGTGAGTTCACGCTCCGCCTGCCATGCTCTCAGGCGTCGCCTGAGCGCCGCGATCTGGCCTGCTTGCGGCTCGGTCGCTTGCGCTGCCGCGAGAGCCTGCCAGTCCGCCATGCATGGTGCTCGCAGGCCGCGTTCATCGGAGGCGAGCAGCATGGTGCGAGCGCGCAGGCGCACGATGGCGAGGCAGCGGTGGTGTGCAATGTCGCGGGACCGCATGGTGACCCATCCTTTTCGCGCGGGTGTCTGTGCGCTGACGTGTCGTGCGAGTGTGACGAGCAGTTCGATGATCTGCGCGCCCATGTCGTCATGTGGATCCAGTGCGCCCATGAAGCGTCGTTTTCGCGCGAGAAGTGTGGTGATGGCCGCGTATGCCGCTTCGGGCAGCGGAGCGGGGAGCGAAACGGTCTGCACCTCCGTCACGGGTGCGCCGATGCGTGCTGCGCGGCCGATGCGCTGATCGAGGCGTGCGGCGGTCCAGGGCAGGTCGAGGTGAACGATCGTCGCGACGCCGGACAGCGAGAGGCCTTCGCTCAACACGTCGGTCGTGATGAGCAGTCGCACGACGTCGTGGCGGTGCCGGTGGTGGGGGTCCAGCAGGCGTTGCAGCACGTCGGCGCGGCTGATGGTTCCAGAGACGAGCCTCGCTTCGTTGCCGGTGAGCAGTGCGATGCCCGGCTGTGTGCGCAGGTTGCGGAAGAATTGTTCGGCCGTCGCGCTGAACTGCGTGAACGCGACGACAGGTCTCGTGGACCATCGCGCGAGTCGTCGGAGTGCGGTGCAGCGTCGGCGGTCATCGATGCCAGTCAGCGCCGGGAGCAGCGCCTCGAGTGCACGGCGCTGGGTTGCTGCATCTGCCGCGAGGTGTGGTGGAACGGTGCTGCAGGGTCGTCCGAGCAATTCGGGCATCGCAAGCTGGATATCGGCTTCGCTGGATCGCCAGGCGCGTCGGACGTCGCGCGTTGGCTGGATGTGCGCGCGTGCGGCCTGCTCCATGCCGATTGTGGCGGCGATCCGGTGACGGATGTGTGCGCGCGCGGCGGCGTCGCTCGAGCGGAGCGCGTGGAGAAGGCCCAGTTGGAGCAGGCTGTGCCCATCGCGTGCGTTTGTGCGGAGGGGCGGGAGAGCCATGATGTCTGCCGGCAGCGACGTCACGCGTGGTGGCATCGTGATCGGCGCGCGGTGTCGCACGACGGGAATCACGAGTGCGGTCGCATCAGACAGTCGTGCCGCGTGGATGTCGGCCACTGTGCGGCGGAGGGTGAGCAGGTGGCGTGCCGAGGATGTGGAGGCGTGTGTTGCCGGAGTGTGGAACAGCCGTGTGACGTGCAGCAGGTCGTCGGTCGAGTTGTGTATCGGTGTCGCGCTCAGCAGCAGCACTTTCGCGTCGGCGCAGAGTTTCGTCGTCCGGCGGTGTCGTCTGGTCGAGGGTGTTCGGAGGTGATGTGCCTCGTCGATGATCACGAGGAAGTGTGCGGCGAGGCGCGGTGTGGCGGGTGCGCTGAGGCGTTCGGTGCTGACGAAGTCGAGGGGTATGCCGGTCGTGCGTGCGGCGTCGGTCCAGCGGCTGCGGAGTGCTGCTGGCGCGATCACGAGTGGTCGGCAGGCGAATTCTCTCGCGACGGCGAGGGCGACATATGTCTTTCCCAGTCCGGGCGGGTCGGCGAGCAATGCGCCGCCGTAGCGACGGATACGTGGCATGAGCCAGCGTACGGCCGTCACCTGATGCGGCAGCAATGTGATGTTGCCGAGTTGTGGTGATGGCGTGTCGTGGAGCAGTGCGCGGGTGCGGAGGGCGCAGCGGGCGAGGTGTCGCACCAACGGGTCGATGCCGTCATCATCGTGACCGTCCGGCGCGCGTGTCGTATCGGTGGGCGTGTCGACGCCCTTTAGTTCATGCTGCATCGGTGTCATGCCTCGCGTGTCATGATGCTTGTGATTGGCGGGTACGGTGGCTGCGCAGTGCTGCGCTCGTCCATGCGAGGAGCGTTGCGACGTCGTCGTGGCGGATGCCGTATGCCTCGAGCGTTGCGTGGTGGAGCGAATCGACGCTCACCGATTCACCGCGTCGTGCGCGTGCCGTGAGTGGTGCGAGGAGTGTGCGGGTACGGTTCCAGTCCGGCATCGGGAGTGCGAGGACGGTCCAGCCCATGAAGCGGTGGTAGCCTCCGCGGGCGGGTTCGGCGACCAGGGAGAGCCAAGCCGTCGTCGTTGGTGCGTTGAGCAGGGCGGCGAGCGTGTGTGCGTCGACCGGGTCATGCAGTCGCACGCCGTAGCAGGTGTTGAGTGGCACGGTGGTTGTGTGTGGAGCGAGCACTGTGGCGCGGAGGGTGCGGCCGATGTCGGCCCAGACCACGCGCCAGCCGGTCGTGGCGAGCAGTTCGGTGCGGAAGAGCGCCCACCATGGTTCACGTGGTCGGAGGTCGGTGCGTGCGAGGAGTGCGCGTTCGTGTGGTGCGAAGTGTGACGCGAGTGGTGGCGGCAGTCGTGTGAGGGTGCGGCCGGCCGTGTCGTGCGGCACGACGATGCGTGTCGTGCTGTCGGGCGTGTGCCAGGGGCGAACGTGATCGCCGCGCATCACTGGTCGCGTCCACGTGCGGAGCGCGTCCGGGACTTCCGAGTCCGGCAGCAGGAATGCCTCGTTGCAGCCTGTCTTGATGCCCAGGGAGGGTGAGGGCAGGATCGAGTCCATCCAACGGCTGCCGGCGTGTGAGATGGTGTCGGCTGCAGCGCGGACGTCGTCCGGGATGATGCGCCACGGCGCACCGATCTCGTTGGAGGCCGGCAGCGCGTGTGTGGCGATGGTGAAGTGGTGTGGTGTGCCGCTGGCGTCGGTCACGTGGCATTCCATGGGTGCGGCGTTCGAGCGCGCCTTTTCGTGTGCGCATGCATTTGCGTCGGCGACGGGTGGTGGTGCGCGTCGCACGACGATGGCCGACGGGTAGACGGCGGCTGAGAATCCGGCAGCGTCGAGCGAGTGATCGCGCAGTCGGAGTGGTGTGGCGTGCGTGAGCAGGTGGTGTCGCAGGGCGCCAGCCGAGATGGAGCGCCAGAGTTTGGCCGGGAGCAGGAAGGCCATGATGCCGTTGGGTCGCGTCAGCTCCAGGCCACGTTGGGTGAACGGAATGGCGATGTCCGTCTGGACGCCGAAGGCACGAGTGCCGGAGGCGTGTCGTGTGACCGTGGCGAATCGTGTGCGGAGGTTGGCGCGTGTCGTGGCGTCAAGGTGGTGTGAGCGGACCCAGGGTGGGTTACCGATGACCAGGTCGAAGCCACCGTGTGCGGCGGCGTCGGTGAAGTGCGTGCGGAACTCGAAGTCGACGGCGCCTCCATCATCCACTCGTCGCAGTCGGCGTCGGTGTTGCGCGAGGAGCGCGCGCACGGAGGCGAGGCGTCGTCGTTGGGTGGCGGAGAGTCCTGTGCGGGTGCCGAAGAGCGATCGTTCGCGTGCCGATCGGAGCAGATCCGTGCGTTCGTTGTGGAGTGCGGAGATCGTGCGCAGCGTCAGTTTGCGTGCGTTGTCGCGTGTCAGTGCATCGATGCGTGTCGCGGCCCTTTTCTTCTTCGCTCCTGTGCTGGTGGCGTAGTACTGTCGGAGTGTGGCTAGGCGTGCCGACCGGGCGAGTGGTTGGTCGTCGAATGCGTCATGGCCGAGGGCATCGCCGATGTGGATGTGGTGGTCCAGGTTCGGGAGCGGCGTGATCTGTCGTGCGTCGGTCGTGTCGTCGTCGATGACGATGGAGAGCCAGAGCCTGAGTTCGCAGAGCCAGACGGCCATCGGTGCGATGTCGACGCCGAAGATGGATGTCGTGAGGATGTCGCGTCGGATCGTGGCGGACGGGCGTGGATCGCCGAGTTGCTGGCGGAGTGCCGCCAGACGTTCGAGGGTGGCGACGAGGAGTCCTCCGGAGCCGCAGGCCGGGTCGAGGACGCGGAAGGTGGTGAGTCGGTCGAGGATTGCCGCGGCGTCGCGTGGTGCCACGAGTCGTCCCGCCAGTGCGTTGCCGAGTGCGTTGCCGAGTGCGTCGTGGTTGGCGTCGATCGCGTGTGTCAGTGCGTCGTCGACCAGCGAAGTGACCAGTGCTGCCGGTGTGTAGAACGTGCCGGAGCCGCGACGCTCGTTGGTGTCCATGAGCGCTTCGAACGTGCGGCCCAGGAGGTCGGGGTCGATGGCGGCTTCGGACCATGACGATGCATCTTCGCGTGCCGTGAAGCGGTAGCGCGCCAGCGTATTCAGCAGCAGTGGCGTCAGCTGTTCGTCGTGGATCGCGGGCTGGCGTGCGCGTCGTTCCGCCGCCGAGCAGGCGAAGAGTCCGCCGTTCAGGAACGGTACGTTGCCGAAGGCGCGTGCTGCGGGTGCGCGGTGTCGGCGTGGTGTGTTGAGGGTGCCGAAGGTCAGGGGCGCGACCAGTCGGTGCCAGAGTCGTCCGCCCGTGGCGAGCCTGTCTTCGGCGTGTCGTGCCAGAAAGTTGCGGTCGTCGTCGAGCCACCCTTTCGTTTCCAGGAACTTGAGGAAGAGCAGTCGTGCCACGTGGATCAGGGCGAGCGTGCGTCGGTCGTCGTGCTCGACGCGTGCCGGCCAGCTTTCGGCGATGTCGGTGACATGCTCGTCCAGTGCCCGGAAGAACCGGCGGCCGATCGCGTGTCGGCCCAGCAGGTCGTGCCAGCGCAGGCAGGTCAGTGTGGGGTCGCAATGCCAGGCTGCCGAAAGTGCGGCGATCGTCTGGGCATCTGAATCGAGCGGGTGGGTCGGGGAGGTCGTGAGCACGGCGAGTCGTGGGCCTCGAGTGGAGCTCAGCCAGCAGGCCAGCACCAGTGGGCCGTTGCTCGCACATTGCAACAGGACCAGCCAGCGTCGCGGGTCCGTGAGCCGATCCAGGTGCGTGGCGAGGCGGTGGAGTGTGGCGCGCCAGTCGTCAGGCTGCAGCTGTTCGACCAACAGGATCGCCGAGTCGTCGCCGCGGGTGACGCGGGTGGCGCGCGTCGCGAGTGTTGAATCGGCCGTGATGCCCAGCGAGTGGATGGTGCGTCGGGTGAGCGTGTGCGGAGACGAGTCGAAGCCCAGTGCGCGGGCCAGCGCGAGGAGGCCGGCTGCGGAGGTCGCGTTGGCGAGGAGCGTGTGTGCGGCGCGCGTGGTGAGCATGGCGCGACGGTAGCGCCGGTTGGCGCAAGGCTTAGCATCCCGATCATGCAGACATCATCGAAAGTGCGATGGCCGGCAGTGTTGAAGGCTGGGGCGCGTGTTGCGCTCGTGTGCGCGTCGGGGCCGTTGGTGGGCGAGGCCGATGTCGTGCGCGCCGAGTTGCATGTGCGCGGCATGGGATGGGAGCCAGTCCGTGGCGCGAGCGTCCTGGCCCGACAGGGCTACCTGGCCGGGAGTGATGAGCAGCGCATTACCGATCTGCAGTGGGCGCTGGACGATCACACCATCGATGCCGTGTGGTGTGTGCGTGGCGGGTACGGTCTGACGCGGATCGTGTCGCGCGTGTCGCTGAAGTCGTTCGCGTTGCGGCCCAAGGTCGTGATCGGGTATTCGGATGTCACGGTGCTGCACTGTGCGATTGCGGCACGTGCCCATGTCGTGACCTTTCATGCGCATACTGCGCGGGCAGAGTTACCGTCGATGAGTCGTGATTCCCTGCGTGTTGCCGTGACGCAGGGTGGTGAGCCATGCGGCGTGTGGCCTGAGGCGCGGGCGGTGCGGGGCGGGCGCGTGGCCGGCCGGCTGGTTGGCGGGAACCTGTCGCTGCTCGCTGCGCTGTGCGGAACGCCTGATGCCATGTCGGCGCGTGGTGCAATCGTGGTGCTGGAGGATCTGCATGAGCCGGCGTATCGTGTGGATCGCATGCTGCGGCAGCTCGAGCAGTCCGGCGCGTTGCGCGGGTGTGTCGGGCTGGCTGTCGGTCAATTCACACTGGTGCCGGTCGACGAGAACGTCGATGCGCCGGGCGTGGACGAGTTGATCGACGAGCTGGCGCAGCGGCTTGGTGTGCCCTGTCTTGGCAACCTGCCGATCGGCCATATTGCAGACCAGTGGACAATCCCGCTCGGCGCGTCGGCGACACTCGATGTCGATGCGTGTGCGTTGTGGAGCGCGGAGGGTGCGGTGAATGCGCAGTGACCGCGCAGTGAACGTTCGAGGAGATGATCGTGGCGTGATCGTTGCGCGACGACGGGTGCCATGTGGCTGGTCTTCCGCTCAACACACAGAAGAAGGGATGTGACATGAAGAGTGCTGCAGAACTCATCGCCGACGCCAAGTCGCGCATCAAGGAAGTGACACCGGCCCAGACCCTTGCGATGCGTGTGTCAGACCCGTCGGTCGTGCTGATCGACGTGCGTGAGGATCGCGAGTGGAACCTTGGACATGCGGCCGGTGCCGTGCACATGTCGCGCGGCACGCTGGAGAGCAAGATCGATCAGGCCGTGCCGCGTGCGGCTCCGGTGGTGCTGTACTGCGCCAGCGGGAATCGGTCGGCACTGGCGGCCGAATCGCTGATGCAGATGGGGTATTCGAATGTGGCGTCGATGTCGGACGGGTTCCGTGGCTGGGTCGATGCGAATGGTGACATCGAGGGATGAGCCGTGCGCGGTGCCGGGTGGGCGTTCCGTGTTGATGCAGTCGCTGGAGCTGGCGTTGCAGCTGCACGATCGCGTGGAGGAGCCGCAGGATGTGGGGCTGCGATGGGCCGCGGTCGCGCTGGTGTTGCGTGGCACGACGGTCGATGACGCGGACCTGTTGTTCATTCGCCGGGCTGTGCGCGCAGGCGATCCGTGGAGCGGGCATGTGGCCTTCCCCGGCGGACGGATGGATGTTGCCGATGCGTCGCTGGAATTCACGGCGCGTCGCGAAACCCGCGAGGAGCTCGCCCTGGACCTGGACGCGCATGCTCGGCTGCTCGGTGTGCTGGATGACCTGAGGCCGCGCGCGGCAGTGTTGCCGTCGATCGCGGTGCGGCCATACGTGTTCGCGTTGCACGCCGACGTGACGCTGGTGCCGAACGAGGAGGAGGTGCATTCCACGTTCTGGGTGCCGGTGCAGCGGTTGCTGGATCCGGCGAGTACGATGGAGCATGTCTTCGACCGCGGCGGGTCGCGATTTCGTTTTCCGGCGTACCGGTCGGGCGATGATGTCGTGTGGGGAATGACCGAGCGGCTCGTCACGCAACTGCTGTCGATCGCGCGAGTGAGTGTGTAGCGCACGTCGTTTTTCATCGCGGAGCACCCGGAGCACGCGGATGACGCGGAGGAGTGCAAAAAAGCTGTAGCAACTGCGCTCGCGCGTGCAGTTGCCACAGCTTTTCATTTTGTTGCTACCCCGCGCCCTTCGTGAGGACTTTGGGTGGTGCGCGTTACACGAAGAGTGCGATCAGCGTCACGGCGTCTTCTTGATCGCTTCGCCCGTCGCCAAATCAAGCGTGAACGTGGTGCCGTTGACGACCAGCGGAACCGTCTGCGTACCGTTGAACGTGACGACCGAGGTGCGCGTGGAGCTCTTCGTGCCGTTCACGGCGTCAATGCGCGTCACGTTGTGCGTCCGGGTGATTGTCCCGCTGGCCGGCCACGCATCGGGGAGTCGGATGGCGGGCGTGACGACATCCTTGATGACCGTCGATCCCTCAAGCTGGTACTCGCGATCGACCGCGTTTGCGCCAGACGCGCCGTCCTTTGCGAACTTCGTGCGCTGACGTTCCGTGGAGCTCGTGCCGTTGATCGTGATCGTCGTGTTGGCGCCGAGCAGACCGCTGACGGTCAGGTCTCGGCTGCGGGAGACGCTGCCGCTCCACTTGTTCTTGGTGATCGTGCCGTCCATCGCCCACTTGAAATTGGCTGCAGCCGTGGTGTTGACGCTGTACGCGCTCTGGGCAATCCCCGCCTGATCGACGAAGGAGTAGCTGCGCGTGGTGGCGAATGGCCCGCGGACTTTCTCGAAGCAGAGAAAGCGCTTGGCAGTGGCGTCGTACGGACAGGCGGCCCACGCGGCGAAGCGCTCGAAGTCGCCGAGCTGCGCCATGCCGAAGGCTCCGCGATTCGCCTTGAACGTCTCGACATCCTCTTTTGCAGCGTCGGCGGCAACCGTCGCGACGTCTTGCGTGGTGGCGGCGGCGACCGACGCCGACACGGTGGATGACGAGTCGGTCGGCGAATTGTCGCCGCAGGCCGCCAGGGAGAGCACGGTGGTCAGCGCTGTGGCAGCGCGCAGGATGGAACGGTTCCGCATGATCGGGTCCAGGGGTCGCAGGTGAATCAAAGAATGAGGCGGCCAGCGGGTGATCCGGCAGCACTGGGACATCGGAGCGGACGTCCACACCGACGTAGATGTTAATGGCAGAAGTCGTGCCATGGTTCAGTTCGCCGCGTTTCGAACTTGGGGGGACTGGACGTTCGCCCCCGAGGCGTCGATAATTTCGTACAGACGAAATCACTTCTTCGGCCATCCATGACCCTCGGCAACCCCACACCGACCGAACCCCACGTTGTCGTCGATGACGCCGACGCCATCGTGGTCCCCGCGAGCACCGCCATCCCCGGCTGGCGCCGCACCCGCGAGGCGCCGTCGCTCGCGGAGGTCTACCGCAGCGTGCCCGTCAGCCGCGGCAACTGGTTCCGGAAACTCCTGTCCTTCGGCGGACCGGGATACCTCGTCGCCGTGGGATACATGGACCCGGGCAACTGGGCCACCGATCTGGCGGGTGGCGCACAGTTCGGCTACGCGCTGCTCTACGTGATCCTGCTGAGCAACCTGATGGCGGTGCTGCTGCAGGGACTCGCCTCCAAGCTCGGCATCGTCACAGGGCGCGACCTCGCACAGGCCTGCCGCGACGCCTACCCGAAGCGCATGTCGTTCGCGCTCTGGATCATCGCCGAACTGGCCATCGCAGCCTGCGACCTCGCCGAAGTGATCGGCACGGCCATCGCACTCCAGCTGCTCTTCGACATCCCGCTGCCGCTCGGCGTCACCATCACGGCACTCGATGTCCTGATTGTGCTCTGGCTGCAGAACAAGGGGTTCCGGCTGCTCGAGGCGATGGTCATCGCCCTCGTCGCGGTCGTGGGCGTCTGCTTCCTGTTCGAGCTGATCCTCGCCCGTCCCGACGTCGGCGCGGTGATGCGCGGCTTCATCCCGGGGCCCGCAATCCTGCACGACAGCAGCATGCTCTACATCGCCATCGGCATCCTCGGGGCGACGGTCATGCCGCACAACCTCTACCTGCACTCCAGCATCGTGCAGACACGCAAGTACGAGGAAACGGTCGCGGGCAAGCGCGAAGCGGTGCGCTATGCGTTTGCCGATTCGACGATCGCGCTCACCTTCGCACTCGGCATCAACGCGGCGATCCTGATCGTCGCCGCGGCGACGTTTCACGGCACCGGCAACAGCAACGTCGCCGAAATTCAGGATGCGTGGAAGCTGCTCACACCGCTGCTCGGCGCCGGCGCAAGCACGGTCTTCGCACTCGCGCTGCTGGCGTCAGGGCAGAATTCCACCTTGACCGGTACGCTCGCCGGACAGATCGTCATGGAGGGATTCCTCAACATCCGATTGCAGCCGTGGGTGCGACGCCTGATCACGCGACTCATCGCGATTGTTCCGGCCGTGGTCGTCAGTATCTTGTACGGCGCGCGTGGCACGTCGCAGCTGCTGGTGCTGAGTCAGGTGATCCTCAGCCTGCAGCTGTCTTTCGCAGTCTTCCCGCTGGTGTCATTCACGTCGGACCGTGCCAAGATGGGCGAGTTCGTCAACGCGCGATGGCTGACGGTCCTCGCCTGGACCATTGCCGTCGTGATCGCGTCGCTGAATGCCTGGCTGTTGTTTCAGATTGCCCGTGACTGGCTGAGCTGACCATGTATCACCATCTGCTGGTCCCACTCGAGAACTCGCCGTACGACGAGGCGATCCTCAGTCATGTGCGCGCGCTGGCCCTGATGTGCCGCGCGAAGGTCACACTCATTCATGTGGCCGATGGTTTTGCCGCACGCAACATGCAGTCGCTCAAGCTGCGCGAGTCGGAAGAACTGCGCGTTGATCGTGAGTACCTCGACCAGTGCGCCGCCGATCTCGCTGCGGCGTCGCTCGAGGTCGATGCCGTGCTGGCCAGTGGCGATGCAGCCACCGAGATCTGCGCTGCTGCGCAACGCGAACAGTGCGACCTGATCGCCATGGCGACGCACGGTCACGGCTTTCTCAATGACGTCGTGCGCGGCAGCGTCGCGAATCAGGTGCGTCATCGCTCACTGGTACCTGTCCTGCTCGTGCGAGGCTCCGCGGTTCGCACGACCGTGCCATCGGCCACGTGACCTCGCATCGCATGCGTCACCAGGTGGCACCACGATGACGCCCGCGCGCCGCACCGCTCCGGTCGTACCGGCCGCTTCGCTCACGGCGCCGGTCGAGGATTACCTCAAGGCGATCTACGACCTCGAACAGGGCGGCGATCCCGCCACGACCAATGCGCTTGCCGAGCGCCTCACGCTCGCACCGGCCAGCGTCAGCGGCATGGTGCGGCGTCTCGCGTCACAGGGGTTGCTCGAGCATGAGCCGTACCGCGGCGCACGTCTCACGGCGGACGGCCGTATCGCCGCGCTCCGTACACTGCGTCGGCATCGCGTGCTCGAGAGCTACCTCGCCACGGTGCTCGGTGTGCCCTGGGACGACGTGCATGCCGAGGCCGAGCAGTTGGAACATGCAGCCTCCGACACGCTCATCGATCGCATGGCTCACGCACTCGGCGATCCACTTTTCGATCCGCATGGCGCGCCGATTCCCACGCGTGACGGTGTGGTGGACGAGACTCGACACCGCACGCTCGCCGATTTTCCCGTGGGCACCCGTGGCACCGTGATGAGCGTTAGCGACAAGGATCCCGTCATGCTGCGTTATCTCGGTGAACTCGAACTGCGACCAGGTGCCATGGTACACGTGCACGCCCGCGCTCCCTACGACGGTCCCATCGACGTGATGGTGGGCGGCGTTCTTCGTCAGATCGGCCCCGTCGCCGCGCGCGCTGTCCGCATCGCCGCCGCGTTGTGAAGCACCTGTGGGCCCGCGCCATCCTTGGCGCGCTGTTGTGCGCCGGAAACCTCGGTGCACAGGTAATCGATTCCGCACCGACGCGACCCGCCGTCGTTCGCACCATCGCACTCGATGCGCGCCTTGCACTCGACGAAGGCCTGAAGCTGGGCGACACCGTGCGTATCTCCGCACTGCCCAACGACGCGCTCGCCGAGCGTGTCGTGGTGTCGGCACTGCTTTCGCGGCGTGCCGACCCAAGCGAAATTGCGCGACAGGAATACCGTGCGCGCGTGCACCTCGACCAGCTGCAGCGACTGATCTCGTACGGCGACCGTGTCGATCGGTTTGCCGTACGCTCCACCGGTGACTCGGCGCGTGCCTCGCTGCTGGCCGTGGTCAACAACGCCGCGTTCGGGTTCCGTGCCTGGCCCAGCGCCGACATCGCCGTGCGCACCAGCCGCACCTTCCAGGTCGTACGACGATTCAATCGCGCCATCGGCGTGATCACGATCGTCGCGAGCGCCGCGTTCCTGCTGTGCATTCTGCTGCTCAAGATCGATGAACGCCGACGCGATGTGGCCGCGCTGCGCATGATGGGCATCTCGGCCAGCACCATCGTACGATCGGTGGTGCTCGAGGCGGGAATCATCGCGCTGCTTGGGTCCATCGCCGGTGTCGTTTTCGGCGTGATCGTCGCGCGGCTCGTGAACTGGTACTTCCAGGGCGTGCATCGCACCACGTTGGCCTTCACGCTGGTCACGCCTGAGACCGTGGTGTTTGCCTGCCTGCTCTCGGTGCTGCTCGGTATCGTGGCGGGATGGTTCGCGGCGCGACGGCTAGTGCGCGTTCCGGCGCTCACGTTGCTGGGGCGCTGATGCCCATTCGTCTCGCGGTGCTTGCACTCTGGCGTCATCCTGCGCGCACCCTGCTCGCGCTGCTTGGTATCGCGGTGTCGGCCGCGCTGTTGCTCGACATGGTGATGCTCGCGACCGGCATGCGCGAGAACTTTCAGGGATTCCTGATGCTCAAGGGCTATCAGCTGCGTGTCGCACCGAAGGGCACACTGCCGTTCGACAGCGACGCGACGATCGACAGCGCGACGGCGCTCGTCGCGGCGATTGCACGCTTGCAGGGCGTCACTGCCGTCAGCCCGGTACTCGGCGCCCAGGTGCAGACCGCGTCGCCCGTCGACTCGAACGTGAGTGCCTTCACGCTGGGCCTCTTCCCGAATGTGCAAGGCGATTACGAGCTGCTGCGTGGCACGGATCTCTCGGACAGTACGAGCCTCATCGCGAATGATCGCTGGCTTGCCGCCACGGGCCACGTGCTCGGTGACACAGTCCTGTTGGCCGTCGGCTACGATCCGCAGCTGCGGACCGTCGTGGGTCAGCGGCGCCTCGTGGTGCGTGGCGTCGCGCGCTTCTTCTACATCGCCGCAACCCAGCCCACGTTGGCAGTGCTGCTTCCAGTGTTGCAGGCGATGGGCGGCCGCGAGCGACGTGATCGTGTGTCGCTCGTAATGGTGAAGGCCGCAGACGGCGTTGATCCGGAAGTTGTGCGAGCGCGCGTGGAGAAAGTCAGCGCCCGCGTGTCTGCCATCTCCCTTGAAGGCGCGACATCGGCCGTCGAGCAGCGACTTGGTTACTTCAAGCAGCTCGCCCTGGTGCTCGGCAGCATTTCGTTGGCGGTCGGTGTGCTGCTCGTGACCACGCTGATCACCATCGGCGTCAACGAACGTGCCGGCGAGATTGCCGTGCTGCGTGCCATCGGCGTCGCGAAGGGCAGCATCGTGCGACAGGTCGTCACGGAAGGTGTGATTCTCACCGGCGTCGGCGCACTGGCCGGTATCGGCATCGGTCTCGTGACGGCGAGGTGGCTCGAGCGCATTTTGTCCGACTTTCCAGGCCTGCCTGCCACGTTTCACTTCTTCGTGTTTCAGCCGCGCGATGCCGCTATCGCGCTTGGCCTGCTCGCACTCGCCGGCATGCTTGCCGGCATTTATCCCGCCTGGCGCGCCGCGTCGCTGCCCATCGCAGGTACCCTTCGTCGTGAGGCCGTCGCATGACCGCCATCGTGCAGGTGCGCGATCTCGCGCGTGACTACAGCATGGGCAGTGGTGCGGTGCATGCGCTGCGCGGCGTCAGCTTCGACGTGAATCAGGGCGAGTGGGTCGCGATCGTGGGTCCATCGGGCTGTGGCAAGAGCACGCTGCTGAACCTCATCGGCGCCGTGGATACGCCCGACAGCGGCGCACTCACCATCGCCAGTCAGCGCATCGATCGAATGAATGACGGCGATGCCACGGCGTTTCGTCTCCGTCAAATCGGTTTCGTCTTCCAGCGCTTCTATCTCATGCCCGCACTGAGTGCCGCCGAGAACGTCGAGCTGCCGATGGCCGAGGCCAGGCTGCCACGCGAGGAACGTCGTGCGCGCGTGCGCGAACTGCTCGGCTATGTCGGACTCGCTGAACGCGCCCATCACCGACCGTCACAGCTCAGCGGCGGCGAGCAGCAGCGCGTCGCCATTGCACGTGCACTCGCGAATCGTCCCGCGCTGCTGCTGGCAGACGAACCCACCGGCGAGCTCGATGCCGCCACGGGACTCGAGATGATCGAGCTCTTCCGCCGCCTCAATCGTGATGGCACCACCATCGTCGTGGTGACGCATGACGCACAGATGGCCGCCGCCGCCGGACGACGTATCCAGATGCGTGACGGCGCGATCATCAGCGGAGGTCTCGCGTGATCTGGCAGCTGGCGCTGCGGAACCTTGGCTTCCGCAAGCTGCGCACGCTGTTCCTGCTCGCCGGGTACGGGCTTGGCGTGGCGGTGATGATCGTGCTGCTCTCCGTCGGCGATGCCATGATTGCGCAGGCCAGCGACGAGAAGCTCGTCGGTGGCGGCGACGTGACGGTGCTGCCTGAGGGCCTCGACGTTGAGGTGATGAAGACTGGCGGTGTCGGCGGCATGTTCTTCTCCATCGCGAACGCCCGCTTTCTGCATCAGCAACTGCTCGCTGCGCCGCGGAACGCCGCGCTCGTGCGCGCGGTGGCACCGCAGATCGAGTCCAAGTTGCTGTATGTCACGCTGGCGAATGCTCGTGAGTTGCCAGTCCGTGCATCCGGTGAAATCCCCGATGCCACGCGTGATGTCGGCGCTCCTGCGCTGCTTGCTGACGGTAGCTGGATCAACGACGACGGCGATCGCCGGTGGATCGCGCCATCGCTGGCCGAGTTGCGGCACGATGCCGATCATTTCCACCTGCCGCCGCCCGACCTTGCAACTCCGCAAAGCTGGGGTGAGTGGCATTATTTCAATGTGCTGTCGCCCGACGCGAGCCGGTGGTATTTCATCACGTTCATCGTCGCGGGACAGGTGCCGGCGGGCGATTGGGCCGGTCAGGTGCTCGTCACCACGCATGCCGCCGGCAGGCCCGCACGCCGGTTCTCGATGACGGTGCCAAAGTCGCAGGTGCGCTTCAGCACGCGCGACGCGAATCTTTCGTTCGGCGCGTCGGGCAACGTGGAAGTGCAGGCCGATGGGCACTACGCACTGCGCGGCATTGCGCGCGCGGAGGATGGCAGCGGCGATGAGCTTCGCCTCGAGCTGGCAGTGACGCCGGCACCGCGCGCGTACTTCCCCGGCGCCACGCTCATGGGCGGCGACACACCATCTGGTTACGCGGTGCTGGGCCTGCGCGCCGCGGCGACGGGCTCCATCTGCGTCGCATCGCGGTGCGAGCGGTTCGACGCCGCGCAGGCGTATCACGATCACAATTGGGGCACGTGGCAGGGCGTGACCTGGGATTGGGGCGCTGCGCGTGCTGGCAGCTTCACGATCCTGTACGGTCGTGTGCGTCCACCGGCATCGTCTGGCAACGTGGATGCGCCGATGTTCGTGTATCTGGTGGATTCGCTCGGATTCCGCGCCGTCTTCCGGCCACGTCAGATTCAGTATGAGGACACGCGGGTCGTCGCCGGTCCGGGTCGCGGCCCGGCAACGGCGCGACTCTTCGAGGTGCGCGGCAACGATACGCTCGATCTCAGGCTGACGATCGACGACGCGGTCGCTTCGGACACGCGCGGTGGACTCGTGGGCCGCGGCGAGGGCGATTACGCGCGGCAGCTGGTGACGCCCTGGTTCCTGCAGATGAAGGGCAGGGCTCGCCTCAGCGGCCGGGTCGGCGGCGTCGCGCTGGCGGGAGAGGGGATCGGATTCTACGAAACGTATCGTTGATGCTCTTTTGCTGTATTGAAACTGGCGCGAAGGAAACGTGTCCGTGCCGGAACTCACTGCGGAACCGCTGTTCCCCCTTGGCCCATCCCGATCCGCAGGCCACCTTTGAGCCATGGCAGCCTCCATCCGGCTCGGCACGCAGGGCTGGAATTACGACGCCTGGCTCGGCTCGTTCTATCCGTCCGGCACGAAAGCACCCGATTACCTCGGCGTGTACTCCCGTGCGTTCGAGTCTGTCGAGATCGATTCCACGTTCTATGCAATCCCCGCCGTCCGCAGCGTCCGTGGCTGGGCCGCACGCGTACCGGACGGCTTCAAGTTCGCACTCAAGCTTCCGCAGGAAATCACGCACGACAATCGCCTGCGCGAGTCGGCTGACCTCACCGCCCTCTTCCTCGATCGCGCGCGCGAACTCGACGACAAGCTCGGCATCGTCCTGATTCAGCTCGGGCCGGACTTCGCGCCATCGGAACTGCCTGCGCTCGTCTCGTTCCTCCCCACGCTTCCCACGAAGGAAATCCCGTTCGCCATCGAGTTCCGGCAGCGCGGCTGGATCAATGACGGCGTTCTGGCGCTTCTGCGTGAGTACAACGTCGCGCTCACGCTCACCGATGCCCGCTGGATTCCGCGCAAGCAGATGCTGGCACTGGCAGAGAATCCAACGTCGGACACCGCCTATCTGCGGTGGATGGGGCCGAACCGCGACTTCACTGACTACAGCCACATTCAGGTGGACCGCACGCGCGAGCTGCACGCGTGGGCCAACGCCATCACGGGACTGACCGAGCGCGTGAAGACGATCTATGGGTTCGTGAACAACCACTTTTCGGGCCACAGTCCCGAAAGCGTGCGGCAGCTCCAGCGCCTCCTCGGTCAGACGCCGGTCACACCCGACCAGCTTGGCGAACAGATGACACTGTTCTGATGCCGACTGACGGAACGCGCGGCACGGTTCGCGTGCGGGTGATCGTGTTCGTGGTGATCGCTGTCGCGCTGGCAACGCTGTTCGCGCGGCTCGGCTTCTGGCAGCTGGACCGTTTGGCACAGCGTCGGGCCCTGAATGCGGAAGTGGCAGCGAACTTCGGCGCCGTACCCGTTCCCGTGGCTTTGCTGCCGCACGACAGCGCGGCCATGCGATATCGCCGGGTCACGTTGCGCGGCGTGTTCGATTACGCCAACGAAGTCGTCGTCACGCAACGCATACGCGGCGGCTCACCCGGTGTGAATCTCCTCACGCCACTGCGCATCGCTGGTCGTGATACCGCCTACCTCGTGAATCGTGGCTGGGTCTACTCGCCTGACGGCAAGCGGATCGACCAACCGGCATGGCGCGAAGGCGATACCGCCGACGTCCTCGCGTTTGCGCTGCCGGCCTTGAGCTCCGACAGTGCTGCCCCCGGCGTCGCGAGCCCGAAGCTGATGCGCACGCTCGACTTCCATGTCGTGCAGCAGGGCATGCCCTATCCGATTGCGCGTGTGCACCTGGTGCAGCTTGGCGACACGTCACCGAAGGGCAACATCCCGCCTCGCCTCATGCCGCCGCCGCCGTCCGAAGGCGCGCACAGGAGTTACGCCGTGCAGTGGTTCAGCTTCGCCGCCATCGCCTTGATCGGCGCGGGAATCTTCGCGTACACCGACCGCAATCGTCACAAGCCGCGCGTCGACGACACCTGAGTCACGGTCGACACCAGCACGGTCAGGCTGACGTCGCCCGCTTCCGCTGCAGCACGAGCATCGCCGCTGCGATCATTGCACCACCAATCCATGTGCGCGGGCCAACGGCCTGCCCCAGCACGAGGCCTGCGAGCAGTGCCGTCCAGAACGGCTCCACCGTGCTCACGATCGACGTGCGCACCGGCCCCAGGATCGCGAGACCGGCCAGGAAGGTCGTGAATGCCAGCGTCGTCGCGATCAGCGCGAGTGCGCCGGCGTTGATCAGTAATGCGGACGTCACCGGCATGAGCGCCGTCTGCAACACCAGCGCGGCGACGAGAAAGCAGATCGCCGCGCCGAGTGCGATCCAGGTCATCGCAGCCGCAGGCTTCAGTTTGTCCTGAATCTTGGCCAACCAGGGAATCAACACCGCGTAGACCACGGCGGCCGTGAGTGCGAGAGCCACGCCGCGCGGGTCGAGATTCGAGGCAACCGGGTTGCCGACGATCGTCACGATCCCGGCCAGCGACAGCGCGAGCGCCGCCGCGTTCCACCGGTCCACCGTTTCCGTCCGCCGCACGATCGCGAGCAGCGCGACCCAGGTCGGATAGGTGTAGAACAGAAAGGCGACGCTGGCGGCGGGGATGCGCGTCACCGCGCCGACCGTGAGCCCGGCAATCGCCGTCTGCGCGAGCCCGCCGATCAGCAGCAGGCGCCACTTCCGCTCGCCCACAGCCAGCACCTGACGCACGCCTCCGGCCACCACGCCAAGCAGGATCGTGCCGAAGATGTAGCGATAGAGGAGCAGCGCGCTGAGCGTCACACCGCCATCGATCGCGCGCTGCGTAAAAATCAACGTGGTCCCGAACGACGCGGCGCTGATCAGCACGAGCACCGTGCCGCGCAACGGGTGCGTGACCGCTGTCGCCTCCATCACGGGTGCGGTCGTCACGACTGTCTCGTCCACTGGCACATCAGAGATACGTGCCGCGCAACAGCAGCAGGGCCAGCGTGAAGTAGATCACGAGGCCGGTCACGTCCACCAGCGTGGCGACGAGCGGCGCCGAGGCACTCGCCGGATCCAGTCCCACGCGTTTCAGCGCAAACGGCAGCATCGCGCCGACCAGAGTGCCGAACGTCACCACGCTGATCAACGACAGCGCAACGGTAAGCGCGAGCAGTGTATGGCCGTCGCCATAGTTCGATAGCCCGACCGATTGCCACACTTCGATCCGCGCAAACCCGATCACGCCAAGCAGCGCGCCAAGCAGCAGACCACTCGGCAGCTCTCGCATGGCCACGCGCCACCAGTCGCGCAGGCGCACCTCACGCAACGCGAGCGCACGAATCAGCAGCGACGTCGCCTGCGAGCCGGAGTTGCCGCCCGAACTGATGATCAGCGGCACGAACAGCGCGAGCACGGCCGCACGCTGGATCTCGCCCTCGAAGCGGCCCATCGCCACCGCCGTGAACATCTCGCCGATGAAGAGAATCGTCAGCCAGCTCGCGCGCTTGCGCAGCAGCGTGAAGAATCCGGTGTCGATGTATGGATCGTCCAGCGCCTCCATGCCGCCCAGCTTCTGCACGTCCTCCGTCGCGTCTTCCTGCACGATGTCGATCACGTCGTCCACCGTCACCACGCCCACCAGCCGCATGTTCTCGTCCACCACCGGCACGGCCACGAGATCGTACTTCGATGTCCGTTCCACGATCTCCTCGCGGCCGGCATGCACGGTCACGGTCACGACTTCCGACCAGGCGATCTCCGACACGATCTGACCATCCGGCGCCGCCAGCAGTTCACGCAGCGACATCACACCGTTCACGCGACCCACGTCGTCGGTGCTGTAGATCGTGTACATCGCTTCCTTGCGGCCGATGCGCGCGATGGAGCGCACACTGGCCAGCGCATCCTCCACTCGCTGCGACGACGGCACCGACACGAACTCGGTCGTCATCAGTCGGCCGGCGGTGTCCACGTCGTACGCGAGCAGCTGCTCCGTCTCGCGCTGCTGCTCCGGAGGAAGTGCCGAGAGAATCTCGTCGGCGACATCCTCCTCCAGCTCGTCCAGCACCTCGGCGCGATCGTCCGGTGTCATCTCGGTGACGAGCTGCGCGGCCTGGCGCGTCGTCATCGTCTCCAGCACGTCGCTGCGCAGGTCCTCGTCCAGGTACTCCAGTACGTCGGCGGCGCGCTCGGCACCCAGCGCATTCAGCAGCGCCACGACACGGTCTCGCGGAATCGCTTCCGCGACATCCGCCAGATCGGCCGGGTGCATCTCCTCCGTCTCGGCGGCCACCGCTTCCGGCGCCTCGAGGAGAAGCGCGAGGATGTCCGGGGCCAGCAGCGCGGCGATCGGCAGATCGTCGTCGCGTCGTTTTTTGGCCATCATGTGCCGGTCATTCGGGCGGCTGCTCGGCCAGATCAGGCACGACAGCCGACGTCACGGAAGGAGACGACCGTCCGGTCGCCAGGAATTCAGCCAGCCGCGCCGGGGCGCCAACTCGCTCGCTCGGCAAATTTAGGCCTGCCCCCCAGCGGTCGTAACCCCGCGCAGCCGACCCTGCATCACGAGTCGCCAATGATCGGCAACCGACGCATCGCGCGCTCCGCGTGCACGGTGCGCACCGCAAATCCCGCCACACCGATGGCCTCGCGCAGCAGCGGCTCCAGGGCGCGACCGTCGTGCTCCACCTCAACGCGACCCATCGACACGTCGCACCAGCTGATGCCGGGCACCATCGCGAGCGCCGTCTGCACCGCGCGCACGCAATGCACCGCCTGCATCCCGTCAATCATCACGATCGTCCGCATGCCGCAAAGCTACGTCAGCCGTGGCACTAGGTTTGGCCATGTCTCTCACCGTCGCCTTTCTCGGACTCGGCGCCATCGGCGCACCCATGGCAGCGCATCTGGGGCGCGCCGGCCACACGCTCACCGTCTGGAATCGCACCGTCCAACGGGCGACCGACAGCGCCGCTGCCGCCGCGGGTGCGCGCGTCGCTTCATCGCCGGCCGATGCCGTGCGCGGCGCCTCGATCGTGATTACCTGCCTGCCCGAATCCTCCGATGTGGCGGCGCTGCTGAACGCCGATGGGCAGGCGATGCTGCAGGCGCTCGAGCCGGGCGTGCTCTTCGTGGATTGCACCTCAGGCGATCCGGATACCAGCCGTCGTATTGCCGCCGACCTGGCCGCGCGCGGTGTGGACTTCATCGACGCACCGGTCAGTGGTGGCGTGGTCGGTGCGGAAGCGGGGACACTGACCGTGATGGTTGGTGGCACCGCCGCGGCACTCGACCGTGCGCGCCCGGCGCTCGAGAGCTTTGCGGGCAAGATCGTGCATTGCGGCGAGGTGGGCGCGGGACATGCGCTCAAGGCGGTCAACAATGCGTTGCTGGCGCTGCATATCTGGTCGACGGCCGAAGGTCTCGTGGTTGCGATGAAGGCGGGCGTGACGCCGCAGGTCGCACTCGAGGTGATCAACGCCTCGTCCGGCCGCTCGAACGCCTCCATGAACCTGTTCCCCGAGCGTGTGCTGACGGGCGCATTCCCGCGCACGTTCCGGCTTGCACTGCTGGACAAGGACGCCGGCATCGCCGCATCCATCGCGCGCGGTCAGAAGGGTGCCTCGCCGGCGCTGCAGCTTGCCGCCGATTTGATGCGTATCGCACACCTCGAGCTTGGCGACGAGGCGGACCATGTCGAGGCCGTGAAGCTCGTGGAGCGTTGGGCCGGGGTCGAGCTCCGCCAGTGAGCATGCGCCGGGCCGGGCTCTGCATCGCCTGCGTCGCACTGATGGCTGCCTGTGCGCCGGCAGCGCGCGACAGCGCACGACCGACCGCAGAATTCCTGCTGGTCTCCGACGATTCGACGGCGTGGGTGCGCAGCTCCGCCGATACCGTCATCGTGCAGCGCGCACCAATGCTGATCGCCACACTCGGCGGTCGACTCATCGAGATCTACGTCGCCGAGGAGCCCGTCAACTTCCGCGACGTCACGTTTCTCGTGAGCCGCGTCTTCCGTCGCGACCTCGTGAGCGGCGACAGCACGCTGGTGTATGCCGATTCCACCGTGCTGCGCGAGGCGATGGCGTACGTACACGCGCATCCCGGTGCGGAGCGGCTGGAGGCTGATGAACCCGCCGACGACGCGCCCCGGGCCGTCGAGGCCAGCATCACGGCGGCCGATGTGATCGGCACCACTCTCGGCATCGATGTGCATGTCGATCGCACCGTGGGTGAGCTGGGCACCCATGACACGTACCGCGCCACGGTAGACCTGCCCACTGGTCGGCGTCTCGCCCTCGGCGACGTGATCGCGCCCGCCGCGGCGCAGTCCGCGATTGGTGCAGCGCGTCGAGATCTCGCCAGTGCCATCGTGCTGGCGGGACGCCGCGCCGGTCCCCTCGGCAAGGAAGCGAGTCGCGCCATGGCGTCCCTGTCATTCGACTCGCTGAGCTTCACCCTCGCGCGCAGCGGTGACTCGCTCGCGGCGCGCTTCCTCGTGCACGACGAGCAGGTGATTGACGAGGATCGAGACACGCATCGCTACTCGCTCGAGCCGATTGCGCTCGCTGCTCCGGCCTGGTGGTCGGCCGCCCGTCGCATGCTGCCGAAGCAGTTGCCCGACTCGTCGTCACGCGTCGAGGTGGGACCGATCTCGCTCGACCTGCGGTATGACAGCAGCGACGTCGCCTTCGTCGCCGTGCGCACGAGCGCGGGTCCACGTCCGGTCACGCGCATGCGCGGACCCGTGCGGCGCGTGATCGCGATCAGCGACTCGCTCGTCAGTCCGGCAGGAACATGGCGCGGTGCACTGCAGCGCGCCTTCAGTGAGTCGGGCTATTATTCCGAGTTGGTTCGTGCAGCGTCGCTGCGCAGCCGTACGCGCCCCACACCACCCAGGCAGGCCGCATTATGAACATCGGTGGAGATTCCAGTTCGGGTGCACGTCCGCTGCCCGTGACCATCGAGCCGCGCGCCGAGCCGGCATCGGTCACGATGGCGCTCGCCACTCAGATGCTGCCGTTGGTGCGCCGTATTGTGGCAGACTTGCGCGTGGAATGTGAAGCCTGGCGCGCGGCCGTCATTCGGTATGACACGGTGCTGGCCGCTCCCGACGCGGAGATGGAGTCGCTAGTGGCGCGGGCGGCGCGTCGCGACGTCAAGCGTCATGCGGCGGAAGTCGATGCGATGCGGCAGGAATTGGTGACACTCGGCGCAAGTTGCCGTTCACCGCGCTCGGGGCGCGTGGAGTGGCTGAGCGTCGTCGACGGCATTCCGGCGCGCCTGCTCTGGGTGCCGGGCGAGGAGAGCGTGACTCGATGGGAAGGTCGCGACGCCGACGTGCTCCTGGACCTCGACGACGCCGACGAAGACGATCCATCCCGCTCCTGAGCTGACAGGCGTTCGTCGGTGCGAAGCGCGACCGTTCATGGTCAGCGCAATGACGCTTCACCCACTTCGCTGTGGTGTGGCACCTCGATTTCCAGGCCGTCTCGCGCAGCGACCGTTGCGCTGAAGACACTTTGCGCCTGCGTGACCAGTTCACCCGGATCGCGCGAGTAGCGCGCGGAAAAGTGCGTGAGCAGGAGCCGGCGGGCCTGCGCATCACGCGCAATCGTCGCCGCTTCACGTGCGGTGCTGTGTCCCGTCTCGACGGCGCGTGCTGCCTCATCGTCGCCGAAGGTCGCTTCGTGCACGATGACATCGGCGTGCATGGCCATGTCGCGCAATGCCGCGGTGGGGCGCGTGTCGCCGGAGATCACGATCTTGCGACCGGCGCGCGGCGCGCCGACGAGCGTCGTAGCGGCGATGTCGCGGCCGTCGGGCAGCGTCACGTTTTCGCCACGATGCAACTGTCCCCACAGCGGTCCTTCAGGAATGCCGATCTCGCGTGCAAGGTCGGGATTGAATCGTCCCAGCCTCCACTTCTCGATCAGCGCATAACCGAGCGCAGACGCGCCGCGGTGCTCTGCGGGCAGGGTATGGATGCTGTATTCATTGCGTTCCAACGAAGAATTCGCCTCCAGCTCGGCAATTTCTACCGGGAACGTGAGGCGTTCACCCCCGAACGCGATGCACGCCCGCAACGCCTTGTGCGCGCCGGGTGGACCGTACAGTCGCAGAAGCTCCGTACGTCCCTGCAGGGCCATGGTGCGTGTCAATCCGATGACGCCGAGCACGTGGTCCGTATGAAAATGCGTGAAGAAAATGTCGGACGTGGTGAATCCCACTCCGTAGCGCATCATCTGTCGCTGCGTGCCTTCGCCGCAGTCGAAGAGCAGTGTTTCACCTTCACGGACCAACGCGATCGACGAGACGTTCCGCTCGACCGTCGGGCGTGCGGCGGAGGTGCCGAGGAATCGGAGCGACAGTGACATGGGCCGAATATAGTCCGGCTCCCTCTGGCAAGCTCGAGCGTGGGAGTTTTCTGCAAGCTCGTAGCGACCTTTGCCGTTCAGTCAGGAAAAGCCTGCAGATGCCCCAAGACCAAGCTCGTCCAGCGGCCCGCATTGTGCATAGGTTGAAAGTGCAAGTCCTGCACAGGCTACGGTGTCGTACCTGGCAGACAGCATCAGAGACCTGGCGGTGATGGCAGCTTCATCATCGATTGGACATCTCGGAGCAGGATCTGGTTGACATGACCTGGACAGGCCCCGTGCAAACGGAGGGGCAGTACAGGTCTCTCACCATCCTTCTTTGTCCGGGACTCACGGTGCCATCCTTTCACGGGGCAGGAGGACGCTGCATGGCAGAGACGACGGACCGCGGGTCGGCGCCTATTGGCGACGAGAAGCCGCGAAAGAGCACGCGCGGGTTTGCGAGCATGGACCCCAGTCGGCAGAAGGAGATCGCCTCGAAGGGCGGTCGCGCAGCACACGCCAAGGGAACCGCGCACGAATGGTCCCGCGATGAAGCACGCGATGCGGGCAAGAAGGGTGGCGAGATCGTGAGCCGCGATCGTGCACACATGGCATCGATCGGACGCGAAGGGGGCGGTGCACGCAGCCGCAATCGTCGCAGCGGTACGGACGAGACGCGACGCTAGTCTGGCTGGACTGATCCCTGGTTGATTCTGCAGGCGTCACTGCGCCGCGAGATGATATCTGTGGTCGTGGAAGACGTGGCAAAGGGTGTTCCGACTCGGTGACGGTACGCCCTTTGTCGTTTCCGCTCCCCAGCATGCGAGCGGTCGCCCTTTCATCGGATGCGCAGCGGTGTCGCATGTCAGCTGCTGCAGTCAGCTCCAGCGCCGCTCGTACGTCCGCGCGTCGAACTTCTTGTAGGCCAGGTCGATGGACATGTAGCGGATGGTGCCCAGCACCGGACGTCGCTGCCAGGGACGGTCGAACTTGCCCAGGCACCACTGGATGCCGCCGTAGCTGTTCGGGTCGCGACCGTCCAGCGCGTACTTGTTGTTCAGCGTGATCATGATCCGCAGCGCTTCCTCGTAGCTCGCGCTCCAGAGCACGATGTACTTGCCCCAGTACATGCGCATCACATTGTGGATCGAGCCCGTGGCCATCAGCTCGCGCTGCGCCGCATTCCAGAGCGGGTGATGTGTGGCCGCGGCCTCGAAGGTCGCCAGATCGTAGACATGCTCGCGTGGATCCGTCGCATGGCGCGCCATGTTTGCGCGCACCCAGTTCGGGAGCCCGTCCAGCGTCGCGAACTTCCGGTTTCTCGTGCAGAAGTTCAGGGACAGCTCGCGCCAGGTGAGCAGCTCGTCGAAGAACTTTTCGACTTCCGCCGGTGCGCCGGTCTCGCGTGCGGTACGCGCCACTTCGGCCGCGCTGATCTGCCCGTAATGCAGGTAGGGCGAGAGTCTGCTGGAGCCTGCCGAATCCGCGGGCGCGTTGCGACGGGTGGAATAATCGGACAGCGTGTCTGCGCAAAATGCGGAGAGTTGTGCACGTGCCGCCGTCAGTCCTGGCGCGCGGTCGACCACGGCTGCCACGGTGTGGTCGATCTCGCACGAGGCCACGGCCGCCGCCACGTCCAGCGCGTCGAGCACGAGCGCGTCTACCTCCAGTGACGCCTGTAACGAAGCGCTCACGGACAGCCGCGGCGGCTGGTCACGTACGGGTTCCAGCGAGAAGTCGCGCAGTTTCGCGATCTTCGGACGGATCGTGCGGGCGGCAAATTCCTCTTTCTGGAACGCCGCTGCCGCAATCACGCCATGTGAATCCACCGCCATCATCCGGCAACCGATCCGCGCTGCCACGCGCGCCGAGCGCGAATCGACGCCGGCCGTCGGAAATGCGTCAGTCACGACGAGCGACGCACGTGTCGCGAGCCGGTCCACGACGCGATTGTCACCTGCGACCGTCGTCCGCAGGTGAAAGAGGTACGTGTATCCCAGCGCGTCCGCTCGTCGGCCCAGTTCCACGGCGTTGCCCACGATCATCGTGTGGGTGCGGTCGTTGGCATGTTCGTAGTGCGGATTCAGTCCCTGATAGATCACGAGCGGCTTGCCCACGCGGTCGGCCTCCAGCGTCGCGAACCGCAGTGCCCAGTTCTCCTCGAATCGCATCGTGCTCTGCATCCAGTACAGCACATACTCGCCTTCCGGCTGCAGGCGCACCTCGTTCAGCGGGCAGGCACGCAGCGCGAGCTGGTCGCGGACGAATGTCGAGTCGAGTGTGTGCATGGCCGCGGATGATGGAACCATCAGGATCTGAAGGGTACAGATGTTCGAGTTGCGGATGGAGTTCCATCGCAGGTTGGAAAGATGGGCGAGATGTTGGTTGACCAGATCGCTCTTCGTGAATAGCTTCCGATGACTGTGCGAGGTGTCTGTACACATGTGTGTTCGGTTGCCTGCGAGTCGGGGCTGTAGCTCAGTTGGTAGAGCGCTGCAATCGCACTGCAGAGGTCAGGGGTTCGATTCCCCTCAGCTCCATCGTGTGATTGTTTGACGCATTGCCCGCCGTTGTTCGGTAGGACGGAGAGTTCCAATGAGCAGCGAGCGTGGCCCAGTTCGGGAAGGGCGGTGAATCCACTGGATTCGTCGCCCTTTCGTGTTTCCGGAAGTCATGCGAAAAACGCTCGCCGGAACTCAAGGGGGCTGCGCATCACGCAGATGTGATGATGGCGGACGATTGACGTGTGCACCAACGCTCGATCCGCCCGGAACCCTGCAACCCGCAACCCGCTGATTCGGCAGCGCTAGTGTGTCTGGCTCGGACTGTCTGCCAGAGCGGCGCCATATCGCAATCCACGCAGGTCATCGCGCATCGCTTGAAACAGTTCGGCATTGAAGCGGTTTTCCTCGCGTTCGGCCGGACCATCGAACTCGCTGAACGCCGAGCCGCTGAAGCCGCCCAGGAATCGCGTCACGGCCGATTCCTGCACCGCCACGCGGAAGTCTCGCGTGATGTAGGTCTGTCCGCCGGCACCGAGGCGGAAGCTCACCTTGCCCACGATGCCGCCCTGCTCGAACGGGCGTCGCAGCGGGGATTTCAGCATTGCCGCCGCGCCGAGTGGCAGCTGCCACTCAGGCGCTTCGTCGAATCGCAACGCCCAGCCACGTTCTGCCGCGCTGCGGAGGAACACCACGGAACCCTTCATCCCGCGCATTCCGATGGTGAAGATCGAGAACTTCGTGCTTGCATCCATCGCAAGACGCAGCGTATCCGGCATGCCGCGCACCGGACCTTCCAGCGGCACCACACCGCCGTCCTTCACGCGCAGGCGGATCGTGAACGCCTTGTCGCCGGCACGCGCATCGACCCAACGTACGCCGCGCGTGTCGCGCAGCACGACATGGTATGCGGCCGGGCCGACGAACTTCGACACGAACTTCGCATACAGCGGGAACTGCGGCTTGAGCCCGTCGGGATGCAGCCTCGTCACGATGGTGATGACGGTTGTGCCGTCCGCCTGCCGCTGCGCGCGCAGCGTGTCGAGCGAGAACATGCGACTCAGCGCCGTCGCCGTGCGAGGCAGTGTGCTCCGCAGGTCGGCGCGCAGGTCGGCATCGGTTCGCCCCTCGGCGCTGCCGAGCAGTGCGCGGAACCCCGTGCCCCAATCCGTCGGCGTCACGCTGCCGAGCGCGAAGTCGACTGCCGTTCGCCACTCGTACTCGCCGTCCTTCGTGAGTCTGGTGAGCTGGGTGAGGTGTCGCGCGTCGGCCAGACGATCGGGAAACGCGGCGCTTGGTCGCGGCGTGAAGCGGTAGCGTCCATCAGCCGTCGCGACGCCCTCGGCCATCAGCACCCGCGTGCGCTCATCGGGCCGGGTCGTCCACGCCGTGGTGTCGTCGAACACCGCCGACGGCGACAGCGCGCGCTTGCCGAGCTTGGCGCGCGCGGCGGCGTAGAACGGCGTCCGCTCCACGAGCAGGTAGCGGCGGTACAGGGCGTCGGCGAACTGCACGCCATTCACCTGCGCTCTCGCCGGCGTCGTCCCGAACGCATCCCATCCCGGCTTGCAGGCGTTGGTGAGCAGGGCGCCGACGACGAGTGTGGCGGCGGATCGGGTATGGCGGAGAAGACGGGTCACTGCGGTCGAATCTAGTCCGGCCACGTCCTCTCGCCGACTGAACCGTTGCTGATTGCGGCGGAGTCGCTCGGTGCCCTTGAAGCGCATGCAGCGGGCGCCTAGTTTCACCATTCCGGAAGCCGTGAGGTGGACGGGTTGTGGTGCCCCTTGGTGTAACTGGCAACATGTCTGATTCTGGATCAGAAGAGTCCTGGTTCGAGCCCAGGAGGGGCAATGGCTAAGCGACCGTCGGTGCCGAACAGGCGCCGGCGGTCGTTTGGTTTGTCTGAGGTGGATCGCCCGTTGTCGGCGATGACTACGGTGCAGATCTTGGCGAATCGTACATAAAAGGATTGACCGCTCACCGGACACGCTGCAGTTTTCGCGTATGTCACTGACACTTCGTGCAGTCGGCTTGCTCGCGCAGGCGCTTCGCGCCGCCCGGAAACGGCGCGGCCTGTCCATCGCGCAGCTGGCCGCCATGGCTGCGGTCAGTCCACGCCTGATCAGTGAGCTCGAGCGGGGAATGCGAGCGAATGTGTCGTTCGAGACGGCGGCGCGTCTGGCCGATCTCGTCGGCGTCGCGCTCATTTTCGAGACGCAGCCTGCGGATGCGGACGAGGCGGCACGTCGCCGGGCGGAACGGCGGAGACAACAGTGGACCGGCGAGCAGTCGACGCTGTCGCAGCATGGGCCGCCGCCGCCGCCAGTTGATGCGGCCGAGCGACTGACGGCGGTCGCACGAGCCTCGCGCTTGGCGACCGGGCTCCAGCGCGCACCTCGCGCGACCGCAGCCACCCGCGCAGCGACGTCAACGGAATGACGAGCCGTGGACGTGAAGGACAGGCGAACGATGCCGGTGATCCGTCGTTTCCTGCAGACTTCCTTGACTTCATTCGTGCCCTGAATGCTCACGCCGTGGAGTACATGCTCGTCGGCGGATATGCCGTCGGCGTGTATGGTCACGTGCGCGCCACCACCGATATCGACTTTTTCTATGGTGGGACGTCGGAGAACATCGAGCGATTGATGCGCGCGATGACGGCGTTCGGGGCACCTTCGAATCTGATCGATGCGCACCATCTGGGTACCGCTGATGCGGTCACGCAGATGGGTGCACCGCCGATCCGGATCGATCTGCTCGCGAGCCTGTCGGGAGTCACTTTCGCACAGGCGTCGCCGGGCATTATTCGCGTGGAGATCGCGGGTACAGTGCTTCCAGTCATCGGACTGGCGGCACTCCGGCAGAACAAGCAGGCCACGAAAAGACCCAAAGACCACGACGATTTGTGCCATCTGCCCGACACGTCGGGATTGCCTGTCCCCTCGCCGCCCCCGCGGCGGCGTCGCCGGACTTAATTGACACCCGTCGCCGCCGCCAATCTCACACCGGGGGCATGTGAGCATGCCGGTCGTCGGGCATAAGTGTGTTCCGCTCAGCCATATTCTGGATCAGAAGAGGTTTATTTCGAGCTCAGGAGGGGCAAGAGCTGGTGGAGCACGATTCACGACACCCTTCGCGGTGTGCCGTTTTCGTTGCGGCACTGCAAAGGTGACGGTGGGGTGACCTGCGCAGAACAGTTCGGGCCGCTGCAGTCTGCCGCTCTACGCTATGCCACGTGTAGCACTTAGTGCTACACGTGGCGCATGGCAAGTTTACCGCGCCGAGAGCAGGCTGTTCGAAACGGCATGGTTCGCGAAGGCGGCACGGAAGGCGCAAATCGGTGACGACGAGCTGTGTGCAGCGGTAGCTCAGGCACGAGCCGGCCAGTGTGATGATCTCGGGAATGGTGGTACAAGAAGCGCGTGAGTCGGAACCTCTATCGCAGCATAATTCTGGCGAAGGGCGGTCGATACTGGATCCTCACATATCTCTTCGCGAAGAACGACCGCGCCAATATCGATGCGGTGGAATTACAGGGATTCCGTGACCTCGCGAAATCTTTTGAGCGGCTCACGGCGGACAACCTCGCCGACCTGCTCGAAGACAAGGCATTCGTGGAGATCTGTCATGGCGACCAAGGCGAAGTACAAGAGCGAGGCGTTTGAGGCGATCCATACCGCGGCGGCCGCGGTGCAACAGGTCGGCGCAATCAGCAAGGCAACGATGCGCCACTTTGATGCCGCCGCTCTTGTTGAACCAGAGCCGCTGACGCCATCGCAGATCAAGAAGATCCGCGAAAAGACGCGACTCAGTCAGGCGGTCTTTGCGCGCCGGCTCAACACCAGCTCAAGCACGGTGGAGAAGTGGGAAATCGGCGCCAAGCGGCCAAGTGGGCTGGCGCTCAAAATGCTGGCGGTGGTGAAGAAGCATGGGCTGTCGGTCCTCGATTGAATTGATCGAAGCGCAGCCTCGTTGCTTCGGACGACGTGGCGCCGCGACCATCGCCCCTAGGGTTGCTCGGCGGTCATCCCTGACCATCCCTCAGCCACATTCTGGATCAGAAGAGTCCTGGTTCGAGCCCAGAAGGGGCAATTGATGAGGGTCCGGCTGCCGCCATGGTAGTCGGGCCTTTTTTGTGTACGGAACGTCGCGGATCTCTGCGACAGGGTCGGCACTCCTGTTGCAGAACCCTGCGGAGCGACCGCAACGGATGCCAGTCTGCGCACGGAAACTGCACGAGGATCAGAAAGCCGTCGCGAGCCGACTGTCGCGCACGCGCTGACCCATGGTGTAGAACTCGAGGAACGACATCAGCAGCGGCTGCCAGCGATCAGGATTGAGATGATGCCGCGCGCTTGCGTCGAGCAGCGCCTCGTCCCAGTGCGTGCGCAGAATGCGAACCTCGATGGCGGCATGCACTGCGCCCTCGCCCACCGGGAGCACCCCTTGCACTCGACCCTCAAGAACAATTTGCGCCTCCGCTACGCGCGGCGGGCGCACGAGGTCGGAGGGGGCTGGCGTGAGACCGGCGTGCGCAAACTTGTCGGCCACGTGGATGGTGCCAATCGCTTGCTTGTACTCTGGCACCGGCAGCGATCCCGTGGTGAGCGCGAGCCGGTCCACCGCGTCAGCGAGTGCCGGTGACACGAGACTGATGACGACTTCGCCGGTGCGCGAGAGGTTCTCGTACGTCCGGCCGCGCATGGAGAGGCCGAGCACCGCGACCTGACCCAGCCACCAGATCGATGACATGGGCGCGAGGTTCGGGGTGCCGTCGGGATTCTCGGTGGACAGCAGGGCGACGGGTGTGCCGTAATAGTGAATCTTTGGCGAGACGGTGCGAAGGACGGGCATCATCGTTGGCGAGGCGTGAGAAGGCAATGCAGATGGCTCATGCTACAACGGCACGACCAACACAGCCTCCCGAAACGTGTGATGCGGTTTGGGCGGTGGGCGCAGCTGCGCCAATTGCGGCGCGGCCGGTACGGCCGACGTTCTGCTCAGCCACATTCTGGATCAGAAGAGTCCTGGTTCGAGCCCAGGAAGGGCAATACGGAAAGGCTGGTAGCGCAAGCAGTTCGCGCAACGAGCCTTTCCGTATACGGACTCTGGTCACATCTGGTCATCAGGTTCATGATCAGAGTCACGGGCAAGTCATGGGTGGGGCATTCAAGACGATCAGTGACACGGAAGCAGCAGGTCCCGATTGCCTCGGAGACTCCCGGAATCTTCGCCCGGCGCAGCGGGGCCGCTGGCTGGCGGCGTGGTGTCGGGATTGGTCATCGTCGCCGTCGCTGATTTCGGCGCCGCAGTACGCAGGCGCACACAGCCCGCTGCGAGTCAGGATTCGCGGGTATGCGCTGATGTCCTCGAATCGCTGCACCCGGCAGAGGGACGGCGATGCGGTGTCAAGCGCGAGCAGCTGGAATGCAAAAGCGGCAGGACGTCCACCGGACGCCCCGCCGCTCCTTCGGACCACCCTCGTCGTGTGCCTTTGAACTCAGGCCTGACGGCGACGGCGAATGACGCCAGCACCACCGATCATCGCGAGCCCGCTGACCATGAGCGCATACGTCGCCGGCTCCGGCACCACGGCCATCCTATCGGATTCGTACGTGCGGAACGTGTAGTCGGCGGCAGGGAAGCTGCCGTAGCCCTCATTCGCGTACAGCTGGCCATTGGCGTAGCCGTTGTTGCGATCACCCGAAATGACGTATGACCCTGTCGTTTCGAGGAAGCGGAGGAAGTACGTCTGCCCGGCGGTGATGTTGGTCTGCGCCCAGAACACATCGGCCCAGACGTTGTTTCCGTTGATGGCCGTCGAGCCTGTCGCGAGCATCATCGCGCCGCCAGCATTCGGCAGGGCATTCCACAGTTCGATGGTCAACGTCGAGGCGCTGCCGCCAAATCCGGCATCAAGGAAGATGCCCGCGCCAACGATGTTGTTCACCGACTGCTTGAAGGACTGGGCCAGGTCACCCTGCTCGAAGCTTGCCATGCTCGCGTTGTTCGTCGGGGCATTCTGATTGATGACTTGAGCATTCGCCGCCATCGGCAGTGCCAGCGCCAGTACCGCGGCCATCCTTGCAACGCGCATCGTAACACTCCGGAAGTTCAGGTTCGTCAAAAGGCCGTAAACATCTGGGGAGAACATCGGAGGCCTAGTGTGACTAACAGACTGAGCAGGAGTCGTGCCATCGACCGCCGCTGGGAAGCACGATGTAACCCCCTGCGAGTAAACGACATACCTTGAATACTGATGAGTTGCTGATGATCCTTCGACGCCATTGTGTCGGACGCTGGCGACACCTTGCAACCTCTGCGCAGCACGTCATGCGATGGTAGCGGCCTCTGGCGCGGTGGCGCACCTTGCCTGCTTCGACCTGCCGTCTCACGCCGTCTACACACCGATCCTCAGGCTTAGACAACAACTGGCGGGTTGTTGCACTGCTGTCTCTCGTTGCCTGCGTGGCCTATCTCGTCCGAACCGAGGTCGCCGTGCCCCTCGGAGCGCATGGCACCGGCACTCGGTGCCGCCCACTGCATGTCCGCGGGAGCACTCCCCAGCAATGCAGCGGATGTCGAGGTGGCGCTCCGCTGCCCGTAATCGGTCGGGATCGCCGAGCAACCGTCGGCCATGAGAGCGTTCGCGGTCATGATGCGGACATTGGTGTGTTCCGTTCAGCCACATGCTGGATCAGAAGAGTCCTGGTTCGAGTCCAGGAGGGGCTACACGCAAACCCCGGCGGCGCCTCACAGGCGCCGCCGGGGTTTGCGTTTGTGACTGCGGTCACAGACAGTCACAGCCTGTATGGCTGCAGTCATAAGTGGGTGCTGGCGCAGGCCGCGCGCTGCCGCAGTAGTTCGACGCACGACGAGCAGTCGACCTGCGTCGCCATGGAACTGCGGAGTGCAGCGGTGCGAGCGTCAACGGGTTGGGTTTGCGGTCGCACTGGCCGCCCACCTTCGTGCCAATTCCGGATTGCTCGACCGCGGCGCCACGACCACCGCGCAATGGATTGGTGACGGCGGCGCTAACGTCCCGCGCGGCCTCCGTGACCGGCATGCGCTCTGCACCGAAGGCGATGGCGACGCCGTGCTGCTCGCGCTCAAGGCGATGAGCGAGCACGCGGACGAACTGCCGGGTATCTCCGCGCCCGGCTCGTGGACGCTTTTGACCCGGCGTGGTCCGGGCCTCACATTGTGCGTCCCCCTCCCAGCTGTAGCCCCGCCCCTCCGGAGCATCGCCATGCGTCACCACGCTCGTACCATTCTCGCAGCCTGTGCAGCCGCCCTCGTTGGCGGGTGTGCGGACCGCGACATCCCCACCACCGCCCCGGCCGCGGGGCCGTCGCTAATCGTCAATGGTGCGCCCGACGATGCGGGCGCCTACCCCGCGGTCGGCGCGCTGCTGTACGATTTCGACCGCAACGGCGCCTACAACGCCAACGACGCGCTCTGCACCGGAACGCTCATCGCGCCCAAGGTCGTGCTCACCGCCGCGCACTGCGTGCAGTTCCTGCCCGCCGGCTCCGCGTTGCACGTGTCGTTCGCCGCCGACCTGAACGGCAGCCCGGCCACTATCGCGGCGGCGAGCTATGTGTACGACGAGCGCTACGCCACCCGCGGGCGGGCGCAAGGCCACGACGTCGCCGTCGTGATCCTGTCGGCGCCTCCGGGCATCACGCCCATGCGGCTGGCCACGGCCGGGCTGCTCGACCAGCTCGCGGCCCAGGGCGCACTTCGCGGCGCGGTCTTCACGAACGTCGGCTACGGCACATCGGCGGCCTCGAGTGGCCGGCCGGCGTTTGGTTACGACGGGCGGCGCAACGTGTCGCAGTCGCCGTTCATGGCGCTCACCCCCACCTGGCTCGGGTTGCTCATAAACACGAACGCCACGGGCCTCGGCGGCGACTGCTACGGCGACTCGGGCGGCCCCAAGTTCCTGGATCGCAATGGCTACCGGGACGTGGTGTTCGCGACCGTCATCACGGGCGACGTCCCGTGCCGCGCCACCAGCTGGGACTGGCGCACCGACACGCCCGAGGCGCGGTCGTTTCTCGGCCGCTTCGTTACGCTGCCCTGACGCCACGCCGCCCGCCGCCGCTCGCAGCCTGTCCGCGAGGACATGTCCCTTCCGCCACGCGCGACCGAGGTCCCCGACAAGGACGCCGGCGCCCC
>ENA-OFCX01000105-OFCX01000105.1-metagenomes-genome-assembly--contig:-NODE-105-length-44842-cov-4.092036_pt1 | contig 44842 bp, 42 predicted proteins | sample MGYA00153384_OFCX01 | MGnify analysis MGYA00153384
AAAATCCCTAAAACCAGGGTAATCCACAAAGCTATTTTTTGCGTTTTATAATCTGATTTTTTGGCTGACAAATATGCCCAATGCATGGTTGCGCTACTTAATAAAATAATAAATGTGGTGATCCAAAATAATATTGGCATCTGGAACGATACCCAGTTACCTTCTGCTTTTCTTACAATGTATCCGCTGGTAAGGCCAGCAAACATCATGATTACACTTACGATTATTACCCAAAGAATAAATTTCAGAGGTTTTAAATTTTGAGGTCTTTGATCGGTAATATATGAATTAGATGGTTTTGCTTGCATTACATTAATTTTTGAACTAATAAACTTATTTGAATAATAGGAAGGTATAAAAATGAACCAAACATTAGCCTACTAGCTTCTTTCACTTGGCAGGTTAAGTACAATTTTACAGATTGATAGATAAATATAGAGCCGGCAATTCCACATATAACAGCGTATCCAATTCCAGCCCAATCAAAAATCAGTGGTATAAAGGAAATTGCAACGAGTAATAAAGTTGAAACTAAAGTTTGAGTTGCACTATTCTTATTTCTGCCACCTTCTGATGGCAATAATCTAAAACCAGCTTTTTTGTAATCGTCGTCCAAAACCCAAGCAATAGCCCAAAAATGCGGAAATTGCCACATAAATTGGATTAGAAATAAGATAAGAGCCTCACTGCCAAAAGTACCATCATAAGCTACCCAGCCAATTAATGTTGGTAATGCACCAGGCAATGCACCAATATGTACAGCAAAAGAACTTATTTGTTTCATGGGAGTATATACAAACGCATACGACATTACAGCTAAGCCACCAAGCAAAGCTGTTTGCCAATTCATAAAATACCCAAGTAGAAAAATACCTGATACAGCCATCACAAAACAAAGTAATATAGCTTCAACATAATTAATATGCCCTGATGGTAATGGACGATTTTTAGTGCGATCCATTAATTTATCTAAGTCTTTTTCAATTACTTGATTAAAACCATTTGCTGCACCAGTAATTAAAAACCCTCCAATAATAAGAATGATCATTTTTGGATATTCAACCAATCCATTTGCGGCCATTAAATACCCAATTGCAGCCGAAAAAACAACTAAAGCGCTTAATCTGAATTTGATTAACTGTATGTATGATTGGATTCGGCTTGGAGAATCAATAGAAACATGTTGATTTTGTATCTTCAAAATTTGTTTTTCATTATTAAGATTGTAAAACAAAGTTTGATTCCGGTTTCATTTTATTAAAAAAAAGAAATACCATGGAAAGTTGAACACTGAAAAGCAGAGTTGCCAGAAATAAATGAATTGCTTGGAAAGTTGGAGGTAAATCTAAATATGACAGTACAATTCCACTTATTATTTGTAATAATATGAGAGAAATATTTGATCGTAGCAATAGCGTAAGAAATGAAGAATGCATTAAAACTGCTCTGGTTTTCACAAAAAGAATAACATTTAAGGTTAAAACTAAAATGGATAAACTTCTGTGAATAAAAAAAGGAGCTCCTGCTAATTCAACCCACGTACCTCGATCTGCAAAATTCATCATTTTGGAAATTTGGTCGACAGCCTCCCGAACTTGTGTGCCTAAAGCGATTTGTATTATAGTGAATAAAAAGCAAAGGGATAAAACTATACTTATAGAAGTAGAAAAATGATATTTTTTGATTTGAAAATTGGAATGAACAGAAATGACATAGGTGTAAAGTAATATTCCCAAAATAATTAAAGCAACAAACATGTGAGCTGTAATCATTAATGCATGCAAATTAGATTCAACCACTTTACCACCCAACCACGCTTGAAAACCTACCAATAAAAAGCTCGCTAAAACCAAATAAAAAATAAATGGCTTTGATTTTAAAAACTGGAAAGATGAAACAAGTGTGGCAAAAATAAACAAGCCAGTTATTGCTCCAATCAATCTGTTTATATATTCTGTCCAGGTTTTATTCACATTAAATGTGGTGTTTTCATAACCTCTATCTTTGTAAATCTGCTGATAATTTACAGGTAGCTGATCAATAGATGTTGGCGGAATGTAGCGATCGAAGCATTTTGGCCAATCTGGACAGCCCATACCTGAACCTGTACTTCGAACTACTCCGCCAGCAAGTATGAGTATGAAAAGACTAAAAAGAGTCAGTTTGTTAAGAAAAAGAAAAGTCGTTTTCGAAAATATCGACATGTATTTTGTAATCGTGCAATAGGTATTCTTAGAAAAAAGGCCAATTCAATAAAGAGTTGAATTGGCCTTTTCACGTTTTATTAGATTAGTATCTATACTGTTTCCTGACGTTCATTATCAGCAGCTGTTGTAAAAAGTTCAACTGGAGGTATTGTCTCATGTTCTTTTTCATCATGTACCCCAAAATCCATTGGTAGATTAGAGCTGATTGTTTGAGAAAAAGGTACATTTTGTGGAATATAGTCTAATTCAGCACCTGGCTTACTATAATCATAAGGCCATCTGTAAACTGTTGGAATCTCTCCCGGCCAGTTTCCATGTATTCTTTCTACTGGTGCTGTCCATTCAAGTGTATTTGATTCCCAAGGATTTTGCTCAGATTTCTTTCCGTTGAAAATACTATTGAAAAAATTGTAAATAAATATAAGCTGAGCAGCAGAAGAAATAATTGCAGCGGCGCTAATAAACTGATTTAATCCCAACCACTGATTCATAAAATCAAAACTAGTAAAAGCATAATATCTACGTGGAACACCATCTAAGCCCATAAAGTGCATTGGAAAGAATACTAAATATGCCCCAATAAAAGTTAACCAGAAATGGATATATCCAAGTTTTGCATCCATCATTCTTCCATACATACGTGGAAACCAGTGATAAATACCAGCAAGCATTCCAAATATAGCGGCACTACCCATTACCAAGTGAAAGTGAGCAACAACAAAATATGTATCGTGTAAATTAATGTCAATTGATGCGTTTCCTAAAAATATTCCAGTTAAACCTCCAGATATAAAAAAAGAAACTAACCCAATTGCGAACAGCATTCCTGGTGTAAATCGGATATTACCTCTCCAAAGTGTTGCTAAATAGTTGAATGTTTTTACTGCAGACGGTACTGCAACAATTAATGTTGTAAACATGAATACGGAACCCAGAAAAGGATTCATTCCTGTTACAAACATGTGATGACCCCAAACTATAAAAGATATTACAGTAATACCGACTAATGAAATAATCATAGCTCTATATCCAAAAATAGGCTTTCTGGCATTGGTTGCTATAATTTCTGAAGTAATACCCAAAGCTGGCATTAATACAATGTAAACCTCTGGGTGACCGAGAAACCAAAACAAATGTTGGAATAAAATTGGGCTACCGCCAGAATTTGCTAAGACTTCACCATTCAAAACAATATCAGTCAAGTAAAAACTAGTACCGAAACTTCGATCAAAAATTAAAAGAATAACTGCTGCAAATAAAACTGGAAACGATAAAACACCTACAATTGCAGTAAGGAAAAAAGCCCAAATAGTGAGAGGCATTTTTGTCATACTCATTCCTTTCGTTCGCATATTTAATACAGTGCTGATATAATTTATTGCTCCCATTAATGACGATGCAATAAATAAACCCATGCTTGTAAGCCACAAAGTCATTCCCAATCCACTTCCTGGCATTGCTTTCGGCAAAGCACTTAAAGGCGGGTAAATTGTCCATCCACCTGATGCAGGGCCTGTTTGGATAAAAAACGAGCTTAGCATGATAATAGATGCCATTAAGAAAAACCAATACGACAACATATTAATGAATGGAGAAGCCATATCTCTTGCTCCAATTTGCAGTGGAATTAAAAGATTACTAAAAGTTCCACTTAAACCTGCGGTTAATACGAAAAACACCATGATAGTTCCATGAATGGTAACCAAAGCCATGTAAAAGTCTGGCTTTATTCTACCACCTTCTGCCCATCTGCCTAAAAATGTTTCTAATACTGGAAAAGTTTTATCAGGCCATCCTAATTGAATTCTGAAAAGAACAGATAAGCCCATGGCAATTACGCCCATTATAATTCCAGTAATCAAAAATTGCTTAGCAATCATTTTATGATCCTGACTGAAAACGTATGTATTTAGAAAAGTTTCTTTGTGATGACCGTGATCATGCGAATCATGAGCATGAGCTTGTGATGTTTGCTTTCCTGTTAAATCTGCCGTTAGAGTTGACATGTTTCTATTATCTTTTAAATTATTTTAATGCTAATTCTTTTGTAGTTGCTTCTTTCTTAACTTCATTCTCAATCGCCTGAAGATCTTTCTTAACCTGATCATTGTAAAAAGGTTTTTGTGCTTTAAACCAAGTATTGTATTCAGCTTCTGAAACAACACGTACTTTTACCTGCATATTATAATGAGCAGCTCCACAAATTTTTGCGCAAAGCATTACGTAATCAAATTTAGGGTTGTCCTTCAATTTTCGCATTTCTTTAGTTGTAAGCCTTGGAGTGAAATAAAAGTATGTTGGCATACCAGGAACGCAATTCATTTGCAATCTAAAATCGGGCATATAAACACTGTGAAGTACATCTTTAGCACCCATTTGCAATTTAATGGGCTTACCAACCGGAAAAACTAACTCTTGTACAATTTGATCGTCAAGATTTCTACCATCTTTAAAATCAAGTCCGATATTGTTAGTAGCATTTATTAATTTATAATTCCGATCTCCGAGCATTCCATCTTGTCCTGCATAACGCACAGTCCATCTAAATTGCTCGCCAACTATTTCTATAGCTAATGGGTTTCGAGATTGTCTACCATGGCTAGTAATATCAGTCCATGTTCTCCAACCAAATATTACTAAAACTGTAAGAACGACTGCTGGAACTAATGTCCAATAAATTTCAAGTTTATTATTGTGAGGATAAAAGAAAGCTCGTTTTTCTTTTTTCTGCTGATAAATGAAAGCGTACCCGAACAATAAAATATGCGTTGCAAAAAATACAAAACCTGTAATATAAGCTGTAATTCTAAATAAATTATCGATAATCACACCGTGTTCAGAAGCTGATTCGAACATGGAACGATCACCTAAAACAGTAAAGCTCCAATACGATCCGTAAATACCTAAGACCAAAAATATGATAAACATCCATGCGTTAATCTTATTCCATTTAAAATCAAGTGCCTTACCACCAATATTATAGTTGAGGCCTAATAAACGAAGTGATTTACCAAGAATGATAAAAACCAGAAATACACTTGCTGCTAATAATAAATAGTAACCTAATAAATCCCAACGTTTTGGTGCAACTTCTTCTGCAGCAACAGCAACCGCTGCTGGTGCATCTTGTGCAAATGTTACAATTGAAGAAAAAATTATTGCAAGCGCTAACAGGAATTGCTTTTTTACTTTTTCAATGATATTAAAGCCTATTACTTTCATGTGCTTATTTTTTTTTGTATGCTAATTAAGGCTATGGATAAACAGCCAAAAGTGTGATATTGTTTAGTTAAATGTGATGATGAAGACTTTCTTGTAAGAATGGGTGATTTTTTGGAATTAATGATGCCTGAGCAAGACCGCGCATCATCATAAAACTGAATAAACCAACAAATCCGATTAGAATTCCAAACTCTGGGATATCCAAACCTCGTTCTTCTCCTACTGAACCTGGCATCGCCATCATGTAAAAATCTAACCAGTGGCCAAGTAATATAACCACACAAACGAATTTTAGAATTTTAATATTTCGCTTTGCATCTCTGGACATTAACACTAAAAAAGGAATTAAAAAATTGATAACTACATTACCCCAAAAAAGATAAATATATTCTGGTTTCCATCGGTAATAAAACCAAGTTACTTCTTCTGGAAGGTTTGCATACCAAATTAATATAAATTGAGCAACCCATACATAAGCCCAGAAAATTGAAAAGGCGAAAACAAATTTACCAAGATCGTGTAAATGGTTTTCGTTGATATGTTGCATATATCCATTTTCTTTCAAGATAATGGTAGTAAGAGCAATTGCAGCTAAACCGCTTACCCACATACTCGCAAAATTATACCAAGCAAACATGGTACTAAACCAATGTGCTTCGATAGACATCATCATATCAAACGCGAAAATTGCACTAGTAAAGGCGAAAATAACCAAAAATATAGCTCCGTATTTAAAACTTTTATCATAGTTAATCATGCCACCAATTTTATCTTCGTTTAAAGAAAATCGTCGGAACATGGCAGCAAAAATATTCCAGATTACTACAAAGAATACTAAGCGACCTATAAAAAACGGAACATTTAAGAATGCTGACTTTCCAGCAATTATTTTATCGTATTCTGGATTTGGTGTTTTGCCATCAGCCATAAATTCATTTAGCAAAGCTGGGTCTGCCCAGTGATGATAAAGGTTATGTGACAACAAACCACCAGCTACCACAATTACAATAATTGCTGATGCAAAAGGTAATGCAGTCATAAATGCTTGAGGAATTCTAACTAACCCAGCCGACCAACCAGCTTGAGCAACATATTGTAAGGCTACGAAAAACAAACCAGCCAAACATATACACATGAAATAGTAGCTACAAACCAATAAATTAGCCCAAGTACGTTCGGTATGTCCGCTAAGAACCCCGTAGACAATTGATAAAATGCCAACGAAAATCATAATGTAAGTGTACCGTTTTGCTTTATCTGAAAAAACGAATTGTTCGGTCATTTTGGAAATGAATTGCTGATTAAAGTTTTTGTAAAGTTTGAACATACTGAACCACTTTCCAGCGTTCAGTTTTTGATAATTGAGATGCATGTGATCCCATTAAATTTTTGCCATAGGTAATAGAAAAGAATATTTTACCTTCTGTAATATTTTTTATTCCTTCTGATTGATATGCAGGAACTGGAAATTTACCTGCAGTAGGTAATGAACCATTTGCTTTGCCTAATGGACCATGGCATTGAGTACAAAAATTAGTGTATAATTTTTTGCCTTCTGCCAGGTTAGCCTGCGTTACTGGCAATGGATTTTTCAATTCAACACCTGCAGCTTCGTACCCATCTGTTGTATTTGGATAGTGAAATACTTCGCCATTTGTTTTAATAGTGCCTGCGACTGGTAATTGTGCAGTTTTTCCATCTGCTGTAGCCGGGTTTTTCTGATCGGGGTTATAAGCGATTGGATAGTACATATTTGGTGCATACTCCGACCCTGGCTCTCGTTTAAATTTTGAGCAAGAACTTAATACTACAGATAAAATAGTAATTGAAAATGCACTAAATATAATTTTCGTTTTATTCATCATCATATTTTATACTTCTTTAATCTTAATTTCTACTGCACCTGCATCGCGCAAAATCTGATTCACTTCTTCTTCAGTTTTATTTTGATTATTCGCAATTGCAACAACAAATTTATCATCTGTACTTCTTGGATCCATAATAACTGGAGAAATACCAGGAGCCATTCTATTTACCCAAAAAAAAGTGGCAGCCATACCTAATGCTGCAAATAATACAGTAAGCTCGAAAGTAACTGGAACATAATTCGGAAATGGCAAATAAGGCTTACCACCAATATCCATTGGCCAATCAATCCCCATGGTATAAGTTATGAGACTAATTGCGGTGCAAAAACCTAATAAGCCAAAACAAAATCCCGCAATAGGTATTCGAGATCTAGGTACAGATAATTTATGCTCTAATCCATGAATTGGAAAAGGAGTATATACATCATAAATTTTTATTCCACTTGCTTGTACTTTATCAATGCCTGAATTTAACACTTTCAGGCTGTCAAAAATACCAAGTATGTATTTTGAATTAGTCATTTTTCTTATCCTTGTTGTGAATTGCTGTAGTTGCAATAATTACATTTCCAGTTGTAGTTTCTTGAGAATGATTATCATCGTGAACACCATGACCAGCTCTCAATTTATCTTTTGCAACTTCACTTGAATCTTCTAATAATAATTTCACTTCTGCCATTGCTATAGATGGTAATACTCGAATGAACAATAAAAATAAAACGAAGAAAATACCTAATGATCCAACGAAAATTCCAACTTCCGTCCAACGTGGATAATACATTGCCCAACTTGAAGGAAGGTAATCTCTATGCAACGATGTTACGATAATTACAAATCGCTCGAACCACATTCCAATATTAATGAATATGGAAATAATCCAAGTGGCAACTACACTGGTTCGTATTTTCTTAAACCAAAATAATTGAGGTGAAATTACATTACAGGTAATCATTGACCAATATGCCCACCAGTATGGACCGGTAGCTCTATTTATAAATGCGTATTGTTCATATTCAACTCCTGAATACCAAGCAATAAAGAATTCAGTACCGTAAGCTACCCCAACTATTGATCCGGTCAAAATAATAATACGGTTCATTAAATCAATATGCTGAATGGTAATGTACTCCTCCAGACTAAGAACTTTTCTTGCGATAATCAACAAGGTTTGAACCATAGCGAAACCAGAGAAAATTGCACCTGCGACAAAATATGGTGGAAAAATAGTTGTATGCCAACCTGGAACAACTGAAGTAGCAAAATCCATACTTACAATGGTATGAACTGAAAGTACCAGTGGAGTAGATAAACCTGCAAGAATTAATGAAATAGACTCGAAACGTAACCATTGTCTGGAACTACCAGTCCAACCGAATGATAAAATTCCATAAATTTTCTTTCTGGTTCCATTTGCTCTGTCTCTAATTGTAGCGATATCTGGAATCAAACCAATATACCAGAAAACTAGAGATACTGTAAAATAAGTACTAATTGCAAAAACATCCCAAACAAGTGGTGAGTTGAAGTTAACCCAAAGTGGACCAAAATTATTCGGCAACGGTAAGGCCCAATAAGCTAACCAAGGCCGACCCATATGTTCAAAAATAAACGAAGCCGCACATAAAACCGCAAAAATCGTCATTGCTTCTGCCGATCGATTAATAGAATTTCTCCAGTTTTGTCTGAACAATAATAAAATTGCTGAAATTAAAGTTCCGGCATGACCAATCCCAACCCACCAAACGAAATTGGTAATATCCCATGCCCAACCAACTGTTTTATTTAAACCCCAGGTTCCTAAACCATTCCAAAATGTATTGTAGCTGGAAAGCATCCAGATTCCCAAAGCCAATACTGCAACGGCAAAACCCATCCACCATTCTTTACTTGGTGCGTTTTCAACCGGGCGAAGTACATCTTCTGTAATCTTGTGATACGTTACATTTTTACCGGTTACTAACGGTTCTCTAATTAATGACTCATGACTGCTCATATCTTATTTCTTATCGGTTCTTTATGCCAATTTAACTTCTGAATCCTTATTTCTGACTTTCGTCATGTATCCTATTCCTGGTTGTACGTTTAATTCTTCCAAAATATAGTAAGTTCTTTCATTTTTCAACGCTTTAGAAACTTCACTTTCTGGATCATTAATATCACCAAACACAATTGCATTTGCTGGACAAGTTTGCTGACAAGCCATTTTTATCTCCCCATCTTCCAATTTGCGTTTCTCGATTTTAGCTTTTAATTTTTTCTCTTGAATTCTTTGAACGCACATGGAACATTTTTCCATTACACCTCGAGATCGAACAGTAACATCTGGATTCAAAACCATTTTGCCCATATCATCATTCAAATGATAGTCAAACTGGTCATTATCAAAATACTTAAACCAATTGAAGCGACGCACTTTGTAAGGACAGTTGTTTGCACAATATCTAGTTCCAATGCAACGATTATAAACCATTTGATTTAATCCTTCTGAAGAGTGCATACTTGCTAAAACCGGACAAACCGACTCGCAAGGTGCGTGATCGCAATGCTGACAAAGCATTGGCTGATGAATCACTGAAACCTCACCTTCATATTCATTTTTAACCTGATCTTCTTCTTTGGTTAAGTTTGTTCCATTATCGTCAACACTGTAATATCGGTCAATTCGTATCCAATGCATTTCTCTTCTTCTTCGCACTTCATCCCGACCGACTATTGCAACGTTATTTTCAACATTACAACTTACTACGCAAGCACCGCAACCGGTACAAGCATTCATATCTATCGCCATTGCCCAATGGAAGCCATACTTTTCGTGCTTGCCCCATAAGTCATAATTTTTTGGCTTTTCTTTATCATTTCCGCTTCCAGCCATTTGGTTTTCAGCGTATTCTCCTAAGGTAGTTTCTCTAACAATATCTCTACCTTCATATGAATGGTGAGTTTGAGAAAGTGCTAATTCATAGCTTCCAGCAACTTTTTCAATACTTACTGAACTGTGATTTTGATTTGATCCATTAATAAAACTAACCAATGGAAAAGCGTTGACTCCTACTCCATCGCCTACTTTACCTGAACCTTTTCTGCCGTAACCGAGAGAAATTGAAATTGATCCCAATGCTTGCCCTGGTTGTAATAATACCGGAATGGTAGCTTCAAAACCTGGACGTTTTATGGTAACCATGTTGCCCATTTCCAAGCCTAATTCTTTCGCAAACTTGGGTGCGATCGAAACATAATTATCCCATGATACTTTTGAAATTGGATCTGGTAATTCTTGTAGCCAAGGGTTGTTGGCAAACTTACCATCACGAATTCCTATTTTTTCATGAAGTTCAACTTCCACATTTTTTACATCTTTTGATGCAGCACTTATGGTTTGAACAACAGTACTTAAATCTTTATTGAATGAATAAGTTGTTGATACTAATGAAGGGAAAGCAAAAAATCCTTTCCGAAGTAAATTTTCCCAAAAGTCTACAAAATTGCTTGTTGTAGTTTGCTTAGAGAAAACATTAGCTCTCCAAAAATTCTTAATATATTCTGAATATTCTATTGCTGATGTTACGGTTGTAGAAGCTGATGAAGTATTTTTAGTCGAATCTACACCTGCGGCGGTATCTACTTTTGCAGTAGCAATAATAACCACTGCATCATTTTTCTTAAATGCCCAATTAATAAAACCTTGTTGAGCTGCTCTGGAATTATAAACAGGAGAAATAGTTGGTTGGACCATAGCAAAATGTCCTGCTTTTGGCTCAGCATCATTCCATGATTCAAGATAATGATGATCTGGAGCGATAACGTTTGCCAAAGAAGAAGTTTCTTCCAATTTATTAGCAAATGAGACTTTTAATGCAACTTTTTTGAGTCCTTCTGTAAAATCTTTAGCTAAACTAAAATTATAAACAGGATTGACACCAAAAAGAAAAACTGCTCCAACTTCGCCTCTCTTCATTTCAGCAATCAATTCAACCACCTCAGCTTCATTTCCAGCTTTTTGGTTTGAATAGTTATCTAAATCGATAGTTGAACCATAATTGCCCAACATTGAATTGATTGCATTGACTAAAACTTGTATAGAGACATCGTTAATACCACAAATAACAAGCGATTTACCTTTGTTATTTAATAATTCTGTGGCAGTTTTTTCAATTCTATTTCCAGCAAATTCAGGTGTAGAAACAGTGAAAGAAGTTGTTCCAGTTTTTTTCGCTAAATTATTGTAAAGACCCAATATCGCTAATCCCATTTGAGAAGGCTTTACTGGCACTCTTGTATCAGCATTACTGCCTGTTAAGCTCATCCCAGTTTCAAACTGTACATGGCGCGACATTTTTTTATTTTCTTTTAATCTTTTAGCGTTTCTCAGTGAGCTATATTGTTTCGTAAATTCAACTGGAGAAATCCAAGTTCCCAAAAAATCTGCTCCGAAACTAACTACCATTTCTGCCTTTTCAAAACGATATTGTGGCAAAACAGCTTTATCAAAACTATTTCTATTCGCATTTATAATTGCTGAATACGAAACAGCATCATACATAATATGCTTACTACCTGGATATCTGGTGATAAAATCAGCAATAACTGCTTTAGTAGAAGGGCTATTTATCGTAGATGATAAAATTCTGATTTTACCATTTTTGGCTGATACCTTTGCCAACTCTTCTTTTACAAAAATATCTAGTTCGTCCCAAGTGGTATCACTACCATTCACTCTTGGATCACGAAGTTTTGATGAATCGTATAAATCTAATAAAGATGCCTGACCAACTGCATCTAAACTTCCTTGAGAGATTGGACATTCCGGATTTCCATCAATTTTGATAGGTCTTCCTTCTCTTGTTTTTACCAAAACTCCATGACCTTCAAAAGTTGAAGCATAATAATTTGGTATTCCTGGTGTAATCTCTTCAGGTTTTACTAAGTAAGGTATTGATTTACGAATAGGTGCAGTGTTACATGCGGCAAGAGTAACAGCAGTAACTCCAAAACCCATCGTTTTCAGAAAATCTCTACGAGGTGTAATGGCAGGGTTCGTTGTTACTTTTTCAAGCAATTGTTCTAAAGGTAATTCTTCTGAAAACTCATTCCCATTTTCCTTCTTAAAGGAAACAGGATTTTCCAATTCTTCCAGACCTTTGAAGTATGTTTTATTAGCCATTTAATATGTAAATGTTAAAGTAATAAGCCGGTTAATAGTGACATTTTGCACATTCTAATCCACCAAGTGCAGCTGCGGTAATTTTTTCTCCTTTTTTCAATGCTTCATGTGCAGCAATTTCTCGTTCATAATAAGCATTGCCTTTATAATTCACTTCTGTTTCTCGGTGACAGTTAATACACCAGCCCATAGTAAGACGTGAATACTGATAAACTTCTTCCATTTCCTGCACAGGACCGTGACATTTCTGACATTCAATACCTGCAACCGTAGTATGCTGAGAGTGATTGAAATAAGAAAAATCTGGTAGGTTATGAATTCTAACCCATTCTATCGGAACAGTATTTTCACCATAAGTTCTGCTTTCTGGATTGTAATCTAAAGCAGTATATATTTTTTTGATTTCTGGAGAAATTTGTCCGTTATATTTTTCGGTTAGCTGCACATAATTATGACAGTTCATACAAACATTTGCCGAAGGAATGCTGGCGTTTTTACTTTTATATGCTCCAGAATGGCAATATTGGCAATTCATCTGATATGTGCCTGCATGCAATTGATGCGAAAATGCTATCGGTTGTTTAGGTTGGTAATATTGTTGAACTCCTACATCCGACAATTGAATCCAGCCAATAGAGCTGAAACCAATGATGAATAATAAAATGGAAACGAGTATGAATTTTTTATTGCTAGCTAGTTTTTTTAATCCAACTTTTAAACCATCCAGCTTGGAAGTTTTTACTAATTCGTATTGTACATCGGTATCTGGATGTAATATTTTCTCTTCCTTATTTTTAAGAATAATTTTTTCTAATGTTTTGATTACGCGATTCAATACCAACACAATTAACAGCAATACAATAATTAAAACTGCAATTGCTCCTAAGGTGTAATTACCGATTTTATCATCACCTGCTTCAGCAGCACCTGCACCACCGGCACCAGGAACAGCAGCAACATTTACTTTTTCACCTTCTGCTTTTATATAAGCTAAAACATTTTTTACTTGATCATCAGAAAAAGCATAGGCAGGCATCGCAACCTTATTATACTTTGCATATAGCTCAACTGCATATTTATCTCCGCTTTTAATTACTGCCTGGGAATTTTTAATCCAAGGAATCAGCCAAGCTTCATCTCTTCTGGTATGAATCTCTCCCAAAGCTGGACCAATTAACACCCCTTTTATCTGGTGGCAAGCAGTACAATTTTGTTTCCAGAGGGTTTCTCCTTCAGTTAAATCCTGAGCTTTTAGTGTAAATCCAATGCTTAATAATAAAGCAATAAATACAGTAAATTTTTTACTTAGGTTGAGCATGGATGTTTGTATATTGTTAGGCATTGTTTGCTATGCTTACTTTTTTTCTTTATTATGTCAAATACTTTTTGTGGTTATATTGTTCGATTGAACTTGAACTATACCCAGAATAAGAGTGCAAATCTACAATTTATTGCCCATCTGTGACATTACAGTGACAATAATAGAACAATTTGTAATAATTCTAAATTAGCATCCTGCATTTCAATTATCGAAAGAAAATCCATCAAAAAATGAATGAAAAATGCAAATTGAAAAAATTACATTTTTAAGATCCAAGCAAAAATTAAGGGAGCAACAATGGTTGCATCAGATTCGATAATAAATTTTGGAGTATCAATATCCAATTTACCCCAGGTTATTTTTTCATTAGGTACGGCACCCGAGTAAGAACCATAACTTGTAGTGGAATCAGATATCTGACAGAAATATGACCAGAAAGGAATGCTTTCCATTTCCATATCCTGATATAGCATTGGTACTACACAAATTGGAAAATCTCCAGCTATTCCACCACCAATCTGGAAAAAACCAACTCCTTTTCCAGATGAGTTTTTGATATACCAATCAGAAAGCCACATCATGTATTCAATACCAGACTTAGTAGTTGATGGAAGAAGTTCACCTTTTATACAATAGGATGCAAAAATATTTCCCATGGTTGAATCTTCCCATCCAGGACAAATAATCGGAATATTTTTTTCCGCAGCAGCCAACATCCAACTATTTTTTGGATCAATTTCATAATACTGCTCCAAATCGCCTGAAAGCAGCATTTTATACATAAATTCATGAGGAAAATAACGTTCACCTTTATCTTGAGCACCTTTCCATTGAGTAAAAATATGTTTTTGTAAACGTCTAAAAGCTTCTTCTTCAGGAATACAGGTATCCGTAACGCGGTTAAAACCTCCTTCTAGCAAAGCCCATTCATCTTGCGGACTTAAATCACGATAATTAGGAACACGCTTATAATGCGAATGTGCAACCAGATTCATAATGTCTTCTTCCAGATTAGCACCTGTACAAGAAATTATTGCTACTTTATCTTGGCGAATCATTTCAGCAAATATTTTCCCGATTTCTGCTGTACTCATAGCACCAGCTAACGTTACCATCATTTTTCCCCCTTCTGCCAAATGAGTTTCATATCCTTTTGCAGCATCTACCAAAGCGGCCGCATTGAAATGTAAATAATGATCAGTTAAAAATTTTGAAATTGGGCTGTTTTCCATTTTGAATTATTATTAAAAGCCGCAAATGTAATGATTAAGCTTATGTAGCGAAAACATTTATATGATTCAAGAAATATTACTTTTGAAAATGATTTTTTTGAGGTTTCTAATCCTTTTTTTATTAATAAATTTATGTTGGAGTTTAGGTTTTGGGCAATTGAAAGAAAAAAAAGAAAAGACCGATCTTTTCTCAAAAAACAGAAATTTTATTATTCTTCCAGAATTTGGATTTAGTCCTGAAACGGGTTCTAAGTTTGGGGTTTTTGCAGTTTCATCTTTTTATACCGATAGCAACAAAATTAAAACCCGAAATTCGACAGTAAGCTTTAATACTTTTTACACTACCAAAAATCAATTTAATTTCAGCACTTACTCAAGTTTGTGGACCAAAAACAATAAAGCTCATTACACAGCCGACTTGAGTTACATCAACTTCCCACTCAACTTTTATGGATTAGGAAATAATACTGCTGACAGCTCCAAACAGTTATTAGATAGCAAAAGAATTAGAGCTATTGTTGAATATGAGTTTCTAATTCGTAGAAATTTATACGCAGGCACTTATTTATCTTATCAAAACGATCAATATTCAACCCGCGAAAATGGAATTTTTGAATCACTGAAACCCAATGGAAATAAAGGAGGGAATTTAGGATTTATTGGTACTTCGCTAATTTTCGACAATCGTGATTATCAAACGTTTGCTAAAAAAGGTGCTTTTCACAAAATTCAATTTAGAATAGCACCCAATGTTTTGTTGAATGAATATTCTGTTTTCAGGTTAAATATACAAACTAGAAAATATCAACAATTACATACAAATCTATTTATTGCCGGCCAGCTTCAATACCAATATACTGGAGGAAATAATATTCCTTTTTACCTGTTGAACGAATTAGGAAACAGCAATAGTATGAGAGGCTATTATGCTGGAAGATTTCGGGATCAATCCCTACTTACCGGCCAAGCGGAACTGCGTTGGTGGCCATTAAAACGATTTATATTTGCCGCTTTCGGTGGCGCAGGAAATGTATATGGAAAATATAGTAGCTCTGAAAATATTAAACCAAATTATGGAGCAGGTTTTCGTTTTGTTTATGATTTAATTGGCAAACAATCCCTACGATTTGATTATGGTTTTGGCGAAAAAAATACAGAAGAAAAAAGAATACAAGGTTTTTATATTTCGGTTAATGAGGCGTTTTGAGGATGGGGATTGTTTGTTTAAAATGATTATAAAAAGAAGTAAATATTTAAAATTTAATGATATTTTAGCAAATAAATACTCAATTAAAAATGATTTAAAGCAAATAAGCTTTTGCATTTTTTAAAATATACTATTGCAAAATTACCTATAGAAAAAAATGATTATAGAAAATATTAGAAAATTTATAAAAGAGAAAGCTAAACAATTCGGTGCAAAGAATGATAGTGAATTCAACAAGCCTTATGTTGAACGAAACAACTCTGGAAAAGAGGCATTAAAAGACAACGGAGCATATTTTGGTTTTATTCATCCAGAAGAAGAAGCTTCGGGGCCATTCCACGACTTTTCATTAACTATATTTCCAAACGACCAAGAACAACCTTGGTTAGTTTGTTTGGGTATTGGCTCTAGTGGTTTTAAAAATGATTATGAACTTGCGTCCTATCCCGGACTAAGACGACTATTTTCTAAACTTATTAATGAAAAGGGATTTTGCAAAACGGACTTTTCTGACATAGAAACAAGTTTGCCAAAGTCCATCACTGGCAGCCTAGATTTACAACACATAAAAAACACAATAAAGACTTACACAAAAGTTTTACCAGCTTGCCAAATTGTTGATGATCCGGAAAGCGTGGAAGGCAAGAAGATAATTGCTGCATTTGTAGCAGGTTATGCAAAACTTAGAGAATGGCCGTCAAACAAAGACCACCGCAAAGCTATTTCAGATGCTTTAGAACCTTTCCTTAAGGCAGAAACAACTGATGAAGCAGAAGAAATAAAAAATCTTTTGAACGAAAGAAAATATATTGTGCTTCAAGGACCTCCTGGGACTGGGAAAACAAGAACAGCAAAAGAAGTTGCTGAAAAAATTAAAGCGAAAACTTTCTTTACTCAGTTCCACGCCGAAACAAGTTTTTCAGATTTTATTTTTGGTATTCGCCCAGACTTAAACAATAAAGAACTCAGCTACAAAAAAAATTTGGGAAGTTTTACCGAGGCTTTGAAGTATGCGAAAGAACACGAAAATGAAAAAGTCCTTTTGATAATTGACGAAATAAACAGAGCAAATCTTTCGAATGTTTTAGGCCCCATTTTCTATTTGTTTGAACACAAGATGGACAAATCGAATGTTGAAATTGACATTTCTCCTGGTTTCAAGATTAACAAACTCCCGAATAATTTTTCCGTAATCGCTACAATGAACACTGCTGATAGAAGCTTGGCGGTTGTAGACTTTGCTTTACGTAGACGATTTGCTTGGTACACATTAAAACCTAAGGCCATTATTTCAAAACAATTCTTCAAGGATGATTTTGCAAGAATTCAAGAAATATTCGAATGGTACGCCTCAAGTAATGAATTGTCATTGCAGCCCGGCCAAGGGTACTTTATTGCAGACAGCGAAGAGGAAATGACAAACCGTATCAAGTACGAAATATTCCCCTTGATAAAAGAATATTTACAAGAAGGGTTGATTAGAAATGCCAAAGAAGAATTCAATAATTATTTCGCTATTCGAATAAACAAATCACTTTTTGAATGAGCAAGCCATTAGATGTTTTTTGCGAAGTGCCTTGCCTAACTGAACAATCAAGACAGTTAAGTGGAATTGCTTTGCAAAAGAAATGGTTTAAATCGGCTGACAAAAGAATTATTGGCCAGTATCTCCAAAAGTTTATAGACTATAACTCATCGCAATTCAAGTTTATAGGCGTTCAACCATTTATTATCGGCTCTGACCAAAACACTTCACTGACTTTTCGATCTTCTAGCTTCATTGGTACAATTCCACTAAGAGCATCTGACACAGGAAAGCAAATAGGTGATTTTGTCGTTATGCCAAGGTTTACTGGTCGTGATCGTTTTGAAGATTATATTGAAATACTAAATTTACTTGGAACAGAAATAAGCCCGGAAGTTATTGACAGCTTGCCCCTTGCTTCTGGTAAAAACTTCCGACCACCATTATATTTAGAAGCAGTGAAATTCATTGCTTCTCTTGAAGCATTGCTATCAAGACCTTGGCGTAAGTTTGACAATGTCGAAAAAATATCTAGCCAACCTTCTGGTCAAATCAATTGGAAAAAATACATCAACAACGAATACAAAATTGAAAATCGTTTAAGGTTTCCAACCCGAAAAAATATTTTAAGTGAGTTTCATAGCGAATATGCCGAAGTACGATATGTATTTGACATTTGTAAAAACGAGTTACTTTCGTCCAACACTCCACAAAGAATAAAAAACACAATCCGTGTAAAGCTGAGTTTCATTGAAGAAAAATTATATCACCATAAACCTAAAGCGACCAATAATATTGTTGCCAAGTCATCTGACAGCCCAACAGTAAAAACGTGTAAAGAACAAGCTAATAAAATTCTGAACTTTAATTTAGTTGACAGCACAGCTTGGAGAGTAGACTTCTCAGATGTTTTTGAAAAATTCGTTCAACACATCTTCAAAGCAGTTGCTAAAGAGACGGGAGGGAAATTATTTGCAAATTTCAAATTCCACTCACGAACTTCTAAGCATTATTCGTGGGAACTAAAACACATTGAACCAGACGCTATTTATCAAAAGGAAAACTTCTTAGTTTTTATAGACGCCAAATACAAATCAAACCTTTACAACAAGTTCGACAATAGCGAAACTCTGAAAGACGACCACAGACACGATTTGCACCAAATTATGGCCTATACTTCTTTTAGCAAGACAGACCTTAAATATGGGTTTCTTTGTTATCCATCAGACCAATTAGAATTGAAAACAATAAAATATAAGAACGGTATTAACGAAATAGAAAACATGGTTTTAGTTCTAGGAGTACCATTAAAAAAGAACAATATTAGCGAAACAAAAAGACTACTAATAAGAGAATTAAATTATATAAATAAAAATTCGAACTTTAGCTAAAATAGAACTTGTGGTTTATAATTTCTTATAATTTAAAATATCAAATCACAATCTTCAATTAGCTCAAATACTAAAAATATAGAAAAGAATAACCCGTTGTGCGGTTGAAATGTTGATAAAAATGTAGTGTAAAAATGAAAATAAAGTTGTGCATAATACTGAATATCAGTAATTTAAGATAATCTTCTAAAACCTCTTATATGCACAACCTTAAAACGAATTTCAATAAGTTTCTTCAAATTACAAAATCTGTTTTGTCTGATCATTTGTTATCAGATGGGAATTTTAAAAAATATTCTAATAAGCCTATATTTACTGATATTGAGTTAGTTACCATTGCTATTACTTCAGAATGCTTGGGTATTGATTCTGAAAATTTACTTTTTTCTAAATTAAAATCAGAATATAAATCTGATTTTCCTACCCTACTGGATCGTTCTAATTTTAATCGACGCTGAAAACTTTTGCAAGAATTTATTGCCTTAGTTATGGAGCCAATTGCTCAATTAATTAGTAAGAATAATGATCAGTTTATTCTTGATTCTATTCCAATTCCGATTTGCCAAAATCCTAGAATTTTACGATCAAAAATATGTAAAGATGACCTTGATTATTTACCTGCCAGAGGTTATCATGCTTCTCATAATGTACGATATTTCGGGTATAAATTACAGCTCGTTGTTTCCAAAGCTGGTGTACCTATTTCATTAGGATTGACGGCTGCAAACATGCATGATGTTCACTACTTAAACCATCTTACTTCACAGCAACTTAATCATTGTGAACTTATTGCGGATAATGGATATCTTTCAGAAGGTCATCAAACATCACTCTTTCATGAGTTTAAAATAAGTTTAATTACTCCATTAAGAGCTAATATGGTCAAAAGGAAATCATCATGGAACGGATATTACAGATATACTAGAAAAAGAATCGAAACGCTATTTTCTCAACTATGTGATCAGCTTTATTTAAAAAGAAATTATGCCAAAACTTTGAATGGTTTGTTTACAAGAATTTGGACTAAAATCACCAGTGTTGCTATTCTTCAATACGTGAATTTTTTGAATAATAAACCAATAAATAACTTAAAACATGCGCTTGCTTTCTAACCGCACAACGGATAAGAATACATAATTTTAAATATTTAATTTGGGTTTTTTTTCTGTTAAATAAAAAAAAATTGTTCATAAATAAAAAATATATAAATATTATCAACTTTATGATTTTCATTTACATAAATAAGAAATTATTTGATCAGCTTTAAAAACTTTTTTAAAAATTATAACACAATAAAAATAAATTAAAAACCTTCCTATAATGTAATGAACCCTGAACAATTCCAAACTTTACACCCTAATCCCGATAAAACTAATAAGCGTGTTTCGCTAGAAAAATATACAATGATAAAAGACACTCTTTTATACATTTTAAAGGATATTGAACTGACGCATACAGAATTAATGGAGAAGTTGTATCAGGAAGTGAAAGATCATTTCGAAGGTGGTGTACAATGGTATGGCGAAACCGTAAAACTTGATTTAGAAGCAAGAAAAATAATTGAACGAATTGGTACTAAACCAGAGAAATATAGAATTCGAAAAACTGAGGATTAAAACTGTTTTTCGAATTATCAAAATTGATTATTAAATTTTTACAGATCCTTTGGTGCAAAAATTAAATTTCAAACTATCTACATTCTAAAATCCTGTACATTTCGTTCACACCCGAATCAAAAAATGCTCTTTTGCTTGGTCTTTTTTAAAAAATACCAATCCGATGTGGAATAAATCAATGGTGACAGTAACGTTAGGATTGCTTTTAATTTTTTGCCAGGCATTATACATTCCGGTTGACCAATAAATATCATCGAATACAAAAACCGATGATGCAGTCGAAAACGGAATACATACATAAAAATAACGCAAAGTGGCTTCTTCGGTGTGGTTTCCGTCGAAATATACAAAGTCTAAAGCCTTGGAATTTTTGGCAACATCTTTTAAAACCGAGTCGATATTGCCAACTATTAACTGAATATTATTTAATGCTAGATTTGCAAATAAGCTGCTTGCAATTTCGGCAATTTCGGGACAGCCTTCAATGGTAGTAATTTTTGCTTTTTGTGCGGCTTGTGCCAAGTAGGCAGTAGTTATACCAAAAGAAGTTCCTAATTCAATAATTTGTTGAGGTTGAAAATGATCGGCTAATCTGGCGAGCAATTCTGCCAATTTTTTGCTCTTTAACGATGATTTTGCCATAGCATTTATTGACCTTTTTTTGGTGATCAAAACATTCGATCCAGCTCCCAAATCGTTTATGGTAATAATAGATGTATTGTTAAGTAATTTATTTCTTTGAAATTCTATTGCTTCGCTAAATTTGAATTTGGTTTTTTTGTAAATTACATTCGTTAATAAGGCGAATACAAATGGTGAATGAGTGCCATGCAAATTTTTAGCAAAAAAATAATGTTTGCAAAAACGATAAAAATATAGAATGGAAATCATTCGCCGAAAATACCAGATTGATTTAAACTAAAGTTGAAAATTTTCGTTTTTAAAAAATAATGGGTTCTAATATGAATGATAATGAAATTGCTTCTTTATTGAAACTGCTGGATGATACCGATGAAGAGGTTTTTCAGCATGTTTCGGGCAAATTAATGTCGTATGGTTTTAATGTAATCCCCGCATTAGAAATGGAATGGGAACAATCGTTCAATGCTGTTTTGCAACAACGAATAGAAAATCTGATTCATAAAATTCAATTTACTTCAGTAAAAAAAGAATTAGAAATTTGGTTTAAAAACGGAGGAAGTGATTTATTGCATGGAATATTAATTGTAAACAAATACCAATATCCAGAGCTTGACGATCAGAAAATTATAAACCAGATTGAAAATATAAAACGCGATGCTTGGCTGCAATTGAATTATAATATGAGTGCGTTGGAAAAAGTGAAAACGCTAAATCATGTTTTCTACAATGTGTATGGTTTTAGTGGTAATGTAACCAATCATCACGATCCACAAAATTCATATTTGAATTTGGTATTAGAATCAAAAAAGGGAAATCAAATTACTTTAGCAATTATTTATTCTATTGTTGCGCAAAAATTAGATATTCCAATTGTTGGTGTAAACTTGCCTCAGCATTTTATACTTGCTTATCAGGACGAAGCCGAATACAAACAATACACCGAAAAAATTCTGGAGTATGGTGGTATTTTATTTTATATCAATGCTTTCAACAAAGGTTTTATTTTCAGAAAAAACGATATCGATTCGTTTTTAAAACAGTTGAATTTAAAACCACAAGCTTCATTTTACGAAGCTTGTAGTAATGTAGATATTATAAAAAGAGTACTTCGCAATCTGATAAGTTCGTACGAAAAACCTGGATATTTAGATAAAGTAGAAGAACTAAAAGAATTAGCTTCGGTTCTGGAAAATTAAATATAAATTTTTTTAACAAACGCAAAGATTTATTTTTTATAATCTCAAAACAATCAAATTTTTTTACAAAAGTTAGCCTTCCTATTTTCGAAATTATTGCCCTAGCCCGGATTGTAGCGGCATCCTTTTTTTACCTTTTAAAAACAATTAAATAAAAAAAAGATATAGCGAAAAGCCGGATTAGCTCCAAAAAAAATTTATGATAAAAAAGCATAATTATCAATAAATCAAGAAATTGAAGCTAACTTTTAATAATAAATAAATTTTAATAATTATTATTAAAAGTAAAGACTAAAATTAATTTAGATTTTTATTCTTTTTATTGAATATTATTGGTAAAAAATAAATTATTTGAATAATTAAAAATATTAAAATTAATTTAACTCTTAATTAAATATAACTTAATGACTTAAAGTAATTCTTTTCAAATAATCTAATTATCGCTAAACTCCATCAAATACGATTTAATAAACTGATCCAAATCTCCATCTAATACTCCCGCAGCATTAGACGTTTCAGTTCCGGTTCTCAAATCTTTAACTAATTTGTATGGATGCAAAACGTAATTTCTGATTTGAGATCCCCATTCAATTTTCTTTTTATTGCCTTCAACAATTGCACTTGCTTCTCGTTTTTTTCGCATTTCAATTTCATAAAGTTGCGATTTCAATAACTTAATAGCATTTTCTTTATTTTGCAATTGAGAACGCGATTCCTGATTTTTAATAATAATGCCAGAAGGTTTATGATATAAACGAACTGCTGTTTCTACTTTATTTACATTTTGCCCACCAGCACCTCCCGAACGGAATGTATCCCATTCAAGATCAGCACCTTTTACTTCAATTTCAATGGTATCATCAATTAATGGATACACATAAACCGAAGCAAATGAAGTATGTCTTTTGGCATTCGCATCAAAAGGAGAAATTCTAACTAAACGGTGTACTCCATTTTCTCCTCTTAAATAGCCATACGAAAAATCACCTTCCAATTCCATCGTACAGCTTTTTATACCAGCACCATCTCCCTCTTGCTCATCAATTATTTTTACGGTATATCCATTTTTTTCACCCCACATTATATACATACGCATAAGCATGGACGCCCAATCGCAACTTTCTGTTCCGCCTGCTCCTGCATTTATACTTAAAACCGCACTTAATTTATCTTCAGGTGCACTTAACATATTCTTAAATTCCAACTCCTCTATGCCAACAATAGTTGTTTTGAGTTGCTCATCCATTTCAGATTCAGAAACTCCCGCCTCTTTGTAAAAATCAAAAAGCACTTCAGTATCTTCCACTAATGTATGCACAGAAGCGTAGGAATCTGTCCAAGTTTTTCGGGCTTTAATATAAGCTAGGGTTTTTTCTGCTTTCGATGGATCATTCCAGAAATCAGGATTCAAGGTTTTTTTTTGCTCCAGCTCTATTTCTGCTAACTTGGTTTCTACGTCAAAGATGCCTCCTCAGCACCACCAAACGGTCCTTAATCTCTGCTAATTGTTCTGCATTCATTCGGCGAAAATACAATTTTTATATGTTATATAATAAATTGCAGCGATTAGATGTTTATAAAGCAATATTTTATAATAATAACTTTTCATTTCACTTTGATAGGATTTTTACCCATTTTTACACTAAATCAAAACTTAATTCATGAAAATACTTTTTTTTATTGCCTGTATGCTTGTATCCTTCATTTCAGTTGCTCAGGATATTATTTATAAAAAAGATAAGACGAAAATCGAAGCAAAAATATTAGCAGTCGGACTGGAAGATGTTAGATATTTGAAACAAAATAACCTCACAGGTCCTGAATATGTACTTCAGAAATCTGAAATTACATTAATTAGTTATTTAAATGGAAGTTACGAAAATTTCGAATCTAGCGTTTCTACGATTGATTATTCATATCCGATTAATAATTATTCAAACAGAACAGACTATTTAAAAACTGGCCTTGATACTGCTTTCAAACAAAATATACTAAACTATAATCTAGGCGATCTTTTGAGTTATAATTTCACATTGTCTTATGAACGAATTTCTAAAAATGGTATGCTTGGAATTAAAGTTCCACTTCGGGTTGGTTTTGGAGGTACAGATTATGGTCAAGACCTTTTATACAGCGGCGGTGTAGATTTAAATTTTTATCCAACTGGGCAAGGAAGATTAAAATATTTTGTTGGTCCAGCATTAGAAGCGGGTTCTATTCAATATCAATCCGACTACTATTATTATAATGCTCCATATCCACCTTATGGCTACAATATTTACAAAGAGCGTTTTTTTGTTGCAGGTTATGTAAACAATGGAGCTATGTTGCAAATCACTAAACAATTTTCACTTAGCTCGACCTTAGGTATCGGTATTCGTAGCCGACAAAATAATCAAGATTTTAATGGGGAGAAAAGATATGCTGATTTAATAGCTCGTTTTGAATTCAATTTAGGGATCAGGTTTTAATATGTATGCTATTTAGTTCAATTTTATTTTTGAATTAAATAAACTGTTTTAAAAAATTTAATCATCTTAAATGAAAATCTGGGTTTTTCTGTTATTTATCATAGCTTCTATTTCGAGCTTTGCTCAGGATATTATTTATAAAAAAGATAAAACAAAAATTGAAGGTAAAGTAATTAAAGTAGGAATTAACGAAATTGAATACCTGAAATCAGACAGTTTAAATGCGAAAGTAAAATCGATTTCAATTTCAGAAGTTACTTTAATTGCCTATTCGAATGGGTCTTTTGATGATTTTGATACTCAAAACATTGTTCAGAATACCTACATTTCTGGAAATAAAAGAAAAAAAACAGCAGCATTTAGATACGATTCACTTTATACTAAAAACATTATTAGCTATCATTTAGCCGATTTGTTTTTTTATAATCTAACAGGTTCTTATGAGCGAATTCTAAACTCAGGAAAATATGGAATAAAAATTCCTTTTAGATTAGGAAGCCTCGAGCTTGATGAAGGTAGCATAATTGGTTTCAGCTTAGGCGCCGATTTAAATTATTACCCTACAGGGCAAGGGAGATTAAAATATTATGTTGGACCAAGTTTAGAAATTGGATCTGCAAATGAAGATGTTTATAGTTACTCCGATTCATTTAACAGTGGTTACATTAGATATCCAGAAGGTGAAAAAAAATTATTTGTTGCTGCATACATTAATAATGGGGGTGTATTTCAAATAGCTAGAAATTTTTCGATGGCAATGGGATTAGGAGTTGGAGTATATAATGGAAAAGAAACTGAGTTTATAGGAACATTGGGTTCAAATAATGTATATATTATTGAACAAAAAGAAACCACTAATTATAGAATACTTATTGCAAAGTTTGAATTTAATTTGGGACTTAGATTTTAACAATAATTTCTTTTCGAAAATCAAAAATTAGCTTTGAATATAAAATATTATTATTTTTGTACCGAAAACCGTTTTGGTTTTTATTCATCTATTGTAAATGGCAATTCGCTCAATCATCACTGCAAGTGGTTCTTGTATTCCAACTAAATTAATTCCAAATTCTTTTTTCAACGAACATTCTTTTTATGAAATAGATGGTTCAGTTATTCAAAAGGCAAATGTAGATGTAATAGAGAAATTCAGAGAAATTACTTCCATTACGGAACGTAGATATGCTGAAGATGATCAGGTTGCCTCTGATTTAGCTGTAATTGCAGCTAGGGATACATTTGAAAGTTCAGGTTTTGATCCTGAATTATTGGATTATATTATTGTTGCACACAATTTTGGCGATGTCATTCACCAATCAAATCGGGTTGATATTGTACCCTCTTTAGCATCAAGAGTAAAACAAAAATTAGGCATAAAAAACAGCGATTGTGTAGCATACGATCTTCCATTTGGATGTCCAGGTTGGCTTCAAGGAGTTATCCAAGCAGATTATTACATAAAATCTGGAGATGCAAAACATGTAATGGTAATTGGTGCAGAAACGCTTTCACGCATTATTGATCCACATGATCGAGACAGTATGATTTATGCTGATGGTGCTGGTGCGGTAATAATGAGTGCTTCGGAAAATAATAGTAATGCTGGAATAATTGCTCATAAAACCCGAACAGATGCAGTAGATCAAGCTTTTTTATTAAAAATGCAATGTTCCAGCAATATAGATTTTAACCCAAATGATCTTTATTTGAAAATGAATGGCCGAAAATTATATGAATATGCTCTTACCAATGTACCCATTGTTGTCAATCAAAGTTTGGAAAAAGCAGGAGTAAAATTAGCTGATATAAAAAAGGTGCTCATTCATCAGGCGAATGCTAAAATGGATGAAGCTATTTTGAAACGCATTTTTCAATTAAATGGAATCACTGGAGATGCTGACAAAATAATGCCGATGACGATTGAACTTTTAGGAAACTCGTCGGTAGCAACTATACCAACTTTACTCGACAAAATATTGAAAAAACAAATGCCCGATCATACCATAGAATCTGGAGATCTGGTGGTTTTTGCCTCTGTTGGAGCAGGAATGAATATTAATTCTGTAGTGTATCGATTTTAACTAAAAGAAATACTATTCATTTTCTGGGAAAAAAAGCATCGATAATATGTTTAACATCGTGTTTTCCGTCGCGAGTGAAAACGATTGCAACAATATCAAAGCGAATTTCTCCTTCAAAATTAATTTTCTCGAAATACTCATTCGCTACTTTTGCCATTTGCTTTTGCTTTTCGGGTACAACAAAACTTTCTGGAAAACCAAAACTAGTACTTGATCGTGCTTTTACTTCTACAAAAATGAGTTCATTTTTGTGAAGGGCTATAATATCAACCTCGGCATTTTTATACACATAATTCTGATCAAGAATATCATAACCTAGTTTTTCTAAAAAAATTTTAGCGATTTCTTCACCTTCTTTTCCGAGGTCGTTGTGAGTTGCCATGGTTAAAGTTAAGAGTATTTAGGTTAATTTTTTTGAATACTATTCTTAAAATTAGCGCATTGATCAGGCAAGATTTTTCGAAACAGTTAAGTTTTAAAACATCGCACTTACTTAGCTTATTGGCAGAAATTGAATTTTCATGGACTGAGTTTAACTTGGGTCATATTTCCTATCATTTTCAAATTTTATTGAAAATGATAAAAGGAATGTTGAATATCGAATAAGAAAATTACGAGACAAGACATGCTACCAAAAAAATATTTATTTCGGCTGATCAAATTCATAAACTTGCAGTTATAACTTTATGATCGTTTAAATGAAAATCAACATCCTTCTTTTAGGCTCCGGAGGCCGCGAGCATATTTTTGCTGTTAAATTATCTGCAAGCCTGCTTTGCAATCAATTATTTATTGCGCCAGGTAATGCTGGAACTGCAAAAGTTGGAATCAATGTTTCGCTTCCGCTACTAGATTTTTCGGCAATCGGAGAATTTGCGTTGCTAAATTCTATTGAAATGATAGTAGTTGGGCCAGAAGATCCATTAGTTGCTGGTATTCACGATTATTTTTTAGCTGATTCAACTCTTAAAAATATTTCGATCATAGGTCCACAAAAAGCAGGTGCCATGTTAGAAGGAAGCAAAGATTTCTCGAAGCGATTTATGCAAAGAAACTGCATTCCCACAGCGGCTTACGAAAGTTTTACTGCTAACCAGCTTAATGAAGGAATTGCTTTTTTACAAAAATCGAATTTTCCAATTGTATTAAAAGCAGATGGATTGGCTAGTGGAAAAGGTGTAGTAATTTGTGCAACCTTAAAAGAAGCAGAAACGGAACTAAGTGAAATGCTGATTCAAAATAAATTTGGTAAAGCAAGTGCAACAGTTGTAATAGAGGAGTTTTTAGATGGAATCGAACTTTCTGTTTTTGTACTAACCGATGGCGAAAGTTATAAAATACTACCTGCAGCAAAAGATTATAAGAAAATTGGAATTGGCGAAACTGGATTAAACACTGGAGGAATGGGTTCTATTTCTCCAGTTCCGTTTGCTGACGCTACATTTTTTTATAGAATAGAAGAGGAAATTATAAAACCTTCGATTTCAGGATTGAAAAAAGAAGGAATTCCATTTGTTGGATTTTTATTTATTGGTATTATGAAAGTTGGAGATCAGCCTTTTGTGATAGAATACAATGTTAGAATGGGCGATCCGGAAACGCAAAGCGTTTTTTCCAGAATTAAAAATGACTTAGTAGAAGTTTTTCAAGCCTTGGCAAAAAAAGAATTACATACTCAGCAATTAATTATTGACGAACGAACGGCAGTTACCGTAGTATTAGTTTCTGAAGGCTATCCTGGCGAATTTGAAAAAGGAAAAGTTATTTCGGGCATTGATAATATTCGTAATGCTGAAGTTTATCATGCAGCCACTTTTGAGAAAGAAGGAGAGATTTATTCGAATGGCGGTAGGGTTTTAAATATAACGGCCATGGATTTTGATCGATTTGCGGCTATTCAAAATGCAATTGCCAATGCAGGTCGAATTTATTACGAAAACCGTTATTTTAGAAGCGATATTGGATTTGAGTTTTATTGAGAGTTTTTTTCTTTCAAAAACTTCAACTACTTTAAGCATTAGTAGAAATGCAGTTTTATATTTTTAATTATTATTTGTAATTTTCTAATTAACTATTATTAAATATTTAACTAATATTTAGGGCTTACCTCGTCTAAAAGGACGAGGTCGGGCTTTCAGCTATATCTTTTTTGATTTTAATTGTTTTTTAAAGGCTAAAAAAGGATGCCGCTTCAATCCCTAAACCACTTGATATGCAAATTAATTTCAATTTTTAATTTTTTTAAAATTCACAAAGCATAATTAAGGTCTTTAACCATCATTTCAGCAGCCATTTTGCCACTCAAACTTCCCATAGCAACGCCCATTCCGTTGCAACGAACAGCACAAAAAATATTTGGTCTTGCTTCTCTAATTTCTGGTAAGAGCTCACTTCCAAATCCCATAATTCCACTCCAGGTATAATCGATTTCTATAGTCTGATTAGGTAAAATAATTTCTGAAAGCATTTTCAATAAACTTGATAGAATTATTTCAGATGTTCCTTTTTCGAAAGTTTGTTCATTTAAAAAATCAAGATTCCTTCCGCCTCCAATCAAAATCCGATTATCTACACTTCTGAAATAAAAATAGCCTTTATCTACATGAAAAGACCCTTTTATTTTTAATCCATTAATTGGTTTAGTAATCATTACCTGTCCACGTCCTGGCAAAATCTTTACTTCGGGTAATAAAACTGAAGTAAATGCATTAGTAGCGAACAGCAATTTTTTTGTGGTAAATAAATCACTTTTAGTACTTCTTACTTCAATTTCATTTTCCTTTTGTTCAAAATCAATTACATCAATCCCATTCATAATAATAACTCCAAGCGAGACGGCCGTTTTAATAAGACTCAGCATCATAGATCCACTGTCAACCGTTCCTTCAAAATTATTTCGGATACAGAATTCAACATTTCGAAATCCGTTTTCCGGAATTTTCTTCGTATCGACTGCATAAATGTCAGTCGAGCCAACAATATCACTTAATAATTTGTTGAGATAAGGAATCTGTTGTTTGCAGGTTTCAAAATCATCTTTATTAGCTATATCAAAAAGTTCAAAACCACCACAAGGATCAAATTTTAATTCCTGTCCACAAAGTTCTTTCAACAGCATCAAACCTTTCCAACGCATATCAACTACGGCTCTTATTTCAGCTTCTGAGCTAGTTTTTAGCTGAGCTAAAAGTTCTGAAACACTTCCAAAGCAAGCAAAACCAGCATTTTTTGTACTTGCACCATCAGGCAGTAGTCCTTTTTCAAGTATTCCAACTTTGAGTAAGCTATTTGATTTTTTAAGATGAATTGCTGCACTAAGCCCTACTATGCCCGAACCAATGATCAATACATCGTAACAAGAAAAATAGGAAGACACTTCCCAATAAGAATAGTTATAATTCATTATTTTTGAAAAAATTCATGCTAAAATGACTGCCAAATTGAAGGTGAAGTACGATGGAATGAGTTTTGTAAATTAGATAAAAATAAAAATATAAAAATATGGGTATTGTATTAATGGTAGTCATAATGGGAGCCAGTTGGTTCGTAGGATGGAAGTTTAAAAAAAGATTTGAAGAATATTCACAAATACCACTTCAAAGTGGAATGAGTGGCGAAGAAATTGCCAAAAAGATGTTAGCTGACCACGGCATTTCTGATGTTAAAGTTATTTCAGTTGAAGGACAATTAACGGATCATTATAACCCAGCAGACAGAACTGTAAATCTTAGTCCAGATGTATTCCATGGAAGAAGTATTGCTGCAGCAGCAGTTTCTTCGCACGAATGTGGCCACGCAGTTCAACATGCAAAAGCGTATACTTGGTTACAATTTAGATCATCTATGGTTCCGGCTTTAAGTATTACTTCCAGGTATATGCAATGGATTTTATTGGGAGGTATTTTACTACTTTCCACATTTCCATACTTATTATTGGGTGGTATTATCCTTTTTGCTTTGACTACTCTTTTTAGTTTTGTGACATTGCCGGTAGAATTTGATGCCAGCAAAAGAGCTTTAGCTTGGTTAGACACCAGTGGAGTAACACGTTCTGGCGAGCAGGAAACTGCGAAAAATGCTTTGTGGTGGGCAGCAATGACCTATGTTGTTGCAGCATTAGCTTCATTAGCTACATTGCTTTACTACATTTCTATTTTTATGGGAAGAAGGGATTAATTTAAATCAAAATTTTTGGGGAAAGGCCTTACTGAATAAGTAAGGCTTTTTTGTTTTTATTGGTTTGGTTTTTTGAACCAGTTTTTAAATTTTCGTTTTTGTGACTTGGTGTTTGGTAATATATTTTCATTTTCCTCACTTTTATAATCTGTAACATAAAATGTAGTTAAGGGCAAATTACAGTCGATAAAAAATTTCATTTTTCCTTCAACAATTGAATCCAACTTAAATTCCATTGTTGTAAATCCAATATTAGAAAAAACCAGAATATTGTTTTCTTTAGAATCCTCATAACTGGTAATATCTAGTTTGAAATTTCCATTAAAATCTGATTTTGTTAATATGTTAGTTCCCTTAACGCTTATTGTAGCAAATGGTACAAATTCATTCGACATTCTACAAACTACAACCCCTTCAACAAATTTTCTATTTTCAATAACTTGAAGTAAATCTTGAGAAGAACTTTCATTGCTTAAAAGTAATGCGACAACAATCGCTACACTTTTCGCAAAATTTGAACATGATTTTTTTGGTATTTCTTGGCTCCAATATTCTAACTGTTTTGGATTATAAAATCCACAAATTTCAAAATTTCGGTCGGCCTGAAAATTGTGAATTTGCTGCCATTTCATGTTAGAAAAATCTACAATTGTTTTTTCACATTGCGAGCAAACACGACCACCATCCGTTGGTTTCATTTCTGCCCAATTTTGTTTGCAGGGTTGTGGTTTTTGCATTTGAAAATTAAATTACACATCAAATATAATCTTAATGATTATTAGAATTTGATATAAATGACAATAAAATAACCTATCAAAACGTAAGGTTTGCGAATTTTAAGTTTCTTTATTTTTTTTCTTGAGTCCTTAAAGATTTTTCCGGTTGAAAAAAAATAAACGCAAAGTTCGCAATTTTTAAGAATGCCTCATATTACTGCCTTTGCGCACTTCGCTAGACCTTAGCGTTCTTTGCGGTTGAAAATAATAAACGCAAAGTTCGCAAAGTTTAAATCGCGAGGTTCGCAAAGCTTAAAAGCGTTTTATAATTTTTCCCTTGCGCCCTATGCGAAACCTTAGCGTTATTTGCGGATGTAAATAATAAATGCCCATTATCTCTCTTTCTCATTTGCTATTCTAAAAATAAAACAGCACTTTTGCCCTCCCTTTGTTGGAGATGAAGGGCTTACACATATTTATAAACAAAAATGGCAGTAAAAATTAGATTACAGAGAATGGGTAAAAAAGGAACTCCTTTTTACCACATCGTGGTGGCTGATGCGCGTGCTCCGAGAGATGGAAAATTTATCGAGAAGATAGGATCTTACAATCCTAACACAAACCCGGCAACCATCGAATTAGATCATGCAAAATCAGTTGATTGGTTGGTTAAAGGTGCAATTCCAACAGATACCGCAAATGCAATACTTTCTTACAAAGGAGTTTTGTATAAAAAACACTTAAACATTGGTGTAGCAAAAGGTGCAATCACACAAGAAGTTGCTGACGAAAAATTTGCTGAATGGCAAAATCAAAAAGATGAAAAGATTAATGCTAAAAAAGCAAATCTATCATCCAATGCTACTGACAAGCAAAAAGAACGATTAGCCGCAGAATTGAAATTGAATGCTGATCGTACAAAAGCTATTGTCGATAAAAATGCAGCTGCATTAAAAGCTCTTGAACCAGTTGTTGAAGTAGAAGAAGAAGTTGAAGCCTTAGCTGAAACAACAGAAACAGAAACAACTGCTGAATTAGCAACAGAAGAAGTAAAGGCTGAGGCTGAGGCAGAAACTGCAGCGCCTGAAGCTACTGAAGAAAAAGCAGCAGAGTAATACAAATGGCTGAAATAGGAAATCATTTTCCGCTTGGCTACATTACCAAAACACAAGGATTAAAAGGCGAAGTTCAAATTTATTTCGACCACAAAAATCCTGAAGTTTACAAAGATCTGGAATCAGTTTTTATTGAAATCAATAATAAACTGATTCCTTTTTTTATGATAAAATTCCGCGTTTCTGGTAAAGTGGGCTACGTATATTTAGAAGATGTAAATACAATTGAAGAAGCAGCAAAATTGGTAAACAAAAAAGTTTTTATTGCTGCTGATGATAGGGTAGAAGTAGCAGAGCTAGATTTTAGTTTTGCTGACTTAACAGGTTATAAAATTATTGATGAGCAGAAAGGAAAATTAGGTGAAATAGTTGAAGTGCTTGAATATCCTCAACAGTTTTTAGCTAAAATAATAATTGCCTCTAAAGAAGTTCTTATTCCTTTGAATGATCATTTTATCAAATCAATTAATCAAAAAGAACAACTAATTGAAACTTCACTACCAGATGGTTTGTTAGATATTTATTTGAATGAGTAAACGAAATTAAAGCTTTCGTTTAGTTTAAAAGAAAACTAAGGATTCTTAATTTATATAAAAGTTGGCTTTAGGATTAAAATGGGATAACCTTTTTTAATCAGTAAATTTTCGAATTCTAAAAATCTAACCTCATAAAAGATAAAATTGAAGGTATAGCGTACTTTTTTTTTGAAAAAGTGTAAAAAAATTAAAATTTCAACCTGTTAAGTGTTTCACAATAAATTAAAACTACCTAAATTCGGAGACTCCCGGCTTAGGGATTGAAGCGACATCCTTTTTTTCAATTAAAAAAAAATTAAATCAAAAAAGATACAGCTGAAAGCCCGACCCCAAATTTTTTTTAATTTGGGGGAAGCCCACAAAAAATAAATAAGGATTAACATCTACTTGTTTAAAAGGTAAATCAAACTTCATAAAGAGTTGAATTTTACCAACAATATTAAAATAAAAATTAAATAATAATATTCTAAAACCTGTAAAAATTAACTTAAAAAATTGCGAATAGACATTATCACCGTACTTCCAGATTTACTCCAAAGCCCTTTTGCTCATTCTATTATGAAGCGTGCACAAGACAAAGGATTCTTGGAATTGCACGTCCATAATCTTCGGGAATATTCTAACCACAAACAAAAATCGGTAGACGATTATCCGTATGGTGGAGGATCAGGAATGGTAATGATGATAGAACCATTTGTGAATTGCATAGAAAAATTGCAAGAAACGCAACATTATCAAGAAATTATTTACCTATCACCCGATGGCGAATTGTTAAATCAAAAATTAGCAAACAGGCTATCTCTTACAAAAAATATGATTTTGCTATGCGGTCATTATAAAGGAATAGATGAACGAATTCGAACACATTTTGTAACTCGTGAAGTTAGTATTGGAGACTACGTATTATCGGGAGGCGAATTAGCTGCTGCTGTTTTAGTAGATAGTTTAGTTCGATTAATTCCAGGAGTTTTGGGCGATGAAACTTCAGCTTTGAGCGATTCTTTTCAAAATGATTTGGTAGATGCGCCATCTTACACACGCCCTGCAATTTTCAGAGATATGAAAGTGCCTGATATTTTGCTAAGTGGAAATACTCCAGAAATTGAAAAATGGCGTTTTCAGCAATCGTTAAAGCGAACCAGAGATCGTAGACCCGATCTAATGGCAGGTGAAAATTTAAATGAAAAATAGTTTTTATTTAACCCTAAAACCTTTTATATTTGCAATCCTTTAAAAAAGGGTTTCGATATTAGTTAAACACATCAAATCATGGATTTAGTAAAATTTGTAAACGACCAACAAATAAAAGATAACAACCCATCTTTTAAATCTGGCGATACGGTAACAGTACACTACAAAATTAGAGAGGGTGCAAAAGAGCGTATTCAGTTATATCAAGGTGTAGTTATTCAAAAAAATAGTACTGGAGTTACGGAAACTTTTACGGTACGTAAGGTATCCAACAGCATAGGTGTTGAGCGTATTTTTCCTATTAACTCTCCAAACATCGAAAAAATTGAAGTGAACATGCGTGGCGTTGTTAGAAGAAGTAAATTATATTATTTACGTGCTCTAACCGGAAAGAAAGCAAGAATCAAAGAAAAAAGAGTAAAATAAAAAACATACTATTTATAAAAAACCTCCCAATGGGAGGTTTTTTTTTGCTTTAAAATCTAATTCTTTTAGTAAAAATAAGCACTTTTGAGAACCTTACAATAACCATAGTACATGAGAGAATTATTAAAAAAATACGAAGAAAAAGAACCTGAAATTGTATTTGAATGGAAAGATAGTGAAACCGAGGCAGAAGGTTGGATTGTCATAAATTCGCTTCGAGGAGGCGCTGCAGGTGGCGGCACGAGAATGAGAAAAGGTTTGGATAAGCGAGAAGTTGAATCGCTTGCGAAAACAATGGAAGTTAAATTCACAGTTTCGGGACCAGCAATTGGTGGTGCAAAAAGTGGAATTAATTTCGATCCAGCTGATTCGAGAAAAAGAGGAGTTTTAGAAAGATGGTACAAAGCAGTAATGCCTTTGCTTAAAAGCTATTACGGGACTGGGGGTGATTTAAATATAGATGAAATTCATGAAGTGATACCAATAACTGAGCATTATGGCTTATGGCATCCACAAGAAGGTGTAATAAATGGCCATCTAAATGCTAGAGAAAGTGAAAAAATTAAGTTAATCGGTCAGTTACGATTAGGCGTTTCAAAAGTTTTAGAAGATGCTAGTTTTTCTCCAGCTATTGCCAATAAATTTAGAGTGGCTGATATGATTACTGGATATGGAGTATCAGAATCTGTTCTTCATTTTTACCATTTGTATGGCGGAGAAATAGCAGGAAAAAGAGTTATTATTCAAGGTTGGGGAAATGTAGGTGCCGCAGCAGCTTTTTATCTCGCTCAGGCAGGAGCAAAAATTGTTGGAATTATTGATAGAAACGGTGGAATTATTGATGAAGTGGGATTAGATTTCGAACAGATAACACAACTTTTTCTCGATAGAAAAAACAATACCTTAATTTCTGACCAATTAATTTCAACCGAAGAAATAAATAATAAGATTTGGGATGTAAAAGCAGAAATTTTTGTACCCGCAGCTGCTTCACGATTAGTGACTAAAGATCAAGTAATACGAATGATAAATGCTGGCAATGAGGTGATTGCCTGCGGTGCAAATGTTCCCTTTGCTGATTCTGAGATATTTTTTGGCGAAATTGCTGAATATGCAGACGAGCATACCAGCGTTATTCCAGATTTTATTTCAAATTGTGGAATGGCGCGCGTTTTCGCTTATTTGATGACAAACGATATAGAAATGAGCGATCGGGCAATATTTGCTGACACCTCTGATACGATTAGAAAAGCGCTTGAAAAATCCAATGCAATCAATGATCGCAAAATTGGTATTGCTCGAACTGCTTTTGAAATTGCTTTAAAACAATTGGTATAAAATGTATCCTACCGGAAACTTTTGGAATTTATCTTTTTTGGGAAATACAGTAAGTAATTTTACCTGGTTTTTGGGTATTCTATTGCTGGGTTTTATATTTAAGCGAGTAGTTTCAAAAGTATTAAACCGGTTAATATTTCGATTTTTTAAAAAATTCGCAGCCGAAGTAAAAGCCGACAAATTTGTAGAGCTTTTGCTTCGCCCTATGGAATTGTTGTTGCTGAGTATAACATTGTACTTCGCTATAAACATGCTTGATTACCCGCTAAATGAGATTTTATTTAAGAAATCGATTTTGGTTGATGGAAAACAAATTGTAGATCAAACATTAGTTATCGATTTAATCGACTTGTTTTTTGAAGGCTTAATTATCATTTTATTTACTTGGGTTGTACTTCGAGTTATCGATTTTGTATGTTTTGTATTATTGCACAAAGCGATAGCTGATCCTACAAATCATGGTGAACAAATTATACCTTTTATAAAAGATTCGGTTAAATTAATAACGGTTTTCATTTCTATTCTGCTCATTTTTGGTGCGGTATTCAAATTTGATATCGCAACTTTAGTTGCAGGACTAGGAATTGGAGGTTTAGCTGTAGCATTGGCAGCAAAAGAAAGTCTAGAAAATCTCTTAGGGTCGTTCACCATTTTTTTGGACAAACCATTTGCTGTAGGCGATTTGGTAAAAGTAGATGGAATAGAAGGCGCAGTTGAAAAAGTTGGATTCAGAAGTACGCGAATCCGAACAGCTGAAAACAGTTTAATAACCTTACCCAATAAGAAAATGGTTGATTCTGCTTTGGACAATCTTTCTTTACGCGAATTTAGAAGAGTGAAGTTTAGTGTAGAAGTAGGATTAGAAACAAGTTCAGATGATTTAAAAAAAGTAACTATTGCTATTGAGAATTATTTGAACTCAAATTTAGAAACTACTAATCCTGAAAATATTGTGATGTTAGATGGTTTTAAAGAATCCTCTTTTTCGATAATGATAACCTATTTTGTCAAAATGATGGATTATAATCTTTATCTCAAAACTAAAGAAGGGGTAAATTTTGAAATTCTTAAGATTTTTAAAGATAATGATTTAACTTTTGCCATGCCAACCCGAACTATTTATCATATTAATAATCAGAATGCTGATGATAATCGAGAAGAAGCTACGATTTGATAACGTTTGAAAATTAAAACGGAGAATTTAAAACACAAATGAAACTAAAAAGCATTCTATTATTCCTTTTAGTTTGTTTTTTAGGGTTAACTGCTTATTATTTTTTTCCTGAGCAAAATCTGCCAATTTAAGCTCAAATTGATTCCATAATAGTTTTCAAATCTAAAAGAGAATTACAGGTTTTCTCGAATGGAAAACTTGTAAAGACCTATAAAATTTCGCTCGGTAGACAACCTTTTGGGCATAAAGAATATGAAGGAGATAAAAGAACTCCAGAAGGATTATATTATATCAATGGTAAGAACCCACATAGTGGTTATTATAAAAACTTTGGAATTTCTTATCCCAATGAAAAGGATATTCTACATTCAAAACAAATTAATAAACCCACAGGAGGAGACATCAAAATTCATGGTCTTAGAAATAAAGTAGGATTCATTGGCAAGTTCCATCGTTGGTTTGACTGGACTTTAGGTTGTATAGCATTAACAAACCAAGAAATAGAAGAATTATATAACCATGTTAAAATTGGAACTCCAATAGAAATTAAACCTTAGAAAATAAAACTCGAAAATATTATTTTTAGGTTTTTCAATAGATTAGCCTTTTTACAAAGTCTTTTTCTAAAAAAAATTACTCCTTTGTATATCTGTTATCTAAATATTCATACTTGCCCAAAGTTGCGTCTACGGCAATTACTACAGGGTTTTCAGCAAAATCAATTACTTCTTCCAGCGTAAAATAGCCTGTATTGAAATTATAAATATGATAATTAAAAAAACGATTATCGATTAATAATTCGCCGGGATATAAATAAATGGTGCATTCGTAAACTTTACTTTTACTTATTTTCCCGTTAGGTAATTTTGGATAAAACCCATATTGATCTAATGGTCGAGTCAAAAATTTTGTGCTCACATTGACCAATAATTCAGGATATTTTTTATTGATTATTGAAGTAAAAACAGAATCAATTTTATCAGATTCGTATTTGGTAAGTCTTAGTTTGCTGTAGTTTCGACCTTGGGCATCACAATAGGTAAAATTGATTCCAACTAGCAAAAGGACAATACTAGTAAATGTTACTAGTTTTTTGATGAGGGCTGATAATGAAAAAATAGCTGGAGTTCTAATTAGGTAGATGTTAGTAAGCATATTTCAATGCTAATTCGGTAACATAAAAAAGCCTCGGCTGTAATTTTCAAAACAGTCAAGGCTTTCTTTCACTTAAACAAAACTTCTTAATTTACTGCTTCTGCTTTTGTAGGAGCGTAACTAGTTTTTGATTTGTCTTTTGAGCAACTTGCTTTTTCAGCTGTAGTACAAGATTTAGATGATGTTTTTGGTTCTGTTGCTGAAAGAGAAGCAGATTTTACATCAGAAGTGTTAGCACTTGCTGTTTTTTTGCTGCAACATGATGATTTTTTACTATCAGCACTTTGTGGAGCTAATGAAGCTGAAACCTCAGAAACTTCTTTTTTATCATTTGATGCAGACGCTGAAGATTTGCATTGAGCGTTTGCTGCATATGTAAATGAGGCAAACACAACTAATAAGATTAATTTTTTCATGTTTTACTATTTTATTTTTCTGTTAACGTAAAGATAAGTTATAAAGTTGCAATTATTTTCAAATTTTTTATCAAATTTAATTTAGTTCTCCAATTATCGTTCTACCTCCTTTTACCATTTCATTTAATCCTACGTTAATCTTAGTTCCGATGGGTAAAAATAGGTCTACTCTGCTACCAAATTTTATAAAGCCATATTCATCTCCTTGTTTTACATTTTGCCCTTCTTTTACATAAAAAACAATCCTACGAGCTAATGCACCCGCTATTTGCCTCATTAAAATACTTACTTTCTGACTGTTTTCAATCACAATTGTAGTTCGTTCATTTTCTGTTGACGATTTTGGATGCCATGCTACCAGAAAAAAACCTGGATGATATTTTGCCAATTTTATCAAACCGCTAATTGGATTGCGGTTTACATGAACATTAATTGGCGACATGAAAATTGAAACCTGTATTCGTTTATCTTTAAAATATTCGTTTTCTACTGTTTCTTCAATAACTACAACTTTACCATCTGCAGGTGCGATAATTAATCCTTCACCTATAGTTGGTGTAATGGACGGACTTCTGAAAAACTGTAAAACAATGAGAAAAAAAATAAATGATATTCCCCAAAAAATATAAATTAAAGCTGTATTGCCCTTGAAAAAGTAACCTACAAGCATATTTAACACGGTTAAAAAAAGCAGCGTGAAAATTAATGTAGAATATCCTTCTTTATGAATAGTCATAAAATATTTTTATTAAAATTAGGTAGTTGTTAAAAAAATTAAATAAATAAGTACAAATGGTGCGGCCATTAATAAACCGTCAAACCGATCAAGCAACCCTCCATGCCCAGGTAAAATTTTGCCTGAATCTTTCACATTCATACTCCTTTTAAACATAGATTCTACCAAATCTCCTAAAGTTCCGAATATTACTATCAGAATAGAAACGATAATCCATTCGTGCAAATATAGAAATACAAAGTATCTAGATATGATAATAGCGGTAATAATACTTAATACTAAACCACCAAAAAAACCTTCCCAAGTTTTTTTTGGTGATATTTTTTCCATCAATTTTGTTCTTCCAAACTGCACTCCTGTAAGATAAGCACCTGTATCATTCGCCCAAAGTAAAAACAGAAAGCCAAGAATTAATTTTGGATTATAAATTCCTTCCTGAACAAAAGCAATGGAAACAAATGCTGCATACGGCAAGACAACATAGATTAATGCAGTGAAAATATTTCCCAGATTAAGAACCGGCTGCTTTGATTGTTGGAATAATGCTATAATAAATAATAAAGCACTAAAGAGTATAAGCAATAAAAAAAGTTTTATCTCCATAATTTCCATTAAAAAGCAAGCAACAGCTGAATAGCTTACAACGCCTATCCAAATTGCAAACCAATACAAGGATAAATTGGTATCAGCTTTTATCATCTCCAAAAATTCGTGTAAGCTTATAATTGCAATGACTAGAAACAAGGACAGCAAGGTATACTGACTATATAATATGCCTCCAATTAAAATAATTACAAAAAAAATGGAGGTGATTGCTCTTTTTCTAAAATTTCTCATTAAAAGTTAGCTAAGGTTTCAGGTATTTTGTAACGATTGGCAATTTTACACTTCATTTTTTACAATAATCTCAATTGCTTTATCAAAATCTGCATTGTGGATATATAATTCTATAATGCCAAATGCTTGGTATGATGAATCTCTTTTATTCATCGTTACTACCTCTATATCATTGTCTTTAAGCACAGAACTTACCAAACCTGCTTTAAACTCTTTATCGGTTGAATAAATTTTAACCCAATCTTGTTCCATATTCGTTCTTTGTTTGCTGGTAAATTGATGTTGTTTTTGTTCGGTTTTGATAAAAGTAATAAAGTAAGGGTATTGCGAAAGCGAAACCGCCAATTACCTGAGTTAAGCTTGCATTGCTAACATCGTCTAAAATCTTTTCTGGGTTTTGTTGTTGATAAAAATAACTGGCAATAACTGCAGCACCATTATTAATAAAATGTCCAATAGTTGGAAGAAAAATATTTCCACTCCAATAAAAAAGATATCCAAAAACAGCACCCAACAGCATACGAGGCAAAAAACCATAAAATTGGAAATGGATAGCACTAAAAATAATTGCAGTAATCCAAATTCCAACATGAGGATTTTTTACAAGTCTGGATAATAATGGTTGTAAAGTTCCTCTAAAAAAAAGTTCTTCACCAATTGCTGGTAGTATGGCGACTAAAATCAACACATATAAAAATTCAGCAATCGAACTCATTTTAAGCAAAGCTTTGGTAAGATTTTCAGCCAACATTTCCTTTTCTTTCATCCAAATTTCTATGTCTTTAAACAAATCAGGAATTTGTATTTGCTTATTTAATGATGCAGTAAAATCGGTAATTGGTAGCCAGGCAATCATTAAAGTTATAAGGCATAAAATGGTAATTAAAGAAACTTGATGCTGAAACCAAGAATATGAAGTGCTTTTTGAAGATTGGATTTTATAAAAAAATATTGTAGGAACGATAAAAAGAAAAATGCTTTGAACCAATTGCAAAAAACGGAGTGCATCAACTGTTTTTGGGTTTTGTAAATCTTGAAGTAGTAAAGGATTTGCAAACATGGAAATCTCAAATAGCGGTTGCAATAACAAAATACCGATCAGTGAACCAATGCAAAACGAAACAAACGAGAAAGAAAAAAATATAAATAATTGATAACCCGCACGTTCATTATTTAATGTAAACTTCTGACTCATTCTATGTTTTAAATATTTGTAAATTTGCGGCTGAACAACAAAATTTTATTAATTGGTAAAGATAGAAAATATAGAGTTAGGAGAATTTCCTCTTTTGCTTGCACCTATGGAAGATGTAAGCGACCCTCCATTTCGCGCAGTATGTAAGGCAAACGGGGTTGATATGATGTATACTGAGTTTATTTCGTCGGAAGGTTTAATTCGCGATGCAGCTAAAAGTGTGCAAAAACTAGATATTTTTGAATATGAACGGCCGATTGGTATTCAAATATTTGGCAGTAATATTGAAAGTATGGAAGAAGCAACCAGAATTGCAACTAAAGCTTCTCCAGATTTAATTGACATAAATTATGGCTGTCCGGTTAAAAATGTTGCTTGCAAAGGTGCAGGAGCAAGTTTATTGCAAGACATCGATAAAATGGTAAGAATGACGGCTGGAGTTGTAAAAAGTACTCACCTTCCAGTTACAGTTAAAACTCGTTTAGGATGGGATGATCAAACAAAAAATATACGAGAAGTTGCTTTGCGTTTGCAAGATGTCGGCATTAAAGCATTAACAATACATGGCCGTACTCGTGCTCAAATGTATAAAGGTGTTGCAGATTGGACATTGATTCGAGAAATAAAAAGGAACCCTGATATTGAAATACCCATATTCGGAAACGGTGATATCACCAGTCCTGAAAAAGCGATTGCCTGGAAAAAAGAGTTTGAGGTTGATGGAGTAATGATTGGACGCGCTTCAATTGGCTATCCCTGGATTTTTAGAGAAATAAAACACTTTTATAAAACGGGAGAAATTTTAGCGCCTCCAACCATTGCCGAAAGGGTTGATACGTGCTTACTTCATTTAACCAAATCGATTGAATGGAAAGGAAATAAATTGGGAATTCTAGAGATGAGAAGGCATTATGCAAATTATTTCAAAGGCTTAGATCACGGTAAAGAATTCAGAATGAAATTGGTAACAATGGAAAATTTGAATACTATTTATGATGTGTTGGAAGAAATTAGAGAAACTTATTCATTGCAAGAAGCGTAAATAAATTTTTTAAAAAAAACTATTTGTCGAATTGTTTATTTATTTAGTTTAGGATTCTAATTGAACATAACATGGTTGCAAAAATCACCCAAGGCGTAAAAATTTCTGTTGATACTTTATATCAGCCAGAATACTCAAATCCGGCAAATAATCATTTTATGTTTGCTTATAAAGTAACTATCGAAAATTTAGGCGATTATGCTGTTCAATTACTAACCCGACACTGGGATATTTTTGATTCGAATGGAAATAAACGCGAAGTAGACGGAGAAGGTGTAATTGGCTTACAACCTATCATAGAACCTGGTGAATTTCATGAATATGTTTCGGGTTGCAACCTGCAAACAGAAATTGGTAAAATGAAAGGAAGTTACGAAATGAAAAAACTAATTGACGAAAATCATTTTCAAGTTAATATTCCAGAGTTTTATTTGATTTGCCCTTACAAGTTGAATTAAGTTTTTAATAAAAACTATTTTCCGAACGGCATATTCTTCATCATTTTTCCTGCCATTGCTGGATTCGACATTGTTTTCATCATTTTTCGCATATCATCAAATTGCTTCATAAGTTTATTTACTTCGGCAATTTCGGTTCCGCTACCTTTCGCAATTCTATTTCGACGGCTGGTTGTAATGTTATCTGGATTAGCTCTTTCGTAAGGTGTCATTGATTTAATAATTGCTTCTACTCCTTTAAAAGCATCATCGTTAATTTCTACATCTTTCATCATTTTGCCAACTCCTGGAATCATTCCCATCAAATCCTTAAGGTTACCCATTTTTTTAATTTGAGCTAACTGTGATAAAAAATCATCAAAATCGAACTGATTTTTTCTAATTTTCTTTTGAATTTTGGCAGCATTCTCTTCATCAAATTGCATCTGAGCACGCTCTACCAATGATACAACATCTCCCATTCCCAAAATTCGGGAAGCCATCCTATCGGGATAGAAAATATCAATTGCTTCCAGTTTTTCGCCAGTTCCGATAAATTTTATGGGTTTATTTACTACCGATTTTATAGAGATTGCCGCTCCACCTCTCGTATCGCCATCTAACTTCGTCAAAACAACTCCGTCAAAATCTAATCGATCATTAAAAACCTTTGCAGTGTTTACGGCATCTTGCCCAGTCATTGCATCAACCACAAATAATATTTCGTGGGGTTGGGTTTTTTCTTTTACCGCTACAATTTCATTCATCATTTGCTCATCAACAGCAAGTCGGCCAGCGGTATCAATTATTACTACATTATTTCCATTCTGTTTAGCTTGCCTAATGGCTGCTTCTGCTATCGAAACAGGATTTTTATTCTCCATTTCTGCAAAAACTTCAATTCCAATCTGTGAACCAAGAATTTTTAATTGTTCGATAGCTGCAGGTCGGTACACATCGGCTGCCACTAGTAATGGTTTTTTTCCTTTTCCTTTTAAATAATTTGCCAGCTTTCCACTAAAAGTTGTTTTACCCGAACCTTGCAGGCCTGCAATTAATATAATTGAGGGATTTCCTTTTAAATTCAGATCTGTTTTTTCTCCACCCATCAATTGAACCAACTCATCGTTCACGATTTTAATCATCAACTGACTTGGAGAAATTGCTGTTAATACATTCTGTCCTAATGCTTTTTCTTTAACCGTATCAGTA
>ENA-OFCX01000106-OFCX01000106.1-metagenomes-genome-assembly--contig:-NODE-106-length-44798-cov-4.495854_pt1 | contig 44798 bp, 39 predicted proteins | sample MGYA00153384_OFCX01 | MGnify analysis MGYA00153384
TGATGTTCGACAGGCGACGCATCGCCGCGCGCAGCGAATCTGCCGAGGGACTCAGCAGCGACACCGCATACCCCGGCAGGTTCTCCGCGATGATGCGGCCGTTGCGGTCGTAGATGATGCCACGCGGCGCGGCAAGCGGCACCTCGCGGAACCGGTTCTGCTCAGCCTGCGCGAGAAATTCCTTGTTCCGGACAATCTGCGCACGAAAGAACGCGGAGATCAGGCCGACGAAACCAAGCCCGAGCAGCAGCCGCGCCAACGACGCGCGGCGCGACACATCATGCGGATGGTAACTCACGCCCTGGCCGGCTTGAGCAGCGGACGCAGCACTGCAAAAAGCAGCGCACCGACCAGTGCAGTCGCCGCAGCGGACAGCGGAGCCCACACGAGGGCGGAAATTGCCGCACCGGCTTCGAACCCACGTCCGGATAAAAACAGGCGCAACAGGATGACTCCCCAGGCGCTGGCAAAGATCACGACGCCGTCCAGCACGGCGTTCTCTGCAAAGAATGCAGCTTTCAGCCAACTCGTGACATACCCCACGAGCGTCATGGCAAGCATGGCACTCCCGAAGCCGCCCGGCGAGGCCGCGTCAGCCGCTGCACCCAGCAGCAGGCCCAGCACTGCGCCGATTCCGGGCCGGACGCGGATGGACATCAGCAGCAGCGCGAGCACGAGGAAATCGATCTCGATCCGGATGCCGAGCAGTGGCCGTAACAGGAAGTGCGCAATCACCAGCGCGAACACGGTGACCATCAAACGAAGCCAGTCGTACAGCTCGCTCACTCACTCGCTCCCGCTGGCGGAAGGCGGAACGGACTCTCTGTCGGCGGCGAAGCCTTCCTTACCGGCCGCGCACGGTTGCGGGCGCGTGCCGAGTCGGTCCTGAGGCTTCTCGCTGCCGAATCGGGTCGTGCGCGACGAGCCGGCGGCTGGATCAACTGAGCCGAATCGGGTCGAGCGCGTCGCGCCGGCGGCCGGATCGCAGGAGCCGACGTGCGAGCCGATGGTGCGACGACGGGTGGACCTTGCGGGGTTGTGACTGACGCTGGCGGTGACGCGACTGGCGGCCGCGTCCTCAGGCTGTCGCTCGCACGCGCTCCTGCAGGCTGCGTCGTGGAGTCGCTCTCGACGCGCACGCCGCTGTCACCGCCAAAGATCGCGGCGCGGCGCAGCGAATCGAGGCGTGCGAGCGCATCGGTACGCATGCTGATGAGACGCAGCGAATCTGCGACCATCGAGTCGCCGGCCATCGTGATGCGCTTCTGCGACGAGTCGGCCGCGGCAGCGCTGCTCCACGCGGTCGTCACGCCGACCGCCGCACGTGGCGGCAGCAGGATGATTGCCTCGCCTGTCGCGTCGGGCGGCACGATGGGGCGCAGCAGGTAGGTGCGCGCCCAACCTTCGACGGTCTTCGTCTCGCGCAGCACGATCCCGATCGGGATGCCGCGCGGAAAAACGTTCCCGAGCCCCGAGCTCACGATCAGCGTGCCGGGCTTGAGCTCACTGCGGAACGGAACGCCGCGCATCTCGAGCAGGTATCGATCCGCGCCAATACCCAGATGCGCTGCCACGATGCCGAACGCCAGTCCGTCGGTCGTGGTCGCGCTGGCCCGAAAATCCGGATTCGTCCACAGGATCGCGGTGCTCGAACCCGCATCAACGCTCGTCACCATGCCGATCAATCCATCGGGCACGACGACAGGGGAAAACGGCCGGACGCCGGCGGAGGCACCGGCAGCCAGCAGGACCGTATTCTCGTCGGCACCACGCCCGGGGTGCACGATCTCGGTCGCGACGAAGCCCCACTGCAGCCGCTGCCCCAATCCGATCAGGGCGCGCAGTCGCTCGTTCTCGGCACGAAGTGGCGCGGTGGATTGCGCGGCGAGCGAAAGGCTATCCACGATGTTCACCAGCCTGCCGTGATCACCGATGGCCTGACGCCCACGTTCCGCCCACGCCTGTGCCGCCACCAGCGGCGCCGCCACACTGGACCGCAGCGAGCCTTGCACCGTGCCGCGCACGGTCGATGGCAGAATGAGCGCCACGATTGACAGCAGCACCGCCACGCCGAGCAGCGCCAGGTCCGTGCGCGTTCCCGTGCGAGACGTGCGGGCCATCGTCAGCTCAGGAACTCAGAACCGAGCGGTACTTCTCTTCGTCATCGAGAATGCGGCCACAGCCACGAACGACACATGTCAGCGGATCTTCGTCGACATGAATGGGCAGGTTCGTCTCTTGGCTGAGCAAGAGGTCGAGACCGCGAATCAGCGCGCCGCCGCCCGTCATCACGATACCGCGATCCACGATGTCCGACGCAAGCTCCGGCGGCGTGATCTCGAGCGCGCGTCGCACCGCGTCGACGATCTGCTGAATCGGCTCCTGAATCGCCTCACGGATCTCCGACGAGTGCACACGCACCGTTTTTGGAATTCCGCTGACCAGGTCCCGACCCTTCACTTCCATATCGCGCTCCTCACCAACCGGGTACGCGCTGCCGATCTGGATCTTGATCTGCTCGGCCGTCGGCTCACCAATGAGCAGATTGTAATTCTTTCGCATGAACTGCACGATCGACGTGTCCAGTTCATCGCCACCGGTGCGGATCGACGTGTCGCTGACGATGCCGCTGAGTGCAATCACCGCGATCTCCGTCGTGCCGCCACCGATGTCGATCACCATGTTGCCCGTCGGCGTCTCCACCGGCAGGCCGACACCGATCGCCGCCGCCATCGGCTCCGCCACCATGAACACCTCTTTCGCACCAGCACCGAGCGCGCTGTCGCGCACTGCGCGCTTCTCCACTTCCGTGATGCCGCTTGGCACGCACACGATCACGCGCGGCTTCACCTTGAAAACGTGATTCTCGATGATCAGCGTGAGGAAGTACCGCAACATCTTCTCGGTGACGTCGAAATCCGCAATCACGCCATCCTTCAGCGGACGTACGGCAATCACGCCATCCGGAGTGCGGCCAAGCATTCGCTTCGCCTCGAGTCCCACGCCCTTGATCTTCTTCGTGTCGCGGTCAATGGCGACCACCGAAGGCTCGTTCAGCACGATGCCCTCGCCCTTCACGTAGATGAGGGTGTTTGCGGTCCCGAGATCGACGGCGATCGCGCTCGCCGGGAAGAGGGATCCCGGCTTGAATGGCCAGCGAAACGGCATTGTTTTGCGCGGAAGGGGGCCCGGGAAGGCGGGCCGGACACAGGCAACGTGGAGGCAACCACCGGCTTGTCCTCTTGCAACCTAGCACGATCTGCAACACTCGGTGAAGTGAGCGCGCAACACACCGTCTACACAAACAGCCGATGTCGAAGAACGCGAAAGGCGGCAGCGCCACACGTGGTCGCCTCCGCCCTGCCCGTGTCAGGCGAACATCCGGGCGATCCTCACGCCACGAACTGTGCCGGCTCGCTGAACTCCAGTCCGAACGACTCCGCCACCGCGCGGTATGTCGTCTTGCCTGCCGTCATGTTCAGGCCTTTCAACAGTGCGCCATTCGACGCCAGCGCCTTGCGCCAGCCATGGGTCGCGAGGTGCATCACATACGGGAAGGTGGCGTTGGTGAGCGCCAGAGTGGACGTGCGCGGGACACCGCCGGGCATGTTCGCCACGGCATAATGAATCACGCCATCGACCGTGTAGGTCGGATTCTCGTGCGTGGTCGCATGAATGGTCTCCACGCAGCCGCCCTGGTCCACCGCCACGTCCACGATCACCGAACCGGGACGCATGCGTTTCAGGTCTTCGCGGCGAATCAGCTTCGGAGCCTTGGCACCCGGGATCAACACACCGCCGATCACCAGGTCGGCAGTCGAGATCTGCTCCAGAATGTTGTGCCGGTTGGAATGAATCAACGACACGTTCGCCGGCATCACGTCGCTGAGGTAGCGCAAACGCTCCAGCGACAGATCCAGAATCGTGACCTTCGCGCCCATGCCTGCCGCGATCTTCGCGGCATTCGTGCCGACCACACCGCCGCCCAGGATGACCACCTTCGCCGCCGGCACGCCAGGCACGCCACCAAGCAGCACGCCGCGACCGCCGTACAGCTTTTCCAGGTACTTGGCGCCTTCCTGCACCGCCATGCGACCCGCCACCTCGGACATCGGCGTCAGCAGCGGGAGCTCGCGCGACGGCAACTCCACCGTTTCGTACGCAATGCACGTCGCTCCGCTGGCGAGGTGCGCACGCGTCAATTCCTCGTCCGCAGCAAAGTGCAGGTACGTGAACAGCGTCAGGTCCGGACGCAGGAAGGGCCACTCGCGTGCAATCGGCTCCTTCACCTTCAGCAGCAGCTCCGCGCTGGCCCACGTCGACGCGGCATCAAGCATGATCGTCGCACCGACATCGCTGTAATCGGAGTCATTGAATCCGCTGCCGAAGCCTGCACCGGTTTCGACCTGCACCGCATGCCCGGCCGCCACCAGCGCCTCTGCGCCCGCAGGGACCAGCGCCACGCGATTCTCGTTCGTCTTGATCTCTTTCGGTACGCCGATCTTCATTGTAGTCAGGATGACAGGTTTGGTATCGACCGGTGCGCGCGGTTACGCGGCAGCAACCGGCCCGAGACTGAGCACACTGCAATGCGCCGGATCCAGGTACGCTGCGCAGGCGGCACGGACCTGCGCAGGGGTCACTGCGTCGAGTTCCGCGAGCAGTGCGTCGACAGGCCGATACGGCTCGTCGTACAGAGCGACTTCCGCAGCGCGGTACAGACGCGATGAGACGCCCTCGAGCGACAGGACCAGCTGCCCCTTGAGCTGGCTGATGCCGGTCGCGATCTCGTCGTCCGACATCGCACCACCCGCAACCGCCGCCATTTCGGCGCAAACCACGTCATACGCTTCCCGGGCCTGCTCCGGCGCCGTGGCGAGATAGACGCCATGCTGCCCATTGTCCAGGAACGTGTTGTGGAACGAGTACACGCTGTACGCCAGGCCAAGCTCCTCGCGCACCTGCTGGAACAGCCGCGAACTCATGCCGCCGCCAAGCAGTGTGGATGCAATGGCCAGCGCATGACGCTCCGGTGACTGATGCCTCGGTGCATCGCAGGCCAGCACGAGATGCGTCTGTGCGATGTCCTTGCGCTTCACATGCGTGTACTCGCGCATGATCGCCTCAGGCGGCGACGGGGGCGCAAGCCACTCACTCACGCCGCGCGCGCGCGTCGCCCAGCCGGTCGCATCAAGCACGTCCAGCAGCCGCTCGTGCGTGACGTTGCCCGCCGCTGCCAGCACGATCTGTGGCGGATGGTACGCACGCTCGTGCCAGGCGCGAAGATCGGCCGTGCTGATGCGCTTCACCGTGGCCGGCGTACCCAGGATCGCGTGGCCGTACGCATGTCCCGGATACATGCGCGCCGCATGCAACTCGAAGATCACGTCGTCCGGCGTGTCGTCCACCATCGCGATTTCCTCGAGAATCACCTTGCGTTCCAGTCGCAAATCCTCGTCACGCAGGAGCGGCTGGAAACAAAGCTCGAACAATACGTCCGAGGCTTCGCTGAGGTGTTCGTCAAGCACACGTGCCTGGTACGACGTGTGCTCTCGTGTCGTGTAGGCATCCAGCGAACCGCCCAGAACTTCCAGCGAAAGCGCCAGCGCCTTCGCGCCGTACTTCGTCGTGCCCTTGAACACCATGTGTTCGAGCATATGGGCGATGCCCACCTGATCGATATGCTCGTGCATCGAGCCTGAGCGCACCCAGGCCCCGATCGCGACTGACCGCACTCCCGGAACGAATTCCGAGAGTACGGTCAGGCCGTTCGGCAGCACCGTGCGCGAGACGCCTGCTTCAGGCGCCGTCGCGAGCGCAATCACTACCGGCGACGCGGGGCACCGCGTGAACCACCGCGATCACTGCGCTCCTCGCCGCCCGACGACTCACGTGGAGCCGACGGCTCGCGCTCGACGTAGCCTTCCGGCTTCGGGAGCAGCGCCTTCATGGACAGGCGCAGGCGACCACGCTCGTCACGATCGACGAGCTTCACCGTGACGCGCTCACCCTTCTTCAACACGTCCTCGGTCTTGTCAACACGCTCCCACTTGATCTCGGAGACGTGCAGCAATGCTTCGGTGCCGGGCATGATCTCGACGAATGCGCCGAATGCCGTGATGCTCTTCACCGTGCCCTCATACGTGTCGCCGACAACCGGCTCGGCCGTGATGGCCTTGACCATCTGCTTTGCACGTTCCATCGCTTCGCCACCCACGGCGGCGATCGTGACCATGCCGGAATCGTCGACCGACAACTCGGCGCCCGTCTCGTCCTGGATGCCGCGAATCGTCTTGCCCTTCGGTCCGATGAGCTCACCGATCTTCTCGGGGCTGATCATGATCGTGATGATGCGCGGTGCATACTGCGACAGCTCGGCATTCGGGCCCGACATCGCCTTCGCCATCTCACCGAGGATGTGCAGGCGGCCTTCCTTGGCCTGCGACAACGCTTCGGTCATGATCTTCAGGTCGAGGCCATCGATCTTGATGTCCATCTGGATCGACGTGATGCCCTGCTCCGTGCCGGCCACCTTGAAGTCCATGTCGCCGAGATGATCCTCAGTACCCAGGATGTCCGTCAGGATCGCGTACTTCTTGCCTTCCTTGATCAGGCCCATCGCCACACCGGCGACGGCTGCCTTGATCGGCACGCCAGCGTCATAGAGCGACAGCGAACTGCCGCACACCGATGCCATCGAGCTGGAGCCATTCGACTCGAGGATCTCGGACACGATGCGGACCGTGTACGGGAACTCCTCGAACGGCGGCAACACCGCCTGGATCGCACGCTCGGCCAGACTGCCGTGGCCGATTTCGCGACGGCTGGTGCCACGCATCGGCTTCGCTTCGCCAGTGCTGAACGGCGGGAAGTTGTAGTGCAGCATGAACGACTTCGTCTGCTCCTGCGGCTCGTCGATCGAGTCGAGTCGCTGCACGTCGTTCGCGGTGCCCAGCGTCACGGCGACGAGCGCCTGCGTCTGGCCACGCGTGAACAGCGACGATCCATGCACACGCGGCAGCAGGCCGGTGTCGATGGAGATCGGACGCACCTCAGTCACGCCGCGGCCGTCGACACGCTTCTTCGTGTCCAGCACCTGCGAACGCAATGCGTTGTACTCGATGTCACCGACGATGCTGCCGGCATCCTTCGCAAGCTCCGGCGTCTCTGCGGCAATCTGCGCCACGACGTCACGCTTGATCACTTCGATCGCCTGCACGCGTGAGGCCTTGTCAGCCTGGTTGATCGCCGTCGCAATGCGCGCGGTCGCCATGTCACCGACCTTCTTGACCAATTCGGCGGTCGGCTCGTGCTTCGACCAGCCCATGGTCTCCTTGCGCCCCTTGGCGAGCAGCTCTTCCTGCATTGCGATCAATTCCTTGATGCCCTTGTGCGCGACGGTGATCGCCTCGACGACATCTTCCTCGCTCACTTCCAGCGCGCCACCCTCGACCATCATGATCGAGTCAGCCGAACCGGCGACCATCATGTCGATATCGCTGTACTCGAGCTGCTGGAACGTGGGATTCAGCACCCACTTGTCCTGAATACGGCCGACGCGCACACCGGCGATCGGAGCATTCCACGGCAGTTGCGAGGCGCTCAATGCATAGCTCGTGGCAAGCAGCGCCAGCGTGTCCGGCTTGTTCTCCTGGTCGGCCGAGAGCACGTAGATGACGACCTGCACCTCATTCTGGAATCCTTCCGGAAAGAGCGGGCGGATCGAGCGATCGACGATGCGGCAGGTCAGGATCTCGTTGTCCGTGGGCCGGCCTTCCCGCTTGATGAACCCGCCCGGAATCTTGCCCGCGGCGTAGGTCTTCTCCTTGTATTCGACCGTCAGCGGAAAGAACGGCAGGGAGCTCTTGTTCTCGCTGACGGTCACGGCGGCGAGCACGATGGTCTCGCCGTAGGTCACTACCGCCGAGCCGGCGGCCTGCTTCGCCATGCGACCCGTCTCGATGACGAGCTTGCGGCCGGCAAAGGTCTTTTCAATTCGTTGCATCACGTGTGAGAATCGGCTGCGGGAAACGCAAAACGCGCGGAACGTCCGATGACGCCCGCGCGATTGCCATTGAGGCCCGGATTAATACCGGAGGCCAAGGTCTGCGATGATCTTCCGGTATCCGGCCAGATCGGTGCGCTTCAGATAATCGAGCAGACGACGACGTCGTCCGACCATCTTGAGAAGGCCCTGACGACCATGATGGTCCTTCTTGTGAGTACGGAAGTGACCAGTGAGGTAGTTGATCCGTTCCGTGAGAATCGAGATCTGCACGTGCGACGAGCCGGTGTCGGTCTCGTGCTGACGGTGATTCTCGATTGCTGCAGCCTTTTCGAATGCCATGCGTCCTGGGTCTGCGCGGCGGCCGCGCGTCCGAATATCCTGAATGATCGTAAGCACGAAAAAATACAGAGCTTACGGGCGGAAGTAAAGCGTTGCGGCGTCTCGACCTCCGCGGACCAGCCGGTTATCCCCGGAAGTGGCCCATGACCTGTGTGCCGATCCGGGCCAGATCGTTGAACGTCGTCGTGACGAGGAGCAGCAGCACCAGCCCGACCCCCGCGTACATCACCAGTCCCTTCGCCCGTTCACCCAGCGGTTTCCCGCGGGCGGATTCCAGCAGTGCGAGCAGCACCTGCCCGCCGTCCAGCACCGGCACCGGCAGCAGGTTCAGCACCGCGATGTTCACGCTGATCAGCGCCATCAGCGCCAGCACGGCCTCGAGCCCACCGTTCTGCGCGGTCTGCACCGACGCTTGCGCAATCATGAGCGGCCCGCCCAGCTGCGACGGCGATACACGCCCGGCCAGCAGTCCGCCCAGCACGTCGATCGTCGCCACGACGGTGCCCCACGTGCTTTCGACGCCATCGACCAGCGCATCCACCGGACCAAGCCGCATACGCGATCCCGCAGCTCCGATGCGGCCGAGCGTGGTGACCACACCAGTCTGCGGATTCGTGTCCACTGTCGCGGCGGGTGTCACGGTCAGACGCTGTTCGACACCGGCGCGGATCACGCGAACCTGCAACGGCGTGCCGGCCTTCGTGGTCACGATCGCGACCAGGTCGCGCCAGGCGGCAATTGGTGCAGCATCGATCGCCACCACACTGTCGCCCGGAAGGAGGCCTGACGCAGCGGCCGGTGTGTTCGCCAGCACCGAGCCGATGACGGGCGCGGGATTGGCAACGCCCGCCGTCATGCGAAGCGCGGACAGCACCACGATGGCCAGCAGGAAATTCATCGTCACGCCGGAAAGCATCACGACGAGCTTCGCCCAGAGCGGCTTCGACTCGAACCATCGATCCTGCGGCACACCATGCGGCCCGAATGGCACGAACGCGTTCTCGTCCCATGCAATGCCCGGCTCTCCGCGCGGCACGGCGGCACCGTCCTCGAGTTGACCGCGACCGGCACCACCCTCGAACGCCGCCATCGCCTCGTCCTCACGCGACGCCATGCGCACGTAGCCGCCAATGGGAAAGAGCGAGAGCCGATAGTCCGTCTCGCCCCGCTTCACGCCCCAGATGCGCCGCCCCCAGCCCAAAGAAAACACGGGCGCATAAATGCCCACGGCCTTCGCCGCGAGAAAATGGCCCAGCTCGTGAACGAAAACCACGAGCCCGAACACCAGCAACGGCGCCAGCACCGGCAGAATACTCATGCAAACTCCCGCACATGGGCGCGCGCCGAAACGTCTGCAGCCACCAGTGCCTCGAGGGTATCGCCAGCGGCGTCACCTGCCGCCACGAGCGCGCTGGCAATTGCCCGCGCAATATCACCAAATGACAATTCACCAGCCAGAAAACGCGCAACGGCCTCTTCGTTCGCGGCATTGAAGACCGCCGGCGCAGCGCCGCCGGCCACGCCAGCGCGGATGCCGAGTCCGAGCGCCGGAAAAGTGTCGTGCCGCACGGGTTCGTACGTCAGCGGCGAGAGGGCAACCGGATCGAACGCGGGTACACCAGTGTCCGTGATCCGGTCCGGGTGCGTCAGTGCGTACAGCACCGGCAATTCCATGCTGGGTACGCCGAGCTGCGCGAGCACGCTGCCATCGACGAACTCCACGAACGAGTGCACCACGCTCTGCGGATGAACGACGACCTCGATGCGGTCGTACGGGATCCCGAACAGATGATGCGCCTCGATCACTTCGAGCGCCTTGTTGGCGAGCGTGGCGCTGTCGATCGTGATCTTGCGGCCCATGGTCCACGTAGGATGATTCAACGCCTCGGTAACGGTCGCTGACTGCACGCGCGCCGCATCCCAGGTGCGGAACGGCCCACCGGACGCCGTGATGATCAGGCGGCGTACCTCGGACATTGGCCGGCCGCCGATGCACTGCAGAATGGCGGAGTGTTCGCTGTCGACCGGCACCAGTTCGCCACCACCGCGCCGCGCCGCCGCGGTCACGAGACCGCCAGCCATCACCAGCGTCTCCTTGTTTGCCAGTGCGACGCGCTTCCCGGCGCCAAGCGCCGCAATCGTGGCGCGCAAGCCGGCTGCCCCGACCACGGCGTTGATCACGGTATGCACGTCGTCACGCACGGCGGCGCTCACCAGGCACTCTGCACCGACAGCCCATCCGGCATCGGCCCCTTCCGACGCTTCCACCATGCCGACGAACGACGGCCGATGCTCGGCGGCCTGCGCGCGCAGCAGTGTCGCGTTCGTGTTGGCCGTCAGCGCGCGCACGCGGAAGCCTGCCTGCTGTCGCGCCAGGACGCGCAGCGCCGTCGTGCCGACAGAACCCGTCGAGCCAAGGATTGCGATGCCGCGAGGTATCATGATTGCGGCGCTGGAATCAGGAGCACGTTCAGCAGCAGGGCCGCGACCGGGAGCACGAACAGCAGGCTGTCGACACGATCCAGGAATCCGCCGTGCCCGGGCAGCAACGCCGAGCTGTCCTTCACCTTCGCCTCGCGCTTGACGAGCGACTCGAACAGGTCGCCCATCTGCGCGGCAACGGCAATGGCCACGCCGAAGAACACGATGCCCCGTGGGGCAAGTCCGAGCTGGCCATGCGGCACCAGCAGGTAGCGCACATACACAAAACACATGATCACGCTGAGCAGCATGCCGCCCACAGATCCTTCCACGGTCTTCGCGGGACTCACGGATGGCATCAGCTTCGTCCGCCCGAGGAGACGTCCGGCGAAGTAGGCGCCTGTGTCGGAACTCCAGGTGAGGAGCACGGGCAGCAACAGCACCAGACACTGTCCTACACGGCCGATGGCGTAGTTGTGATACCGGAGCTCATAGGCGAAGCTCAACATGCCGCCGGTGTACAGCGCGATGAACATGCTGAGTGCGACGACCGCAATCGGTCGCCGGTCCAGCCCGCGGCGAAAGACCGTGGTCGTCGCAAGCACCAGCAGCGCGACGGCAAACCAGGCAGCAGATGGCCGCAGGATACCGAGGCGCATGCCGTGCGAGACGAGCGGCAGCGCGGCGGCGAACGCGATCGTCAATGCCTCGAGCGGCTCGATACCGCTTCCACGTACCATGCGGCACAGTTCCCACGCGGCAACCGCGGCCACGATGCTCAGCAGCGAGGCGAGTGCAGCGTCGCCGAACCAGGCGGACACGACGGCGATTGGTGCAATGATCAGCGCGACGACGACGCGCTGGGCAAGCTCCGACATTCCAATGTTCAGACGGTGACCTTTCCGTACCGACGCTCGCGTCGCTTGTAGTCCAGGATCGCCGTGAACAGGTCGCGCCGTCCGAAATCAGGCCAGAGCACGCCGCTGATGTAGAACTCGGTGTACGCGAGCTGCCAGAGCAGGAAGTTCGACACGCGCTGTTCGCCCGACGTGCGAATGAGCAGGTCGGGATCGGGCATGCCGGCCGTCATGAGGCGACCGCTGATCGCCTCTTCATCGATGTCGTCCGGCGCAATGCGTCCCTCGGCGACATCACGGGCGAGCGACTGCGCCGCGCGCACGAGTTCCATCCGGCTGCCGTACGAAATGAAGATGTTCAGCTGCAGCGTGTCATTCTGCGCCGTGGTGCTCTCCACCAGTTCCACGGCCTTCCGCGCACCATCGGTCAGCCTATCGCGCTCGCCAAGAATGCGGACGCGCACGCCGCGCTCGGAAAGCTCGGCGACTTCCTTTGCGATGTACTCCTCGAGCAGCGACATCAGCGCCGACACCTCGGTCGTCGGGCGCTGCCAATTCTCCTGCGAGAAGGCGAAAAGCGAGAGGTGCTGCACCCCAGCCTCGATGGCTCCGTGCACGACCTCGCGAACCGCCTTCATCCCCGACCGATGTCCGAGTGGGCGCGGCATGAAATGCTTGCGCGCCCAGCGGCCGTTGCCATCCATGATGATGGCAACGTGACGCAGAGGCGAACCGGCGAGCCGCACCTGCTCCAGCAGGTCGGAGGCGGAAAGCGTGGAAGTCGTCGACGCCACGAGTCCTCAGACCTCCATGATCTCGGCTTCCTTCGCCTTAACCGACAACTCGATCCTGGCGATGAAATCGTCGTGAAGCTTCTGCAGGTCCTTTTCGGCCAGCTTCACCTCGTCCTCGGACACACTCTTGAGCTTCTTCAGCTTTTCGCGTGCGTCGGTGCGGGCGTGACGGATGACGATGCGACCATCCTCGGCAAGGTTGTGCACGATCTTGACCAGTTCCTTGCGGCGCTGCTCGTTCATCGATGGCAGCGGCACGCGGATCACGTTGCCCTGGTGTGCGGGATCCAGCCCGAGATCCGACTCGCGGATCGACTTCTCGATGGCCTTCACCATGCCCTTGTCGAAGGGCGTCACGAGCAGGGTGCGCGCCTCGGGGGCGGAAACCGATGCCACCTGGTTGAGCGGCACGACGGAGCCGTACGCCTCCACCATGATGGTGTCGAGCATGTTCGGCGACGCCTTGCCGGTGCGGACCGTCGAGAACTCGCGCTTCGTGCTCTCGATGCCCTTTTCCATGCCCACTTTCGTTGCCTTCAGGATGTCCTGGGTCATGACACGAAGGTGCCGACATTCTCGCCGCGGACTGCACGGGCGATGGCGCCGGGAGTGTGAGTGTTGAGAACGATCAGCGGCAGCGAATTCTCCTTGCACAACGTGATGGCCGTCTGGTCCATCACTGCAAGCTCGCCAAGCATCACGTCGCGGAAACTGACCGTTTCGTACTTCACCGCGTTCGGGTCCTTCTTCGGGTCGGCGGAATACACGCCGTCCACGCTCGTGGCCTTGATGATCACATCCGCCTTCATCTGGATTCCACGCAACACGGCCGCGGTATCTGTCGAGAAGTACGGGTTGCCGGTGCCGGCCGCGAACAGCACGAGCCTGCCCTGCTCGAGGTGACGCATGGCACGACGGCGAATGTACGGTTCCGCCAGCTCTTCCATGCGGATCGCCGTCATCACACGTGTGTCGACTCCGAGCTTTTCGAGCTGGTCCTGCAGCGCCAGGGCATTGATGACCGTGCCCAGCATGCCCATGTAGTCGGCACCAACGCGATCCATGCCGAACTTCGCGAGCTGCGCACCGCGCACGATGTTGCCGCCGCCAATCACCAGCCCGACACGTGCGCCGAGATCGATCACTTCCTTGATCTGCTGGCAGAAGAAGGTCAAGCGGTCGAAATCGAAGCCGAAGCCCTTGTCACCCGCGAGCGCCTCGCCCGAAAGTTTGAGCAACACGCGCGGGTACCGAAGACCGGACTCGCCGACCTCCGGACGCGCGATCGTGATTGCCGGATCGTTCACGCGTCGCCGAGCGCGAAGCGAACGAAACGCGTCACGGCGATGTCCGTGCCGGCCGCCTTACCCGTTTCGTGCACGAGGTCCGTGATCGTCTTCTTCGGATCACGCACCCATGGCTGCGACACGAGCGACATGTCCTTGAAGAACGCCTCCAGCTTGCCGGTGGCGATCTTCTCGATCATCGCTTCCGGCTTGCCGCTCTGACGCGCCTGGTCTTCCGCGATCCGCCGCTCCTTCTCGACGAGTTCCGCCGAGATTCCGGAGCGATCGAGCGCGAGCGGATTCATGGCGGCCGCATGTTCCGCGACGGCCTTGAGCATGGCCTGCACTGGCTCTGTGGGCGCAACAGCGGGGTCCCCGAGCGAAGCCTCGACCAGCACGCCGACCTTGGCGTTGTGGTGCGTGTAGCTGCCCACGCCGCCCTGCGCGACGGCAAAGCGCGTCACGCGACGCACGTTCACCACTTCACCAAGCTTCGCCGAGCGCGCCTTCACGACTTCGTCCAGCGTCTTTCCCCCCTCGGCGACCACGGGCGTCGCGAGCAGCGCCTCGGTGTCGGCAGCATCGGTGATCATCGCATGCGCAAGGACCACATTCACGAGTGCCTTGAAGTCATCCGTACGCGCAACGAAATCCGTCTCGCAGTTGATTTCGGCGATTACGCCGACCGTGCAGTCGCTGGAGAGCGCGCTGCCGATCATGCCTTCGCTGGTGGTGCGACCCGCACGCGACTCGGCCTTCGCAATGCCTTTCGTGCGAAGATATTCGACCGCGAGGTCGAGATTGCCGTTCATCTCCACGAGCGCCTTCTTGCAGTCCATCATGCCGGCGCCAGTGCGCTGCCGCAGTTCCTGGACGTCCTTCGCCGTAAAATTCATCGTCGTCATGGTCGAGAGACCGAATCAATCGGGATTGTGGAAACGCCGCCGGCTTGAGGCCGGCGGCGTCGGGAAGCTTACTCCGAACGCAGGAGCGCGGTAGCTGCGCCACGCTCCTGCAAATTGGCTACGACGCGTCTTCGGTCGTTTCGACCGCAGCTGGTGCATCCGGACGCAGGCGAGCCTGAATGGCTTCAGGCTTGGCGCGGCGACGACGACGCTGCCCGGCCTGTGCACCAGCGCCGGCACCTGCACCTGCACCACCACCTTGTGCGCCCTGACCGCCCTGACCGCCAGGCGCACCACCGCGACGCCCACGGTCATCACCACGTCCGGCGGACTCCATGCCACGGTCCGAACTGTAGGTGCTGTCTTCCGACTCGTCTTCCACGACGCGCGACGGAGCCTCACGACGAGCTTCCATGATCACGTCCGCGATGGCGCGTGCGATCAGCTCGACCGAGCGAATCGCGTCGTCATTGGCCGCAACCGGCACAGTCAACAGGTCGGGATCGGCATTCGTGTCGGCGATTGCGATGATAGGAATTCCCAGCTTGTTCGCCTCGCTGACGGCAATGTTCTCCTTCTTCGCGTCGACGACGAACATGAGGCCCGGCAGGCGCGTCATGCTGGCGATGCCCGAAAGATTCTTGGAGAGCTTGTCGCGCTGACGACGCATCATCAGCTGTTCCTTTTTCGTGTAATTCGAGAACCCGCCGCCTTCCTCGCTGCCCGCCTCGAGCTCCTTGAGCTTCTTGAGCTGCTTCTTCACCGTACCGAAGTTCGTCAGAAGTCCGCCAAGCCAGCGCTCGGTGATGAACATCGCGCCACAACGTTCGGCTTCCGAGGCAACGATCGCCTGCAGCTGCTGCTTGGTGCAAACGAAGAGCACCTGCTCACCGCGAAGCACGACTTCGCGCGCCAGCTTCTGCGCGAGTTCGAGCTGCTTCAGCGTCTTCTGCAGGTCGATGATGTGAATGCCATTCCGCTCGGCGAAGATGAACTTGCGCATCTTCGGGTTCCAGCGACGCGTCTGGTGACCGAAATGTACACCGGCTTCCAGCAGCTGTTCGATCGTGGGTTGCGACATGTGGTGTCAATCAGAGGGTTGAATCCGCCGCTTCCGTCAACGCACTTCGCAACCGGCATGGCCGGCACCAGCGAGTGCTCAGGAGGCGTGAGAGATACGTGCAATGCGATGGAGCGACGCGTGAGCGCCGCTCCATCGCAAACAGGCTAGCGCTTGCTGAACTGGAACTTCTTGCGCGCGCCTGGCTGGCCAGGCTTCTTGCGCTCGACCGAGCGTGCATCGCGCGTGAGGAGACCGAACTCGCGGAGCTTCTTCTTGTGATCTGCATCGATCTGCACCAGCACGCGGGCGATCGCGAGGCGCAGCGCGCCTGCCTGACCGGCCTGACCGCCACCGGTGAGATTCGCCTTCACGTCATAGCCGCCCATGGTGTCGGTGACGGCGAACGGCTGCTGGATGGACGACACCAGCGAGGGACGCGGGAAGTAGTCACCCAGCGTGCGGCCACCGTTGATTTCCCACTTGCCCGTGCCCGGCGTGATGTAGACGCGGCACACCGCTTCCTTGCGGCGGCCGACTGCATGCAACTGTTCGGTCGCCATTACTTGGTCGCTCCCTTCGCGGCGGTCAACGTGAGCTGCTGCGGCTTCTGCGCCGCGTGGTCATGCGTCGGGCCGGCGAAGACGCGCAGCTTGCGACGAAGATGGGTGCGGGCGAGCGCCGTCTTCGGCAGCATGCCGTAAACCGCCTTCTCGATCACACGCTCCGGGTGCTTCTCGATCATGTCGGCGAACGCCGTGTACTTCTCGTGACCCATGTAACCGGTATGACGGAAGTAGGTCTTCTGCTCGGCCTTGCGACCAGTGACGCGCACCTTGTTTGCATTGATTACGACGACGAAATCGCCGGTATCTGCATGCGGGGTGAACATCGGCTTGTGCTTGCCGCGGATGACTTTCGCGACTTCTGCAGCGAGACGACCGAGAATCATGCCTTCGGCGTCCACGACCCACCAGGCATGATGCAGCTCAGCTGGCTTCGGGCTGTACGTCTTTTGCGACGGATGCATTCGACTACGGACGAAATTGAACCGACGCCTCACCGGTGCACATTGCAACCCGGGTCTTGGCCCCCTTCGCGAGGGTGTTTTGGACAGACGCGGAAGATAGCCAGCCATCGAAGTAACGTCAACGCAACACCTTAGAACGGTCGGGCCAGCCATGCCACGGCGGGTTCCGTTGGCTACCGAAACCCGCGGCAACCATTCGCACGTAGGAGGCATCGAAAAGCCGTGCCGAACCCGGGCACTTTCCCTGCCCCCATCATGTCGATGCTGCTCTCAGCGCTATTCCTGCAGGTTGCCGTCATCGGCAGTTCCGCGCCGACGAGGCCAGCCTCCATTCCTCTTCGTGTGATGATCGCTGCGGACGCTGGTGCGGCAGCTTATCGGCCAGCCCGTACCGAGCGCGCACCGCAGATCGACGGCCGCGACGACGACGCCATGTGGACCACGATTCCCGCCGTCACCGCTTTCCGCCAATACGATCCGACCGAGAACGGCGAGCCGACGCTGCGTACGGAAGCGCGCATCGCCTACGACTCCCGCAACCTGTACGTGCTGGTGCGAAATTACGACCCGAAGCCCGACAGCATCCTCTCCGTGCTGCATCGCCGCGACGGCCAGGCACTCTCGGACGACATCGTGCTCGGTGTCGATTCGTACCACGACAAGCGCACCGGTTACCTCTTCCGGCTCACGGCGGCCGGTTCGATGGCTGATGGCTACGCGTTTAACGACGGGCAGGAGGACTGGGGCTGGAACGCCGTCTGGGAGGGTGCGGCGCGCGTGGATTCCCTGGGCTGGGTTGCCGAGTACCGTATTCCGCTGAGCCAGCTGCGATACGTGCCGACTGGTGACAACACCTTCGGCATCGCGATCATGCGTCGTGTGGCGCGAAGCGGCGAACGCGTCGTCTGGCCACTTATCCGCCGCTCGAAGACAGGCTTTGTCAGTCAGTGGGACGCAGTGCCCGGATTCACCGGACTGTCCGCACCGCGTCGTGTTGAGCTGATGCCGTACAGTGTGGCGCGATATGGATACAAGCCGCTCGGAGACGGTACGCCGCGGAATGCTGCACAGACGCAATTCGGTGCGGACCTGAAGCTCGGCCTGACATCGAACGTGACGCTCGACGCTGCAATCAACCCCGACTTCGGCCAGGTGGAAGCTGATCCGGGCGTGCTGAACCTCAGCGCCTTCGAGCAGTTCTTCGCCGAGCGTCGACCTTTCTTTCTCGAGGGCAGCGGCATCTTCCGCTACGATATGGATTGTGACGACGGAGAATGCACGGGGTTGTTCTACACCCGTCGGATCGGGCGTGCGCCGCAGTTGCGGGGGCGCTACGGCGACGCTGCATCTGCGCAGCAATCCACGATTCTTGGTGCAGCAAAGGTGACGGGCCGCCTCGGCAACGGCCTGTCGATCGGTTTGCTGGATGCGGTGACGAATCGCATCACGGGGACTGAAGCTCGCACGATCGAGCCGATGACGAACTACGGTGTGGTCAGGTTGCAGCAGGACCTGCGCGGCGGTAACTCCGGTGTCGGCCTGATGCTCACGAACACCACACGGCGCACCGACGAATGGACGCGCGACGTACTGCGCGACAATGCACTCACCGGCGGCCTGGATGCCCGGCATCGCTTCTCGCAGAACAGGTTCCAGTTCTCCGCGCAGTTGGCCGGCAGTCGTGTCACCGGAACACCGGCCGCCATCGCACTCACGCAGCGTTCCAACGTGCACCTGTACCAGCGGCCTGACGCCGAACACCTGTCGTTCGACAGCACCAGGACCTCGCTGCAGGGATTGATGACGCAGGTGTCGCTCGAAAAGCAGGGCGGCGGCATGACGCGCTTCAACACCAGCGCATTCTACGTCGCGCCTGGCTTCGAGATCAACGACATCGGCTTTCGCACGCGCTCGGATGAAGCCGGACTCTCCAGCTGGCTGGGCATCCGTCCGACGAAGCCGTTTGGCATCTTTCGTCAGGGCGGCATCAACTTCAATGCCTATGCAACGACGAACACGAAAGGATTGAGCATCGACAACGGCGGCAACGTCAACGGCAACGGCCAGTTCAATAATTTCTGGAATGCGTACAGCGGTATCGGCGTGAGCAACGTGGTGACAGCCTATTCGGATCGCGATGCACGCGGCGGCCCGGCGTTATATCGGCCGCGGTCCGTGCGGATGTGGTCCGGCGTCAGTGGCGACAGCCGAAAGCCATTTTCACCAAGCATCAACGCGTTCGGTGGGCGCCGCCTCGACGGTCTGGGCAGCAACTGGGACCTCGGTCTCGGCGGCCGCTTCCGGCTCGGCGGACAGGTGAGCGGCAGCGTGAATGTCAATTACGGCCGCAACATCAACGACCAGCAGTGGCTCGGCAACTTCACCGAGAACGGCACGACTGCGTACACCTTCGCCCGGCTGTACCAGGCGACGACGTCAATGACGTTTCGCATGAACTACACGATCACGCCGCAGCTCAGCTTCGAGAGCTATCTGCAGCCGTTCATCAGTGACGGCGCTTACACCGACTGGCGGGCGCTCGCTGACGGACGATCGAAGAATCAGTCGGCGCGATTCCGGCCCTTTACGGCGCGCGGAGCACCGGCAGGCTTCCGCTTCGGACAGCTGCGCACGAACAACGTGGTGCGCTGGGAGTATCGCCCCGGCTCCGTGCTGTTCCTGGTCTGGTCGCAGGGTCGCGACACGTTCACCAGTGCACCATCGGAATACGGCGTGCAGACCGGTCTCGATGACCTGCTGTCACAGCGTCCGCAGAACGTCTTCCTGGTGAAGGCGAGCTACTGGTTCGGACGGTGATGCAGCACGACGTGGTTCACGACAGTTCGACGAGGACTGCGCCTTTCTGGACCGCCGTGCCGGGCGTCACCCGCACAACCGTCACCGTTCCCGCCACCGCGGACCGCAACTCATTTTCCATCTTCATCGCTTCCATCACAATGAGCCCTTGCCCGGCGATCACGGCGTCGCCGGGCACCACGGAGACGCGCACGATCATGCCGGGCATCGGAGCGACGAGGGGCGCGGGACCAGTGCTGGTGTTCGAGGCAGCCGTGAGGTCGCGGATCGCGCGCGTGCGTGCGTCCAGCGCCTCGACCTCGAGACGCTGTCCATTCAGCAGCAGCGTGTACATACCACGCGATGCACCGCGTCGGGCGATGACGGAGTGCACCGTGTCGTTGATCGAGATCTGACGGATCGGCGATCCAGGCACGTCGGTCAGGCTCGTGGCCACCAGCTCGCCATCATATCGCACTCCGTCTGGCGAGACGTCGACCTCGTGTCGCGTACCGTGCACCTCGACGATGTACTTCATGCAGGCTGACGGTCGATGGTGCAGACCGTCTCGACATGCGACGTCTGCGGGAACATGTCGAACGCCTGCACCGCTGTCACCATCCATGCGTCGCCGAGGCGCGCAATGTCGCGCGCCAGCGTCGCCGGATCGCAGCTCACGTAGATCACGCGCTGCACACCGGACTTCTCAGCGGCGATCAGTGCTGGCACCGTGGCGTCGACGCCGGCCCGAGGCGGATTAAGGATCACCACCGATGCCGGCAATGCGTGCGGGAGCAGGTGCTCCACTCGACCCGTCAGCACCTTCGACAGCGGATCGTCTCGCAACGCCGCACCGGCGACGGCAGATGCTTCCTGATCGAGCTCGATCGTCGTCACGCTCCGCCCCGGACGCAGCAGCCGGGCCGCGAGCGCACCACTTCCGGCGTATGCATCCACGACCGCCGTGGGCGACAGCGCCTCGACCTGCAGCACCACATAAGCGCGCAGCAGCTCGGCCACCGCGGGATTCACCTGCGCGAAGCTGGCACCGGCTTCCTGCACCGTGCGGCGATCGTGACGCAGCGCGCGCACCTCGTCCTCGCGCACCCACCAAACGGCGTGCAGGTTCGGGACGGCGGCAACAAGGGCGTCGACTGCCGCCTGCTTCCACTGCGTGCCACCTTCGATCGTGAGGGCCAGCCCGCCGGCGTGCAGCAGGCGTACCGTGCCTCGCAGTGCACTCGCACGCGGCAGGTGCTCGGTCGCGGCCAGCACATGCGTCCAGCCGTCCATGACCTCCGGCATTGCGATGAGGCATTCCTTCAGCTCGAAGACCTTCGTGCCTTCGCCCGCGACGTGCAGGCCTGCCAGCCATCCGCTGGGACGCAGGCGGTCGCGCTGCAGCGCGAGTGACAGCGTGTTGCGATAGTACCACGGGGACGGACTGGCGATGACGGACACCGCTTCGACGGAATGCCCGCCGATACGCACCAGTGCGTCGCGAATCAGGTCGCCCTTGATCGCAAGCTGCGCCTCGTACTTCAGGCCCTGCAGCTGGCACCCGCCACAGCGATCGCCGTTGTAATGCTGGCACGGCGCCGGCTCGCGGTCCGGTGATGCCACGATCGACTCGACGATGCGGCCGCGCGCGAAGGTGCGCTGCCGCGCCAGCGTGACCGTGACGACGTCACCGGGCACGGCACGCGGGACGAAGACCACCATGCCATCATGTCGCGCGATGCCATCACCACCAGCGGCGACCCGCTCGATCGTGACCGTTGCTGTCTCGATCATGAGCTGCGCAGCCCTTCCAGGCGCGCCGCACGCTGCCACGCCGCATTGGCCGCAGTGGCGTTGGCCACGGGTGCGGCGGGGCGGACTGCATTGCGGTCACGCTCCGCCATCAGGGCCGCCGCGATCACTGCGGTGCGCACGTCGTGTTCAGGCGGCATGACCGCGCTCAATTCCGGCAATTTCGCTTCCAACCATTGAATGGTGATGTCACCGCGACGGAACTCGACATCTTCCATCATGCGGAGATGAAATTCGCGCGACGTCTCGACGCCTTCGATCTCGAGCTCCAGCAGCGCGCGATGCATGCGCGCAATGGCCGCGTCGCGCGTGGCCGCATGCACGATGAGCTTCGCGAGCATGGGGTCGTAGAACAGCCCAACGTCGCTGCCGATCTCGATGCCGCCATCCCATCGCACGCCAGGACCAGACGGAATCTTCATGTACGACACACGTCCCGTCGACGGCAGGAACCCGTTCTGGAAATCCTCGCTCGTGATGCGGCACTCGATGGCCCAGCCGCGTGGCACGATCGATTCCTGCGTGAACGGCAGTGCCTCGCCTGCGGCGATGCGGATCTGCCACTGCACGAGATCGATGCCGGTGACGAGTTCCGTCACCGGATGTTCAACCTGGATACGGGTGTTCATCTCGAGAAAGTAATAATTCCCGTCCCGGTCGAGCAGGAACTCGCAGGTGCCGGCATTCACGTAGCCCGCGGCTCGCGCCGCTGCCACCGCGGTCGCACCCATGCGCGCGCGCAACTCGGGCGACACCGCCACGCTCGGCGCTTCCTCAATCATCTTCTGATGACGACGCTGCACCGAGCATTCGCGCTCGCCCAGGTGCAGCATGGTGCCATGCATGTCGCCAAGAACCTGAATCTCGACGTGACGCGGGCCATCGATGTACTTCTCGACGTACACGGCGTCGTCACCGAATGCGTTGCGTGCTTCCCGCTGCGCCGAGGCGAGCGCGTCCGCCAGCTCATCGGCCGCATGCACCACGCGCATTCCCTTGCCGCCACCGCCGGCGGCGGCCTTCAGGAGCACGGGAAATCCGAACTGCAACGCCACTGCAAGAGCCTCAGCGGCATCTTGCAGCGCGGTGGTCGTGCCGGGAACGACAGGCACGCCTGCCGCGACGACGAGCGTACGTGCCGCCGTCTTGCTGCCAAGCGCTGCGATCGCCTCGGCGGGCGGCCCGACCCAGACGAAGCCGGCGTCGCGAACCGCGCGCGCGAACCACTCTCGCTCGGAAAGGAAACCGTAACCTGGATGAATGGCCTGCGCGCCAGTCCTTCGGGCCGCGTCCAGGATCCGTTCGCCAAGCAGGTAACTTTGCGCAGCGGGCGCCGGACCGATGTTGATCGCCTCGTCGGCTGCGCGCACATGCGGCGCTGTGGCATCGGCGTCGCTGTAGACCGCCACGCTGGCGATGCCGAGCTCGCGACAGGCGCGAATGACGCGAAGGGCGATTTCGCCTCGGTTGGCGACGAGGAGCTTGGTGAACAATGGATTCGGAAACTCAGGTGAGATCACGTCGGACGTGGAGCGCTGGCAGAAAGAAAATCTACTCCGGCCGCGGTCTCGACACTCGTTCCAGCCCAGAATTCAGGATCTGGAAAAGAAAGCAGCGCCGCCCCTGTTGAACGGGACGGCGCTGCTTCACACGCGAGAGGTGATCAGGCCTGCGTCGCGCGGCGACGACGGGCAACCCCAACCAGACCGAACAAGCCCGTCGCCATCAAGGCATACGTCGATGGCTCGGGAACGACGCTCGCATCGTATGCCAGCAATTCCTGCACTCCGAAGCTGTCGTTTTCGCTCGCGAGTCTGTCCGTCACGACATACCAGCCTACGGCGTTGAATGTCGGATCGCCAAACGCTGGCGCTGCGTTCCGGCCCGGCAGTTCGGCATTCAGCCAGAGCTGATTCTGTGCCGTCTGACCAACCAGATTATTCGCCGTGATCAGGCTCGCCAAGCTGGCATTGGCCGTGTAGATGTCGAGCGCGAACGGCGTCATGATACCCAGCCGGGTATTGCTCAGATCGATGGTTCCCCACAGCGGTGTCAAGAATGCCGTATACGTCGAGGGGAGACTGATGAAGTTGTTCTTGTCGGTGCAGAAAACCGTGAATGCGTTCGAGCCCGATGTGGCGGCACCGATGAAGCCGCCAGCTCCAACACCAGTAAGGTTGACGTACGAACCGCTCACGCTGAACGGGACCTGTGCCCCTGCCGCATGGGGCGCGAAAACAACTGCTGCTGCCATTGCAGCGACCGCGAGGAAACGACGATTCATGGTCAGGCACCAGTAGAAGACTTCGCAGACAGGTCAGATAACCCGATGCCAAGCTCAAGGGCAGAATGCAGGCCAATGGTCGAGCTCGCATAGCGCTTGAGCTAAATCGTTGCTTGACAACACGTTCGCTCATGGTGTGAAAGCTTGTGATCCGTTTGTCACCGCAGACACGCAACAAAAAACGCCACAAACCGAACTCGGCTGTGGCGTTCATCCTACACTCCGGCTTGCTGTTGGTCAGAGCGGAATGTTTCCGTGTTTGCGCGGCGGGTTGCGATCCCGCTTTCCGGCCAGCGCCTCCAAGGCATCGATCAACCGCGGGCGGGTGTCCCGGGGATCGATGATGTCGTCCACAAATCCCCACGCCGCCGCCATGTAGGGATTCGCGAACTGCTGACGGTACTCCTCGACCTTGGCGTCCGTCGCCTCGGCGGGATCGTCGGCCTCGGCAATTTCCCGCTTGTAGATGATCTCGACCGCTCCCTTCGGCCCCATCACGGCGATTTCGGCCGTCGGCCAGGCGACGTTGAAATCACCGCGGATGTGCTTCGAACTCATCACGTCGTACGCGCCGCCGTACGCCTTGCGCGTGATGACGGTCAGCTTCGGCACCGTGGCCTCACAGTAGGCATAGAGCAGCTTCGCGCCGTGACGGATGATGCCACCATGCTCCTGGCTCACGCCCGGCAGGAAACCGGGGACATCCTCGAAGGTCACGATTGCAATGTTGAACGCATCGCAGAACCGGATGAAGCGCGCCGCCTTCATCGAGGCGGCGATATCCAGCACACCGGCGAGCACCGCCGGCTGGTTGGCGACGATGCCGACGCTCGTCCCGCCAAGATGCGAGAAGCCGCACAGGATGTTCTGGGCGTAATCACGATGCACCTCGTAGAACTCACCGTCGTCCACGATCTTCCGGATGACGTCCAGCATGTCGTACGGCTTGTTCGGATTCTCCGGTACGACATCGAGCAGTGCCTCGTCGCGACGATCACGCGGATCCATGCTCGTGCCGCGCGGCGCATCGGCCATGTTGTTCGACGGCACGAAGCGAAAGAGTTCGCGGATCTGCGTCAGGCATGCAATTTCCGAGTCGCATGCGAAGTGCGCGACGCCCGACGTGCCGGCGTGTGTGTCGGCACCGCCGAGTTCCTCCATCGTGACGTCTTCGTGCGTGACCGTCTTCACGACGTTCGGGCCGGTCACGAACATGTAGCTGGTGCCGCGCACCATGTAGATGAAATCCGTGATTGCCGGCGAGTACACGGCACCGCCTGCGCATGGCCCAAGGATCGCGGAAATCTGCGGCACGACGCCGCTCGCGAGCGTGTTCCGCAAAAAAATGTCGGCATAGGCACCAAGCGCGACGACCCCTTCCTGGATGCGAGCGCCACCACTGTCATTCAATCCGATGACCGGCGCACCATTGCGCACCGCGTGATCCATGATCTTGCAGATCTTTTTCGCGTGCGCCTCGGCGAGCGACCCCCCCAGCACGGTGAAGTCCTGCGAGAAAACGTAAACAAGTCGGCCCTCCACGCGACCGTAGCCCGTGACCACGCCGTCGCCGAATCCGCCGCCTGCATCGCTCCGAGCGGTGACAAACTTGTCGATCTCGACGAAGGACCCTTCGTCGAGGAGGATGTCGAGGCGCTCGCGCGCCGAGAGCTTGCCTTTCTGGTGCTGCGCCGCCAGCCGGACTGCGCCACCGCCAATTTCCGCCTCGGCGTTCCGGCGCGCGAGGAGGTCGAGTTTTTCAGTCATGGACATGTGGGCAGAAGGTAGCGGCGGCAACGCGATGCGGCGAACATGTCGGCATTGCTGCATCAGGCACGGCGTCAGGAAATCAGTCAGTGCGCTGCCTCGTGACGGCATCGCACGTTGCCGCGCGACACTGGAGTCCACTGATGACTTGGCGTCACCAATGCGGCTCCGGTACGTTCACGCATGCTGCGACTGTCCATAGTTCTTGCCGTCACGACCGGCCTCACATTGTTCTTGCCTTCGCGATGCATGGCACAGGCACCCGCCGAACCTGCGCGCACGACCGGCGGACTCAGTCTCGGGCTCAGTGGTCTGCGCAGCGGCGATGGAAACACGTTGGTTGCCGACGTGATGTGGGTGGGCGACGAGATGAATGACGGGCCGGGTTTCCGGCTCGTGCGTCAGGCACTCAGCCCGCGTGCGCACGGGTACGCGGCAATGATCTTCATCGGCGGCCCACCCTCGGACAGCATCCAGTGGATGCGTCTCGATTTCGGGCTGGGCTACGTTGGCCAGCAGTCTGACCGCTCGTTGAAGTTCTACCAGCGCCACGGCGTCGGCGCGCAGCTCGCGACGACGATCGCACCGTGGAAAATCGGCTTCATGCGGCCCGAGCTGAATGGCTGGGCGATCGTCGGCACCTCTGCCCGATTTCTGGGCGCGTCACTGGGCGCGCGCATCCTCGACCCGCGGAATCGCTGACGGGCAACTCAGCGCCGTCGCCGCTGCACTGCGTCGCGGATGACGGGGCGCTGCCCATCAGTCTCCGTGCGATCCTCGACACTCGTCGGCGCGGTGTCCGCAAGCAGTGATGCGGGCTGCACGGCACCCGGACCAAATCGCGCCCTGACGCGATCCATCGCCGCAGCAAGTGCGCGATCACGTGGTGTCTCTGACGGCGCCTTCGACGCATCGGGGATCAGCGAGAGCTGCTCGATGATATCGCCATCATCGAGGTGCGACAGGGCCACACCGAGTAGGCGGACAGGCTTGCGACGCGTCGCACGCAGCTTGTGCAGGAGCTGCCGTGCCACACCGAACACGGCGCGCTCGGTGCTGACGGCTGCGTCGAGGGTGCGGCTCGCGTTCCGTGTCGTGAAATCATTCTCGCGCAGCTTCACCGTGATGGTTCGCGCGCGAAGCCCGTCGCCGCGCAGGTCGGCGACCACGCGGACGGCGAGCCGCTGCAATTCCGTCTCGAGCGCGGCTTCATCCGTGACGTCATGGTCGAAGGTATCTTCGCGACTCATCGCCTTCTGCTGGTCGCGGCCATGCAACGCGGACGCGCCGATGCCGCGCGCCTTTCGTGTGAGCCATGTGGCAAGCTTCTCGCCGAGATAGCGGCGGATCTGTGCAGGATCCGCATCCAGTACATCGGGTACGCGCACGAGACCGAGCGAGCGAAGTCGCTCCTGCGCCTTCGGCCCGATGCCCGGGATCTCGCTCAACGGCTGCGTCCGCATGAACGCTTCCTCGCCACCCGGCGGCACGATGTGCACACCACTCGCACCGCTGCCGGGAATGGGCTTGGCGGCGCCGGCGGCAATTTTCGCGACGAGCGTGCTGGTGCCACCGCCGATGGAGATGCGGCAGCCGGTGTCCGCGAGCACGGCTGCGCGCATGCGCTGGGCGGTGACGGACAGCGGCTCGTGATGATAGAGCGCCTCGGTACCGGACATGTCGAGATAGAACTCGTCGACGCTCGCGGCCACGACGACTGGCGCGAACCGCGCGAGGACATCGCGGATTTCCTTGCTCTTCTGGCTGCACGCGCCACGCGGTACCGGCACGGCCATGGCGCCGGGGCAGAGTCGCAGCGCCTGCGATATGCCCATGCCCGACCGGACGCCATATGCACGCGCCTCGTAACTCGCCGAGCAGACCACGCCGCGGCTTCCGGGGCGACCGCCCACGATGAGGAGCGTCGCCTTGCCTGCGCCCTCGGGGTCCACCAGCCGGGCCACTGCCACGAAAAACGCGTCGGCGTCGGCGAGCAGGATGCGCGGTTCACGGTGTTCCGGCTCGCGTGCGTCGGCGGTCATGCCCGAAGATACCCGAAGGATGGTCGTGAAGCGCTGCCATACGCGAAACCGCCCCGCCACTCGTGAGAGCGGCGGGGCGATTCCATGTACTGCGATCGAAGCGCTACTCCTCCTCGACTTCTTCTGCGACAACGACTTCCACGTCCGGCTCGGCACCTTCCGGCTTCGGCTCCGGCTTTGGCGGCTGGTCGGCCGGGATGTTGTGCACCGAGAGCACGATACGGCGATGAATCGGATCCACCTCGTTCACGGTCATGTCGAGCGTCATGCCTTCCCAGATCACTTCGTCGAGCTCGGTGAAGGTGAGCGGGACGTTGATCTGGTTCTGCGGCACGAAGCCTTCGATGTCGTTGCCGACATCGACCACCACGCCCTTGTCTGCCAGGCGGACGACCTTGCCCGAGAGGCCGAGGTTGATCGGGTAGGTCTCACCGATGCGGAGCCACGGATCCTCCTCTGCCTGCTTGAGGCCGAGGCTGATGCGCTTGTTCTCGGCATCGATGTTGAGGATCACGACGTCTACCGAATCACCCTTCTTGACCACTTCCGACGGGTGCTGGACACGCTTGGTCCAGGACATGTCGGAGATGTGGATCAGACCGTCGATTCCCGGCTCGATTTCCACGAATGCGCCGAAGCTGGTGAGGTTGCGCACCTTGCCCGAAATACGCGTGCCGACCGGGTACTTCAGCGGCAGCACGGCCCACGGATCCTGCTCCGTCTGCTTCATGCCGAGCGAGATCTTCTCCTCGTCGGGGTCGACCTTGAGCACCACCGCCTCAATTGCCTCACCAATGCTGACCAGCTTCGACGGGTGGCGGACATTGCGGGTCCAACTCATCTCGGAGATGTGCACCAGCCCTTCGATGCCCGGCTCAAGCTCAATGAATGCACCGTAGTTGGTGATCGAGACCACCTTACCGTTGACGCGCGTACCGACCGGGTACTTCGCGGCGACGTCCTTCCACGGATAGGCCTGCAGCTGCTTGAGCCCGAGGGAGATGCGCTCACGCTGCCAATCGATGTCCAGGACCTTGACGTCCAGTTCCTGACCGATGTGCACCATTTCGGTGGGATGCGAGATGCGTCCCCACGACATGTCCGTGATGTGGAGCAGGCCGTCGACGCCACCGAGATCGATGAATGCACCGAAATCCGTGATGTTCTTGACGACGCCCTTCCGCACCTGATCCTTCTCGAGCTCCTTCATGAGCTTCTCGCGCTTGCCGGCGCGCTCGTTCTCCAGGATCACGCGGCGCGAAACGACGATGTTGCGGCGACGCTTGTTGAGCTTGATGATCTTGAAGTCGTACGTCTGGCCGAGAAGCTCGTCGATGTTCGGGACGCGACGCAGCGCGATCTGCGAACCCGGGAGGAAGGCATCCACACCCATCAGATCGACGACGACACCGCCCTTGATCTTCTTGACCAGGGTACCGGTGACCGGCTGGTCGCTCTCGTAGGCTACGCGGATGCGCTCCCACACGCGCATGAAATCGGCCTTCTTCTTGGACAGGACGACGGAGCCTTCCTGGTCCTCGAGATGCTCGAGGAGCACTTCCACCACGTCGCCGGCCTTGAGGTCGGGCAGATCCTTGAACTCTTCGAGCGGAATCGAACCTTCCGACTTGAAGCCGATATCGAGGATGACGAGGTTCTCGCGGATCTCCATGACCGTGGCCTTGACGATCTCACCTTCTTCGATCGAGGCCATCGTGCCCTGGTACATCGCGATCATCCGCTCGTAATCTTCCGAGGTGTACTCGTCTTCCTCGTAGAGCTCAGGGCGGCGGTTGGCAAGCGGTCGAAGCTGCGAGCGCTGCATATCGCGCTTCTCGCGAGCGGTCAGGACCGTGCCGGTTGCGGAGTCGTCGAGTGGGATCTCGACTTCAGTCTCGGACATGAAGTGGTTGGCTCCAGACTGCGCGGAATGGTTAGCTCGCCGCGCCGAGGCTAGGGTATTTCGGGGCCCGATTCAGGCCAGCGAAATGTGAACCGTAGAAGCTAGCCTTCCACGTCGTGCGGGGCAACGTGATGCGCCAACGATGTCGTGGGGCAGCGCCATCTGCTCGCGCACTCAGTGCTCCAGGGGCTCCGCTGTCCGCTCGAGGGCGGCGCGGGTCAGCGCGACGATCCGCGCGACCTGATCGGCCTGCGTGATATACGTCGTGTCCAGCAGGATGGCATCCCGTGCCTGGACGGTCTGCGTCTGGTCGGCGGCGTCACGGCGCACCAGCAGTTCGGTTTCCTCAGCGATCTCGTCATCGGCCGGCGAACGGGCCAGCCGCTGCTGCAATCGACGGCGCGCGCGCTCCCATGGGTCGGCCACCAGAAAAACCTTGAGTGTCGCATCTGGAAACACGACCGTGCCGATGTCGCGACCGTCGACCACCACGGCATGCTCGCGGGCCGCCAGGCGTACCTGGTCGTTGACCCACTCGCGCGCCTCCCGCATCCGGGCGATCGCGGACACACCAGCCGTCACGTCGCTGCCGCGCAACCGGTCGTCGTCACGCGCGCCGTCAATCAGCGGAATGAAGGTGCGGTCGCCGGGAACGAGCGTGATGCGTGCACCGCCGGCGAGCACGTCGACGGGATTCCACTGCGTCGTGTCCGGTTGCTGCTCGAGCGCGACGGCGGTCAGCGCGCGATACAGCGCGCCACTGTCCACATGGTGAATACCAAGCTGGCCAGCCACCCATTGCGCCGTGCTCGACTTGCCTGACGCGGCCGGACCATCAATCGCGATCACCAATGTCCGGCCCGTCATCGTGCCTGCTCCAAATCCGTTAGTGCCTGCCAGAATCCGGGAAACGAGACGTCGACGCAATGCGGATCATCCACAGTGACCTCATTGCCGCGCATCGCACCGAGCACGCCGAACGCCATCGCAATGCGATGGTCCGCATGCGTGAGAACTGCGCCTTTCAAAATCGTCTCGCGACCGTCGATCACGATCCCATCCGGCAGCTCATCCGCTGCCGCACCGATGGCGCGCAGGTTGGACACGACCGCGGTGATCCGGTCGCTTTCCTTCACGCGCAATTCGGCCGCATCCGTGATGCGCGTCTCGCCCATGGCGCACGCGGCGAGACAGGCGAGCATCGGGATCTCGTCGATCAATGCGGGAATCTCGTCACCGCCAATCGTCACGCCGCGAAGTCCTGCACAAGGCGCAACGTGGATGTCGGCGACAGGCTCGCCGCCGACATCGCGCGCATTCACGAGCGTGAGCGCAACGCCCATGCGCGTGAGAACGGCGAGCGCACCGCTGCGCGTATCGTTCACGCCGACGTTGCGCACCTCGATCGGTTGCCCACGCAGCACGGCGCTGGCAATCAGGAACAGCGCAGATGACGGATCACCCGGCACCTCGAACATCAGCGGCGCAAGCTGGCCGACCGGGTCGAGCAGGACGGCATCATCGGTGACGATGATCGGTGCGCCAAGCGCCGCCAGCATGCGCTCGGTGTGATCGCGTGAGCGCGTGGGTTCCTGCACGCGGGCAGAGACGCCTGCGACCAGCGCGGCCAGCAAGATCGCGCTCTTCACCTGCGCACTCGCGGTCGGGCTCACCCACGCAATGTCACGCAACTCGCCGCCCTGCACCGTCATCGGCAGCCCGTCATCGGCGACGAAGCTGAACGCGGCGCCCATCTGCGTGAGTGGCCGCGCGATGCGTCGCATGGGACGGCGACTGAGGCTCGCGTCACCGATGAAGGTGCCGCGCATGTGGTGGCCGGCCACCACACCGGCCATGAGGCGCGTGGTGGTACCGCTGTTGCCACAATCCAGGTCGACGACAGGCTGCCGCAGCCCGCGTCGACCCACGCCAACGATGCGCAACTCGTCCGTCTGCGTCCACTGCACCGGCAGGTCGACGCCGAGCGCGCGCAGCACAACCGCGGTGCTGCGCACGTCCGCTGATGGCAGCACGCCGCGCAGCACGCTGACGCCGCTGCCGAGTGCCGCGAACATCAGCGCGCGATGCGAGAGCGACTTGTCACCCGGAACCGTCACCTGTGCCACGGCCATCACCGAAGCCATGCCTCAAGCGTCGTCGCGAGGTCGGTCTTGTCATCGCGGTACTTCACGATCACGGGTGTCTGCAGACTCAGGCCTTCTGCCGCGGCATACGCGCCACGCATGCGCCGCGCGCCCGGCACGACGACCGCGTCAGCCGGAATCACCAGCGGCTGCGTGGCGGAACCGCGGTAGACACACTCGTGCACCAGATCAAATACCGGCGTGCCGCGCGTGAGCACGACACCGGCACCGAGTACCGCACCTTGTCGCACCACGGTGCCTTCGTACACGCCGCAGTTGCCACCGACGATGACATCATCCTCGATCACGACGGGCGAGGCATTGATCGGTTCCAGCACACCGCCGATCTGTGCGGCGGCGCTGAGATGTACGCGCGCGCCGATCTGCGCGCAGCTGCCGACGAGCGCATGCGAATCGATCATGGTGCCGGCACCGACCCAGCTCCCCACGTTCACGTACATCGGTGGCATGCAGACCACGCCCGGCGCGAGATACGCACCGCGACGGACCGTGCTGCCACCGGGCACCACGCGCACGCCGTCGGCCAGTGAGAACTGACGCGGCGGCATGGTGTCCTTGTCGAGAAAGCTGAAGCTGCGCGGCTCGCACCCGGGGGACAGGTCCACGACCTGGCCGAGCCGGAACGAGAGCAGGATGCCCTGCTTCACCCAGGCCACGGCACGCCACTCACCGTCGTCGCCCCGCTCGGCGGCACGCAGTTCACCGCGCTCCAGTGCATCGAGCAGCGTGGAGACGACCTCGCGCGCCTCAGGCGGCAGCGGTGTGCCGGCAGGGGTGGCGGCCAGTTCACGAATCCTGTCGCCCAGAGACTGTACCGTCATCGTTCGAGAGCTCCTGCGGCCACCAGCGCTTCACGCACGGCGGTCACGTATTCGGCGGCGAGCGGAACGAGCGGAAGGCGCAGCACGTTGCCGGCGCGTCCGATCAGCTCCATCGCCGCCTTGATGGGAATGGGATTCGACTCGACGCCCGACGCGCGATACAGCGCCTTGAGTGTGCCGTCGTGCATGTGCGCCGTATTCACGTCACCGCGTAGCATGGCGCGCGTGAGATCGCTCATCGCGCGCGGTGTCGCGTTGGACACGACAGAGATGACGCCATTCGCGCCGCGAGCCATGAGCTGCACCGTCACCGCGTCATCGCCGGAGAGCACCACGAAGCCATCGGGCCGATTGCGCATGATCTCCTCGATCTGCGCGATGTTCCCGCTCGCCTCCTTCATTGCCACGATGTTGGGGTGCGCCGCGAGCGCCAGCGTCGTAGCGGCCTCCATGTTGCTCGCCGTCCGCGACGGCACGTTGTACAGCACGACGGGACGACTGACTGCATCGGCAATTGCCGCGAAGTGGCTGATGATGCCACGCTGCGGGGGACGGCTGTACATCGGTGACGCATGCAGCAGGTGCGTTGCGCCGGCGTCGATCACGAGCCTGGACAGGGCGATGGCCTTCTTCGTGTCGTTCGACGCCGCCCCGCCCACGACCGGCACGCGACCTGCCGCGACCTCCGCCGTGATCGACACCACGCGGAGATGCTCCTCCTGAGTCAGCGTGGCCGCCTCGCCGGTCGATCCGCATGGCACCAGGAAGTCGATGCCCTCGGTGATCTGCCACTCGACCAGCGCACGCAACGCCGCTTCGTCGACGGCGCCGGCCGCGGTGAACGGTGTCACGAGCGCGGTGCCGCATCCAGCCAGCGGCGTCAATGTTTCGTCATGCATCCGCAATCCCGGTAAGGTCTCGAACGACGTCATCCATCGTGAACGCACCTGTTCTCGTGCGCAGCCAGCTGGCAGCGAGCAGCGCACCATCCGCAAACACGCGGCGATCGCGCGCCTCGTGAGTGAGTGTCACCTGCTCGAACGGTGCATCGAGCAGCAGCGTGTGCACACCGGGTACGTGGCCGACGCGCACACTCGTCACGGGGACCGCGGTGCCACGACTTCGCGAGACGACATCGGCAAGGCGTCGCGCCGTTCCCGACGGTGCATCCTTCTTTGCGGCATGGTGCGTCTCGACGATGTGTGCGTCGAAGCCGAGCAGCGCCGTGAAGCGTTGCGCCGCATCAGCGACTGCCATCGAGAAGAGTGCCGCCCCGACGCTGAAGTTCGGTGCGATGAGCACCGCACCCCGTGCCGTCGTCACCGCCTCGACTACCCTTGCCTCGCCAGTGTCCCAACCGGTGACACCGATGACGACGGGAATACCCGCGGCGATGCACATGGCGGCATTCGTAGGCACCGCTTCGGCAACACTGACGTCGATGGCAACGTCGGCGCGCGCGGCTTGCACCAGTGCAGTCGTCGCGGGCGTGGCGCGGCCGAACGTCGCGACCACCGCGGCGTCGCGCTGGGGTGCGAGCGCGATGATCTCGCGACCGAGCCGACCGGCACCAAAGAGCACGAGTCGCAGCGTCATGGAGTCACATCCTCGAAAAGTGCGGCATGGAGCGCACGCATGGCATCAGGCACGTCGGCGTCGTCGAGCAGGATCGTGAGGTTGATGGCACTGGCACTGAGCGACAGCATGTGAATGCGGCGATGTCCGAGGGCGCGGAGCACGGCGCCCATGGCTGATGCGTCGTCGGCGATGCCGGAGCCCACCACGCTGATGATCGCGCGGCGTCGCTCCACGGACACATCGCCGACCTGCCGCAGCGCGCCAAGCAGGACATCGAGCGGCGCGGTGTCGTCCACGGTGACCGACACCGACACCTCGCTGGTCGCCACCACGTCGACCGAGACCGAGTGCTCGTCGAACAGCTCGAAGACGCGTCGCAGGAAGCCGGGCTGGAACAGCATCCTGCCAGTGGCGACGCGCAGAATCGTGGTGTCGCGCTTAGCAGCGATGGCCGTCACGGACCGGCGCGGCGCATCGAACGTGATGCGCGTACCATGGCCCCCGGGGTTGCGCGAGTTGTAGATCCAGACCGGGATGCCGAGTCGGACGGCGGGCGCGATGGTTGCCGGATGCAGTACCTTCGCGCCGAAGCTCGCCAGCTCGCTCGCTTCGTCGAAGCGGATCTGCTCGATCGGACGTGCGCCAGGCACGACACGCGGGTCCGCCGTGAGCATGCCGTCGACATCGGTCCAGATCTCGATCGACTCGGCCTGCAGTGCGGCGCCGATAAGCGAGGCGCTGTAGTCCGAACCACCGCGACCCAGCGTCGTCGTGATGCCATCCGTGCTGGCACCGATGTAGCCACCCATGACCGGCACCTTGCCGTCCTGCACGAGTGGCGCGACGATCGCACGTGCCGCAACGGCAATCGACTCCGTCTGCGGCTCGGCCGCGCCGAAGCTGGCATCGGTGATCATCACCTTGCGCGCGTCGACATGCACCGCATCGATGCCGCGTGCCCGGAACGCTGCGGCAACGAGCATCGAGGACGCACGTTCACCCATGCCTGCAATGGCATCGAGGCTTCTCGCGGTGATGAAACCGAGCACTGACAGTGCTTCACAGAGCGACGCGAGTTCGTCGAAGATGACGCTGATCTCGCTGGTGACCTCATCGCGTTCACTCGAATGCTGGAGCAGCGCATCGACCTCGGCGAGATGTCGTTCGCGCAGCTCCTGCACGCTGGACACGGCAGAGATGAAGTGGCCCTCGCTGGCCTGTCGCGCGATGCCGAGCAGTGCGTTGGTGACGCCGGCGAGCGCCGAAACCACGACGATGGGGCGACGGGCGAGCCGGCCGCGAACGATTTCTGCCGTCCGGACGATCGTTGCGGCGTCAGCGACGGACGTCCCGCCGAACTTGCTGATGATCATCCGGCGCGAATCACGCCGCGCGCTGCCAGCAGCTCTGCATTCTGGATCGATGCGCCGGCAGCACCGCGAATCACGTTGTGGCCCATGGCCACGAGGCGGATGTGAAACTGCGGGTCGGCGCGCACGCGGCCGATGTGGACGCTCATGCCGCCATCACGCTGCACGTCGCGCCGCGGTTGCGGGCGGTCGAGCGAGGTGTGAACCACCAGCGGCATCGGCGGAGACGACGGCAGCCCGTGTGAGGCCTCGTCGCCGCGCCAATCGCGGAGCACGTCGAGTGCTGCCCCGGCTGTGACGGGCACGTCGAACTCGACCGACATGCAGACGGTGTGGCCGTGCTCGACCGCAACGCGATTGCTGTGCGCGCTGACGACGAACGGTGCCAGCACGATCGCATCGCCAGTAAGTGTGCCAAGTATCTTCTGGCCTTCGGTCTCCAGCTTCGGCTCTTCGTCACCGATGTACGGCACGACGTTGCCCAGGATGTCGAGCGCGGAAACACCCGGATAGCCGGCACCCGAGACAGCCTGCATGGTCGCGACAAAAAGGCGACGTGCACCGAAGGCGGCATGCAGCGGTGCGAGTGCCATCGCCAGCACGATCGTCGCGCAGTTCGCGTTCGTCACGATCGCGCCGCTCCAGCCGCGTTGCGCACGCTGTGTCACGATCAGCGCGATGTGTGCTGCATTGATCTCGGGAATGAGCAGCGGCACGTCCGGTGCCATACGATAGCTTTTGGCGTTGGAGAGCACGATCGCGCCGCATCGTGCGAAGGCCGGTTCGAGTTCCTGCGCCGGCCCGCTGTCGAGCGCCGAGAACACGACCGACTCCGTGATCAGCGCGGGATCGCATGGCTGCACGATCAGGTCGCGCACGGCCGCTGGCACGTCGCCCTCTAGCCAACGCGTCGCAGCAGCGAACGTCTTGCCGGCCGAGCGCTCGGAGGCGGCGACCGTCGTCACCTGAAACCAGGGATGATCGGCGAGCAACCGGATGAATGCCTGCCCGACCATCCCGGTGGCACCGAGGATCGCGACTGGAAGGCGTGCACCGTTGAATGGATGCGGGACGGTCACCTCACGAATCCAGGAGCGTGCGCGTCAGCGCCATGTAGGTGTCGACGCTCGCGCGCAGCTCAGGCGCCGAAACGAATTCCTGATCGGTGTGCGCCACGTGAATCGAGCCCGGGCCGAACAGCAGCGGTGTGCCCCAGCGCGGCAGCAGCGGAATATCCGAGGTGTACGACACCGGCCGCGCCTCGAAACCCGGCACCGTGTGAAAGTGCTGCGCCGGGATATACGAACCCCATTCGAGCGTCGCGATGCCATCGGCCCATCGCTCGATCGCTTCGCGGAGCGGCGCCGGATCGCCGACGAGACGGAACATCAACTCGGCCTCGCAGAGACCGGGAATGATGTTCGCCTCGGTACCGCCGCGAATGGTGCCGATGTTGACCGTCGTGTCGCCCAGGATGGAATCAGTCGGCAGCGGCAGCGCGTGCACCGTTGGCAGCAGAACGAGCAGTGGCTCGATGGCCGAGATACCGAGATGCGGATAAGCGGAGTGCGCTTCGCGCCCACGAGTGCGCACCGTCACGCGCATCGAGCCCTTGCAACCAGACGCCAGAATACTCTCGGTAGGCTCGCCGTTGATGAGAAATCGGCTTGTCGTGGGGAGATGATTTGCAGCACGCGCCCCGTCGGACCCCTTTTCCTCGCCGACGACGAAGAGCAGGTCCACGCGCTCCTCGCCTTCCGCGACGAGTCGCTCGGCCGCGACCATCATCGCGGCGGCGATACCCTTGGCATCGCATGCGCCACGTCCGTAGAGCCGGTCGCCTTCGAGTCGCGGCGGGATGTACGGTGGCACGACATCCAGGTGCGTGGAGAGTGCGACACCGCCACCGCGCCTGGTAGCCCAGACGTTCCCGCGGCCCGTGGAGACTTCCTGCACGTGGACATTCCAGCCCTTGGCGAGCAGCCAGCGGCTGACGAAATCGATGGCCGGTCCTTCCCCGCCCGAAGGAGAATGAATGGCGAGCAGTTCAGCGGCAAGCGCAAGTACGTCGGTCATTCGCGCAAACTAGTGGAGCGCTGCGCGGTGCATACTGCCGGTTTGAACGGTGCGCTTCAACCGCTTCATCGCAATGACGAGGTCACGGATGCCCGGAGTGGGAATCGAACCCACACGACCTTGCGGTCAGGGGATTTTAAGTCCCCCGCGTCTCACCTTTTCGCCACCCGGGCCGGATGTGCACTGTGAGAATAGCAGGTCGGCACAAGCCCGGCCGTGCATCACGCGCGCGGAAAGGCCGACCGTGGCCCGCTGTCACCGGAACACAAAACGGGAGCGGCGCGTGGCCACTCCCGTTTCAGTCGTGCATCATCAATCAGAGCGGGAAACGGGACTCGAACCCGCGACCCCAACCTTGGCAAGGTTGTGCTCTACCAACTGAGCTATTCCCGCGTAGCGCAAATAATAGACGCATCCGGGTACGCCGACAAGCGCGTGCACATCAGGTGGCAGGCTCGCCGTCGGGTCGCGTCATCCAGCAGACCGTCGCCGCGAGCAGGCCGGCGAGTGCGGCATCGCCACCGTTGGCGATGGCGCGGCCGTCCGAGTCCACGAATTCGGCGGCGAGACCACCATCCAGCGGCGCGCGGCGCAACCATTCGAGCACCGACACGCTGTCCGGCCCACACAGGCGCGCCAGAATCGTCGACAGCTCCGTGGTGGGCGTGGCCAGTCCACGTGCAGTGCGGCGGAACATCGTGTCTTCGGACTTGATCGCACCGTACAGCGGCAGCCAGAGCATCGACCCCACGGGATCATCGACACGCGATTCCGCGCCGGCAAGATCCAATGCCGTGCACAGTGTCTTGCGCCCCTCGTCGTTGCGCGCAAAGGTGCGCTGCAGCGCCGCACGCACGGCCTCGCCGTCCGGCACGTCGCGCGCGGTCTCCTCGTCCAGCGTCCGTCGAAGAATGTCGAGTGCGGCGGCCGCCACGCCATTGGCATGCACGGTGTACGGCAGCGGCGCGACGGCACCCGAGGGTGTCACCTCGGTGGAGTAGAGCGGCAACTCGCCATGTCGACGCTCGGCCAGCTCATCGTTCACCAGGTACAGCGTATCCGCGAGGACGGGATCGTCGACGATCTGCTCGTCCTTCGATTCCAGCGTGTACCGATCGACGGCCAGCACGTAGGCCGCTGCACCTTCGAGCGAAAACGCCGGTTCGAACATCGTGCCGTCGAAATAGTGCGTCCCGCGGCCCGGCGCATACCCATGCAGTTCGCACATGCGCAGCAGCAGCTCGCGTGCGAGTCCGGGGTCGGCCAGCTGGACGGCGGGCAGCGTCATCATCAACGCATCCCACTCGCGCATCGTGACACCAGCGGGATGCCATGGCACACGTGTGCGCATCAGGTAGAAGTGCGCATCGTCGAGCGCACGTCCCACGGCGTAGAAATATGCGAACAGCAGATTCTGGTTCACGAGACGGTCGAGCGATTCGCTGCCCGTGGACTGCTGCAGCGCCGCGAGCGCATCACGCGTGGCTGCCAGCAGCCATTGCCATCCGCGCCGGCGCATGGCAGCGGACGTAGCGATTGCACCATCGCGCTCCGGTCCAGCCGCGATGTAGAACGCGACCTCGTCCCGCGCGCCGGGCGCAATCGTCACGGTGCGAGCGAGACGCACTGCGCCGTCGAGGGTGGCCGCAACCTCGCCGTCGCCGTCAGCAGCGAGGGCGAACGCGGCGAGGCCGGGCGTCACGCCGGGATCGAGCACTACGACGCCCTGGTCCACGGCACCCTGCAGGCGGCCAGCGGCGGCGCGCGCCTGGCGAACGCGGGGCACCAATGCCCCGCCCTGCCCCTCGAGCGCGATCGTGACCGTCCGCGCCTTGGTCCCGCGGTTCTCGACGGCGAAGGTGTACACGGCGCCGGCCATGTCCGCGTCGCGGCCGAACGGGCAGAAGACCATGCCGCGCACCAGCAGCGAGCCCACTGTGCACGTGAAGGTCGGCAGCCAGCCCAGTGCCCGTTCCCACGCGATCCCGGTGGCGCCAAGTGCGACCGTCTCACCGTCGACGGTGAGCACCGGACGCAGGAGCGGATCGTCACTGCCGGTCCCGGCATCAGCGGCAACGAACTCCAGCGCCGCGCGTGCCCCGCGATGCAGCACGCTCATGCGATGGATCGCGCCGGTCGCCGGATGGATGCACGGCAACGACAGCCAGTGATTTCCGGTGAGCTGCCACGGGACGTTCGGGAGCGGAATGCGATCCATACGGCAGACGGGAGTAAATTGATCGGCGTGCGCCCCGCGGATGGCTCGCCACACCGGCGACAACCGTTCAAGCGCAGAGCTATAGGGACTGAACCAATGCACGAAAGATGTGAACATATGCGACAGGGTGCCCTTGCGTGCATGCTGTTCATCCTGCTTGCGGTGGGAGCCACCCCGCTGGTCGCCCAGCCACTGCGCGGCATCGGTGATGATGCAACGACGCCCGCGTCACGCACGATCCGGGTGCAGCTGGGCACGTCCATTTCCGACTGGAGTGAGCGGTACGGCCGCAGTGCGTCTGGCATCTCGCGACGCGAAGCGCTGGGCTTTGATTTCACGACCGACACGCTGGGTGTGGCGCAGTTCCCTGGACTTGGCAGCGTGCAGGGGGCACTGCGCACGCTGACGGGCAACAACGCCTTCACGCTGAATCTCGGTCGGACGAGCCTGACGTCCGCCGTGTACACGCAGGTGACGCCAGTCCTGCTCGAGGCAGGCGTGAGCAGCCGACTCTCGTTCGGCGTGCTGGTGCCGTTCGTCAGCGCACGCAGCGAAGCGGTGTTCAACGTGAACCCGCGAGGCAGTGGCGGAAACGTGAGCACCAACCCGGCACGACTGCGTGATGCCGACGCTGCCACGAATGCAGTGCTGGTAACGCAGGTCACGGCAGCGCGAAACCTGCTGGCGACGCAGCTGGCGACATGCACGGCAAATCCGGGATCGAGCGCGAACTGTCCCGCGGTGCTCGCCAGCGCTCCCGCACTCACCAGCGCTGCAACCGCCTTTGCGCAAGGCATCGCCACGGTCTACGGTACCACGCGCGCCAACGGCGCGACATTCGTGCCCTACACGGGTACCGCAGCCGACTCGGCGATCCGCACGCGCGTCAGTTCGCTGCGGACACAGTTCGCGCAATTCGGCATCAATGCGATCGCGACCAGCACCACGGGCCCTGTACCGGCGACGGGCGCACTTACACCGCTCAGCCTACAGAACGCGATTGCGGACTCGAGCCTCGGGCTGGTTGCGGCACCGCTGCGCACGATCACGCGCCAGGGTATCGGTGACATCGAAGTCTCCACGAAGCTGCGCCTGTTCGACTCGTTCGGATTCGGCAGTGACACCTTGCGGTACCATCCGCGTGGCATGAACATCAGGCAGAGCGTGGGTGCGGCGTTCAGGATCGGAACCGGGTCGATCGACCAGCCGAATCACTATCTCGATGTCGGTACCGGCCAGGGACAGAACGACATCGAGGTACGGTCGTTCACCGATGTCGTATATGGTCGGCGCTTCTTCGCGTCGGTCGTGGCGCGCTACACGCTGCAGCTGGCCGACGAGCAGTTGCTGCGCATCACCGACACGCCAGAGCAGGTTTTCGCGCCGCGGTACCGCGAACGCATGGTCAACCGGAACCTTGGCGACCAACTGGAGCTGGAGCTGACGCCCCGCTGGATCATCAACGATCACTTTTCGATAGGCGCCCAATACCTGTTCCGTCACAAGGCGGAAGATGCGTTCAGCGGCACGTACACTGTTCCGCCAGCCGAGTCGGGCCTGCCGTCACCGCTCACGCTGAACGCCTCGACGCTGCGCCTCGAGACCGCCGCCACCGAGCATCGTGCAGGACTTGGCATCACGTTCTCATCCGTCGCCGCGCATGCGCGTGGCAAGGCGAAGATTCCCATCGATATTCAGTACCTGAACTCTCGTACGGTGTATGGCTCCGGCGGCGCAGTGCCGAAGTTGTCGGTTCACCAGGTACAGCTCCGATTCTATCCGCGCTTCTGAACACCTGCGCTGACGGCGCTGGATGGTTGCACGCACGTCGCCCGTCACCGCAGCGGCAAAAAACGTGATCAGCGCTTGCGAGCGGTACGCGGTGTTGCGGTGCGAGCCACCGTACCCGGCGTTCCATGCAGCAGCTCCTCTGCATGTGCAATGCTGACGCTGCTGAACGGATCACCGCCCAGCATGCGTGCGACTTCCAGCGCGCGTTCATCGCCAGTGACGACGCGAACATCTGTCGACGTGACGCCGTCTTCGGTACCCTTCTCGACGACGATATGGTGGTGCGCGCGCGATGCGAGCTGTGGCAGGTGCGTGATGGCGAACACCTGATGGCGTGCAGCGAGCGACCGCAGCGCATCACCGACCTGCTGCCCGACGCGTCCACCGATGCCCGCGTCGATCTCGTCGAACACCAGCGTCGGCACACTTTCCTGCGCGGCCTGCGTGCTCGCCAGCGCGAGCATCACGCGCGAGAGCTCACCACCACTCGCCACACGCGACAGCGGACGCGCATCGTGACCGGCGTTCAGCGCCACGCGGAATTCGACCTCCTCGTTGCCCGTCGGTCCCGGCTCGTCACGCGGAGGCAGCGCGACCAGAAAGCGCCCGTCGGGCAACCCAAGCGCGGGCAGCTGTGACGACACCGTGTCGGCGAGCTGCTGTGCGGCGCGCCGACGAGCCGTCGTGAGCTCCGACGCACTCCGCGCAAACGCATCCTGCATCGCGCGCAGTTCGTCGTGCAGGCGTCGCAGGTCAGCCTCATTGTCGTCCACGAGACGCAGTGACTCACGCGCTGCCGCCGCCTCGGCCAGCACCTCGGCCATCGTGGGACCGTACTTCTTGAGCAGGCGGAAGACGACGTCGCGCCGCCGCTGTGCTGCCGCGAGCCGTTCGGGGTCGAGCTCCACGCCTGCCGCGTAGGCGCTGGCATCCCGTGAGAGTTCATCGAGCGCATACGCGGCCTCGTCGCCAAGCTGGGCGAGACGATCGGCACCGCCGTCGATGCGACGCAGCTGCGCCAGCAGGCGCTGCACACCCGCGAGCTGCTGCACCAGTCCACCGTCCGTATCATCGTCGCCGCCATCGAGACGGGCCACGACCTGCTCGGCGAGCGCGCGCAGTTCATCGGCATGCTCCAGACGCTGGAGTTCCTCTTGCAGCGTCTCATCTTCGCCAGGCGTGATGTCTGCGCGCTCGATCTCGTCCACGACATGCCGCAGAAAGTCAGCGCGTTGCTCGGCATCGCGCTGGCGCGCGCGACGGTCACTGATGGCAGCGCGTGCAGCCACTACTGCGGCATGATGCACGGCAACCTCCCGTGCAATCGCGAGTGCGCCGGCGGACGCATCGAGCCAGCGCCGCTGCGACGAGGCATCGAGCAGTGTATGCGCCTCGTGCTGGCCATGCACGGTCACGAGCAACCGGCCAATCGCTCCAAGGACGCTGGCCGTCACCGGTGTGCCGTTGATCCAGGCGCGCGCACGACCCGGCGCGATCTCGCGCTTGAGCACCAGCGTGCCATGCTCGTGCTCGAGCCCACGCTCATCCAGCGCGTCGAGCACCTCGCGATGCCCTGTCACGTCGAAGACACCTTCCACCGTCGCGCGCTCGGCACCGGTGCGCACCATGTCGGCACTCGCACGATCGCCCAGCAGTACCGTCAGCGCACCGACGATGATCGACTTGCCGGCGCCGGTCTCGCCACTCAGCACATTGAACGCTGATGCAAAGGGCAGCGTCACCTGGCGGATGATCGCCAGGTCGCGAATGCGCAATTCCAGCAGCATCTAGTCGCGATCCGCCAGACCGCCCCAGCCCAGCTTTTCGCGGAGACGCGAGAAGAAGAAGCCTTCACCGTCGATGCGTGCCACGAGAATCGGATTGGGAGAACGCTGCACGTGCAGCGTCTCGCCGGCGCTGAACGTCGCGCCGACCTGTCCGTCCACGGTGATCAGCAGCTCCGTCGCCTCGCGCATGACTTCCAGGGTCAGCTTCGCGGTAGGTGGCAGCACCAATGGACGCATTGCAAGCGTGTGCGGCGAGACGGGCGTCAACAGGATCGACTCCACGGTCGGCACGATCACGGGCCCGCCCGCCGACAGCGAGTACGCCGTGGATCCGGTCGGTGTGGCGGCGATCACGCCATCGGCCGAGTAGCGCGCGACCTCTTCGCCATCGACCGTCGCACGCAGCTGCAGCACGCGTGCGAAACCACCCTTGTGCAGCACGACGTCGTTCACCGCCGTCCAACCGTAGTGGTCACGACCAACACCGTCCGTGACGTGCGCCTGCAGTGTCATGCGCTTCTCGACCACGAATCCGCCGCGCGCGATGCAGTGCAGGCTCGAGCCGAGATGATCGCGCGAGCCCGACGTCAGGAACCCGAGCCGGCCCAGATTCAGCCCGGCGATCGGGATCTGGCGACCGCGCAGGAAACGCGCACCACGGAGGAACGTGCCGTCACCGCCGAGCGTGAGCAGCACATCCAGCTCCGTCTCCTCCGTCAGCGGTGCCGCATCGCGCGCATCATCGAGCAGGCCGCGCTCGACGAACAACGACAGACCAAGCTGCGGCGACAGGCGCTGCAACTCGGCCAGCACATCCTGCACTCCCTCGTATCCGCGGTGTCCGAGGACGCCGAGCCGTGTACTCACCCGGCGAGCGCTTCGGTTTCGTGCAGCGCACGCACCTTGTCGGTGATCCCGGCGGCGTCCAGGCCGCACATCGCCATCTGTCGCTGGCGCGAAGCCGAATAGATGAAGCGATCCGGGATGCCGTGTGCCGTGACGCGGACAGAGGGATCGAGCTTCGAGACGACCTGCGCCATGTACGCGCCGAAGCCATTCACCACGGTGCCCTCCTCCACCACCAGCAGCTGGCGGTGATCGGCCAGCAGCGCCGACAAGGTCAGCGCGTCATACGGCTTGAGATAACGGCAATTGACGACCGTGACACTGAGCCCATCGGCGGCCAACGCCTCGGCAGCCTTGAGCGATTCGTTGACCATGGTGCCGACCGCGAGGATCGCGAATTCCGTCCCGCGACGCAGCACATCCCACGTGCCGTGCGGCACGGCCGGAATCGCGCTCATCGGCGGCGCGACATCGGGCGATGCATCGCGCGGATACCGAATGCTGAACGGTCCCTCATTCTGCTCGACACCTGCGCGAAGCAGCCCGAGCATCTCCGTGGAATCCTTTGGCGCGGTGACGGTCATGTACGGAATCGACAGCATGTAGGCAATGTCGTAGAGCCCCATGTGCGTCTCACCATCCTCGCCGACAAAGCCCGCACGGTCCATGGCGAAGATCACAGGCAGGTGCTGGATCGCGCAGTCATGGATCACGTTGTCATACGCACGCTGCAGGAACGTGGAGTAGATCGCGACGACCGGCTTGATGCCGCGCGTCGCGAATGGGCGGGTTCATCTGCGCCAGCGTGCCCAGCCGCTCGTAACACTCGGGTGCACTCAGGG
>ENA-OFCX01000107-OFCX01000107.1-metagenomes-genome-assembly--contig:-NODE-107-length-44681-cov-22.511854_pt1 | contig 44681 bp, 46 predicted proteins | sample MGYA00153384_OFCX01 | MGnify analysis MGYA00153384
ACCATTGCTTGGTGCAACGCACGCTGAGGAGACCTCAGCGCGATTGCATCCGCTTTTTCATTTTTCTCATGCCGCTACCCGAAGTAATGTCACTGTTGTAAATCGCAATTAATTCTTCTTTTAATTCATGAGCAATTCTCAAGCTAGGAGAAAAACTTATTATCAGCTCTAATTCTTCTTTTTCTTCGTTAGTTAAATTCGTTTGATTGTTCATTAATAAGCATCGATTTTCAAGCCTTTTATGTTGAGTGCAAGTCGAATTTTATTTAAAGCTTTATTGACTAATTTCTGAGCATGAAACCTGTCAATAACTATTTTAGCGGTGGGAAAAACTTCCCGAATTACTTTCGGAAAACCACCCCACATATCGACACATACTTCTTCTACACCCTCTCTCATTGCTAAGGGCTGCTGCTTTAAAACAGCAATAATATCGTCACTTTTATGAGAATCTATCACTTCTAATAACGAACTTTTATCTAGATCTGTTAAGATTGTTGCAAACTTCCCTTGCCCTTTCCTTCTAGCAAATTCATCTAAACTCAATCGTTTAGGATATCCCCAGCTTTTTTTTTAGAACTAGCAACTTTGTGAAAAATGTCTTGGACAGCATCCTCACTGCGTCGCGGTTCACCCGCTACGCACATTTTTTCATTTTCACTGACTTGTTTAACTGTCAATTAGCCAGTCACATAGCTGAAATAATGCTTCGCTCCAGTCTATCCTCGACTCAAATATATCCCTAAATGATTCTTTCATTTGATGCATTAATGCTAATTCAGGAATAACTTTTTCGATCTCCTTCAGTTTATCTTTCTGGAGTTCATTCAACTCTTTAGCATTTCGTAATAATGCATATTTGCTGTGAATCATTGCCGATTCGGTTTTTTCGTAAGTGTTCACGGGGTACCTGTGGTGTTTTTGCGATCGCTAGGCACTACCACTAGTGGTTTGAGTTTGAAAATTCCTGTCGATCGTAATCCTAAGTTGGGTTTTCGATCGAATTACGTCCTGCTGTAATTAGCCAAAGTCTATGTGTGGCAAGCTTTTAAGGCATTTGGTTATCTCTTCACAGGTTCGTTTTGGTAAGATAGTTATTAGTTTTTTCGGTTCTACCGAACCTGCTATGCCAAATGTTTTGTAATTGTTAAATTTAGCGATCGACATGTTTTACTATTCTTGATGTGTTAATACAAGATGTGACTATTCTAATGTCTGACAATTGATTCATGAACTGGGGCGACTATCAATTCTGGAGCTAATTCTGGTGGAGCTGGCTCCCATAGACTGAGCAAAATAGCATTACTACCATTACCTACCACGTTTAGCACAGTCTTGAAACCATCAGTCAATCGATCGATCCCTGCAACAATCGCAATCCCTTCTAATGGCAATCCCGCCGCAGATAGCACCGTCGCCATCGTAATCAATGCCGAACCAGGTACGCCAGGAGTACTAAACGAAACTAAGAAACTACTAAGTCCGATCGCAAACAACAGCGATGGGGTAATTGGTACATGATAAATTTGGGCAATAAAAATTGCATTAAATCCTTGGAGAATAGTTGCCCCATCACGCTTTAATGCTGTGCCTAACGGTAAAGAAAAACTGGCAATCTCCGATCGCAATCCATAACCTTCCTGCATATTTTGTAATACCATCGGCAAAACTGCATTGGAACTCGCAGTCCCAAAGCCTAGAAAAAATGATGGAATCAAACTACGAAAAAACTTACCAGGCTGGGCTTTGAGTACCGTCAACAGAATCAAATAAAATCCTGCCATGATCAGCGTCGCAATTAATAGCCCCAATACATACAAAGACAGCCGCACGATCAATCCCAACCCTTGTGTGGCAATCGTCGAACTAATCAGTGCAAATACTCCCACAGGCGCAGCATATAAAATCACTGCTAGCACTTTTTCACTGATAATATAGATACTCTCCAACAACTCCACAAATGGCTTGGCTTGTGCTTGTGCCATTTGAATTCCGGTACCAAATAGAGCCGCTGAGAAAATGATTTGCAAGAGATTACCACTACTAAGTGCGCCCAATGGATTTGTCGGTACCAGACTGACGAGCCAATCGATCGCATCTGGAGCTACAGTAGCCGCAGTTGTGGCTGGTACCGTAAATCCCGTCACCCCCGCACCAGGTTGCAAACACAACGCCACAGCCATGCCGATGCACAGCGAGATCAAACTCGTTACGACATAACAAGTCATCAGCTTCAATACATATCTCCCCACTTGCCCCGTACCCTGAATCCGGTTGACACCGAGAATTAAGGATGAGAAGATCAACGGCACGACGACGAATTGAATGATTCGCAAAAATCCAGCCCCGATTGGTGCGAGTAGATATCGATCGAATGGTTCGATCGCCATCGGAAATGTAGTATTCAAAACAGTCCCAAACATCATGCCGACGGCAAGGGCAGTGAGGATTAGTGTAGACAAACTCATAGGTAGGGGGTAGAGGGTAGAGGGTAGAGGGTAGCGGGTAGCGGGTAGCGGGTAGCGGGTAGCGGGTAGCAGGTAGAGGCGTTATGGATGATTGCTGAATTTGTATGGCTTTGACATCTGTGCGGGAATAGGGCATCAATCAAAACTTAGCACAAAAATTTATAAGACCTGTTGCGCCAGCGGCGAAGTTTCATCCAAGAGCCAACATACTAATCCCAAAACTACCCCTAAAGCCCAAAGCCTACCTCAACCTCTAAAGCCTAAAGCCTAAACCCTAATTCCCCTATCCCTAAAGCCTAAAGCCTAAAGCCTAAAGCCTAAAGCCTAAAGATTAAGACATTCGATCGTTGTCAGATACGGAAGGATCGTGCTTAACTGAGTCGAAACCATTATAAATAACGGAAATATCCCTGTGCTAGCCAGAGTTTGGAGTGCAACAATTATCGGCATCGATGCAGTAAAAGTGGGCGTTGAGGTAGATGTCGCCACTGGGTTGCCAGGGATTACCGTTGTGGGGTTGCCAGATATCGCCGTGCAAGAGAGCAAAGAGCGCGTCAAAACAGCGATTAAAAATGCTGGTTCCGCCTATCCGATCCGCCGGATTGTCGTCAATCTCACGCCCGCAGATTTACGCAAGGAAGGCCCCAGCTTCGATTTACCCATCTGTGTGGGCATCCTCGCCGCCTCAGACCAGGTAAGCGGGGAATTATTGGGGGATTACCTATTTTTGGGCGAACTGTCCTTAGACGGCAGTTTACGGGCGGTTACAGGGGTGCTATCGATCGCCGCCGCCGCCCAGAAAATGGGGATTACTGGATTGGTAGTACCAGCCGCCAATGCTTGCGAAGCGGCTGTCGTGCAAGGCATCCAGGTATATGGCTTAGAAGATCTCGCCCAAGTCGTCGCCTTTCTCAATCATCCCGAACAATTTGAGCCAGTCAAAGTAGATGTCACGGGTAGACTAGCCCAACCCCAATTAGATTATGCCGACTTGCATGATGTCAAAGGACAAGCACACGCCCGTCGCGCACTCGAAATCGCCGCCGCCGGAGGGCACAATCTGATTTTCGTCGGGCCGCCAGGTAGTGGTAAAACGATGTTAGCGCGCCGTTTGCCTGGAATTCTCCCGCCATTATCATTTTCCGAAGCGATGGAAGTCACCCAAATTCACTCCGTCGCTGGCTTACTCAAAGAACGCGGTTTTCTCGTCTGCGACAGACCTTATCGTAGCCCACATCACTCTGCTTCTGGCCCAGCCCTTGTCGGTGGCGGAACCTACCCTCGTCCTGGCGAGATCTCCCTCGCCCATCGGGGCGTATTATTTCTCGACGAACTTACGGAATTCAAGCGCGATGTTCTAGAATTCTTGCGTCAACCGCTAGAAGATGGACACGTCACCATCTCCCGTACCCGTCAGTCTGTCTCCTTCCCTGCCCAATTTACCCTAGTCGCCAGTACAAATCCCTGTCCCTGCGGTTATTATGGAGATACAATCCAAGCTTGTACCTGCAATCCCCGTCAGCGGGAGAGCTACTGGGCGAAGCTTTCCGGCCCCCTGATGGATCGGATCGACCTTCAGGTAGCGGTAAATCGGCTCAAGCCAGAGGAGATTACCAACCAGCCCACAGGGGAAACTTCGGCGATAGTCCGTCCCCGCGTTCAAGCTGCCCGTGACAAGGCGCGTCAGCGATTTGAATCGGTGCCTAGCATTGTTTGTAATGCCCAGATGCAAAGTAGAGAATTGCGGACGTGGTGTCCCCTCGACGATCGCAGTCGGCAACTATTAGAAACAGCCATTCGTAAGTTAGGATTGTCAGCTAGGGCGAGCGATCGCATCATCAAAGTCGCCAGAACTATCGCCGATCTCGCCAACACAGACAGGATCGAACCCGCCCACATCGCCGAAGCAGTTCAATATCGGACGATCGATCGAATGCAATAAATTTCTTAACCAAGTAAGGGAATTGGGGATAGATCTAATAATTTCATTTCAACTACGACAAATAGATTGCTGTAAACTATTCTCTAACCCCTAACCCCTAACCAATGACTAACCAAAATCCCGCAGTTCCTCAATCCCCATCGCCACAGGATCGGCTCCGCCAAAACGATATCCTCGCCAAAGTTAACGCCCATGCAGATCGATCGCTCGATCGACTATTTGCAGATATCGACGAACTCCTCAGCGACGACACTACTGACACTCACTCCTTGTCAGTACAGCCGAATCAACACATTCAGTATTCCACCGAACCATCTCGCACCGAATACTATCCGAATCAACAACTTCAATCCGCCCCACCTCAATCCTACCCACCCCAGGGATCTATCGATTCACCCTCAGCAGGCATACCCAAGCCCAAACCACATCTGCCGCTTTGGCTCAAAGCATTACTGGGCATCGGTGTTACTTCGATCGCCGTCGGCGGTACACTCCTATGGCTGGTAAACGAACGGAAAATCGCGCTTCCTCAAAATATCGATACCAGTTGGCTCCCCTTCCAATCTCGATCGCAGTCGCCAGAGGATGCCAAATTCGCGGACTATCTGCGAAAGTCTATCTCGAAAATCGATGCCAGTACTCCAGCGACTTCCGTACCAAATACCGTCAATTCAGCCAATAGTAGCACGGCTCCAACTACTCAAGCCGCTCCCGTTGCACCGACGACTGGAGCAGTCACCACCGCAGTACCCATTACAGCTACCCCAACAATTGCCACACCGATTTCCCTAGTCAAAACACTCACCGATAGCAATCGTCCAGGTGCAGTTTTCGAGATCGATCGTCAAAGCCAAACAGTTAACGTCGGTCAAAAAATCGGTACTAGCAAATGGTCTTTATTAACTGTAGCCAAAGGCGAAGTAATTGTAAAAAGAAAAGGCGGCGAAATTCGATCGGTCTATCTCGGTCAGAAGTTTTAAAATTAGAGGGTAGAGGGTAGAGGGTAGAGGGTAGAGAATAGCAAGAGTTTTACTCTCCAAGTCTCCAAGTCTCCCAGTCCCCCAGTCCCCAGTCCCCTCTCCCTAACCCTACTCCCTACCCCCTACTCCCTACCCCCTACCCTCTAAATCATGGGTTTACTCGAAGACATGAAGCAGTTTTTAGAAAGTCAGATCGATGACTTCCTAAGCAAAAATCCGCACCTCGAATTACAGGTGATCGAACAACAACTAGCTCAACAGGAAACTGATACTGTGGAGTTAATCGTAAGCTTGCAATCCCAAGCAAAACAAACCGAGCGAGAAATCCTCAACACCGCACAAGAAATCAAAAACTGGTACGATCGAGTCCAAAAAGCCACCACCGCTGGACGATCGGATCTAGCTACTGCGGCTCAAGAGCGCGTCAATGCACTCCTCCCCCAAGGGAACCAGCTCTGGGGTAAAATGCAGGGCTTCAAAGAGCGTACAGCTAAAGCTCAAGAGCTATTGCAAACCATCAAACAGCGACGAATTGAAGTCAAAGCTAAATCCGCAGCGGCTCAAGCGGCGCGGACTCAAGCAGAAACCAGTAGCAACACCAGCAGTTGGGGATCGGTAAATAGTTATACAAGTACCAGCGATTTTGCAGATCCTCTAGATGCTCAATTTCGGCGGTGGGAGGCGGATGAAGAATTGGAGAACCTCAAACGTAATTTAAGCAAATAGGCTGATTATTAAATTAATTGATAATTGATAATTGATAGCTAGGCACTCGCCTTTGTGACCTGACCAGAAGAGTGACAAAGCCTAGCTGCGGTGCGAGATAGTAACTTATTATCGGCTAATCGAAAGCAATTTTTATGTATTGGGCTTCGGTAATTAAATCTGTGGGATTGGAGACTCGATCGGGAAATAAAATCCCATCTAAATGATCGAGTTCGTGTTGAAAAATTCGGGCGATAAAGTCAGTTAATTCCTGTTGAACTAACTCTCCATGTCTAGTTAGATATCTGACCTCGATCGCTCGATCGCGCATCACCAAACCGCGAGTTCCTGGTACGCTCAAGCATCCTTCCCAGCCTGAGACGAGTTCCCCAGATCGAGCGACGATCTCAGGATTAATCATCGCCGTCGGTTCCATCGTTGGTGCATGAGGATAGCGCGAACTCGGACGCGAAGCAACGATAAATAACCGTACCGTCGAAGCTACTTGAGGAGCCGCAATCCCTACGCCATTTGCCGCATCAGCAGTAGCAATGAGATCCACAATTAGCTCGTCAAGTTGTGGGTCGGTAGTATTAGCAATTGTCGCCGAATTTTGACGCAAAATCGGACTACCAATTTCCAAAATCTGAAGAATTTTACTCACGATCGCTCGATATAGATATTAACAAGGTAGATCGAGGGCAATTCATGGATTGCCCCTACTTTATCGATCTAGATTAGTCATGAATAATCTTGACTGACACCATTTTATCGTTGCCTTTAATCGCATTGATAACATCCATATCTTCGGATTGACCGAACACAGTATGAATGCCATCTAAATGAGACTGCGGAGAATGACAGATGAAAAACTGACTTCCGCCAGTATTTTTACCTGCATGTGCCATTGAGAGCGTCCCAGCCTTGTGGAGATTGGAGTTGATTTCACAATTAATTTTGTAACCTGGGCCGCCTGTACCCGAACCCTGAGGACAACCGCCTTGAATCATGAAATTAGGAATGACGCGGTGAAAAGTTAGCCCGTCGTAAAAACCTTTTTCTGCCAAATCGACAAAGTTCTTGACTGTATTAGGCGCATCAGCATCAAAAAATTGGATATTGATGTTTCCTTTTGCGGTTTCGATAATTGCACGAGTCATAGTCAGTTACGGTTGAATGATTAGCTAAACTATTTTAGCGCAGTTTTCCAGTGGGCTTGTAGTTGGGTCAGGACAGATCCTCGACTTCTTAGAAAAGTCGGGGATCTGGCTGGCTGGCGCAGATATAATCTTCAAACGCCTGATGACCCTGTACAATAAAGAGTTGAGAGAGAGTAGGTGAGGTGGTTGCGAGTTCGCTAGTCGAATTTCGAGGAAAGTCCGGGCTTCTCAAAGACCAAACTTGCTGGGTAATTCCCAGTGCGAGCGATCGTGAGGATAGTGCCACAGAAAAATACCGCCAATTTAGGCTTTAGGCTTTAGGCTTTAGGCTTTAGGGAACAGGAGATAGGGAAATATTCCTAATATCTAACACCTAACACCTAATACCTAAAGCCTAAAGCCTAAATTGGTAAGGGTGCAAAGGTGCGGTAAGAGCGCACCAGCAGTATCGAGAGGTGCTGGCTCGGTAAACCCCGGTTGGAAGCAAGGCAGGAGCTATGGTTGGTCTTTTCCCTGTTCCGTTCGAGATCCGCTTGAGGTACTTGGTAACAAACTACCCAGATAGATAACCGCCGTCTCGCAAGAGATAACAAAACCCGGCTTACGTTCGACTCTCTCTCTATTTTTTGAGCGAGTAAAATTACAGATGCACCCACGCCGACAACGAGAGTTAGTAAAGTTGATTAGTCGGTTGGGATTGCCTATGGACACTCAGATCGATTGGTCGTTGCTGGATATTGCTTTGACTCATCCGACGATGGGAATGCCCAACTACGAACAGCTAGAATTTATCGGTGATTCGGTTGTCCGGTTGGCGGCTTCGGAATTTTTGTGGGAAACTTATCCCGATAAGTCGGTGGGTGATTATTCAGCAGTTCGGAAAGTATTGGTGAGCGATCGGATTTTGGCACAACTCGCCGATGGTTATGGATTCGATCGTTATCTCACTCTCCCCCCTTCGGCTGTGGGCGACCCCTCTGGACGGATTTCTAGGCTGGCTGACGCTTTTGAGGCGGTACTCGCTGCGCTGTATCTGACGACGAATAATCTCACCTTAGTCCGTCCCTGGCTAGATCTGCATTTTCAGCAATTAGCTACCGAAATCCTGCAAGATCCCGCTCGGCAAAATTATAAAGAGGCTCTTCAAGAGTGGACGCAAGCACATTACAAAGCCTTGCCAGAATACCGCGTCACAGAAGATCTGCTCAAACTCGATCGGTTTCAACGATTTATCGCTGAAGTCTGGTTTCGCGATCGACATTTAGGCACAGGTAGTGGAGAATCCAAAAAAGCCGCCGAACAAGCCGCCGCCAAAGTCGCCTTTACGAGATTAATGGAGCCGAATCTATAAATACAGCATCGGTTTGAGTAGTGCGCTGACTGCCGATATCAGCGATCGGCGGCGCACCAAACAGGCGATCTTTCAGCCAAAATTAGTATAGTTATGTCTCCAGATTGGTTCGGGTCGAATCGACAGATCGTGGCTGCCAAGACCGAATGAATTCCCACTTTAATCAGGAACTAAGAGTTTTGGGCGCGGATGTGTGGCTTAATTTATAACGTGATTAAAAATACAATAAGGCTGATTTTATAGATATCATTATGTCTTTTCAATTCATGTTTGGGGGTTGTGTCGCCAATCTAGAATCGGGCATGATTGTAGTGCGATCGTCAACACATCTGAATAGCGATCGTCAACACACTTTTGAATGAAAGGAATGAATTAGATATGGCTCTCATTAAAATTTCTAACTTGACTGCTGAAAGTTTCTTAACCGAACTCCAAGATACCGATACCAACAAAATCATTGGTGGTAACGGCAACAAAGGTGGCAATGGCGGCAATGGTGGCATAGGCGGCAAAGGTCATGACGATGATGATGACTATGGACGTGGGCATGGCAACGGACATGGACGTGGCAACGGATATGGACATGGCAACGGACATGGACGTGGCAACGGACATGGACGTGGCAACGGATATGGTCAACACTCTCACTAAGAATGATGTAGATTTAGGCTCATTCTAGTCTGCTACACTCGTGGGGGTACGATCGATCGATCGTATCCCCACATTATATTTAGGTGGATTTCTCTAACCGTGATTCGGCCAGGTCACATAGAAAGTTGTGCCCTGTCCCAAGCTGGATTCTAGCCGAATCGTACCTTGCTCGGTTTCGACGATCTTTTTGACGATCGCCAACCCAATTCCTGTACTGTCGCTGTTATCCTTGACTTTGAGAGTTTGGAAGATCGCAAAGACTTGTTCGTGATGTTCGGGGGCGATGCCGGGGCCGTCATCTTTGATGATAAATTCATGGTAGTCGGGATGTTCGATCGCCAAAATATCTAGATGTCCTGTGACAGAACTATGGTGCTTGATGGCGTTGCTGATTAAGTTGGTTAAGACTTGGCTCAAAAATACGCGCTTGGTGGTAAGGGTTGGTAGCGGTGGCTGGATGTCGATCCTAAAGCCATCTGGCGGGGCGAGAGAGTCGATAATCTCGCTCAGGAGTTCAGCGAGGTCGAATGTTTCTAAACGCGCTTCTTGTCGCCCTGCGCGGGCGTACAGCAGCAGGCTGTCAATCATCGACTCCATCCGTTTGACGCGGGTGCGGAGGAGATCGAACTGTTGTTGAGTGTCTAGTGGCAACTTACCGTCTAAATCTTCTTCAATCCAGACTGACAAGTTAGAAATCGCCAGTAAGGGAGCTTTGAGATCGTGAGAAACGGTATATGCGAAGCTATCTAGCTCCTTATTGCGTTCGGCGAGAGCGGCTTCGGCTTGTTGTAGCTCGGTAATGTCGGTATTGGTGCCAAACCAGCGGATAATTCGCCCCGATTCATCGCGAATCGGCAAGGCGCGAGACAAGAACCAGCGGTAGGTACCATCTCGACTTCGGAGCGGAAATGTGTCTTCCCAAGATTCACCCGTTTCAAAGCTGTGGCGGATTCGCTCGACAACCCGATCGACGACATGTTCGGGATGATGAACGCTTTGCCATCCCCAGCCCTGCATTTGGGCTAATGTGGTGCCAGTGTACTCAAACCAGCGGCTACTATACCAGAAGATCCAGCCGTTTTCGTCTGTCATCCAGGCAAACTGCGACATATTATCTGCCAAAGTGCGGAATCGTTCTTCGCTCTCGCGTAATGCTGCTTCGGCATTTTTGCGATCGGTGATTTCTTGGATGACGACATTAACCCCCGCGATCTGTCCGGTTTCATCTCTGAGCGGATAACAATTTTCGATCCAAGTCCGATAAACTCCTGGTTGAGCCTTAGTTTCACCACTAAGTTCTAGATCGCGTAGTGGTTCGCCTGTTGTCATAACTTTGTTGAATGGCGATTCGATACCATCTATCAGATCGGGCACGATTTCGCGAACGGTGCGCCCGATACGTCAATATCGATACCGTTAATTTCTGCCAGCCGCTGATTGAGGCGGACATAGCGCAAGTCTCGATCGAGAATTGTTAGCCCGATGGGTGCGGTTTGATAAATTGCCTCGATTTCCATCAGTTGTCGTTGCACGAGTAATTGACTCTGATGTAACTCTTCCTCGGTGCGTTTGCGATCGGTAATGTCGGTGTTAAAGCCAACAACCTTTAGCAGTTCTCCTTGCGGATCGTACTGGAAATAGCTGCGATCGGACACATATATCCAGTACCCTGCGGCATGACGGACGCGATATTCGCTCTCAAACCGATCGATTCCTGCTGGAGCTGCCAGAAACTCCGCTTGGGCGCGCTCTAAATCGTCAGGATGCACCCGCTCCGTCCACCACTCGTTCGTGGGCGACGCATCTTCAGCCCGAATGCCCAGCAAATCGAACAATCCTTTGGAGCGATAGACTGTTTGCGTTTGCAGATTCCACTCGTACACTGCCCCCCTTATGGCTAGCATGGCTGACTCAAATCGGGCGTTGCTCTGCTCTAGGTTGGCTTCTGCTTGCTTACGATCGGTAATATCGATCGCTACCCCCAAAATCTGCTGGGTAGCTCCTGCTGGCGTTATGTGAAATTTCGGTTTGTTTGCGATCGCTAATATCACAGATCGTCCCGACAGACCGCATCGCCTCCCCCGCATGGTTTTCGATAAATTTTCCGGTTGTAGCTATCCACACTACGCGTCCGCTATCAGCGCGAATGAACCGATGTTCGCTGTAAAATAGCGATCGCTCCCGTTGGGCAGTTTCCCACTTCTGCCTCACCCCTGCAAGATCGTCAGGATGAACGCCACTGAAACACATCTCGACGGTAAGTGCGTCAATAGTAGCTGGATCGAAGCCCAAAATCTGGAAGTTTTGGGCAGACACGACGATTTGACCCGTGGATAGATCGGCATCCCAGGTCATCATCTCTGCGGCTGTAAGTGCCAAATTCAGCCGTTGTTCACTCTCCGCCAACTTCTCGATCGATCGCGATCGATCGTAATACTAGCAATTTTAGTCCCAAATTCACTCAGTCGATATTCCCAATCGGTCGGCAATCTGGCTTCACTAAAGCACAACATCACCGAACCGACGGGTAAATTATCGATCCCCATTATCGGTACGGAATAACAAGCCCGAATGTCATGGGCGATACATAAGTCCCGCCAGCTTTGCGACCATAAATCGTCACTCGCAATATCGCTACAAGCGATCGGCTTACCCCAATATACCGCAGTACCACACGTACCTTTCGCCAGCTCGCTAATCGGCGCATCCTTGAGTCCCGCGCTCAAAGACGGCGCGAAATCTGGCGTAATCGATCGGGGAAACTTTGAGCGGAGAGCATCTGTCAGCAGCACACAGGCGCGGGTGTGGGGGCTGAGTTTGGCGATCGAGCTACACATCGCACTCAGACATTCATCCAGCGGCTGACCCGTAGCAACCAATTCTAGCAGTCGCGTCTGTTCGGTTAGCATCAGTTCGTGCTGCTGACGATCTAGCTCAGTGGCAATCCAACTGGCAAAGATCGTCAGTAACGATTCGGCTACCTGCACATTCTCTAGCGGTTTACCATCCATTGCCCCCAGCAATCCCAACACATTACCATCAGCACCATAAAACGGAATCGAGATATAGCTCTCGACAGCGAGGGGTTTTAGCAGTGGCGCATTGGGAAATTGCGCCTGAACATTGCGCGGATGACAGCAAATTTTACGTTGCTCGATCGCTTCCCAGCAGGGCGTATCTTGCAGCAGATATTCGAGATTCTCAACGATGTTACCGCGATCGCAAGTGGCGATCGTTCGCATCATTTTCGTCGGCTCAGTCCCTTCCACCAAGCCAATGTAAACATAATCCGCGCCCAAAACTTTGGCAAAATGCCTCACCAGCTCATCGAAAAATTCCCCACCCGTCACCCTCGCCACACCTTGGGTAATCTCCACCAGTGCGGCATCGACTTTGGCGATTTGCTGCGCCGCCAACCGCAGTTCCAACTCCGAGACGACCATTGCCGCCAAATCTACCAAAGTAGCCTCTTGCTCGGCGGTTAACGCCTCATGTGGCACAGTATCGAGCAGACACAGGGTACCGAGATTAAAGCCATCTCGATCGAGCAAGGGCGCACCCGCATAAAACCGCGTCGCTGGTTCGCCTTGCACGAACCGATTGCAGACAAAGCGATCGTCGAGTTGAGTATCGGGAACGATTAGCAGCTCATTGGTTAACACGGCAAAGTTACAAAGCGCATCGTTGCGGCATACTTCAGGAGTCCCAAAACCAATGCTGGACTTAAACCAAGCTCTCGACTCATCCACCAGCGAAATCAGCACGGTAGGCATCTTAAACAGTCGCGCTGCGAGGGCTGTGAGGCGATCGAAGGCTACTTCAGGAGGTGTATCGAGAACTTGATAGCGATGCAGTGCCGCCAGCCGTTCTGATTCGTTGGGAGGTACGATCGGTTTGACAGGCTGTGCTAGTAGTGAGTCAATCATGGTATTCCCTGCAAATGGCGATTAATGCTGGTGGTATGGGGGTATGGGGGGATCGATCGGGTAAGGAATCAGAATCGATCGTCGGAGCCAAAATTCCAAATTATTACCCCTTAATACATCTACCGCTTACCGACAATTTATTGGAGTTGCTGCGTAGTCCCGTTACCCCACCCCAGCCCTCCCCTTATAAAGGGGAGGGAGCCGGAAAGCCTCCCCCTTATAAAGGGAGAGATCTAGAGCCTCCCCCTTTATAAGGGGGGGTTGGGGGGGTAAATCAACCTAAACCGAAGTCTATCGATCGCACTCGTGCCGCGATCGGCTGTTACTATTTTATAACTGTTGAACGATCGCCGCAAAGTCCGCAATTTATTGCCAAGATAGAGTAGAATAATAAATTGTGTCTAAACATACTTAATTCACATGCCGAAACTCAAAAGCCGCAAAGCAGCAGCGAAGCGTTTTCGCGCTAGCGGCACTGGTAAAATCATGCGTCGCAAAGCATTCAAGAGCCACCTGCTCGAACACAAAAATGCCGATCGTCGTCGGAGCCTATCCAAGGCAACTGCGGTTGACGAGACTGATGTGCTCAGAGTACGTGGGATGCTCCCCTACTTGTAACTTACCGACTCTCTGCTAAGTGCAAGATCCAGATACTGGTAGCTTGAGGACTGACGATAGACGGTTAATACCCAACTATCCACAATGCCGTAGAGCAATTTTAATCACCAACTAACACCATTTAAACTATGACTCGGGTAAAGCGCGGTAACGTGGCGCGGAAGCACCGCAACAAAATTCTCAAGTTAGCCAAAGGTTTTAGAGGTTCACACTCTAAACTCTATCGGGTTGCTAACCAACAAGTAATGAAGGCATTACGGAATGCCTATCGCGATCGCAAAAAGAAAAAACGTGACTTCCGCCGCTTGTGGATTGCACGGATCAATGCAGCTTCGCGTCAACATGGCATGAGCTACAGCCAATTGATTGGGAATATGAAAAAAGCTGACATCCAACTCAACCGGAAGATGCTCGCTCAAATCGCCATCCTCGATCCTGCTAGCTTTGAGCAGGTAGTTAAACTAGCCACCGCAGCGCAATAACAACAAGGGAAGTGGATAGTGAATGGTGGATGGTAAATAGATCCACCATCCACCATCTACCATCTACCATCTACCCTCCAATATGAAGAATAAAGCACGATCGATTAGATTTAAATCTTTATTCTTTGTCTTCACACTGATAGCGAGTATCGGTAATTGGCATCCAGCTCAAGCTGGAACACTCACAGAAATTCAGCAACGCCGAAAATTAATCGTCGCAGTCAAAGACAATTTACCACGACTTGGATTTAGAGATCGCGATGGTAATTTACAGGGCTTAGAAATCGATATCGCCCGTAAATTAGCCACAGAAATATTTAATAATCCAGATGCTGTCGAGCTAGTTCCTATCGCCAATCAAGATCGCCTGAAAGTAGCAATCCAAGGGACTGTGGATATTACAATTGCTAGAGTTACAATTACACCCACTCGATCGCGAGTAGTTGATTTTAGTCGTGCTTATTATACGGATGGAACAGCGATAATTACCACGCAAGTAAAGATCGCTAAAAATACTGACTTAATCGGTAAGAAAGTTGCAGTATTAAATAATTCTACCACGATCGCCACACTACAATTTATCACCCCCACAGCGCAATTAGTCGGTGTAAATAGCTATCGACAGGCTCAGGAATTACTCGCCACAGGCAAAGTTGTCGCCATCGCCGCAGATCGGAGCTTGTTACTCGGCTGGAGTAAAACAGCACCAAATTATCATCTCTTACCCGACAAATTATCGATCGAACCCTTAGGAATCGTCATCCCCAAAGGGTTGCAATATGAGCCATTGCGGGAGTTAGTCGATCGATCGATCCAGCGGTGGAAAGCAGACGGCTGGCTCCAGCAGCGGATTCAGTACTGGGGATTAGAATAGGAGCCAGTATCGATCGCAAAAAGTTAATAGTTATCAAGTCACAGGATCGTTCGCTGTGAGTCAAGTTATCATTGATAGTCAGGGATAAAGTACCTAGTGGAACGGGCGTTGCTGATTCAATCTATGATTTCCCTTTTTTGTGCAACTCCCCCAGTCCCCCAGTCCCCCAGTCCCCCAGTCCCCCACTCCCCCCATCACTCACTAGCTATTACCAACTGCTTAACAATGGACTTTTCAGACAAAAACTTACTCATCATCTACCTAGCTGCATTTTTACTGCTCCTGAGTGTGGCGGCTTTCTTTATCCTCAAACAAATTATCAAAAATCAGAAGATTGAAAACGCCCTGACTAAATTAGAGCGTAAACTCAAAAATGAGCGCGGTACCGTTCCAGAGTATTATGAACTCGGCAGTATCTACCTAGAGAAAAAGATGTTTATCCAATCAATAATGATGCTCAAAAAAGCTATCAAAATTGAAGATGGGACACCAGAAATGGCTCCTGTTTATAATGCTTTAGGCTACGCATATTTTGGACAAGAGCAGTACGATCTGGCAATTCGTCAATATAAAGAAGCGATTAAACTCGAACCAGAATATGTGATGGCGATGAATAATCTCGGTCACGCTTACGAACAGAAAAAACTCACAGGTCAAGCATTAGATATGTATGAGCAAGCGTTAGAACTAGAGCCAGAAAATGAAACTGCAAAACGTCGCAGTGAATCCCTACGTCGCCGCTTAGTTGTGAGTAGTAAGTAGTTAAAGTCGATCGATTAGGGGGGCGTTGCTGAATTTAGGTATGTTTGTAGGGGTGCCCCTTGTGGGTACCCTGCATCGATGAGTAGGGGAATTAAACGCCACAATTTTAGTTAGATGGAGATTTTAGAGTGTCGGATTTATTAGTAGGAAAAGTCGCGATCGTTACAGGTGCATCGAGAGGAATTGGTCGCGCGATCGCGTTAGAATTAGCACGAGTAGGTGCAAAAGTAGCAGTCAATTATGCTAGTTCTAGCGATGCTGCGGATAAATTGGTGACTCAGATTGTTGATGCTGGTGGCGAAGCAATTTCGATCTGTGCAGATGTCTCCAAAGCCGAACAAATCGACGCATTAGTCAGTACGGTGATGGACAAATGGGGACGGATTGATGTTCTAGTTAATAATGCGGGAATTACGCGCGATACTCTGTTGCTGCGGATGAAACTAGAAGATTGGCAAGCAGTCATCGATACCAACCTCACAGGGGTATTTTCATGTACCCGTGCGGTGAGTAAAATCATGCTCAAGCAAAAGTCCGGTAGGATCGTTAATATCGCCTCTGTCGCCGGACAAATGGGCAATCCAGGGCAAGCTAACTACAGCGCGTCCAAGGCTGGCGTGATTGGCTTTACCAAGACAGTAGCCAAGGAATTATCCAGTCGGGGTATCACTGTCAATGCGGTAGCACCAGGCTTTATCGAAACTGATATGACAAATGACCTCAAAGCAGAAGGGATTTTGCAATTTATCCCCCTCGGTAGATACGGACAACCCGAAGAAGTCGCCGGAATGGTGAGATTTTTGGCAGCAGATCCAGCGGCGGCATATATTACTGGACAAACATTTAATGTCGATGGTGGGATGGTAATGGCGTAGGGCGTGTCTGAGCGGGATTTAGAGAACCCAAGCTTAACGACAGAGGATGGCGAGGTCAAGCGTGGAGAAAGGGGCTGAACGCCAGCCTCTGTTCGCTGGAGGGCGTGGTTAGGCACTGAGGCTAGACGATGGAAGTGGGCAGACTTCCATCGCTTGAATCAAGCCATGCTCAATGGTGAAACGATGACCAACGTGCTCATCGGCAAGTACTGCTCCAGCGAGATCGCGCACGACTTGATGCACCTTGACTAAGACCTGCCCAGCATCCTCAGAGTGAAAGGCGACTGGCTCGACGTGTGGCGAGATCTCGCTCCACTGCTCCGTCCAGTAAGCGCGGACTTCTTCCGCCCCACGGACAAAACCGCCTTTGAACGCCTTCGGCCAAGCCACGTCGGGAGTCATCAGGGCGAGGGCGGCATCAATGTCACGCGCGTTGAAGGCCGCGTACGCTGCGCGCAGCAGCTCAATTTCTGGTGCAGGTGGTGGCATGAGAGGTAGGTGAAGGAGATGGGATGCCTAAGTGTCATAGTGCCTGACTATCGATCGTACGGAAAGTTTCCGTCTATTCCCTGAAAATTGGGGTGACATCTACCAAAAATATCGGCATAGAGCCAGATCTCTCGTCGAAACTTTCTGAATATCATCCTAAATTAACGTAAGCTCACTTAGCTGTCAACTGTCAACTGTCAACTGTCAACTGTCAACTGTCAATAGACTAGCCTCCACCTGAGCGATTTCCAATCGGGTTTTAATCACCGAATCGGGATTGAGACTAATCGAATCGATGCCTTGTTCTACTAGAAACCGAGCGAATTCTGGGTAGTCGCTGGGTGCTTGTCCGCAGATGCCGATCTTGCGTCCGTTGGCTTTGACAGTAGAAATTGCCATTTTCATCATTGCCATCACTGCGGGATTGCGTTCGTCGAAGAGGTGGGACACTAGGGCTGAATCACGATCGAGTCCCAATGTCAACTGAGTCAAATCGTTAGAACCGATCGAGAAACCGTCGAAGATTTGGCAAAATTCGGCAGCGAGGATGACGTTGCTGGGAACTTCGCACATCACATAGACTTCTAATCCGCGATCTCCTTGTGCCAAGCCATTAGCCGCCATTTCTGCCAAGACCTGGCGGCCTTCGTCGGGGGTGCGACAGAAGGGAATCATCACAATGATATTCATCAACCCCATTTCTTCCCGCACCCGCTTGATGGCTTGGCATTCCAGGGCAAAAGCGTCGCGATAAATCGGATCGTAGTAGCGCGATGCTCCCCGCCAGCCGATCATCGGGTTCTCTTCGTGCGGCTCGAACTGCCGACCGCCCAGCAGGTTGGCGTATTCATTGCTCTTGAAATCCGACATCCGCACGATGACGGGACGGGGATAAAAGGCGGCGGCGATGGTGGCGACACCCTGTGCGAGCTTATCGACAAAGAAATCCGCCTTGTGGGGATAAGAGACTGTCAGTTTGGCAACTTGTTGTTTGACATCGGCATCTGTGAGCAAATCGAAATTTAGCAGTGCCAATGGGTGTACCCCGATCTGATTGGCAATAACAAACTCTAACCGTGCCAAACCCACTCCATCGCAGGGAATCGCTGCTAATCCCAGTGCTCGATCGGGATTGCCCACATTCATCAAAATTTTGGTGCGGGTGGGGGTGAGTTGACTTAATTCTGTTTCGATGATTTCAAAAGGCAACAATCCGGCATATACTTTGCCCATATCCCCTTCGGCACAGGAGACGGTAACGGCTTGCCCAGTCGCGATCGCACTGGTAGCATTATTACAGCCGACGATCGCGGGGATGCCCATTTCTCTGGCGATAATGGCAGCATGACAGGTACGTCCGCCTTGGTTGGTAACGATCGCGCTGGCTTTTTTCATAATCGGCTCCCAGTCTGGATCGGTACAATTAGTCACCAAAACTTCTCCTGGTTGGAATTCGGCGATTTGATGGACATCAAAGATCGCCCGTGCGGCACCTTGCCCGATCCGTTCTCCCACGGCACTCCCGCTGGTTAATGCTGGGGTCACAGGTTCGTGCCCTGACGTAAAGCGATAGTTACGTAAAATATTGCCAGATTTCTGCGATTGGACAGTTTCGGGACGCGCCTGAACGATAAATAATTCGCCAGTTTCCCCATCCTTTGCCCACTCGATATCCATCGGCGTATATGTACCCCGCACAGCCGAGTAATGCGCCTCGATCGTGACCGCCCACTGCGCTAGAGTCAGGATTTCATCATCATCGATCGCAAATCGATTTCGATCTGATTCGGAGACGGGCACATTTTTAGTCAGTTTCGAGCCACCCAGATCGTAGACCATTTTAATCGCCTTACTCCCCAACCGTTTGGACAGAATCGGGCGAAAACCATCGGCGAGAGTCGGTTTGAACACGACAAATTCGTCGGGATTGACTGCTCCTTGCACCACGGTTTCACCCAATCCATAAGCAGCCGAGATCGACGCGACATTTTGAAATCCAGTTTCGGGATCGATTGAAAACATCACACCAGATGCGGCTAAATCCGATCGCACCATCTTTTGAACCCCGACAGAAAGATCCACATCCAGATGGTCGAAACCTCGCGTCGTGCGGTAAGAAATCGCCCGATCGGTAAAAATCGAGGCAAAGCATTTATGACAGGCTGCTAGTACCTGCTTGACCCCCTGGACATTCAAATAAGTCTCCTGTTGACCTGCAAAACTAGCATCGGGTAAATCTTCGGCAGTGGCACTCGATCGTACGGCGACATCCGTATTGTGCAGTGCAACTAAATCGGGCGCGATGGGAGCTACTCCAGTGGGCGGATATCGCTTGCAGAGCTGGGTATAAGCGGTCGCGATCGCGAATTCTAGATCTTGCGGAAACGGCGTATTCAGCATCAACGATCGCGCCTGTTCGCCCCTGTGCTGGAGGTTTTGCAGATCGTTAACGTCCAGATCGGCAAAAATGCGCTGGAGTTTGGGTGCCAATCCCGCTTGAGCGATGAAGTAGCGGTAGGCAGCAGCAGTAGTCGCAAACCCATTGGGTACATTTACCCCTTTGGTTGCCAGTTGCTGGATCATTTCGCCCAGGGAAGCATTTTTGCCACCCACGAGCTGGATATCATTAATACCCACCTCATCAAACCACAGTATTAGGGCTTGGGCACGAGCTGTGTCTGGCAACATCTTGGCAGCGGTATCGAGCATACTCTAGTCCTCCGATCGAGATTATTCGATATACTACATCATACTCTTAAAATATATATTCGCGCCGAGCGAAAATCGCAATTGTTAGTTCGGGATATCCGATCGAAAACTGTTTAAGATCCAAAATATTGTTGAGTACATCAATAATCCTAGAAATGTGCCAGACATCCCACCAATTAGCGATCGCACAGAGAAATTTACGAAAGGTTCGCGATTGTCCTGCACAGCCACCCAAGCCACCCCAAAGGCACAGTAAACGATCCCGATGATGGCAATAACTCGCCACGTAGGAGCCAAAGTTTCTACCCGATGATGTAGTTCTGCTCGATGCAGCCAGTTCACTAGCCACAACGACAGGGCGACAAGTCCAAAAATGCCGCCGCCATACTGAAGTAATGTATAAATCGGTAGCGAGCCAAGCGTCGATTTGAGTAATTCTGAATGCACAACCGAGTCACCACTATGCGTAAAAGCATCCCAAATTAGATGCGTAGCCGCACCGAGCGCGATCGATAAAATAATATTAACCAGCTCAGAAATTTGGATAGGAAAGTATTTCTTTGGGGGTGGAAATTTTCGGGCTAACTGGAGGGGGATGAGAGCCAAAAATGGGCGCATCAACACATATCGAATCGCTAGCAATAGGACGATCGCATAAGGTATTCCTTGAATAAATATACCAGTAAAAGTATGTCCGATTGTTTTGATGGGATACAGCAGGATGAAGTAATCGGCATCGGGAATCATCGATCCGATCGCGAGGCTAGCTAAATGTAGTTTCTGCTTCGATCCCCACCAAATCGGGACAGTGGCGATCGGATGAGCGAGGGTAAATGGCATATTTTAGCTTATCGATCGAGATAAGTGGCTGAGAGGATCTATAGCAATCCTAAATGAAAAGCTAGGTTGATGTAGGGTGTGTTAGGCTGCTGCCGCATGAGCACCAGTATAAAGGTCGCAGGAATCTGATTTAGGATTGCTATAGTTATCTGAATATAATCTTTAATTAAAGTTTGGATCGTCTAAAACTGCGTAAACTTGACGCTGTTCAAATAAAGCTAAAAGATCGACAGCGATCTTGCCTGTGGCGGCTTCTTGGTGTAAAATATCTAAAGTCCGATCGAGTGATAAACGCGGTTTGTAAGGTCGATCGCTTGCAGTCAAAGCATCATAAATATCGGCGATTGTCATGATCTGCGATTGCACTGGAATTTCACCAGCAGTTAACCCTTGCGGATAGCCACTCCCATCTAATTTTTCGTGGTGGGAACGAGCAATTTTTGGGACATCTTGGAGATGTTTTGTCCAAGGAATTTTGCGAAGAAAATCATAGGTGTGGCTGACGTGCGATTCAACTATTAAACGTTCTGCGATCGTGAGCGAACCTCTGGGAATTAAGAGTTGTTCGATTTCGGATGGAGTGAGTAAGGGTTGTAAATTGCCATCGAGATCTCGATATGTATATTGTGCTAGTTGTTGCAGATCGGCGACGATCGAATCTAATGTTTGGGCGAATTCTGGAGTAGAAATAATATCGGGTTGGTTGAGTTTATTTAACAACTCCCAGTAAGATTGCAACCTGTCTAGTTTACCACTGAGATCTAGATCTAACTGTTGCAAATAACCACAGTGGAGGCAATTATCATCTGACTGATGCTGATGTTCCAGTGGCGGATTTAGCACGTAGCTGAACTTCTGTTGGGCACATTCCAATTCCCAGGTACGGCGGAGCAGATTAAATCGGTGACTGAGTTCGGTAAGTTGATGGGGATAGAGTTTCTGACTTTTTTGGACGATCGATTCGGGAATGCTAATTTTACCAAAGTCATGGAGGAGTGCAGCATAGCGGATTTCTTGGATTTGACGAACGCTAAATCGCACCGCTCTGAGTATTCCTGTCTCAACGCTATTAACTTCCTGACTCAATCTTACGCTCAATTTGGCGACGCGCTCAGAATGTCCAGCCGTAGTCGGATCGCGGCTTTCGATTACCTGTACTGAGGCTGTGACAAATCCGGCGAATAGCTCCTCGATACTTTCTAATAAGTGGTTGCGCTCGATCGAAATTGCCGCTTGGGAAGCTAAAGAGCGGACGATCTGCTGTTCCCAATCAGAATAGGGTTGGGTAATCGATAGCGCATTCTCTGGTGTAATTTGGAGATCGGCTTTGAGCTTGCGATCGATCAGTTGCAATACCCCAATTGTCTCGCCCTCCCGATTTTGCATCGGGATTACCAGCACTGAAACGGTTCGATATGCAAATTCTAGATCGAAATGCCGATCGAATTTGTAGGGAACGTTACGAGGAATTGCATAAGCATCGGGAATATTTAGACTTTCGCCTGTAGTTGCTACATATCCCGCCAGACTCTCTAGATTGAGGGGAATACTGGCAAACTTAAAGGAAACATCTGGGAGGGAATCAGTCTGAGCAACTTTAAAGATTAACTTTGGTTCGCCATTGCTGCGATCGATCGAATAGACACTACCTGCATCACTACAGGTAATTTCCCGACTTTTAGTCAAAATTAGTTCGAGGAGTTCTGTTAAATTTAGACAATCGGATAGTGCAGTACCAATCGCTAGTAATTGCTCGATCGTGTTGCGCTCGGCGGCGATACTAGTCAGGGCTGGAAAGGCGATCGGCATATTGAGCTTGGGACTATCTACGTCAATCCATTCAGATTTGGAACTCTTCAACATCGATTTTTTATGGGTTTATTACCGCGCTCAGAACATACTCTGACGCTCGATCGCTATTAACTTTGTCAATTGTTGGTTCTAAATTTACCAACCAGATTTCACCTCTAAACATTTACTTTCCTCAAGTGGCTGTTGTAACTATTCCAAAAAATATTCGCCATCAAGACTAGTAAAAATAGTTAACTCTGGGTCACTGATATAATCATCTATTGCTAAATTAGCTGCTATTCTTAATTGCTGTTCTAATTGTTTTTCTGTCATCACTAGCTTTTGAGTCTCAATCGAATTGAGCGCAAGAGTCGCGATCGACAATCTTTCATCGATCGATAGCGTGGGTAATGCTTTAATAATTTCTGTAGTTTCCATTTTCCACCAATTTAGGGCGATCTAAAAACTGGGTACCTTGCCTCATTTGACCGAAAAATACCATAAACTCACCATAGCATATTGTCCTGTTCGATCGGCTTACCCCGCCAAAGGCACCCTAGACCAAGCTATCGAGGAATATCACTCCGGTTGTTCTACTTAAATTCCAATTTGTATAGTAAAGATATCGCACTCTTGAAATTAAACATGTCAACTCACGCTTCCCCTCGCCGCAGCCTGATTCTAGGCTTCTCGCTGCTGTTACTAATCACTGTTGCTTTTAGCTTGCACAGAGCGATCTTCGCTAGCCCTGCGACAAATTCTACCTCCGCGATCTCCAAAATCATCGATGCACCGATCGATATTCCCACTCCTCAAGCGATTGGAACGCAAACTGTCGTTTTAGCTGGTGGCTGCTTTTGGGGTACCGAAGCGGTATTCGAGCAGCTTAAAGGTGTTTCTAGCGTCGTCTCTGGCTTTTCGGGTGGAAGTGCTGCCACCGCCCATTACGATACCGTTAGCGGCGGAAATACAGGTCATGCAGAAGCAATTCAAATTACCTACGATCCCCAACAGATATCGTTCGGACAACTATTAAAGATTTACTTTTTTGTCGCTCACGATCCCACTCAGGTAAACCGACAGTCGCCAGATTATGGCACCCAATATCGATCGGCGATCTTCTTTGCTAATTCCGAACAGCAAACAGTATCACAAGCCTATATCGACAAGCTTAATCAAGCTCGGATTTTCCCACAACCGATCGCCACTCAGTTAGTTGCGCTCACCAAATTTTATCCCGCTGAGGATTACCATCAGAATTTTATCGCTCGCAATCCCAATTATCCGTATGTAGTCATCCACGATCGACCCAAAATCGATCGATTACGCCAACAATTTCCCAATCTCGTCAGAGGCTAAACAGAATTTGGCGGTGCCCAATTGATGTATATAAGAGGAGGACTGGGGGACTGGGGGACTGGGGGACTGGGAGCTAGATTGGTTTTCTCACATCTTGCACCAATGCCTAGATCCTATTACTGCGACAACCCGATGGTACCCACAAGGGGCACCCCTACAGGTTAATTGTGTAGGGGTGCCCCTCGTGGGTACCCAAAGCTACGGTGGTACTAGGATTTAAATATTGTCTTGACGCGCTAAACCCTCGGCAAAGCCGAGGAGCGCGCGTCGCTGGTGCAAGATGTGAGTTTTAAAATCCCCGATCGGACATCAATTGGGTACCGCCCAGAATTTTATGATAGATCGGCTCGATCGTGGAGATCTAATTCAGCATCACCATCATCAACCACTGATTCCCCCTCTGTGTCATCAAATTCATCTATCTGTGCATTGAGAATCCGGTTTTCATAACGGCGGTTGCGGCGGTTAGCTTTGGCAGGGGTAGCACGTTTGCCCGATCGCTTATCCTGCACCAGCCGCTGAAGATCGGGCGCATCATTAATATCGCTCAAGGTGTGGTTGTCTGTCCGTTTCATTGCAGCTTAAATCGTATGTTTTCCAAGAAATTGGGCAAAACTGAACCCTACTAGCTAATTTAACTTACAAACCCTCGGTTTGTGACCATAGACATACCACAGTGCTGAGGGAATCATCGAGCCACACGTCCGGCTGCGAACGGCTATGGCGCGATTTGGGTGGCTGTCTCGAATCGGTGCTATGTCTACTGACTACCATATTGCTCCAAGAACTCTCCCCTTTGACAGATATACCTACCGATCGCCAACTGATAAGATTTGTAAAGATAGATAAGTCGCATGGAAGAAAGATGCTTCCAACATTCAACACAGGCAAGTAAGCTTTACCGACAGGCGATCGATCTAGTTCTTCTTACTAAAACATTTGGAGTAGTTATCATGACAAGTTCTTCTACAAAAGTAATTCCTACTGCTGTTAACGCCGATCGTAATGCTTGGCGTTGGGGCTTTACCCCTCAAGCTGAAATCTGGAATGGTCGTTTTGCAATGCTCGGATTTATAGCTGCTCTTCTGACAGAATATTTCTCCGGTCAGGGCGTTCTGCACTTCTACAACTTAATGCACACAGTTACTAACACTGTTAACACTGTAATCCGTTAGGTTGACGTGAGTCACTGTGTACATCCAGTCTAGTCAACACGATCGCAGATCCAACCTCTCCACTGGAGAAGCACCTAGTTGTTCCATCATAAATCAGTTTGAATTTAGAGAAAGCTGTAAGTCCAGCTTTCTCTAAATCGGCTCCAATTTCATCTAAGCTTCGCACATGACGAACACAGGTTGCAGTTTGGATTCAAACTCGACCCTATGGATACAAAACTAATGATATTAGCTTCTTCACTGTCAGACTTTGCATTCTTAGGATTGCTCAACGAAGATACAACCAGTCGGTTGTCAACAGTTCATTCCTTATCAACTAGCCAGTTCAATTTAATTTATAACGCTTTCTCACTTGCGATCCCGGCGATGTTTGGCTCCGCCTTATTTTTCCTGAGTGCTCAAGCACAAGTAGGTCAAAAATATCGGTTAGCATTAGTCGTTTCGGCGGTCTTGGTTAGCATCGCTGGCTATCACTACTTCCGCATCTTCGACAGTTGGGGTGAAGCCTACAGCTTACAGAATGGCGTTTATACCCTCACTGGCGTACCGTTCAATGATGCTTACCGTTATGTCGATTGGCTCCTCACCGTACCGTTGCTATTAGTCGAGACAGTAGCCGTACTAGCACTACCTGGTACAGAAGCCAAACCTTTACTCACCAAACTGGTGGTAGCAGCGATTCTCATGATTGGCTTGGGCTACCCTGGCGAAATCTCCAATGATTTTACGACACGGGCGATCTGGGGGACTCTGAGCACCATTCCTTTTGTATACATTATCTATGTACTGTGGGTAGAACTATCCAAGTCACTCGAACGCCAGCCTGAAGGCGTGCAGAAGCTAGTTCGCACTATGCGGTTACTACTGTTATTCTCTTGGGGTGTTTATCCGATCGCCTACATCTTGCCCCTGATTGGCGTTACAGGCAACTCGGCAACAGTTGGAGTGCAACTCGGTTATACGATCGCCGATATACTAGCCAAGCCCATATATGGTCTGTATATATTTGGGATTGCCGTCGCCAAAACCAAATTCGATCGAGAGCAGGGTAACGAAAACGGGATGGCACATGATGCCCCCGAACTAGACATAATTCCCGCAACACTCAAGGCTTAGTCCTAGCACTCGACAACAATCTAAATGTTAGCGAGGGCATGGAGTTCACACCCCATGCCCTTGTATTTAAATGCCTTTAGCTACAAACATCGCGATATCGGCTAGTTCATTTTTGGATGGTAAGTGTAGTTGACGTTGAGTCACCTTCCCAATCCACGCAGACACCGAGCGCAAAGATAGATCGTTTGCTGCACCCAATTCAGGAAACTGACATATGACTACCACCAATTTAGAGATCGACAGCTCAAAGATTAAGAGCATGAGTACTCTCAAGCACTATAAACTCTCTTCAATTACACCCCCACACGCCGATTATCTCCGCCGCACTGAAGCTAGAATGCTTCAGATCAAGAAATACCACAAGATCAGCCAGGAATACGTTTTACCGATTCCTTACGTTTGTCAGATTTACCACTTGCTAAATTTAAAGCATTTAGAACAAGTTCATGGTCTTAGTCTCAATGGACTAAAAGTTGGTAACGTCAGTCAAATTGAAGCAACAAATATCGGTGGTAGTGTTAAATTCAAAACGAGCCTCAATAATTCGCTGAATATCTTGAGAATGTGGCGACAGCCTGTGGTTGAAGTAGAGTTGACTCTGCACACTCCTTACACGATCGAACTGAGTATTCCGATCTATAAGGGTCGAAAAATTAATATCATTTTCAATGTGTTGCCACTCGGCGATAATGCCCACAAATTATTTATTGACATCTACAGCGATTTAGTATTTCCCAAGCCAATTATGCAAATGTTCTTACATTGTGCATCTTGCATCACTTTATTTGAAGACTTACCCTATCTTCACCAGCTAGCCGATACCAATCTTCCCCGCCGAGCCAAATCTATCCGAGGCTCCAACCGCGATACGATGCAGCTTTTCAAGCGGTATGTCGATCTGTATGGGTCCAGCCTAGAACAACCTCAATCGCTCGGTGCCGTCGAATTACGCCCCTTATCAGCTCGATCCTAATAAATTTTGTTTGCTTAACCTACTATGTCGATTCAGGTTTTAGCTCAGTTCATGCCAACTATATTCAGCTTCGTTTTTATGGTTGGGATGATGCTGAGTGTATTGAGCTATAGCCGCTCTGTTTATAAGACTCTAAAAAAAGATTGGAAACAACTCCAAAAACTGCATCAGATCCCGTGCGATCGCTGTGTCTTTTTTACAGGCGAATACAATCTCAAATGTACCGTTCATCCTTATAAAGCATTGAAAGAAGAAGCGATCGACTGTGTGGATTATCGCTCTACTAAATCGTTTCGATAGTTGCTTCCATATCTGTGTCAAATTAGAGATCTAGGGGAGTGAGTGCAAGTCATCCACCATCTAGTATCTAATTTGTCACTAAGAAGAAATTAAATAAAATCGGGGTCATCGATGACCCCGATTTTAGATCGATCGGGAGTTCATTTAGCGACGTAACCGATCGGCTGGATTATCTACCTGAATTTGAACATTTGTCTTGATTTTTACAGGCTCCATATTAATTCCAGTTGGGCTGTTACTGCTACCGTTAATTTGCTGGCTGCTTTGACGGCGTTGAGTAGTTCGCTCGGTACCACCAGTTTGAGATTGGACATTGGTAGTGTTGATGGTGTTGCCGACGCAACCGCCTGTCGAACCTTGAGTGACATTATTGGTTTGATTAGCTGGTTGTCTAGAACCATCGATCGACGATTGGAAATTGATATCGCTCATCACGCATTGGGCACTAGCATGGGGAACTGGGAGCGCAGCCAGTACAGCTAGTGTCGCTAGAGATAGTAAACCAACCGATAAGGATGCGGATTTCATGATGTTTTGTCAGTGGTAATCTTGGAAACTACTACATCGCGCCGATCGATAATTCCGTAAATTTGCCGACTAGTTGCGCTCGACTATCCCAATCTGGCTCCAAAATGTTGCTATAGCCTGTATAAGTGGGAATTTTAGATTTAGACAGATCTTACCAATCCGATAGTCAAAAGTTTATTTATCCCACTGCGGGCAATTGTCCCATGCTCAATTCAGATCGAGATCTAGATATTAGCCTCAATAGCCACGTAGCTAAGTCTACATCGCGCCATTATTCACCACTGGTTACTGAATTGAGCAGCGGGCAATCGCCAGCAGCGTCGATATTTACTGAAGCCACCGCCCAGGCTGTGCGGCTTACTGATGCGCCTGTAGCCATTCTTACCACGATCGCCGGATCGAGTTACCAAATTGGCTCGATCTCTGGGCTAGAGAGATTTACACTGCCTAGCCATCCCAATTTACGATTAGAATTAGCTGGGTTAGAATACTGTCACGATCGAGCCATTATTGCTCAGAGCGGCTTCAGTGTGAATGATTGTCGCAAACATCCTCAATTAGCTCGATCCTCACTCTATCAGGTGCATGGTATTAGGGCATATTTAGGCTTACCAATTATCACCGCCGCCCGCGATCGATTGGGGACGATCGCGATTTTAGATTTTAAACCTCGCCAATTTAGCGATCGAGACATCGATTTGCTCCGACTAGTCAGCCGTTTAGTCGCCAGTGAATTTGAACGAAAATTGTTAAGTCAAGCCCAACTCAATCGGTGGATGGACGATCTACAGGCTCGATCCGTTTCAGGATTTGACGATCCCATCGCCGCCCTGGAGCATGGTAATCCCAGCGTACCAAATCCTCACGCATCCCACGCTCAAACAGCGCATCCGCCGCATCACCATAAATCTCCGGCTCCCGTCTCGATTCCAGCTCCGGCGAACGATCCTACCTCAGCGGATCTTCAAGTTCAAAGTGACATCCAGTTTAAATTACTCACTCACCTAGCACAAGAACTCCGTACCCCACTTACCTCTGTACTGGGGATGGCGAGTGTCTTGCAGCAGGAAATTTATGGCTCGTTAAGTAGTAAACAAAAAGATTATTTAGGCATTATCCATCATAGTAGTCGCCAACTGGTGACGCTCGTCGATGAAATCTCCCAACTCGGTAGCTGCGATTTTCAGCAACGCCAATTGATGCTCAAGTCAGTAGATCTAGACATGCTCTGTCAATTAGCAATTCAGAGTCTAGAAGCCCTAGCCCAGAAGAAACAGCAGCAGATCGTCCTAAATCTAGCTGGAGACGGTTTGCCATCGTCAACGGCGCGGTGGCTACTCGATCGAGACAAGGTGCGTCAGATCGTCTACTATCTATGTCTGAGCTTGATTGATGCTAGTGAGTGCGATCGTCAAATCTCGATCTCCCTCACCAATTTCACTGAGGGATTACAGCTTGAGATCGCTACCAACGATCCTCAAGTCATCCTCCAAAATCGGGATCTGGAGCAAATCGCAGCACTTCCATTATCAATCGCTGGTATTTCTCCCCAGGAGCGTCAACGCAGCTACAGTACTAACACCAATTTAGGGCAACTCCACATTAGTTTGGGCTTATCGCTCAGTCATAGCCTCGCTCGATCGCATGGCGGTACAATTCAAGTGATGGCAAATGGTCTGGGTTATCAACTTACCCTACCGTTAATTATTACACCTCTGGCGTGAATGACTGGGGACAAAGACCACACAAGTGGAGCACCTTTTCAAGACACAATCGTAGGCGTTTCTAGGTAGCAACTTGGGTTAATTAGGCTGCGCTCTATTAGACCTCTTGCGAAAGTAAAAACATAATCTTTTTTAGTATTGTCTTGTTGCGCCTTCATGCGGAGGAAACCTCCGCGAAGCGCACCGCTGTTTTCGTCTATAGTTTCACCTAAAGCCTAAAGCCTAAAGCCTAAAGCCTGACTTTCGCAGAAAGTCTATTGTTATTGCTTGAGAAATCTCAATAAGTCGCTAGTCAATCGCTCTTTGTGGGTAGCAAATAAACCGTGTGGCGCACCATCATACTCGATCGCTAAAGCGTTGGGAATAGCTTTAGCAGCAACTCGACCTGTAGCATCGATCGGGACTATTTTATCGTCAGTACCGTGGAGTACTAGCGTAGGTACTGAAAAACTAGCCAGATCGGGTCGAAAATCTGTAGTAGCAAAAGCTTGGGCGCAATCGAGTGTCGCTTTGAGGCTGGCTTGCATCGCAACAGATTGCGACCATTCGAGTAGCTCTTTACTAACGGGGTGAGAGATTAGACCCGCACCATAGAAATCTCGGAAAAAACCTGCAAAGAAATGAGCGCGATCCTGCTTGATCTCTGCGCTGATGTTATCAAAAGCCGAGCCATCGACTCCATTGGGATTGGTATCTGTTTTTAACATGTACGGGACGACTGATGAAATTAGCCCCGCTTGAGCGATTTGTTTGCCACCATGCCGAGACATGTAGCGGGCAACCTCGCCACCACCCATCGAAAAGCCGATAATTGTGGCATCTGTCGCTCCAGTTCCCTCAATCACAGTAGCCAGATCGTCGGCTAAGGTATCATAGTTATAACCCGCCCACGGTTGTGCGGAACGCCCGAAGCCCCGACGATCGTAAGCGATTGTCCGAAAGCCTGCTTGCGCGATCTCCATTGCTTGGTCGTCCCAAGAGTCCGCTGACAGTGGCCATCCATGCATGAGAATTACCGGACGACCAGATCCCCAGTCTTTTACGTATAGTTTGGTATTGTCATTCGTAGTAATATAAGGCATTATTTACTCCTGAGTGGGTCAAATTTAGCTGCAATATTCGAGTAAGAATCGATCGAATAGGTACGCTCGATCCGCTCTACAACCAATTTCTTGTAGAGCTTTGCTACCCATACTCATTTATTCGGTACGAGAGTTTTAGATCGGACGCAACCACCCGCTTACTAGGATAACAATCATAAAAAATCGGACGCTCTTTCTTTAGTTAGACTTTTACCAAAGAGAGATGAACCTATCTACCGATTTTTCTCGAACTAATTGAGGGTTCTGCGATCGAATTAATTAAGATTATTCGATCGCTTTAACTCGATTGCCATTGGCACGCTCCGCGAACGACATTTTCAACTCATGCTTGCAATCGATCGTTATTATTGAGATCGATCGAATCGATCCGCTCGATGAGATCCCGATCGATCGCCGCCACTCTGACAATATGATAGGCTGATACGTGGCTTCAGCTCTACACCACTGTTACCATGTCATCACCCAGCACCGCCCAAATTAAACTCCTTATCTTAGACATCGATGGCACGATCTCAGGAACATCTAATCAGGTAAGTTCTAGAGTCAAACACGCCATTACAGCAGCTCAAGCTCAAGGAGTCCGCGTCGGGATTGCGACGGGGAGAATGTATAAATCTGCCTTGCGGTTTCACCATGAGATCGGTGCAGATCTGCCGCTGATCGCTTATCAAGGGGCGTGGATTCAAGACCCAGCCACAGGAATAACTCATCGACACCTCCCCGTACCGATCGAAATTGCCCAAGAATTAATCGATTATTTCGAGCAACCCCACTTAATAGACAAGTTATCCATCCACGTTTACCGCGATGATTGCTTGTATGTCCGCAAGATTAGCTCCGATACGGAAGCATATGTCGGACGAAGTGGTGTCGAAGTCATTGCCGCACCAGATCTCCGTGCAGTCTTAACCGAGCGTCCTACCAAAATCCTCGCCATGTCTGAAGACATCGCGCTGATCCAGCATTTACTCACAGATTTGAACCGCCGCTATTCCCCAGCAGAGTTGCACATTACTACTTCTGTGCCGATCTTCCTGGAAACTACCCAATCTGGCGTAAATAAAGGTAGTGCGATCGATTATCTTGTGAAATTGCTGGGAATTACCGCCGAAAATGTTCTCGCGATCGGGGACAATTACAATGATGTCGAAATGCTTGCCTATGCTGGCATCGGTGTCGCGATGGGCAATGCCCCTGAGGATGTCCAATCGCTCGGTGATTGGGTTGCTCCACATGTGGATGAAGATGGTGTCGCTGTGGCAATTGAAAAGTTTATTATCAATGCTTAGTCGAGCGTTGCCGTAGTAGTCTAAATCTTTGTTATTGGATATAAAATCAAAAAGAAGACCGACGACTGGCCGTGTTTCGTCTCGGTCTTCTTCTTGATTCGCTCCTCACACTAAATAGATAATACTTGCTCGATCGATTTTTGTCAATCTTTTTTCTCTAACCCCGATCCCTACCCTAAGTCCCCAACATTTGAAGCTGATATAAACTCGCGTACAAGCCGCCTTGCTGGAGTAATAGCTCGTGAGAGCCAGACTCAACTAGGGTGCCTTGTTTGAGTACAAAAATCCGATCGACGTTCCGAATTGTCGATAGACGGTGGGCGATGATAATTGCGGTACGATCGATAATCAACCGATTGAGGGCATCTTGAACTAATACTTCGGTACCTACATCTAAACTAGCGGTAGCTTCATCGAGGACTAAAATCCGTGGATTGCGGATTATCGATCGAGCGAAGGCAATTAGTTGTTTTTGTCCGGCGGATAAATTTGAACCGCGTTCTCGCAGTTTCGTGTCATAGCCTTGGGGAAGTTGGGTGATAAATCGATCGATATTCGTCGATTTAGCCGCGTAAACAATTTCAGCTTCGGTATAGTCTTCACCCAGAGTAATATTCGTACGGACATCACCAGCAAATAGAAAACCATCTTGCAGAATCACGCCTAAATAGCGACGGAGTTCGGCTTGAGTGATGTTTTTGATATCTACACCATCAACTAAAATTCGCCCCTTTGTTGGCTCATATAGACGGCAGAGCAAGCGAATAATCGAGCTTTTTCCCGCACCAGTCGGGCCGACTAAGGCAATTTTTTCACCTGGTTTAATCGTAAAATCTAGATCGCGAATCACATAGTCATCATCGTTGTAGGCAAACCAGACATGCTCGAAGCGAATTTCACCTTGAGCGGCACTATCGATGTGAGTTAGATGTAAACTTTGGGCATCATCGACATCTTTAATTTCGATCGGCTCGTTGAGAATATCATTAATCCGTTCTACTGCGGTAAATCCTGCTTGAATTGCGGTGAATTTCTCAGCAAATTGCCGCAATGGATCGAATAGTCTTTGAGCATACAAAATAAATGCTGCTAATGTCCCAATCTCTAATGTTTTGTCGAGTACCATCAAGCCACCCATCCAGAGGACTCCAGCGATCGCGATGAGGGAAATCCACTCTAAAGTTGCTGATACGGCTGAGTCGTGAAAGTTGGTTTTATCAATTTCTTTGATATAGCGATCGCGGATCGTCCGAAATAGTTCGGCGTTATATTTTTCTCGCCGAAATAGTTGAACGACATTAATTCCGACGACATTTTCTTGCACCATCGAGTTGAGTAGCGATAACTCTTCTCTACCTCGATAATTGGCTTTGCGATATTCATGCTGAAAATAAATTACCAATGCCGCTACTGGGATCATCATCACCAATAGCATGGTGGCAATTTGCCACTGAAGCGTGAACATATAATAGATCATCACGAAGATCGACAGCAGATCGCTGACGATCCCAATTGCGCCATTGGTAAAGACATCGCCTAGAGCTTCGACATCACTAGTCAATCGGGTAATCAGCTTACCGACGGGTGTGCGATCGAAAAATCTGACGGCTAAGGATGTGACTCGATCGAATAAATCGTTCCGAATATCTGCGGTAATTTGTTGCCCGATCCGTTGAGCAGTATAGCCTTGAATTGCTGTCAATACTAACCTGATAATTACTGTTCCCATCAGGATCAGAGTTAGTAAATTCAATCCATCTAACATCGATAGATCGCGCACAAAATCCCAGGTTTTTTCGTTCCTAATTTTGGATATTGCCTGTCCGATAATCAACGGCTGGATCGCATTGGCGATCGCTAAAGGTACTAATAGTCCAAATGATATAAAAAATAATTTACCACTGCGACGAGCATAAGGTAATAACCTTAATAATAATCGCCAATCATTATCTGGGAGCACTGACGATTTTTGTCGATCGCGAGATTGTGTAACATTAGTCATTGTCTAGGGGATAGAAGATATAGGATAGAGGATATTTAAATCGTAAACAGTTGACAGTTAACAGCGCAGAAAATATCGATCTCGAACAAATTATTGTTGGCAATAACGATCGGGCGTAATAACTACAGGATAACAGCTTTGATTGTCTGAAGCCGATTTACTCTATCAGTCGATCCTAACAAATTATCCCCATCAACCGTGAAGATTGACAGGGATAAGTTGGACTATTGACTAAGTTTAGCAATACTAGCAATTAGAACCATTTTTCAGCGACGGCTTCTTCCTTGGTATTGGTATTCCGTGAAGGAGTCGATCGATCGAATGTCATGTGTACCGAGCGTTGTTGTTCGCCATCTTTGGCAACAGCGACGATCGGATAGTCGATATTTCCATCCTGGAAGGACATCTGGAAGCGGAACGTACCATCGGGGTTGAGCTTGATTTGTCGTCCGCCGATCGAAACTGCCGCATCGGGTTCGGTAGCACCGTAGACGATCAATTCGGCATCAGCAATCAACCAGAATTGACGCTGACGATCGCTGCTATCCATGCCCATTCCTGACATACCGACACCAGACATGCCTACCCCAGACATATTGCCGAAAGTAGTAGGTTGTGCCCACATCCCAACTCCAGAGGGGAACACAAAGGAACTAACCGACTCTAGGGGTGATTGCTGCATCGAACCATACAGCGAACCAGAAATTCGGAGAGATTCGGTTGATGCGGTCATCCCAAAGATCCGCTCGTAGATTGCGTTCTGTTCGGTATTACTATTACCAGTTGTCTCAGCGGTACCAGTTGCACCAGCGGTACCACTGGTACCAGCTACACGATCGTCGGCTGTCTTGTAGCTCGGCGGGATCAGCTCGACAAATGTTCTGTCGATCAATTCTTCTTCCCACGGTACGGTGATGAAGACATCTTCAATCCAGTCAGAGGGGTAAACAGGGGGAATGCCGACAGATGCCGATCGAGCCAGCACCAACCACCGTCCATCACCACAACGATAACCAATATCGATCGCATAGGATCGATCGCTCACAGGGATTGGTACATACCATTCTCGTGCCATCTCATCGATCGGATACTCTTGAATACTGTGAGGACTTTGATAGTCCAAATTGATTTCAGTGACATCATAGATCCGCAGAGCTAATTGTTGTCCACCATGATGGCGCAGTTCATTTTTGTGCTCGATCGGAATGTCCCAATAAGCATAAGCCCATTGAGGATCGCGTGGTAATAAGACAATCCGACTATCTCCATAACCACTAGGCAAATCGCCCAATCCTTCATCTACCCCTGCTAATTCCTCCGCCGTAAGATCTACAACGATTCCGAGTTCAAATTTTCCTGCTTCCACTGTTAATTGTGCCTCCAGTTCGGTAGATGGACTATGGGTAGTATTGCTCTGAATTTTTTGAATTTCTTCCAGGAGTTGGGACTTCCGCATCCTGCTGTAACGTGATACTCCACAGACACTCGCCACGCGGCGCAGTTGTCTGAGAGTCATTTCTTCTAATTCGTTGTCTTTGGTCACGATCCGAATCTCCGAGTAGGGTGTAGATCTAATTTCTGTAAATTTGGATCTACACTTGTTGTCACATAAGAAAATTTACTGCTGCTAGTTGGTCGATCGACTAACTATGTTTAGCTGTTGATGAAATTTCTACAATCTGCTCGATCGAGGTGATACTCGATCGCAGGTGACTAAATTGCGTCCAAACATCCAACCGTTAACTGCATTGACTAAATTCTGAAATCATTGTCTCAGCTATTAGCAATCTACAATTTCGTTGTCTCCACACTATCTAACAAAATTTTGCCCCCATCCGTCAAGGGGGGATCGCCTTTAATTTACAGGGTTTAACGGTTTTACGCCATTTTAGCGATCTTGATTGTCATGATTTCTTGACAATTACCCAGATGATAGGGGTGCCTCTGATAAGTAACCTCAATCGATGCTGTAACTAATGCTTATGGACTCTAAATTCACACATTCAATAATTGCATCAACACAGTTGGTACTGGAATCAAGATCGAGACTAAAATTGCTAAAATCACTACACCAAGGGCATCTCGCCAGCTATTGATTTCTGAAACATCATTGAGTGCAGGTTCATCGATCGCGGGAATCAGAGCGATCGCGATCGCCAAAAATAATAGATCGGGATTGGTAAAATCAGAAGCTCTGTAGCGGATAAAGCCTAGCAGAGTTAAGACTATTTTACTCAACTGACTAATAATTGCACTCGGCTTTTGTCCGAACATCGCATGAACGATATAACCGCCATCTAACCTGCGGAGCGGCATCAAATTGATCGTAATAATCAATAAACTGATATAAGCAGCGATCGCTACATTATCCAAATCGATCGCGCGTTGGGCGACAAATTGACTACCTAATGCCAACTTGCACAACAGCGTCATCAGCAGCGAAAAGCGCGGATCGAAAGTGTGAAAGCTAAATAGGCTAGATTTGAGATCTAATGGTACAGTTTCCGATTGTACTAGTCCCCACACTAAAAGTGGAATCGAGACTACCAATCCTAAAGTTGAAGCGACAAAACCCAGATCGAAGACAGCTTTACGATTGGGAATTGGCGATTGAATTTGCACCAGACAGCCATACGTCCCAGGAAAGAATGGTAGGGGAATAAAATAGGGTAAAGTCGTGTCGATTTTGTAAAATTTAGCTACGAAATAGCGTCCAAAATCGCGTAGCCCCAAAACAAAAATAATACTCAAAGCATAGGGTAAACCAGCCACGAGAATATCACCGATATCACCCTGTGGTAATCGCGCTAATGCAGCCCCAAAATAGGTAGTCGGTAAGAGTGTGAGCAAAAATAACATGCCCATAACTGCATAGTCTAGCCAGCGACGCGATCGCGTAATCTGTGTCTGCTGGGGACGTGGTACCAGTGCGAAAAATGGTTTACCAGTAGACAAACTGTATTGAAATAAAATAAAGAACCGCTCGCCGAATAATTCTTCAATGTTGTGAACGATCGTCTGGTAGGCATTATCGGCATCAGTTCGCAATTTACCACGACACAACACTGCTTGCGGACGATATTCAATCTTTTCTAAAAAGAACACATTCCACGCAAAACAAGTCCTGAGGATCGCCTCTTCTTCGGCTTCGATCGGTCGGGCGACATCTCCCGTTGGTTCTGGTGGGGGTGAAACTGGTACGTCTGGTGGCAAGGGTGTAATTTCAGGTAAAGTACGATTTAGATCGGCAGCAGGCATCTCGATCGACGCAGCCTTTTCACTAGACAATCGCGGTTTCGATCGTCGCCAACTCAGCAATCGCCAGTATAGCAGCCAACAAATCGAACAAATGGTAATGGCGATCGGTAGGGGCGGAATTTGCTTGCTCCAAGTCACTGTCGCGCCAGTTACTAGCGGCGGCGTCATCAGGATCGCCCATAGTATCCACAGCGGAACTGCGGTCATCTGACTAACAGTTTGACGTAAAATAATGTACGTCAGAATGCCCGATAAAATTAAGATGAATAATAAGGACAACCACATGGATAAAATTATAAGTAATCGATCGAACTGGAACTAATTGCGACGATCGCCGCTCTACTTATCGATCTTAGAAATTGCTAAAATATAAATCATCGCCCAGTACGCGCTCTTATGTCGCCATCAAACTTGTCAGATCCCTCACTTTCAATTAAATCTCCAGCAAGTAAACTGCCAACAGAGATTTTGCCAGGAATTTTTGCTTTTCCACCCAACCGCGATACTCTGGGGGGGACTGCTTATCTTATCGTAACTCCGATCGGGAATATCTCGATCGATAGTCCAGCTTGGAATGATGTCAATCGACAGTTTATGCTCGATCGAGGCGGCGTGAAATGGCTGGTAATTACTCATCGCGGTGGCATGGGACAAACCACAGCCATCGCCACTGAATTAGGTTGTGAGACGATCGTTCAAGAACAAGAAGCTTACTTACTCCCAGAACTTAAAGTTACTACTTTTAGGCATAATTTAAACATTAACGATAGCATACATGCAATTTGGACTCCTGGGCACTCACCTGGTTCATCTTGTATTTATTATGCTGGTGCTGGTGGCGTGCTATTTACAGGTAGGCATCTATTACCCAACCAATTTGGGGCGGCTGTGGCGATCCGCACTGCCAAAACTTTTCATTGGCTCCGTCAACTCCGCAGTGTCGAGGCAATCTGGGCACAGTTCCCATCTCAATCTCCGCTGAGTCATATTTGTCCAGGTGCTAGTACTGGTTTACTGCGAGGCAAGGGGTCGATCGCTGTGCAATGATTTTGAGACGGAGCCAATGCAATACCAGCCACTAACTCTGCTAAAGTAAGTAAGCGATATCTAATCATCAAAATAACTTTTTACTTCTCATTAAGGAAACCATTATGGACTTCGACTTTCGGCTCTTGATCGTGCTTGCTCCTCTTGCCGCAGCGGCTGGTTGGGCAGTTTTCAATATTCTTCCAGCCGCGCTCAAACAAATTAGAGAACTTCTCCGCGACAAAGACTAGTCCAAACTAGGTACCAGGAGTGATGGAGTAATGGAGTGGTGCCACTAGTGACATCATTCTCATCGCATCTTGATGCAGATCGCACATTCGAGTCAAAATTAACTACGCCCAGCTCCTAGAACCCCTCTAACTGGTCGAGTCTCAGCCAAATATTGGGTGTTGGCACTTGTCCAAATTTAACGAGAGCATAATCACCACGTAGATCTAGCACTTCACCCTTAGTTTCAAATAGATATTTAGGGAACCTAGCATCACTAGCTTTTGCTTCGAGACTATTTGCCAGCGCACTGGCGATCGCCCGAACTGAATCTCCTTTCTTGAGTGCCATAATTTAATCTTAGGTGCTGCGGGTCAATTATTAGGATATCAGGCTTTGAGCTTTAGGATACTAGGCTTTAGGCTTTAGCCTTTAGGGCGATCTACAATTTGAATCCTAACACCTAATACCTAAAGCCTAATACCTAATCTAACGTCTACGGCTGCCAAATCCAGCACCAGAACGGCTGCGACCACCACTACCAAAGCTCCGACTGGAACCTCCAGAGGGACGAACGGTAGGACGAGATCCGTCAGATTGACGCAGTGTGCTACCTCCAAATCCCGATCCTGTACCGCGATTTCGTTCGATCCGATTTGGATTAGTATTGGTGCGATTGAAATTATTGTTGTTGTTGAGTCGTCCAGTCGTCCGTAGTGTGCTGCGGTTGACTACTGCTGGTGGGGGACTGTTGTAGCGAGTCTGATAACCTTGGACAGCTTGACCATAATTGCTGCCATAGCCGCCATAGCCGCGTAGCCCACCCGAATTATAGACAGGGGGTACATAGTACTGTGGTCTAAACAGCATACTACCGATCGCTTGTCCGGCAAGAGATCCAGCGACAGATCCAGCAAAAGGTGCCCAGAAGCTAGATTCTCGTTTGACGACAACATTTTCTTGTTGTCCGGTTTGAGGATTGGTTTGAGCTTGTGTCACATTGTGCACATACTCAATTTTGAATTCCTCTGGCACGTGTAGGGAGACTTGTCCCTTTTCTGACTTGAAATAAGCCTTTTCACTTGCTTTGACTTCTTCATCGGTCAATCGCGCCATTTGCAGATTGGTACTGCGGTACACAGGTGGCGTACCAGCAGGTGTATTCAGCAGCATGAGACTGTATTCACCGTTTGCATCATTGTAGGTGGCTTGCTGGACGGGATACTTGCCATCAGCGATCGGCTTTTGGTTGGTATTGTTACTGACCGAAGTATTGGACTGTCGATCTTGTCCCTGAGTTGACCTATTTTCATTTCCAGAGCCGCAGGCTACAGAAGTAATCGATAAGGTCAAAGCCATAAAAATTATCACTAATCGACGTAACATATATGCTGATTTCATGACTGTTGTATTTTCTTATCTTAGCTAATTCTCAGGTTGATTTACAATTCACAATCTCAGCCTAAAGATAGATAGAGTTTCAACGTTTATCCCTTTGAAATGCTGCACGAACGCCAAGCATCTAAGAACGAGAATAAATCGCTATCTTATATTCTTATAGTAGCTGACGATCGAAAAGAAAAAGTACCCAGTAAACCGATCGTTTAGATCTGGGTATCCGATCTCCTCAATCGCATCGCGTCAGCAATGCCTACAGCAGCACCGAACTAGTAAAAATTTAATAATTATTTACTAGTAATTATTCACTATTTTTCGAGCAATTAACTCAGGAAAATCTCGATCGAAGTGGCAGTACGTTTGTCTATTTACAAAGGAATCAACTCAGGGAAATTTTGTAAAACTTGGTCGTCGGTGAGTTCGTCGCCAAATCGTGCTGGAGAAAAATGGATATAAATTGCGCGTAAGCGTTCTTGGTAGTGAAGATTTATGATAGATTTTAAGGCAATCTTGAGCGCGGACATATTAGATAGATCTGCTTCAATAGTGGGTTCTTCGCCTTCTAAAGCTACAGTGAGCATCACGATCAGATTTCGAGTTGGGGGTAAAGTTAGCTGGGCATTGGGATTGCTATTTTCGCTCAGATCGGGTTCGCTCAAATACCGGGAGGCTGAATCAGTGAATAACTCATTGGCATAATCACCCGCGCCACCTTCATCCCAGAATACATCACCTTCATTGGCTGCCGATTGCCAGTAGGTATCGTATTGCAAGAGGTTTTGACAGATCTCTACCAATCCCTCACCAACAATCGTCAGATCGCCATCAGCTTCGATCGCTTGTCTGGCTGCTTGGTTTAAGATTCCTAGTAGTGGTGATACTTCTTCACCACCGAGATGGATAAAAATTCGGGATACGACAAATTGGGTTTTGCCTGTGAGTTTATTGAATTGGTCGCGTAAGCTCATAGTGTTAAGGGGTAGACTACTGTATCCATTCTAAAATACGATTCCAACTCCACCAGGGGTCGCGATCGATATTTAACTTTTGACAAGCTTTGCTACTGATATGCCCGACATGTCCGCCGTGAGGGGTTAGCAAGAGATTGAGGTGGGGTTGCTTGCTAGCAATATCGCACAGTTCTGGTACTAGAGTGGGATCGAATAGCGGATCGTCAGCGGCATAGATTATCAATACGGGTTTGTAGAGATCTGCCAAAAAATATAACGGACTCGTCGCGGCATAATAATGTTGGACAGTCGTAAAACCCAGTCGGGGAATTACTAATTCGCGATCGAATCCCCAAATTGAGGTCGCTCGCTCGATCGCGGCTGGATCGATCTGGGTGGGATGATAGCGATGTAACTCGCTAGCTAATTTTCGCAGCTCCTTAGAAATCGATCGTTCTAAATATTTGCCCAGCGGATCCGCCATAAGATAAGTCAAAGATCGATCGGATTCCAGACTGGGACAAATAACCGCACCACCAGCAATTTCTGGAACATCCAGACCCGCTTTAACGCCCCATAGAGCCAACTGACCGCCCAAAGAGTACCCCATCAGCCAGATTGGTGCCGGACAGCCTAGCTGGAGCGATTGGCTGGCAATCCTCACGAAATCTTCGCCTTCATGCAGACCGTCGGAAGTAAGTTGGGGTGATAACTCGGCAGTCTTACCATGAGCGCGCCAGTCAAATAAGACGACAGCATAACCTTGAGCATAAGCTTTGCGACCTAAGATTCTCAGAAACCACTGGTTCTCAAGAGTGCCAGTGATACCGTAGGTAGCAACAATCGTGCCTTTAGGCTCAGGCGGGATCGCATAGATCCCAAAAATTGGCACATCCCCGTCGCCACTAAAAATATGCTCTTGATAAATTGGCTCTGGCTCGATGGTATGGCGTTCCCAATTGCGGCTCATCCGCAGCGCGGTGTAGAGGGTCATCGCCAGACCGGATTGTAGCCACCAAGGCGGTAGATATTGAGGATTCAATGGCTTAATGGCAGGATGAAAGATTTTAGATCGGCTTTATTTAATTTTAAGCTTCAAAGTTGGGTGTTGTCCAAGGTGACGATTCTCCAAAGGAGAGGCTCCGCCAACGCCGAAAATTATTAGTTATTGTCGTCAGAGATCGTTGACAATATCCCAAAGATCGGGACGATCTGAGGGCATAATGAGTATGTATCTGACCTAAAGCGATCGCGATCGCACCAATTGTCGATCGACATCACATAGCTATGGATAAACTGGAGCGCGATCCACACATCGCAGCAGTCATCTTCGACCTTGATGGCGTGATTACTAATACGGTCTACTTCCATTACCTTTCATGGCAACAACTAGCCGATGAAGAGGAAATTCCCTTTGACAAATTGACTCACGATCGAGCAATGTTGGGATTAAATCGGGAAGATGCCTTGAGTTATCTGTTGAGCTTGAGCGATCGGGATATCGATCCGATCCAACAGCAACTACTATTAAAGCGTAAAAACGATTACTATCTAGAACTAATTGATGAACTCAACAGCGAGCATCTCCTGCCAGGTATTGGCAACCTACTAGTAGAACTACACACTGCTGGCATAAAAATTGCCCTCGGCTCTTCGAGTAAAAATGCCCAATTAGTCCTGCAACGCCTGGGGATTAGACATTTCTTCAATTTCATGGCTGACGGTCACAGTGTACCTCATCTCAAACCTGCTCCAGATGTCTTTCTATATGCCGCTGAGGCATTGGCAATTCCCCCTGCTAATTGTCTGGTCGTCGAAGATGCTCCCGCAGGTGTCGCCGCAGCTTTAGCCGCCCAGATGTGGGTATTAGGCATCGGCCCCCACGCACGATTGGCACGGGCACATTTGGTATTACCAACTTTGGCGGGCATTGGCTGGGCAGAGATTCTGGCAAAGATTGATTATTATCATAGTTCTGGGAAGCGCAGACAGCACAGCGATTGAAATCGCCGCTCGGAATGCAAAGTCCGCCTACGCGGACTAATAAACCAGTACAGCTTTGGTATAGCACTACGCCACGTTAGGACGAGTTTGAGTCCGCGACGGCGGACTTTGCATCAGTAGCGACGACTTCTAGTCGTTGTACTGTCGTAACCTCAGCTTGTACTGCGATATCCTTCTATTGCTGAGGTGGAGAGATATTAATTAATGGTAATGCTCCATTTCCACCCATCACTGTGGGAAATTTACCATCCCATTTTTCGATCGCTTGTTTTTCTAATAACTCTTTATTCAAACTCTGTCTGAGTAGTTTTTGGGCTTCGGCGGTTCCTTTGGCTCGATTGACTTCTGCTTGAGCTTGTCTGGAAGCTTTTAAGATTTGGTCTTGGACTTCTCCGAGGTGGATAACGATTCCCCGTTCGCCAGGATTAACGATCGTAAAAGGTTTAAATAAGATTGCTACTAGGAGCAGAACTATTCCCCCACCTAGATATAGATAAAATGACGCTCCAAGTTGTCTGACGCTCATTGCTTATTTTCCTTATCGTTGACTTACCTTACTCATTGGGACTAAGCAATGAGATTATGCAGATCGCTAATAAAAATGTTAGTCTAGGTTATCGATCGCCTCCCATGCGAGGAGCGATTGACGCTGATGTTGAATCTTAGCTTGTAATCGATCGGATAAATAATGTTCTTTATTTGGATAAACTGGTAATCGAGGCTGTAATTCATAGCCAGCATTAGCAAGTAACGCACTCAAGTTTGCTAGCTGTAAATGATGGTAGTCAGGATTTACTTCATCTTTAGGAACAATCCCGCCTAAATCTCTCGCACCCGCAGCTAAACAAGCTAATAATAAATCAGGATTGGGAATTAAATTTGGTGGAATTTGGATGGTAATATCCGCAGGTAAGATCTGTCTTGCTAACTGAATTACTTTGGGTAATTTCAGGATGTCAAAACCTATTCCAGCGAGACTTTCCTGGCTACCTGGACTATATGGTTGTAAGATTACTTCCTGAATATGTCCCCATCGGGTATGAATATCTGCGATCGCTTGGAGACTGATTTCCCAATCATCTTCTGATTCACCGATACCTAATAATAATCCTGTTGTAAATGGGATTTTTAATTCACCAGCCCAATTTAGTTGTTCGAGTCTAATTGCTGGTAATTTGCTCGGAGCATGACGATGAACCCCCTCAAGTACAGCCGGATCTAGCGACTCTAACATCAATCCCATTGAGACATTAACCTGCGCTAATCTCTCCATTTCCACTAAGCTGAGAGGGCCAGCATTAGTATGCGGCAAAAACCCCAGATCGAGAGCTAGGGCGCAGAGATGATAGATGCGATCGAGCCAAGCTTTTCGACGAGAAGATTGGGGGTGAACTTCACCACTCAAAATCAATATTTCGCAGATACCTGTACCTTGAAGAGCGGTGAGAATTGCTGTGGCTCGATCGAGTGTCATCCAATCATCTGCACCATGATCGACGCGAAAGTTGCAGTAACTACAGCGATTGAAGCATTCATAGGTAGGAACGATCGTATATGCTGGACTATAGGTAATAGTTGATAGTTGATAGTTGATAGTTGATAGTTGATAGTTGATAGTTGATAGT
>ENA-OFCX01000108-OFCX01000108.1-metagenomes-genome-assembly--contig:-NODE-108-length-44633-cov-5.219413_pt1 | contig 44633 bp, 49 predicted proteins | sample MGYA00153384_OFCX01 | MGnify analysis MGYA00153384
CCGCGCCACTGCCTCGACGTGTGCTCTGCCTGTCTGAGGCAGGTAACTAATCAAGTTGTTTTATATGTTCGCTATCAGCCGGAATGCTTCGGCTCAATGCCCCAAACTTTGCAGGCGTGCTTAACTCCTCGAGCAAGGCTTGGCAACGCTCGCGAATGACCCGTTTCAAGATCTAGCGTCTCCTCTCATCACCAAAACCTACCGGAGCGCAACTTTGGCGACCGTTGAGAATAATTTGATCGAGCGCCTTCCGCGCAAAGATCGACTACGTCTGCTCGCGATGTGCGAGCAGGTTCCGTTGACTTTGGCCGAGGTGTTGTGTTACCCGGCAAACCGATTCGCCATGTCTATTTTCCGATTGACGGGTTCGTCTCAATGGTGGCCGTGGTCGAAGGCAGTCCAGGTGTCGAGGTCGGGATGGTGGGTCGCGAAGGCATGCTCGGCACACATGTCGCGCTAGGTGTGGCGACTGCTCCCCTGCATGCGTTAGTCCAAGGCGTTGGCAACGCGCGACGCATCGGCGCGGTTGCTTTTCGTAAAGAGCTTGCGCAAAACCCCGCCTTGCAAGAAAGCGTCAATCGCTATCTGTACGTATTGCTGGCACAGCTGGCAACGTCTGCTGCCTGTCTTCGTTTTCATATGATCGCGCCGCGGCTTGCCCGATGGTTATTGATGAGTGAGGATCGGGCGCACTCGAAAAGCTTCCACATCACGCAGGAATTTCTCGCCTACATGCTCGGCGTGCGGCGCGTTGGCATCACCACAGCGGCGGGTATCTTTCAACGCGCAGGTTTGATCGAGTATCACCGAAGTAACCTCACGGTGCTTGATCGCAGTGGACTGGAAGCCGCCGCATGCAGTTGTTACAAGACGGATAAAGATGGATACAAGAAATCGTTTTAGTTACGCTCCGAGTAATGAGTGATTTTTTTCGCTCAACAACTGCACATTGCTTGGTGCAGGGCGATCTAGGTGACACACGTGACAAAGTGACGGTTGCTCGTCACTTCCTTCACTTCTGTCACTTTCGTCACCGCCGAAAATGGCTTGCGGCAAGCATGGCCTGGCCAAGTAGGAGGATGCTCACACCGGAAGGCGGCTGCCACTGATAGGACAACACCAACGGGCGAGCGATCATTTAGTTTCACCCACCCGGAGCGTCGAACATGAAAATCGAACCCCAAATTAGCATTGAGCTTATTGACCTAGCCAAACGCGTTGACGGCATCCAAATCGTCATGATGACCACGCTGGATTCCGAAGGTGCGCTGGTCAGCCGCCCCATGTCTCCCATCGAAATGGATTCCACCGGCGCGATCTGGTTTTTCAGTGATCTTCGCTCTGAAAAAGTTGAACATTTACGCGTAGTCAACGTGGCTTTCAGCGACGAGGACAACGCGACTTACGTGTCCATCTCAGGTCGCGGCGAAATCCACGCCGAACGCGCACATATAGAACAACTGTGGACGCCGTTTGCACGCCCCTGGTTCCCCGAAGGTCCTGAATCAACAAACCTCGCGCTCCTCAAATTCGTGCCAGACACAGCTGAATATTGGGATGCGCCGAATAGCAAGATGGTGCGGATGTTCGCCATGGCCGCGTCCATTGTCGCGGGCAAGCCCATCGGCATCGGCGAGCATCAAACGCTGACTGATCTTGCGCTTGCACAATAGGCGACGCGATAGCAACGCACATTCACTAATTGCAGCGTAATTTTGAAAAATATTCCGCTGCGTTCGCTTACTTTACGTCATCACACTACCCCAAAAAGGATAAATTCATGAAACAGAACCTAATAATCTCCGCCCTGCTCGCCACCCTAACACTGACGCTCGCCGCATGTGACAGACCGGCACCGACCGTGGTCTCCGTCCCGGGCCCTGCGGTTGTGGTGCCAGGCCCAGCGGGTCCGCAGGGAGCGCCAGGTAATACCGGCAACACAGGCAGCACAGGCAGCACAGGCAGCACAGGCAACACAGGCTCGCCCGGAATGTCTGGAAGCGACGGTGCCAAAGGCGAGCCCGGCAAATCAGGCGATGGCACGACCGTGATCATCACGCCACCCGCGCCTAAGCAATAACACTACATCCCATTAAGGAGAAACCTCATGAGCGTAGGCACCATCGTACTAATCGTTCTCTTGCTGTTGCTGGTCGGCGCGATTCCGAGTTGGGGACATAGCAAAAGCTGGGGCTACGGGCCCAGCGGCGGTCTTGGACTGATCGTCGTCGTTGTCATCGTACTCATGCTGATGGGGCGTATTTAGAGGACTTGGGCAATATGGGAATTGCGCACTCATGGGCGGTCTGGGGGATGCTGGGCACAATGTTTCTCCTGATCGTGCTGGCATGGGTGGGCTGCGGCACGGCCGTCGGTCGGTCGATTCCTACCGCCTGCGGCGTGCCGATTTCGACTCGGTTGGCAGACAGCAAAGCGACCAGCGCTGCGGTTAACGTGTCGACTCGGTTTTTACCTAGTTGCGACAATGCTGGCAGCGCGCTAATGGGCGCGGCATCTTGATCGCGCGGTGTTCAAAGTGATGCGCGCGTACCGGCATCTCGTGAGTGCTGGTGCGTTACTTTTACTATCAGGCTGCAGCGCCCTGCCGGTTATCGATCCAGACACTATTCGGCGACCTGGTCGATCCGCGCAAGCTGTGCAGTTGCAGGGCGCGCAGGGCCCGCTATCGGCGGCGCAAAGCAAAGCGATTCTTGAGCGCTTGAAAGCGCGCGGCACCGCGACCGATATTTTTGATCGCCATCTTGCGCTCGAAGAGGCCATCGTCGGCAGCCCATTGACCACCGGCAACCAGGTGCAGTTGTTGCAGGACGGCCCCGCCACCTATCAGGCGATGTTTGCTGCGATCATCACCGCAAAAGATCACATCAACATGGAAACCTACCTGTTGGAGGACGACGAGGTAGGGCAACGATTTGCACAAGCGTTGATCTTCAAACAGCAGCAAGGCGTCCAGGTCAATCTCATTCGTGATAGCGCAGGCACTTTCGGCACGCCCGCCGCATTCTTTCAGCGCCTGACCAACGCCGGTATAAAAGTGCTGGAGTACAACCCGATCAATCCGTTGCTTGCCCGCAAAGCGTGGGAACTCAACCAACGTGACCACCGCAAGCTGTTGATCATTGATGGAAACATCGCCTTTCTCGGCGGCATCAATATCAGCAGTGTCTATTCGGGCGGCTCATTCATGCACGGGTCGCGCGCCAAGTCGCGTGTCGCCGACAACGCCCCGCTCGCGTGGCGCGACACCCATTTGCAGATTCGCGGGCCGGTCGTGGCTGAGCTACAAAAGCTTTTCATCGCCACGTGGGAGAGCCAAAAGGGCGATGCGCTTGCGGCAAAAACCTACTTTCCGAGAATTAATGCGATCGGTCGCCAAGTCGTGCGCGCCATCGGTAGCTCTCCCGACGATGCGTACAGTTTAATTTACGTGACGTTGCTCTCGGCGATAGGCAATGCCGAAACCAGCGTGCGACTCACCAATGCTTATTTTGCGCCAGACCCGCAACTACTTGCGGCGCTAAAGGCGGCGGCGCAGCGGGGTGTTGATGTTCGCTTGATACTGCCCGCTGAGACCGACTCGTGGTTGATCTTTCACACGGGACGCGGCTACTACGAGCAACTACTTCGCGCTGGCGTGAAGATTTATCTGCGTCGTGGCGTAGTGCTTCACTCGAAGACTGCGCTCATTGATGGGGTGTGGGCGACTGTTGGCTCCACTAATCTCGACTGGCGGAGCTTTCTGCATAACCGAGAGTTGAACGCAGTGGTGCTGGGCGCGGAGTTCGGTGGCCAGGTACAAGCTGTGTTCGACAAAGACCTCGCTGAATCGGATGAAGTGTCTCTTAGCGCGTGGCAAAGTAGGCCGCTGCAAATGCGTGTCAAGGAGATGTTCGCCCGGATTTGGGAGTATTGGCTTTGATCGTCGCGAGGCGCTAAATTCGCCGAATGTCTTCGTCTTGGCGCCGGACATCAGAGGCAAGTTGTAATGATGTATTGACACAGCACGCGTACGTGACCGCCGCAAGCTGCGGCGGTCACGTTGTTCACTAAATTGAGCAACCCACCCGCATCGCTACTGCGAACCGCCCGATACCCGCTGGGTCCACTTACTGGTGGGCTCGTCATAGCGGTGGGTGCGCAGGAAGTTTGCCGTTTCAGCCCTAACCTCCTCGCGCGTCATGGTGCCCATATTGCGCGGCGTACCGCCCAGTGGCACCCATCTGCTGGTGCCGTTGTCCCACCGATTGTTGTTCAGAAACGTGTCCCGTTCGGCCTTGACCGTTACACGTGACGTAACACCCATCGGCGGCTCAACGCCGGCACGCATCACCCACATATCCGTGGCGTCATCCCACATAAACATTCGGTGGAATTCGCCACGCTCCATTTTGAGCTGAGTGGCGGCAACGGCAGCATTGCCCGTGGCGTTCTGCGCGCTCACCAGTCCTGCCGTGGAGGCAAGCGCAAGGCTCAGCAGCAGCGGTGTGATGTGTAATCGTTTCATAGTGATTTCCTGTCTTAAATGATCAATGATGAATCGAAGAGCTTTCGACCCTGCCAAGCACTGGCACGTCATCTGCGACGATTTCAGTGATTAGAAAGCCAAGTGTGCAACGAGCATAGGGATGCGTATGTCGGCAAATCACACGCTGTGGAGTAGGCGAACACCTACGGGTGACAACGATGCGACCTAGCGATGGCATTAGGGATAGCGACAGCACCAGTGACGCCTTTAACCATCGGAAAGTTTCGCTGCGACGACTACTGGGCGAATGCAATTGCCCGCTGGTTCACCGGATCAAAGAGCGCCGCGGCGGACACGTCGATAGCAAGCTCGACCTGAACGCGGTTCAACGCGGCCGTGGGATGCAGTCGGCACACGCAGCGCACCCCGCCAAGCGTGGTGAAAACCAGCGTGTCGGCACCGGTAGACTCTGCCAAATCAACGGGCACCGTGAGGCGAGCAGCGTTGACCTGAGTGCGTCCTGCATCGCTCATATGCTCGGGACGCAGGCCGAGCAGGATCGAGGTGCCCGACTCCGGCATCGCCTGCAAGTCGGCGATGTTGAAGCCGCACAAAGGCAGACGACCTGTGCTTTGTGTTGATGCCGCGACCGCGGCACCCACAGAAAATTCGGCCCACAATTCGCCATCATTAACCGCCAACGTGGCCGGAATTAAGTTCATTGGCGGCGAGCCCATGAAGCTCGCGACAAACGTGTTGACCGGGCGACGGTAGATGTCGTCCGGTGTGCCGAACTGTTGCACCACACCGTCTTTCATGACGGCAATTTTGTCGCCGAGGGTCATAGCCTCGATCTGGTCATGCGTCACGTACACCGTGGTGATGCCGAGGCGCTTGTGCAGTAGCTTGATTTCGCTGCGCATCTCTACGCGCAGCTTGGCATCGAGGTTTGACAGTGGCTCGTCAAACAAAAATATCTGTGGCTCGCGAGCTAGCGCACGGCCCATCGCTACGCGCTGACGTTGACCGCCCGAGAGTTGTGCTGGCTTACGGTCGAGCAGTGGTTCGATTTGCAGCAGCTTCGCGACGCGCGCAATCGTTGCATCCTGTTCAGCCTTTGGCACTTTGCGCAACGACAACCCGAACGCGATATTTTGGCGAACGCTCATCGACGGATACAGCGCGTAGCTTTGAAACACCATCGCGATATCGCGATCTTTGGGCGACAGATCATTCACCCGTTTGCCGCCAATGGTGATGTCGCCATCTGTCACCGTTTCTAGTCCTGCGATCATGTTGAGCAGCGTGCTCTTGCCGCAACCGGAGCCACCGACCAAAATCAGAAACTCTCCGTCGGCAATATCGAGGTTGATGCCTTTCAGAACTTCGGTGTTTTTGCCGTAGGTCTTGCGGATGTTGTGGATGCCGAGACTTGCCATGAACCGAACCTAACCTTTAACTGCGCCAGCGGTAAGTCCGCGCACAAAATACTTGCCCGCCACGATGTACACCAACAGCGTCGGCAGTCCGGCGATGATGGCGGCAGCCATGTCGACGTTGTATTCCTTCACGCCCGTCGACGTACGCACGAGATTGTTCAACGCAACGGTGACCGGTTGTGAATCAGCGCCTGCGAACACCACACCAAACAAAAAGTCATTCCAGATTTGGGTGAATTGCCAGATGATGCAAACCATAAAAATCGGGCCGCTAATCGGCAACAAAATGCGCCGGAAAATGACAAAAAATCCTGCGCCGTCAACACGCGCAGCTTTGATCAATTCGCCAGGAACACCGAGGTAATAGTTGCGAAAAAAGAGCGTAGTGAACGCCACTCCATACACCACATGAACGAAGATCAAACCGAACACGGAATCCGAAAGCCCAATGGCACCCAGCGTGCGCGCCATCGGCAGTAACACCACCTGAAACGGAATGAAGCAGCCGACCAGCAGCAGCGTGAACAGCGCATCCGATCCGCGAAAACGCCAATGTGTGAGTGCATACCCATTCAGCGCGCCCACCACTGTTGAGATCAACACCGCAGGAATTGTCATCACCAGCGAGTTCAGGAAAAAAGGTTTCAACCCCTCGCAACGCACGCCCGAACACGCGGTTCCCCACGCCTTTAGCCACGGCGCGAGGGTCGGTGCGTGCGGCGCGGCGATCAAACTGCCGTCACGGATTTCATCAAGCGTTTTGAGTGATGTAGCCAACATCACCCACATGGGTGCCAACGCGTAGAGGGCTGCAAGAATCAGCATGCAGTAGAGAAAAAGACGGGAAACGACGTTCATACTATTTTCGTCACCCCTGCGAAGGCAGGGGCCTAGTGACTTTCGCACTCACCGTAGGTCTAAATGGCCCACCAAAAAACGCTGGGTTCCTGCCTTCACAGGAACGACGAAGGTTGTTCATCAATCCCGCCCTGCTCTCGCCTCGGCATACATCAGCGGCACCATCACCGCCATGATGGTCATCAGCATCATGACGGCACTGGCCGCGCCGACACCCAACTGCCCGCGTGTGAACGAAAACTGATACATAAAAATGGCCGGCACGTCCGACGAGGTGCCCGGCCCTCCCCCAGTCAGCGCCATCACCAAATCAAAACTTTTGATCGCAATGTGCGCGAGGATTAGCGTCACCGAGAAAAATACCGGACGCAAACTCGGGATGATGATGCGCCGATAAATCGTCGGAAGGGACGCGCCATCCACTTGCGCCGCCTTGATGATTTCGCCGTCCACACCGCGCAACCCGGCAAGGAACAACGCCATCGCGAAGCCCGCGCTTTGCCACACGCCCGCAATCACCACGGTGTAGATCGCCTTGTCGGGGTTCACCAACCAGTCGAAAGTAAAGCTTGTCCAACCCCATTGCTGCACGATGCGCTCAAGCCCAAGTCCGGGATTGAGCAGCCACTTCCAAGCGGTGCCAGTAACGATAAACGACAGCGCCATCGGATACAAATAAATGGCGCGCAGAAAACCCTCGCCGCGAATTTTTTGATCGAGCATGATCGCAAGCAGCAAGCCGACGACCATGCTGAAGACGATGAACAGCGTGCCAAATATTGCAAGGTTTTTGGCGCTCGTCCAGAAGCGGTCGTTGTCGAACAACTGCTCGTAACGCTCAAGCCCCGCCCATTCCCAATTAGGCAGCAATCGCGACTCGGTGAACGACAGCGCAATGGTGACGAGGATGAAACCATAAACGAAGATCAGGCTCGCCGCGAGCGTGGGCGATAGGACTAGCTTGGGGAGCCAGCGGTCGGCGGAGGAAGGCGAGATCACGCGAAGAATGGCTGTGGTGCCCCGTAAGTTTCTCAGTCCGCTCGTGTAGAAGCGGCTCCGCTGCGACCCAAGGTTCCCGTCGCGAGCAGGGTCGCGAAAGTTCTTTGTAGGGCGGGCACCGCCGTGCCGACCAAGGCTAGGCGAACAAAACTATTCATCTATGCCAGGTCTTTGTGGGCAAAGGCTGCCCACCCTACAAAATTTGAAGTGCATGGACGAAATTTTCAACCAACTATTTAGTCTTCGCCGCCTTAACCAACGCCGCCACCGCATCCTTGCTCGACATAGCCGAGTTCATGAACTTGGCGATCACGTCGACGATTGCGCCTTGCGTGGCTGACGGCAGCGCCATGCCGTGCGCAAAGCTTGCGACCAGCGTTCCGCTCTTTGCCGTACTGTCGAAATCGGCCATCGACTTGGTGGCGCAGGCGTCGAACTTCGCTTTGTTGACACCAGGCCGCACCGGGATGGAGCCTTTGTTCAGATTGAATACCTCTTGAAAATCGGGGCTCATGATGGCCGTGGCGAGGTCTAGCTGGCCTTTCTTGGCGTCCGCTGCTTTCACGTTGAACATCGCAAACGAATCGACGTTAAACGTGTAAGAAGCTGCGGTTCCCGGCGCTGCAACGCAGGCGTAATCCTTACCGCTCACTTTGTTCGCTGCCGTGAATTCGCCTTTGGCCCAGTCGCCCATGAACTGCATGCCGCCCTTGCCGTTCATGACCATCGCGGTCGCCAGATTCCAGTCGCGACCGGATGCGTCTTTGTCGATGTAAGTTTTTATTTTGGCGAGTGTGTCGAACGACTTAAGCATCGTCGGGCTTGATAGTGCGGTTGGATCAAGCTTCACCAATGCGTCGTTGTAGAACTTGGCGCCACCGATGCCCAGCACCACGGACTCGAACACGGTTGCATCCTGCCATGGCTGTCCACCGTGTGCGATGGCGACCATTCCCTGTGCCTTAAATTTGTCAGCGAGCGCGAAAAATTCCTCGTAGTTGGCTGGCGCTTTGCCACCGGCTTTGTTCAGTGCGTCCTGATTGATCCATAACCAGTTGACGCGGTGCACGTTGACCGGGGCGGCAACGTAGTTGCCCTTGTATTTCATGATGTCGGCCACGGCTTTGGGCAGCAGCTTGTCCCAGTCTTTTGCCGAATCGTTGATGATGCCGAGCGAGCCTTCTTTCGCCCATTCCTGAATTGACGGCCCTTTAATTTGTGCAGCGGCAGGTGGGTTGCCCGAGACCACGCGCGCCTTGAGCGCGGTCATTGCGGCGTCCCCCGCGCCACCGGCCACCGCGAAATCCTTCCACACGTGGCCTTTGGCCTCCATGATTTTTTTGAGTTCAGCTACGGACTTCGCCTCACCACCCGAGGTCCAATAGTGCAGCACCTCGACTTCGGCGGCGGTCGCGGGTGCGGCCACTAATGAAGCGGCGGCGATGGCGATAAATGTTTTCTTTAATTTCATGTGTGTGTCTCCTTATGGCTTTTTTTTGACATGGCAGCTCGCTGACCGCAGGAGCGGCACGAGCCGCGAAAACGCCGTACACCGCGCTCGTGCAATCGCTGTTTGCAGCCGAGCCCACCAGACCCAGTTCGTTCACTCATTTTGTTTAATTCCGAGTTTTAGCTCGGCAACACGTAATCCTTGAACTGCTCGCGCAATTTGGCTTTCATCATTTTTCCGGTTGCTCCCAACGGAATCGCATCGACAAATTGCACGTCATCGGGCACTTGCCATTTCGCGATTTTCCCGTCGTAAAAATTCAGCAACTCCTGCGCGTTAACTTCGGCGTTGGGTTTCTTCACCACCACCAAAATCGGTCGCTCATCCCACTTTGCATGACGAATGCCGATGCACGCCGACATCATCACCGCTGGATGCGCCATCGCTATGTTTTCAACGTCAATTGAGCTAATCCATTCGCCGCCGGACTTGATCACGTCCTTGCTGCGATCAGTGATTTGCAGAAAGCCATCGGGATCAATCGTGCCCACATCCCCCGTGGCGAAGTAGCCGTCCTTATCAACAATGGTGCCGCCCTCGCCTTTGAAATATTCGCTAACGATCCACAGGCCGCGCACCAGCAAATCGCCGGACACTTTGCCGTCGCGTGGCAACTCGTTGCCTTCGGGATCAACGATCTTCATATCAACGCCGAACACCGCTCGACCCTGCTTGAGGAGTATTGCTCGCTGCGTCGGCCAATCGGCGTCGGTGTGTTTTCCTTTCAGCGTGCCGTAGGTGCCAATCGGGCTCATCTCGGTCATGCCCCACGCGTGATTTACGGTCACGCCGTGCTTGTCGCGGAACGCGTCGAGCATAGCGGGCGGACACGCAGAGCCGCCAATCACGGTGCGTTTCATCGTACTGAGTTTCAACGCATTTGTGTCCATGTGCGAGAGCAGCATTTGCCACACGGTGGGCACGCCAGCCGAGAAGCTGACCTTTTCCTGCTCGAACAATTCGTAGATCGATTTGCCGTCCAACTGCGCGCCGGGGAACACGATTTTGCTGCCGACCATCGGCATCAAATACGGCAAGCCCCACGCGTTGACATGAAACATCGGCACCACAGGTAAAACCGTATCGCGCGAGCAGATGCCGATCACGTCGGTCGCCGCACCCGCCATCGCGTGCAGCATAGTTGAGCGATGGCTGAACAAAACGCCCTTTGGATTGCTCGTCGTACCGCTGGTGTAGCACATGCTTGATGCGCGGTTTTCGTCGAACTGCGGCCACGCGTACACGTCCGATTGCGCGCCGATCCACGCCTCGTAACTCAATAAATTCGGAATACCTGAATCGGTCGGCAACTGGTTCGCGTCACACAATGCAATGAAGTGTTTGACCGTGGTGAGTTTCGCCGCCACCGCTTTCACCAACGGCAAAAACGTCATGTCAAACGCGAACACTTCGTCTTCGGCATGGTTCACAATCCACGCCAGCTGATCGGGATGCAAACGCGGGTTGACCGTGTGCAATACGCGCCCCGAACCGGACACGCCGTAATAAAGTTCGAAGTGGCGATAACCGTTCCACGCCAGCGTGCCGACCCGCGCGGACTGCGCAATGTTCATCGCATCGAGCGCATTGGCGATGCGTTTGGCGCGACGATTAACTTCGGCATAGTTGGTTCGATGAATGTCGCCTTCGACGCGGCGCGAAACGACTTCGGTGTCGGCGTGATAAGTCGCAGCGAATTCAATGACGCCGGAAATCATCAGCGGATGGTGTTGCATCAAGCCTTGCATGGCTCCTCCTTCTGGGTACACATTGGTGCTGCTGGTATGACAAATCGCGCGTTTTGACGGTGTGCGCTCCTCACTCGCCGTCAATTGCGTAGTGTTCGACATCAAATGTAGTGGATACGTCGCGGGGAGCGTTGGGCGATTGTTCGTAGGCCAAATTCACGGTATCAGCTTTTTGCTGAAAGCGCCGTTCAAAATGGGTATGGGTACTTAAAGTAGCATAAATCGACTTTTAGCTAATTATGAACTTGGCCCATATGCATTAAAGCTTTCGCCATAAAGCTGATAGCAATATCTGCATCAGCGATTGCGTAGCGGCATGACGTGCGCAAGCGACAAATCGAGGCGAACAACCACGGATGCAGCCACCGTGAATTGAGCGCGCTGCGGGCCGGTCAACGTCAGGTGCAACTGCACTTCGGGATGCTCGGCAAGCGCAAGTGTGGCCAGTGTTACTTCGCCCAGATGTCGCGCCTCGGTCACCACCGCAGCAAACTCGTCATCGTTTTGCGCCGGACAATCCAGCAGCGTGATGCCGTCGCCGTTGATCACCCACGTCACTTTTTGCCCCGGATCGATCCGGCCTTTGTCGCGCACAACAATCGTTCGCACGATAGCTGCATCGTCGACCGCAACCGTCCATCGCAAAAGGCCAAATCCGGCCTCCTGCGACGGCCCGTCCCACACGCCGTTAAAACGATTCTGAATGCCCACCAAATCCGCCACGCGAGCATTGCGCGGTGCGCGATGAATGGCGGCGGGTGGTCCCTGCTGCAACACCTGCCCCGCGTCCATCACCACCAGCCAATCGGCCAGCAAGCTCGCCTCGTTCATGTCGTGCGTCACCAGAACAATCGGAATTGCCAGTTCGCGCCGCAGGTCGGCGAGTAACTGATAAAGCCCCTGCCGATTCATCTGATCGACGGCTGAAAACGGTTCGTCCAGCAGCAGCAATTTGGGCTCGCGCGCCAGTGCTCGCGCCACCGCCACCCGCTGCTGCTCACCACCCGAGAGCGCGACTGGACGGCGCGCCTGTTGCGACGTGGTGAGGCGCACGTGATCGAGCCAATGTTTCGCTTTTGAGAGACGTTCTGAGCGCGGCAGATGCAGGAGCGACAAGGCAACGTTGTCGGTTGCTGTGAGATGCGGCATCAGCGCATAGTTCTGAAACACGAGTCCAACGTGGCGACGCTGCGGCGGCAGAAACGTTCCAGTCGCGCTATCAAACCACGTCTCGCCGCCAACAGAGACGCGGCCTCGCTCGGGTTGCATCAATCCAGCAAGGATGCGCAACATTGACGTCTTGCCTGCGCCGGACGGCCCGACCAGTGCTAACAATTTCCCGGCTTCGCAGTTGAACGCGCCGATGACTGCCATCGGATGACGCTGTTCAACGTCGACGACCAGCGCACCCGCACCACGCGTCATCGCCGCACTATCGTGCGCGACGACGTAAAAAACGAAGCCGCCACCGCGCCGAGTGACAGCACCAGCAGCAACAAAGCCATGCGATCAGCGCTCGCCAAATCAAACGCCTGCACGCGGTCGTAGATCGAAATTGCGATGGTCTTTGTCTCGCCGGGAATGCTGCCGCCGATCATCAGCACCACGCCAAATTCACCGAGCGTATGCACGAAGGTCAACACCATTGCCGACAACACACCCGGCCATGCCAGCGGCAATTCCACGCGCCAAAACGTCTGCCACGACGATAAGCCACTCACCGCAGCGGCCTCAGCCAGATTACGCGGTATCGCCTCAAACGCGCGCTGAATAGGCTGCACGATAAACGGCACATTGAAAATAATCGACGCGAGCAGCAGACCGGTGAAGTTAAACGTCAACCGCACGCCAAGCGCCTCGGCAGCCCATCGACCCATCGGCGACGCGCCGCCCAGCGACACCAGCAGGTAGTAGCCAAGCACCGTCGGCGGCAACACCAGCGGCAGCACAATAATTGCCTCTACCCAAGCCTTGCCCGCAAACTCGGTTCGCGACAGCCAACGCCCAAGCCACAACCCGAGCGGAAGAAGACACAGCAGCGTTACGCTCGCGAGCTTGACCGAGAGCGCAAGCGCCTGCCAGTCCATACGTTGCTATTCCTTCGGCATAGCGAAGCCGTAGCGCACCATGATTAATTGCGCGGCGGGCGTCCCAAGGTATTCGTAAAACGCTCGCAATGCGGGCGGCGCATCCTTCATCAACGCCATGCGCTGTTTGAGCGGTTTGTGCATCGATTCCGGGATCAATGCGAACTCACCCAGCTTTGCGATTGATGGTGCCTTTGCCAACGACAACGCGATGATGCCGCCCTGCGTCGACCCTGACGTTGCGAACTGCGCGGTCTGCGAAATGTTTTCGCCGAGAACTAGTTTTGGCTCGATGGTCGCCCAGACGCCTGCGCTCTGCAACGCCTCTTTCGCGCGAGCTCCGTAGGGCGCATGCTCGGGGTTGGCGATAGCAAATTTCTGTAGCCGACCGTCTTTCAAAGCGGCAGCCACATCTTTCAAATCACTGTCCGCTTTGAGCGCGGAGCCGTGCGGCACGATGATGCCGATACGGCCCAGGGCGTAGGCTCGCCCGCGATCAATGGTTTTGTTCGCGTCGGCAAGCTTGAACACAAAAGCTTCATCAGCCGACATGAACATCTGAAACGGCGCACCTTGAAGAATCTGCGAGTAGAAATTACCTGATGATCCAAAGACCAGTCGCAGTTTGTTGCCCGTTTCTTTCTCGAACTGCGCAGCTATTTCTTCAATAGCGAATTTGAGATCAGACGCGGCAGCAAGCGTGGGCATGGTTTGCGCAGACGTTGTTATTGACAGGGCCGCACATACCGCCACTACCCATCCAGCAAACACCGTTCGCCCATTGATAAATCCGCGCATCGCAAACTCCATAAAAAAATGCCCCGCTTCGATATGTTTTTAAAAACATATCGATGAGTATAGCGACGGTGCAATCTTTTCAGCTATTCAAATTGCGATTTCAGCAGCGACCGCATCCGCTCAACATCCAGCGCAATTGCTTTCTTCGCACGACGCTCCATCGCACGATAGCGCTTGAGCACGTCATTGCCCAACGGCGAAAGTTCCGCGCCGCCGCCGTTGCTACCGCCCTTCGCGCTCAATACCAGCGGCTCGATAAATTGCGCATTCATGATAAACACCAGCTCCCAGCAGCGACGATAGGACATGCCAAGCGCCCGCCCCGCACCCGAGATCGAACCAGTGACGTTGATGGCGTCAAGCAAGTCAGCCTTGCCCGGCCCCATCGCGATGACATCGCCCGCATACACGCGCAGCTTGACCTCGCGCAAGTCTTGCGCATCCCTTGCGTCCTCCGCGTCTTCCGATTGCGACCGCTTCACCATCCGTGCTCCCTGCTCTACCGTAGCGACATCAACCCATCGCGAACCCGCGAACTATAGCGCCGGTGACAAATCCAGAATAACCATTCGTACGTGACGCGCGGGTTGCGCTAACCTTTCACGACTCAACGGAAATCACCATGTCAAACATCATCCTTCACCACTATCCCAACTCGCCCTTCTCTGAAAAAGTGCGACTGATTTTGGGCTACAAAGGCATCCCATGGCAGTCGGTGCTGATTCCGCGCATCATGCCGAAACCCGATGTGGTGGCGCTTACCGGTGGCTACCGGCGTACGCCCTTTATGCAAATCGGCGTGGACATTTATTGCGATACCGCCCTCATGTGCGACCAATTAGAGCGGCGATTCCCGACGCCTTCGCTGTATCCGGCAGGCGTGCCACGCGGGTTGGTGGATACGTTGGCGCAATGGGCGGATAGCACGCTGTTTTGGCAAGGCGCGATCGGCTATGCATTTCAACCGAAATCGTTGGCCTTCATCTTTGCGGGCGCGCCGCCGGAGGCGGCGAAAGCGTTTGCGGCGGATCGCGCCGCCATGCGCGCAGGCGCTCCTCGCATCGGGCCCAGCGAGTCTGCGGGTGCGCTAAAAGTGTTTTTGCAACGGCTTGATTCGATGGTTGAAGCAGACCCGTACTTGCTGGCGAGCACGCCGAGCCTCGCTGATTTTTCGGCCTACCACCCGCTGTGGTTTGTGCGTCGCATTGAGCCAATCGCCGCAATTCTGGCAACGGTCAAAAACGTGTTGCCGTGGATGGATCGCATGAATGCCATCGGCCACGGAACCGCCACAAAATTGTCGAGCGCGGACGCCATTGCGCTCGCGGCAGATACACCGACGCACGTTGCCGATGCGCCGTGGCATGATGAGCATGGCATTGCTGCCGGCACAGCCGTCACGATCACACCGCTCGACTATGCGTTTGATGCGGTGACTGGCGCGTTGGTCATTGCCACCACCAACGAACTGGCGATTAAACGCGTCGATGAGCGCGCAGGCGAAGTGATCGTGCATTTCCCACGCGTAGGATACAAGCTGGAGCGGGTGGCGGTTTAGGTTTTTTGTAGGGGCGGCTCTGCGGCGACCGATGTTAGCGATTGCAACGTGGGTCGCGGCACAGCCGCTTCTACAGTCGGAAGACATCGAAGAAAATTGCACAAGGAGGAAACTATGGCAGTTGACGAGGCAGCAGTGGAAAAACACGTGGAGCACGGCCCCGCCGCCAATCCTGACCAGCATCTGGCAGTGTGGCCCAAGCGCTTGCCGCTTACGATGGCCACGCCCGACACCACGCTGTGGGCCAATCTGGACATCTCGATGCGGCGCTATCCAGATCGCATCGCCTACGTTTTTGTTGATCGCCAGATCACCTTTCGCGAGTTGCATGCCAGCGTTGAATCGCTGGCTGGTTGGTTGCAGCAAACGGCCGGCGTAAAGCGTGGGGATCGCGTCGTGCTGTGCCTGCAAAACTCGCTGCAATTTGTAATCGGGTACTACGCCATTCTGCGCGCTGACGCGGTAGTGGTGCCCGTTAACCCGATGAATAAAGCCATTGAGTTGACGCACTACATTACCGATCCGGGCGCAACGGTTGCCATCTGCGCCAGCGACCTCGCGGCCGAATGGGTGCAAGCCAACGCTGTAGTGATGGCGGCGCATCCCGAGCGGCAATTGAAGCATTTGCTGGTCACGCGCTACGTTGATGAAACGGCTACACAAGCGCTGCCCAAGAGCGGCGTTCCCGTTTCATGGCAAGCTTTCATGACAGTCGAGGCGACACTGCCATCGTACGCGACGAAATGGCTGGACGCGATGCGAGCGGGGCTTACCGCCACCGCCCCGCAAGCGAAAGCAGACGATCTCGCCATCCTGCCTTACACGTCCGGCACCACCGGCCTGCCAAAGGGTTGCATGCACACGCACCGCACCTTCATGCACAACGTGGTGTGTGGCGCGATGTGGGGAGACGGCAGCGCGGAGACGGTGGGCCTCGCCGTAGTGCCGATGTTTCACGTGACAGGCATGCTGTACAGTTTGCATATGTCCATTTATTTGGGCGCCATGGCGGTCATCATGCCGCGCTGGGATCGCGACATGGCGGGCGCGATGATCTCGAAGTACAAGGTCACCAGCTGGACCATGATTCCGACCATGATCATCGACCTGCTGGCCAGCCCAAACGTGGCGAACTATGACCTTACTAGCCTCGTGTTCATCAGCGGCGGAGGTGCTGCGATGCCGCAGCCGGTCGCTGAAAAATTGTTCCAACAATTTGGGCTGCGCTTTGTTGAAGGCTACGGCCTGACCGAAACGGCAGCGCCTTCGCACAGCAATCCACCTGACGCGCCGAAACAGCAGTGTTTGGGCATCCCGAATATCGGTACCGATTCGCGCGTGGTTGACCCGACCACCCTGCGGCCGTGCGCCGTCGGCGAGTCCGGCGAAATTTTGATTCACGGCCCGCAAGTATTCAAAGGCTATTGGCAAAACCGCGCGGCGACCGACGCCGCGTTCGTGGAGATTGACGGGAAATCGTTCTTCCGTTCGGGTGACCTCGGACGCGTTGATGAAGAAGGTTATTTCTTCATGACCGATCGCCTAAAACGCATGATCAACGCCAGTGGGTTTAAGGTGTGGCCCGCCGAGGTTGAGGCGCTGTTATTCCGTCATCCTGCCGTGCAAGAAGCGTGCGTGATTTCGACCAAAGACGCGTATCGTGGCGAATCGGTTAAAGCCGTGATCGTGCTGCGCGCTAACGCAAAAGACACGACCGAGCAAGACATCACGGAATGGGCGCACGTCAACATGGCGGCGTACAAAGCGCCGCGTAGTGTTGAGTTTGTTGAAGCCTTGCCGAAAAGCGGCGCGGGCAAAGTGATGTGGCGGGCACTACAAGAACGTGAAGCTGCGGCAGGCCAATAGCGTTAATTGCAGAGCAATACTCGGCCCGTGCTCTCAGCGCGCGACTTATCGGTGTTCATCTGTGACAAAACTGACTTTCAGCCGCTGATGCATAATCTCGGTCTATGCGGCACTCGCTCGCATGTCTGAAAAATTGATCTGCCGCTGATATTCGCTAGGTTTCGCAAGCCTGTCAGCGGAGACTGACAAAATAGGGAATATTGGTGGATTTTGGGGCGGACATGCTGATTAATTGTGTGGTGTATCAAGGTGGCAAAAAAGTCGCCGACATTCCGGTCAGCGAAATCAGCGACTACCTTGAGCGCCCCGGCTCATTCGTATGGGTGGCGCTGCAGGATGCAACGGAAGCAGAGCTTCTGGAGATGCAGCGCGAATTCGGCTTGCACGACCTCGCGGTGGAAGATGCGCGACACGGTCATCAGCGACCCAAAATTGAAGAATACGGCGCGTCGCTGTTCACTGTGCTGCATCTTGTAGAGCCCTGTGATATCGGGTCTGCCGAACTCAACGTGGGCGAGGTCAACGTATTCACCGGGAGCAACTATGTGCTCTCGGTCCGCAACCGCAGTCAACGCGGGTTTCTCGGTGTCCGCGAGCGTTGTGAAAGAGAGCCGGATCTACTGCGCTTCGGCTCCGGTTTTGTGTTGTACGCCCTCATGGACGCTGTGGTTGACCGCTACTTCCCGATCATTGACGCGTTCGAAACCGAGCTTGAGGCGATTGAGAAAGCTATCTTCACGAAAGGCACTGCGCGCACCAATATCGAACGCCTGTATGACCTGAAGAGTCGTGTCATGGTGCTCAAGCACGCGGTAGCACCGATGTTGGAAGGCGCAGGAAAATTGCACGGCGGACGCGTGCCACAAGCGTGTATCGGCGTGCAGGACTATTTTCGTGACGTTGGCGACCACTTGAGCCGCATTAACTCGATGATCGACAGTATTCGTGACACCATCGGTACGGCCATTCAGGTGAATCTGGCCATGGTCGCCATCGAAGACACCGAGGTCACCAAGCGGCTCGCTTCATGGGCCAGTATTTTTGCCGTATGGACTGCGTTTGCAGGCATTTGGGGCATGAACTTCGAAATGATGCCCGAGTTGAAGTGGAAGTATGGCTACGCAGCAGCGCTCGTCACCATCGTAACCGCGTGTTCAATTTTGTATTGGCGGTTTCGCAAGGCCAAATGGTTGTAGCAAACGGCAAGGCGGAAAAGGCGCAACACGTTGAGGATGCGACACTGCTTGCGAAAATTCAGATTCGATCCTGCTTGGCCGTGGAATTCGCTGGCCGCGAACGGTTATAAGCTTGTGCAGCGTATCGCTAACTAGCCTGCAACGCCTTGGCGCACAGCGTCAGCAGCAGGCTGGGCAGCGCGCCGAGCAGCAAAATAGCCAACGCGTTGGCTGAAATCAGCACCGTTTCGCCACGGCTTGGCAGCGTGATTGCGCCCTCCTCCGGTTCGGAGAAATAGATGACGCGAACCACCCGCAAGTAGTAGAACGCGCCGACCAGCGACGCGAGCACGGCGATTACGGCGATCCAAGTGTAGCCCGCACCGACGACGGCTTCGAGCACTGACAATTTGGCCCAGAAGCCGACGGTGGGCGGGATGCCCGCGAGCGAGAACATGGCGAGCAACATCAGAAATGCGTACCAAGGCGAGCGCTCGTTGAGGCCCTTTAAGTCGCTGATGTTTTCGATCTCAACGCCGCGGCCTGACAGCAGGACGAGAATACCGAACGACACGAGGCCCGTGATGGCGTAGGCGACCGCGTAGAACAACGCCGCTGCGTAGCCTTCTTTTCCGCCACCGACAAAGCCGAGCAGCAAGAAACCCATATTGGCAATGGCTGAGTAAGCGAGCATGCGCTTGATGTTGGTTTGCGCAACGGCGATCAAGTTGCCGAGCACGATCGACAGCGTGGCGATCACCGCGAGGATGACCGACCAATCGTCATAGGCCGGCGTGAGGCCGGTGCCAAACAGCCGATACGCGAGCGCGAATGCAGCAATCTTGGGCGCGGTGGCAAGGATGAGCGTCACAGCCGTTGGCGCGCCCGTGTACACGTCAGGCACCCACATGTGAAACGGCACCACGCCAAGCTTGAACGCGACGCCCGCCGCGATGAAGATCAGGCCCAGCGCGACCGCCGTGGTGTTCGCCTTAGCGAGCGCAGCAGAAATGCCTCCGAGGCTGATGGTGCCGGTGGAACCGTACACAATCGACATGCCGAACAGCAGCAAGCCGGAGGCGAGCGCGCCGAGTACGAAGTACTTCATCGCGGCCTCCGTCGCGATTTTGTCATCGCGTTTAAGCGCGACAAGTGCGTACATCGATAGGCTCAACAGTTCGAGACCGAGGTAGGCGGTGAGCATGCTCGCCGCACTGGCAATCACCATCATGCCGAGCGTGCCGAATAGCACCAGTGCAATAAACTCGCCGTTGTCGAGATGATGCTTTTTAAGATACGTCCACGAATAAGCGAGCGCGGTGGCCGCCGCGAACAACATCGCTATTTTCAATACGGTGGACACGCCGTCGGCCACGAATAGCCCGCTGAATGCGGTCTCGCGAGCGAAGCTGCCCACCGGCGTGAACGGAACAAACACATAGAGTGCCGTCCACAACAATGCACCGATGCCGCAGGCGTAGGTAAACCACTTTTGATTGCGGTTAACGAACAAGTCGGCAATCAAGATCAGGCAAGCCAGCGAGAGCAGCACGATTTCGGGGAGAACGAGAAGGATATCTTTCATGGATCAGTTCTACGCCGGTTCGATTACAGCTTGCTGCGCGCGACGTGCTTAATGAGTTCGTCGACACTGGTGTGCATCACTTCGGTAAACGGCGCGGGGTACAGGCCCATGCCGAGCACGCAGGCGGCGACCACCACCAGCATCCAGAATTCGCGCCGCGTGAGGTCGGTCATGCCGCGAACATGGTCGTTGCCAATTTCGCCGAAGATCACGCGCTTGTACATCCACAAGGTGTACGCCGCGCCGAGGATCAACGCGAGGCCCGCTGCGGCTGCCGTCCAGAACATGCCCTGCTTGACCGCGGCCAGCGTGATCGTAAATTCACCGATGAAACCCGATGTGCCTGGCAAGCCCGCGTTGGCCATGCCGAACAGCATGAACAGCGCCGCGAACTTGGGCATGACGTTGACCACGCCGCCGTAATCCGCAATGTTCCGGCTGTGCAGACGGTCGTACAACACGCCGATACACAGGAACATTGCCGCTGACACAAAGCCGTGCGAGATCATCTGCATCAAGCCGCCTTCAATCCCAAGCGCGCTGCCCTGCCCGCCCACAAACAGGAAGAAGCCGAGCGTGACGAAACCCATGTGCGAAATTGACGAATATGCAACCAGCTTTTTCATGTCGGTCTGGATCAGCGCGACGAAGCCGATGTAGACGATGGCAATGAGTGAAATGCCCACGATAAACGGAGCCAACATGTGCGATGCATCGGGCACGATGGGCAGGATGAAACGCAAGAAGCCGTAAGCACCGAGCTTCAAGGTGATCGCAGCCAAAATCACGGAGCCTCCGGTGGGGGCTTCAACGTGCGCGTCCGGCAACCACGTGTGAACGGGCCACATCGGCACCTTCACCGCAAAGGCGAGGAAAAAGGCGACAAACAGCAGCAACTGCGGCGTTTTGCCGAGCGGCACTTTGTGAAAGTCAGCAATGGTGAAGCTGCCGCCGGTCATCGTGTACAGATAAATCAGCGCGACCAGCATGAGCAACGAACCGAGCAGCGTGTACAAGAAGAATTTGATCGCTGCATACAGCCGATTCGGCCCGCCCCAGATACCGATGATGAGATACATCGGTATCAGCATGGCCTCGAAGAACACATAAAACAGGATGCCATCGGCCGCAGCAAACGCGCCGTTGATAAGGCCGGACATGATCAGGAAGGCGGCGAAATATTGCGCTGGCTGCTTCTCGATCACCACCCAACCTGCAACCACCACGAGAATGGTGGTGAAGCTGTTGAGCAGCACGAACCACATTGAAATGCCGTCAACGCCAAGGTAGTAATTGATCTTGTAACGCTCGATCCAAGGCACGTTTTCAACGAATTGCAGCGCGGCGGTGGCCGGGTCGAAACCGGTGTAGAGCGGGATGGTGACTAGGAAGCCAGCGATGGCAGCAATCAACGCGACCCAGCGCGTGGACGAAGCATTCTTGTCACGCGAGGTCGCAAGTGTGGCGAGACCGCCGAGGATGGGAATCCAGATGGAGAGTGAGAGCAGCATGGGGTGTGGTTGTAGTTTCGTGCGGTCGCGCTCTAACGTTTAGCGAAGCAGCAGCCAGGTCAGGAAGGCGAGCACGCCCGCAACCATGACAAATGCGTAGTGATAAACGTACCCCGTTTGCAGTTGGCGCATGACGCCGGAGAGCATGCCGATACCCTTGGCTGAGCCGTTAACCATCGCGCCATCAATCAGGGCGCGGTCACCGTAGCGGAACAGACCCTCGCCCAACTTGCGCGCGCCGCCCGCGAAGAAGAAATCGTTAAAACGATCAAAGTAATACTTTTCTTCAAGGATTTTAACGATGCCGCTGAATTGGGTGCGCAGCTTGCCGGGCAGCGCTGGATTCATCACATACAGGTAGTAGGAGAGCGCCACACCCAACAACGCCAACAGCAACGGGAGCGTAGAGAGCCCGTGTATTGCCATGCCGAGTGGGCCGTTGAACTTTGCAGTAAGGGCCGAGAGGGTGTCGTGTTCTTTCGTCACCGCAATCACGCCTTTGAACCAATCGCCATGCACAAACTTTTCGATACCAAGGTAGCCAAGAATCGCTGATGGAACAGCAAGCAGAACCAGCGGCAACGTAACAACCCAAGGCGATTCGTGGGGTTTGCTTTGGTGATCATGGTTCACGTCGTGTCCATCGTGCCCCTGATCATCGTGCGGTGCTTGGTCGTAACGTTCCTTGCCGTGGAACACGAGGAAGTACATGCGAAACGAATAAAACGCAGTGACAAACACACCTGCCATCACGGCGAAATAGGCGTATCCATGGCCGAATATTTTGCTCTCATGTACGGCCTCGATGATGGTGTCTTTCGAGTAGAAACCAGAGAACAGCGGAAAGCCAATCAATGCGAGCGAGCCGATCAACGAGGTGATCCAGGTAATCTTCATGTACTTCCGCAAGCCACCCATGTAGCGGATGTCTTGGTTGTGATGCATGCCGATGATCACCGAGCCCGCAGCGAGGAACAACAACGCTTTGAAGAAGGCGTGCGTTACCAGATGGAACATCGCCGCGCTGTAGGCCGACACACCCAGCGCGACCGTCATGTAGCCCAGCTGTGAGAGCGTGGAGTAAGCCACCACCCGCTTGATGTCGTACTGCACGATGCCCAAGAATCCCATGAACAGCGCGGTCGTTGCGCCAATAATCAGGACAAACGACAACGCGGTGTCCGACATCTCGAACAGCGGCGACATGCGCGACACCATGAAGATGCCTGCCGTCACCATAGTTGCTGCATGGATGAGTGCTGAGATCGGGGTCGGGCCTTCCATTGAGTCAGGCAGCCACACGTGCAACGGCACCTGAGCGGACTTACCCATCGCGCCTATGAACAGTAGGATACAGGTCGCCGTCATTAGCGAAACGATCCCGAACGGCCCCATAACGATAGATATGTTGGCGAGTGAAGGTGCTTTTTCGAACACCGTTTTATAGTCGAGGCTGCCGGTGTAGGCTAACACCAGCGCGATGCCGAGCAAAAAGCCCAAATCACCCACACGGTTGACGAGAAACGCCTTCATGTTGGCAAAGACCGCCGTCGGCTTTTTGTACCAAAAGCCGATCAACAGGTACGACACCAAGCCCACCGCTTCCCAACCGAAGAACAGCTGCAGAAAGTTGTTGCTCATCACCAGCATCAACATCGAGAAGGTGAACAGAGAGATGTAGCTAAAAAAGCGCTGATAACCGGGGTCGTCGTGCATGTAGCCAACGGTGTAGATGTGCACCATCAGCGACACGGACGTCACGACCAGCATCATCGTCACGGTCAGCGTGTCAATCAAAAATCCGACTTCAAACCGAACGCCGCCGGACACCATCCAAGTGTAAAGCGGACCATTAAACGTATTGCCGTTTAGCACATCAACAAGCACAAAACAGGACGCGATAAACGAGACCAACACGCCAAGAATCGTGAGCCAATGAGCACCGCTGCGACCGATTTTTTTGCCGAACAAACCGGCGAGAATGGACGCGATGAGCGGCGCGAAGGGGACGATGAGGTAGGTCAATTTCATGCCTTGCCCTACCCTTTCAACTTACCGATTTGGTTCACGTCAATGGAGCCGACGTTGCGGAACAGCACGACGAGAATCGCAAGGCCAATCGCAGACTCTGCGGCTGCGACGGTAAGGATAAAGAACACAAATACCTGCCCGCTGAGATCGCCCAAATAGCTTGAAAACGCGATGAAGTTCAGGTTCACAGCGAGCAACATTAGCTCGATGGCCATCAACAAAATGATCACGTTGCGGCGATTGATGAAGATGCCAATGATGCTGATGGTGAACAGCGCAGCTGCCACGATCAGATAATGATTAAGGGTTGGCTCTAAGGACATTACTTGGATGCCCCCGCACTTGGCGCAACTACGGCAGCGACGGGCGTCTCGGCGGCGGTTGGTTTTTCAAAGGCGATCTTCAAGATGCGCAGACGGTCGTTGCGTTTCACTAAAACCTGTTCGCCAGGGTTCTGATAACGCGTTTCGCGGCGATCACGCAGGGTCAACGCAATGGCGGCAACGATTGCTACGAGCAACAACACACCGGCAATTTCAACGGCGTAGATGTAGTTGGTGAAGAGTTCGATGCCCAGCGCCTTGGTGTTGCTACCGTCCATTACGATGGCGTTGGTACCGCCTGTTGTGCCGACCTTTTTTCCGAACGACAGACTCAGCAGCAAGACCATTTCAACGAGCACCGCAGCGCCCACCAGCAAGCCCACGGGTAAATAGCTGCGGAACTGTTTGCGCAGTTCTTCGACGTTGATATCGAGCATCATCACGACGAACAGGAACAACACCATCACTGCGCCGACGTAGACGAGCACCAGTGCGATGGCGAGAAATTCTGCCTTCAACAACATCCAGAGCGCCGAAGCGGAAAAGAACGCTAGCACCAAGAACAGCGCGGCATGGACGGGGTTTTTAACGCTTATGACACAGGATGCTGCGAACAGCATTACGGCGGAGAAAACGTAGAAAACGATCGTGGCGAATTCAGGCATAGTCTTCTATTCGGTTCGGGCTGAGCTTAACCACCGTTCGGACTGAGCTCAACGAAGCGTTTCCGTTTAATGCAATGCGCATCGACTGGCTCAGCGCGATCAGTTCATGTGAGGCGTAGGCAAACATCAACGAAACCGCGCGTCAGCAGCGCGATCAGCCGCAATTTGTTTTTCGTAACGGTCCCCGACAGCGAGCAGCATTTCTTTGGTGTAGTACAGATCGCCACGCTTTTCACCGTGGTACTCGAGGATGCGCGTTTCAACGATGGAATCCACCGGACAGCTTTCTTCGCAGAATCCGCAGAAGATGCATTTGGTGAGGTCGATGTCATAACGTGTGGTGCGCCGTGAGCCATCGTCGCGCACCTCGGATTCGATGGTGATGGCCATTGCTGGACACACCGCTTCGCAGAGCTTGCAGGCGATGCAGCGCTCTTCACCATTTTCATAGCGGCGCAACGCGTGAAGGCCGCGAAAACGCGGCCCTTGCGGCGTTTTCTCTTCCGGGAATTGCACGGTTATTTTGCGCGCGAACAAATAGCGCCCGGTGATGGAGAGGCCTTTGAGCAACTCCCACAGCAGAAAGGTTGAGAAAAAATGTTTGAAAGAGGCGATCATGTAAGCCCGCTCCTAATGGAATGCCTCGCCCCATGGCGTCTGCATGATGATTGCGAGGAACACGATGTAGACGAGTGTGACGGGGATAAAAATTTTCCAGCCGAGGCGCATGATTTGGTCGTAGCGGTAGCGTGGGAACGATGCGCGAATCCAGAGGAAAAAGAACAGCACGAAGAACACTTTGGCGGCGAGCCAGAAGAAGCCATCGGCAAATGGCTTCATGCCGAACACGAGAAGTTCGTTAGTGATGGGCAACGGTGACAACCAGCCGCCGAGAAACATCACCGCGACCAACACCGCAATCAGGATCATGTTCGCGTATTCAGCCAGAAAGAAGATCGCGAACGTTACGCCGGAATACTCAACGTGGAAGCCCGCAACGATTTCGGATTCGCCTTCGGCCACGTCGAACGGATGACGGTTGGTTTCGGCCACACCTGAGATGAAGTAAACAATAAACAATGGAAACAGCGGAATGAAATACCACTGCGACACGCCCCCCGCTTGTGCATTGACGATGTCGCTCAGGTTCAAACTGTTTGCGGCCATCAGCACCCCAACCAGTGCGAAGCCCATCGCGATTTCGTATGACACAATCTGCGCAGCGGAGCGCATGCAGCCGATAAAAGCGTACTTTGAATTTGACGCCCAGCCTGCGAGGATTACGCCATAAACGCCAACCGAGGTGAGCGCGAGGATGTACAGCAAACCGGCGTTCGCGTTGGCCAAAACCAGTGTCGGATCAAACGGAATGACTGCCCACGCAGCAAGCGCCGGTCCGATAGAAAGCAGTGGTGCGATGAAGAACAACGTTTTGTTGGCACCGGTCGGTACGATGATCTCTTTGAGCAGTAACTTCAGCACGTCGGCGAACGGCTGCAACCAGCCAAAGCCCACGCGGTTCGGTCCGATGCGCACTTGCATCCAGCCTATGACCTTGCGTTCCCATAGCGTTAAGAAGGCGACGCATAAGGTGATTGGGATTACGACGACTAGAATTTTAGCCAGAGTCCAGACGGCGTAAGAGAGCGACACGTAGGGCTCACCGAAGCCCCACATCATCAGTGATTCAACGGGATTGCTCATGCAGCCACCACGGTGATAGGCTCGCTCGCAGCGCCGAGTTGCGCAGACACTTCGGTGGCCAACGGCACACGAACTGCACCGGTTGCGACCGAAGCGTCTACGGCAAGCGTTGCCAAAGCGCTACCTTCGCCCTGTTTGATCGTCACAGCCGCGCCGTGCGTCAAGCCCAACTGTTTTGCCGTCTCAGCGTTCATGCGGATTTGCGGCTGCTTGCCGTACGCCGAACGCGACAAGGCCACGCCGCGCCGTACCAGCGAATCGGCGTGATAAATCGGCAGGTCTGCAACTCGCTCTAATCCTGTGGTAGCAGTCGCATGCAACGCTTGCAGTGGCGCAGTTTTTGCGCCCAATTTTGTGGCATCAAAGCCCGCAAGTGCGGCTGCTTTCACGTCCTCGCTGCTGTTCAACGCACCGACATTCGCATGCAACAAATCGCCCAGCACGCGCAGCACTTTCCAGCCCGGACGGGTTTCGCCGAGCGGACGGACAACCCCAGTAAACGACTGCACGGTGCCGTCTTGCGACACGTAAGTGCCCGAGGTTTCCGTGAACGGCGCGATGGGCAAAAGCACATCAGCTTTTTCGCGCATCGCTTTATTAACGTGGGCTACCAGGGCGATAACCTTGGAAGTCGACTGCAACGCATTTGATGCTGCTAGCCCAAATGAACTGTCGAGTTCAGGTTCAAAGCCAATAAGCAATAGTGCTCCCGCTCCCGTCGTCAAAGCGGTCTGCGCGGACTTGCCGCCGCCGTTTGGAACTGCGCCTGCAATATGGGCCGAAACAGTAGATGCCGACGCGATTAAACGGCCGCTGGTGCCGGCGCACAAGTCGGCGATGCACGCAGCCAACGCTTCAAGCTGCGACGCATGCGCGCTCGACAATGCGAGATCGCCCAGCAGCACCGCGACTTTTTTGCCAGATGCAAGTGATGCGGCGATTTGATCGGCTTCCACGCTAGGCGTGGCATTCAAAACTACCGGCGCAGATTTTTCTAAGCGCTTTGCCAATGCAACGATCACGCTCGCCAATTCAGCGGCGACACCCGACAGCTTGACCACAATCTTGCCCGCAACAGGGCACAGCAAATCGTCGTCAAGCGATGAGATGACTGAGAGCATCGCGCCCTTTTTCACCCGAGCGCGAATGCGGCTGGCGATCAGCGGCTGTTCTTGGCGCAGACTAGATCCGATCACCAAAAAGCGATCAACCGTTGCGAAGTCAGAAACTTTGAGCCCAAGCCACGGAATGCCGTCTCCCGAATCCAGCAACGGATCAGTCACACGCAGACGGTGATCGATGCTGCCGGAGCCTACGGCGGTTGCAATCTGCTTAGCAAGATACGATTCTTCAAGCGTGGAATGCGGGCCCATCAACACAGTGAGCGCATTGCCGCCCTGCGCTTTAACGGTCGTCGCAATAGCGCTCGCCGCTGCGGTCAAAGCGTCTTGCCAGCTTGTTTGGTGCCAGACGCCATCGGTCTTGACCATCGGCGAGGTCAGTCGATCTTCGCTGTACAGCCCCTCGTAACTGAAACGATCCCGATCAGAAATCCAGCACTCGTTGACCGCTTCGTTTTCGCGCGGCAACACGCGCATCACGCGATCACCCTTGACCTGAATTTGCAGATTGGCGTTGAGTCCGTCGTGCGGGCTCACCGATTTGCGGCGTTGCAACTCCCACGTCCGCGCGCTGTAGCGGAACGGTTTGGACGTGAGCGCCCCGACCGGGCACACGTCGATCATGTTGCCCGACAGTTCGGAATCCACCGTTTTGCCAACAAACGAGAGAATTTCAGAATGCTCGCCGCGGCCACCCATACCGAGCTCCATGACACCGGCCACTTCTTGCCCGAAGCGAACGCAGCGCGTGCATTGAATGCAGCGGCTCATCTCGGCCGCACTGATCAGCGGGCCAATATTTTTGACAAAAACGACGCGCTTTTCTTCCTGATAGCGCGAGCCTGAATTGCCGTAACCCACTGCTAAATCCTGCAATTGACATTCGCCACCCTGATCGCAGATGGGGCAATCAAGCGGATGATTGATGAGCAGAAATTCCATCACGCTCTGCTGCGCCTTTTTCGCGTACTCGCTCGCCGTGAAGACCTTCATGCCTTCGGTGACCGGCGTTGCGCAGGCGGGCATCGGCTTGGGTGCTTTTTCAACTTGCACCAGACACATACGGCAGTTGGCAGCGATTGAAAGTTTCTTGTGATAGCAAAAGTGCGGGATGTATGCGCCAACCTGATTGGCGGCATCCATCACCGTGCTACCCGGCAGAACCTGTACTGCTTTTCCGTCGATTTCTATATTCAGCATGAGAGCGCTCTAAGGTCAGCGATTCGATTAAACGTAAGCTGGCACAAGGCAGTGCTTGTGATCAATGTGGTATTGAAACTCATCGCGATAATGCTTGATGAAAGCCCGCACTGGCATGGCCGCAGCATCGCCAAGCGCGCAAATGGTGCGACCCTGAATGTTGTCGGCCACTGAATTCAACATGTCGAGGTCGTCGTTACGACCCTCACCATGTTCGATTCGGTTAACCATACGCCAAAGCCAGCCTGTGCCTTCGCGGCAGGGCGTGCATTGTCCGCAAGATTCTTCGTAATAAAAATACGACAAACGCAGCAACGACTTCACCATGCAGCGGGTCTCATCCATCACGATGACAGCACCCGAGCCGAGCATCGAGCCTGCTTTGGCAACGGAATCGTAATCCATGTTGACTTGCATCATGGTGTCACCGGGAATCACCGGCATGGATGATCCACCGGGGATCACAGCCTTGATTTTTTTGCCATCGCGCATGCCGCCAGCCAGCTCAAGCAGCGTCGAGAACGGGGTGCCAAGCGGCACTTCGTAATTGCCTGGGCGCGCGACGTCGCCAGTCACGGAAAAGAGTTTGGTGCCGCCGTTGTTGGGCAATCCCAAATTTAAAAACGCTTCGCCACCGTTGCGCATGATCCACGGCACCGCCGCGAGTGTTTCGGTGTTGTTAATCGTAGTCGGCTTGCCATACAGACCGAAGCTGGCGGGGAACGGCGGCTTAAACCGTGGTTGACCTTTTTTGCCTTCCATCGATTCCAGCAACGCGGTTTCTTCACCGCAGATATACGCGCCGTAACCGTGAAACGCATGCAGCTGGAAATCAAATCCAGAGCCCAAAATATTAGGACCGAGAAATCCCCCGGCGCGCGCCTCTTCTAGTGCTTCTTCGAACTGTTCGTAGATCGAGAAAATTTCGCCGTGGATATAGTTGTAGCCGACGGTGATACCCATCGCGTAGGCCGCAATCGCCATGCCTTCAACCAACATATGCGGGTTGTAGCGTAAGATATCTCGGTCTTTAAACGTGCCCGGCTCGCCTTCGTCAGAATTGCAGACGAGGTATTTTTGACCCGGGAACTGACGCGGCATGAAGCTCCATTTGAGCCCAGTCGGAAAGCCTGCGCCACCGCGGCCGCGCAACGCTGATTTTTTTACTTCGGCGATCACCTGATCTTGCGGAATTTTCTCTTTAAGAATTTTCTGCAACGCTTCGTATCCGCCGCGTGTTTGGTACGGGCCGATGCGCCAATCGTTAGCGTCGTCTATCTTTAGATCGGCGAAGATGGTGGGAGAAATATGGGGACCGAAGTGCATGTAAAACTGCCTATGCTTGCTTCAAGGTTTCGACGAGTTGGTCGAACTTGTCTGGTGTAATTTTTCCGCGCAGATCGTGGTTGTTCACCGTAAATACGGGCGCGTCGCCGCAGGCGCCGAAGCATTCGCCTTCTTTCAACGTGAACAAGCCATCCGCTGTTGTGTCGCCGAAGCCAATGCCAAGCGTTTTCTTCGCGTGCTCGGCACAAATCGTTGCGCCCATAAGCTGGCATGGCAGATTGGTGCAAATCGTCAGCTTGAATTTGCCCGCAGGCTTCAAGTTGTACATGGTGTAGAACGAAGCGACCTCGTACACGGCGATGGGCGGCATGCCTATGTGCGTTGCGACTTCCTGCATGGTTTCATTCGATAACCAGCCCTGCTCGGTTTGCGCAATAGTCAGCGCGGCCATGACCGCAGACTGGCGGTGCTCCGGCGGGAATTTAGTGAGTTCGCGATCAATTTTTTTGAACGCTTCTTGCGAGAGAGTCATCGCTTGTTACCTATCAATCTCGCCAAACACGATATCTTGCGTGCCAATAATCGCCACCACGTCGGCAATCATGTGGCCGCGGGACATTTCGTCCAGCGCGGCCAAATGTGCAAAGCCCGGCGCGCGCAGCTTCAACCGATACGGCTTGTTGGCACCATCAGACACGATGTACACGCCGAACTCGCCTTTGGGATGCTCCACCGCTGCGTAAGCCTCGCCCGGCGGCACGTGCATGCCTTCGGTAAATAACTTGAAGTGGTGAATCAGCTCTTCCATGTTGGTTTTCATGGACTCGCGATCCGGCGGGGCGACTTTGTAATTAGCCGTGATGACCGGGCCCGGGTTTGCACGCAGCCATTTGATGCACTGTTGAATGATCTTAGTTGATTCGCGCATTTCCTGCACGCGAACCAAATAACGGTCGTAACAATCGCCATTCACGCCCACCGGAATGTCGAAATCCATGCGCTCATAGACTTCATAAGGCTGCTTTTTCCGCAAGTCCCACGCGATGCCAGAGCCGCGCAGCATGGGGCCTGTGAAGCCCAGCGCCATGGCGCGCTCGGGGCTCACGACACCGATGCCGACCGTGCGTTGCTTCCAGATGCGGTTGTCGGTGAGCAGCGTTTCGTACTCATCGACATAGGTCGGAAAGCGAGTGCAAAAGTCTTCAAGAAAATCGAGGAACGAGCCCTGACGGTTCTCGTTCATTTTCTTGATCGCGGCGGTGTTGTGAATTTTTGATGCCTGATATTGCGGCATACAATCCGGCAAATCGCGATACACGCCGCCGGGTCGGTAGTACGCAGCATGCATCCGCGCGCCGGACACCGCTTCGTACATATCGAACAGATCTTCGCGCTCGCGGAACGCATACAAAAACACCGTCATCGCACCGACGTCCAGCGCATGGCAACCGAGCCACAGCAGGTGATTCATCAAGCGAGTGACTTCGTCGAACATCACACGGATGTACTGCGCACGCTCGGGGACGGGCAACTGCAACAACTTTTCAATCGCCAAACAATACGCATGCTCGTTGGACATCATCGACACATAGTCGAGTCGATCCATGTACGGAAGCGCTTGCAAGTACGTTTTACTTTCGATGAGTTTTTCAGTCGCCCGATGCAGCAAACCTATGTGCGGATCAGCACGCTCAATGGTTTCGCCATCGAGCTCTAGCACTAGGCGCAACACCCCGTGCGCTGCAGGATGCTGCGGCCCAAAGTTCATTGTGTAATTGCGAATTTCAGCCATGGTACTTTGCTCTAATTCGCTTTAATGCGCGTATGAATCTTCACGGATCACACGTGGGACGTTCTCGCGCGGCTCTATCGTGACCGGTTGATACAACACGCGTCGCTGCTCTGGGTCGTAGCGCATTTCGACGTAACCCGACGTCGGGAAGTCTTTGCGAAACGGATGGCCAACAAAGCCATAGTCAGTGAGCAGGCGACGCAAATCAGGATGACCTTCAAAGATCACGCCGTACAAGTCAAACGCTTCACGTTCGTACCAATTGGCGGCCGGCCAAATATCAACCAGCGAATGCACCACCGGAAAACTGTCGTCCTCCGCGAAGCATCGAACGCGCACACGTTGATTCAACGTTACCGAAAGCAGGTGAACCACCACAGCGTACTTTTTCGTGTCGCGAAACTCCTCGGCGTACACTGAATAATCAACGCCGCACAAGTCAACCATGGTGTCAAAGCGCGATTTCTGATGATCGCGCAACGTGGTGCAGGCGCTCAGCCAATCTCTAGCTGCAACCTCAACCGTCACTTCGTCAAGTGCTGCGACCAGCGTCAGCACTCTGTCGCCCAGCACTTCAGCAATGATGTCTTTCAACATGCCGTTACCCCCTAGCGATGGTGTTGGTGCGGCTGATCTTGTTCTGCAATTGCAGAATGCCATAAATAAGCGCCTCAGACGTTGGCGGGCAGCCGGGCACGTACACGTCTACCGGCACGATCCGATCACAGCCGCGCACAACTGAATAACTGTAATGGTAATAGCCACCGCCGTTGGCACAGGAGCCCATCGAAATCACCCAACGCGGCTCGGCCATTTGGTCGTAAACCTTCCTCAGCGCGGGTGCCATTTTGTTGCACAGCGTGCCAGCCACAATCATCACGTCTGACTGCCGTGGACTGGGGCGAAACACGATGCCGAAACGATCCAAATCGTAACGAGCCGCTCCAGCGTGCATCATTTCGACAGCGCAGCATGCCAAACCGAACGTCATCGGCCACATGGAGCCATTGCGCGACCAGTTGATGAGCGTGTCTAGACTCGTGGTGACGAAGCCTTTTTCGAGGACGCCTTCAAGACTCATAAATCAATGCACTCCAAGCAGCACGTAACGGGGATTACTCCCAGTCAAGCGCGCCCTTTTTCCACTCGTAGATAAAACCGACCGTCAGGATGCCTAAGAACACCATCATCGTCAAAAAACCCGCGAATCCGATGTCCTTGAGCGCCACTGCCCACGGAAATAGAAATGCGATTTCCAGATCAAACAGAATAAACAAAATGGCGACTAGGTAATAGCGCACATCAAAGCGCATTCGGGCGTCTTCGAATGCCTCGAATCCACATTCATAGGGCGCTAACTTGTCAGGATCGGGCTTGTCGGGCGAGACGAGCCAGCCGACGGCGAGCAGCACGCAACCAAATGCAAGCGCGACGATCATAAACATCAAAATCGGGACATAGGTCTCAAGCGACATGCGTCAAAAATCCCCAAAAAAAAGGCGGTGCACAGCATGCTCCCCGCCCTCCTCGTTACCTGACATGTGTGTCAGGACTCTTTATTTAATGGTGCCGTCGGCGAGACTCGAACTCGCACAGCTTTCGCCACTACCCCCTCAAGATAGCGTGTCTACCAATTTCACCACGACGGCTATAAAAAACTTGACCTCAATACGTTACTTCGCGCTACTTCGGGATGTCTGACTTGGCGGGTGCCGGTGCGGGCACGGTTGATGGGCTTGGAACGGATTGTTCCGTTTTGCCCGGGTCACCGGTAACGCCCTGCATCACACCCCCGGTTGCGGTGGACGAGCGATTCGCACCAACATAAGTCAAGGCAATACTTGTAATAAAAAAGGTGGTAGCAGCGATGCCTGTCGCGCGACTTAAGAAGTTAGCGGATCCGGCAGCGCCGAAAACACTACCGGCCGAGCCCGTGCCAAAGGCCGCGCCCATGTCGGCACCCTTTCCGTGCTGAAGCAGCACCAGCACCAGAATTGAAGCGGCTGTTATTACGTGTATCGCGAGTAGAAAAATTTCCATAGCCCACGATTATACATAGCGCAGCAACTTTTTCATAGCTCAGGCAGCGGCCGAAATGATGGCGAGGAAGTCCGCTGCGAGGAGAGACGCGCCGCCGATCAATCCCCCGTCGATGTCAGGCTGCGAAAACAGCTCTCTTGCGTTCGACGCTTTGACGCTGCCGCCGTACAAGACGCTGACGGTGGCCGCCGACGGGCTCATCGCCGCCAGTTGCGCTCGGATAAACGCGTGCATCGTCTGAGCTGCTGCGGGCGACGCCGTTTTTCCAGTGCCAATGGCCCAGACCGGCTCGTACGCAACGATGACTTTCGCGTTAGATGCCACCAGCAAAGCCGCGCAGGGTGCCAGTTGCGCCGCAACCGTTGCCTCGGCAAGGCCCGCTTCGCGTTGGGCAAGCGTTTCGCCCACGCAAATCACGGGCGTCAGACCAGCGGTCACTGCGGCAGCGGCTTTCGCGGCGACAAGCTCGCTGGTTTCAGAGTTGAACTGGCGCCGTTCTGAGTGGCCAACTAGCACCACGGATGCGCCAAACTCGCGCAACATGGCAGCACTAACCTGACCGGTGTACGCGCCAGCGCCATGATCGCACACGTCCTGCGCGCCGCTTTGCACGTCGCTGCCGCCCAGCGCTCGCTGCACTTGGTTCAGGTACGGAAACGGCGCGCAAACCGCCACTTTGACCGATGAGGGTGATTTGCCGCGCACCGCTTCCAGCAAGTCCGCGTTGCTCGCGAGCGAGCCGTTCATTTTCCAGTTGCCGATGACCCAGCGCGCGGGTGTGTTCATGTTTCGGTTCCAGTTCAATAAATATTTACGCGTAGTGGCAGGCAACGCGGACGTCGCCACGCATCACGGTGACGGGCGCAACAGCCGCGCACTGTGCATCAGCTCGTGGGCAGCGTGGATGAAAATGACAGCCCGAAGGAGGATTGACGGGCGAGGCAACCTCACCCTTAATCACGACAAAGCTTTGATGCCCGGTACGGATTCGCGGAATCGCCGCCAGCAATGCCTGAGTGTAGGGATGTTTGGGAGCCGCAAAAATCGACGCAGTGGGGCCGATTTCAACCACTCGCCCTAGATACATCACGGCCACGCGGCTGCTCAGGTGCTGCACAACGCCGAGGTCGTGGCTGATAAACATATAAGTCAGACCCAGCGACTTCCGCAGGTCCGCAAACAGATTCAACACCTGCGCCTGAATCGACACATCGAGCGCTGCTACGGATTCATCACAAATCAGCAACTCGGGCTTCACGGCGAGCGCCCGAGCGATACCGATTCGCGCTCGTTGCCCGCCGGAAAACTGGTGCGGAAAGCGTGACATTGCTGAAGCGTCCAGACCGACCTGCGCCAACAAATCGACGACGTAGTCGTGCATGTCACGCGCTTTCACCAAGCCGTGCGCGACGGCCGCTTCGCCGATTTGATCGACAACACGCAAACGTGGGTTGAGCGACGCTGATGGGTCCTGAAAAATCATCTGCCGCGCGAGCTTCGCATTGCTTCCGCTAGGCGCAAAACGCACAGCCCCGGCAGACGCAGGCAGCAATCCGGCCACGATGCGCCCCAACGTACTCTTGCCGCAACCCGATTCGCCCACGATACCAAGTACTTCGCCACGTTGAATGTCCAGCGTCACATCATCTAGCGCGCGCACGACGACTTCACGATGGCTGCCACCGATTCGATTGGCGAGGCTTTCCGCCCAACCCAGCGGCTTGACGAACTGCCGCGAAACGCGATCAACAGCGACTAAAAGTTCGCTCACGCGATCACCGCTTCGCGCAACGCAAAATGACAGCGAACCGCGCGGCTGCGAGCGACCGTTGCGACCGGGTCGACCTCTGAACATAGCGCTTGCGACTGATCGCATCGCGGCTCAAACGAGCAACCGACTCGTTCGCCCAACAATCGCGGCGGTACGCCGGGAATTTGTGTCAGTGTTTGTCCGGGCGTGTTTTGCGACGGCAAAGACCGCAAAAGGCCCCGCGTGTACGGATGCGCGGGACTGGTGAGCACGTCGCTCGTTGCGCCCTCCTCCACAATTCGACCGGCATACATCACCGCGATGCGGTTTGCTAGTCCGCTCACCACCGACAAGTCGTGCGTAATCCAGATGACCGCTGTTTTCATCTGCTTCGCGAGCGTTTGCACTTGCGCTAGGATTTGCCCTTGTATCGTCACGTCCAGCGCCGTGGTCGGTTCGTCGGCGATCAGCAATTTTGGCTTGTGCAACAGAGCAATCGCAATAGCAACACGTTGCCGCATGCCGCCTGAAAATTGGTGTGGATAGGCCGTCAAGCGATCTTCTGGCGACGGAATGCCAACCCCCGCCAGCGCCTCGGCCGCCCATTCGCGAGCGCGCGCTGCACTCACATCAGCATGCGCCTTGATCGCCTCAATGATTTGCGTGTCGATGCGCAACACCGGATTCAACGTCAGCATCGGGTCCTGAAAAATCATTGCGATGTCGCGACCGCGCAACGCGCGCCAATCGCGTTCTGCGAGACCCACCAACTCGCGCCCTTGCAACTTGACCGAGCCACCGACGATTCGACCCGGCGCATCGACCAATCCCATCAACGAGTATCCGGTGACCGATTTGCCAGAGCCCGATTCACCCACCAGCCCCAACACTTCTCCCTCGGCAACCGACAGGCTCACGTCGTCCACCGCCCGCACTTCGCCGCGCTTGGTAGCGAAGTACGTCTTCAAACCGTAAACTTTGAGTAACGTGTTCACGCTTTTGTCATTTCGCGAGCCTCGGGTTTAGCACATCGCGCAACTGATCCGCCACCAGATTAATGCTGAGAATAGTCAGCAGCAAAGCCACGCCCGGAAAGAAACTTACCCAATATTTTCCGGACAACAGATATTGGTAGCCATTGGCGATCAACAGTCCGAGCGACGGCTCGGTGATAGGCAAACCGAGCCCCAAGAACGACAATGTTGCCTCCAGCGCTATGGCGTGCGCCACCTGAACTGAGGCGACCACAATCAATGGCGGCAAACAATTGGGCAACAAATGGTTGTACACGATTCGTGCCGGCGAAAGCGCCAAACCCTGCGCGGCTGCGATGTAGTCTTTGCTCATCTCAGCCAGCGCTGCTCCGCGCACCGTGCGAGCGTAATACGCCCATTGCACGGTCACCAGTGCCGCGATGATTTTGCCCACCCCCTGCCCCAAAACAGCCAGCAAAATCAGCGCAATCAGAATCGCCGGAAACGACAGTTGAATATCGACGACACGCATGATCACACTGTCCCAACGACCGCCGCGATAGGCTGCAATCAGACCCACCGCTAGCCCCAGCGACACCGCGATCAAGGTAGAAATCACGCCGACACCCAGGCTGATGCGCAAGCCATACAAAATTGCCGACCACAGGTCACGTCCCTGCTCGTCGCTACCAATCAGGAACGTTTGCCCGTCTACTCCGGTACTGCCTGGCGGCAGCCGCGCGTCCATGATGTCGAGTTGCGCCAAATCGTAAGGATTCTGCATCGAAAACCAGGGAGCGCCAATCGCTGCCAGCACGATCAACAGCAACAGCGCCAGGCCAAACAGCGCAATCCGGCTCTGCGAGAAATCGGCAAGTTTCTCTCGCCAGATGGATGCTTCCTTCATCAATGCGCTCCCGCATCGGCAAGCCGCACTCGCGGATCAAGCGCCGAATAAGCAAGATCGACCAACAGATTGATGAACACAAACAAGCTGACGATGATCAGCAAATACGCAACGATCACCGGGCGATCCAACACGTTGATTGAGTCGAGCAGCAGCTTACCCATGCCCGGCCATGCAAACACGCTTTCCGTGACCACGGCAAACGCCACCACCGAGCCGAACTCGAGTCCGATCACCGTAACAATTGGAATCATGATGTTTTTAAGCACATGCACCCCTACGATACGGGTGTTGGAAAGCCCTTTGGCGCGCGCAAATTTCACGTATTCCATCGCCATGGCTTCGCGAACACCCGCGCGAGTAAGCCGAATCAATAGCGACAGCTTGAACAGCGCTAAATTTACTGCGGGCAAGATCAAATGCAACAAGCCGTCAGGCGTCAAAAAACTCACCGGCACACCGAACAAATCAACTGTCTCGCCACGTCCGTTCGAAGGCAACCAGCCCAAAAACACCGCAAACAGCATGATGAGCATCAGTCCCACCCAAAAGGTCGGCAAGCTGAACCCAAGAATGGATGCCGCCATGATCGTTTTGCCGATAAATCCATCGGGCTTGAGTCCGGCGATCAGTCCCAGCGGAATGCCTAAACCCACAGCAATCAACATCGCGGTCAAGGCCAACTCAAGCGTGGCAGGCATCCGGGTCATGATGAGTTCCAGTGCGGGCACGCCATGTGCGAAGCTCTTGCCGAGATCGCCCGTCAGAGCGCCAACAGCGAAGCTGCCGTATTGCGACCAGATGGATTTATCGAGCCCCAGCGCCACAATCGCCCGTTCGCGCTCAGCCTGATCAGCCTGACTGCTAATAAGGATGTCAACCGGATTGCCGATTAGATACACGCCCACGAACACCAATACGCTCATTGCCAGCAGTACCAGCAAAGATTCGACAAGACGGCGAAGCAGAAATGCGATCATTCGGAATATGCTTTGGCGCATCAGCGCCAGCTTGCGCTACAGTTCGGGTTATCCGTGCCGTGCGGGGATTAAGTTGTTGATGTCAACGCAGTTATTCTAAACAGCGTTTTCTGTCACTGCTCTGCAGCAACGCACAGTGTGCCAATAATCATTTCGGAGGCCGCATGAAATTTCAAAAAAGTAAACATCGCGTTTGTTACGCGATCCTTTCAATGGCGACGCTTGCCAGTCCGATAGCGGCGACCGCGGCGGAATTGTTTCTTTACAGTGGTCGCGACTTTACCGGTGCTACGGCGCGGGTTAACCGCTCCGAAGGCAGTCTCGCCATAGGCGCGGCACGCTCGATTCGCGTCGAAACCGGTGTCTGGGAAGCCTGTACCGGGCAAAACTTTAGCGGCGACTGCCGCCGTTTGACTGCCGGCGACTATCGTGAAATGGGCGATCGTTATGCCGACACCATTCAGTCGGTGCGCGACGTGACTTTTGGCCAGACTGCCGTGATCTACACCCCGGCGCGTTTGCAGGTGTTTGAAGCCCGCGATTTCCGGGGCCGCACCAACACCATTGAGCAAAGCGTGTCCGACTTCGATCAGGGCAGAAATCCGATTGGCAGCCCCGCATCCGCCATCGTGACCGGTGGGACGTGGGAAATCTGCACCGATTACAACTTTGGAGGTCGCTGTCAGGCGCTGCCACCGGGGCAATACAACGACTTGGGCGCGCAGTTGAACTACCGCATCGTTAGCGCGCGAGTGCTCGATCAGCCTCGTCCGCAGCCATTGCCAGCACCACCACCGCCGACAATAGTTCAGGTGGATCCGCTTGCGGCCATCATCGGTGCCATCGCTGGGGGCGTGATTGCCAATTCGGGTAACAACAATTCGCCTGCGCCGTATCCGTTGGGTGCCTCGGGCGGTCGGGCTCGTGTTGATGTGTACGCAGACGTCGATTTCCGTGGTCAGGCGCTTACGCTTAATGACGACGTGGACAACTTAAGAAACTCGGGCTTGAATGATCGCATCCAGTCGATGCGTGTTTCAGGCGGCAACTGGGAGGCCTGCGAAGACCGCAACTATGGCGGCTCGTGCATGGTGTTCGGCCCCGGTGACTATCGTCGCTTACCACCGCAAATGGATCAATCGATTTCATCGATGCGCCGCGTGGGCGGAGGCGACCCAAACTGGAGCGGGCTGACGCCTGGCGGACAGAATTACACGATGATGGACGCTAATGCGCCGCGCAGCCGCCATCCGCTTTGGCTATATGCGGACAGCAATTTTCGTGGCAACACGCTGCGCGCAGTGGGAGATGTGAGCGACCTTGGCAGTTCTGGCATGAACGACAAGACATCGTCCATTTTCATCAGTCTTGGCAATTGGCAATTTTGCGAAGACTCGAACTATCGCGGTCAGTGTTTCATCCTCGGGCCGGGACAATATAGCGATATTCCGCAAGGCATGAACGATCAGATCTCATCCTTCCGACGCGTGCGTTGATGGACTTCAAAGCACTGCTTGCAACCAGTAAAACCATCGCGGTGGTCGGCATGTCAAACCGGCCCGATCGCCCCAGTTTTGAGGTGGCCTCGGTGCTACAAAAAGGCGGCTATCGCATTATTCCGGTCAATCCGCAATACGCAGGCACGTTGATCCTTGGCGAGCCTTGCGTGGCGTCACTTGCCGACATTAAAGAGCCGGTCGACATCGTCGACTGCTTTCGCCGTAGCGAGGACATGCCCGGCGTCGCAGTTGACGCGGCGGCTATGTCGCCGTTGCCCAAAGTGTTGTGGATGCAGTCGGGCGTGGCCAACGACGACGCCGCCAAAATCGCGCGCGACGTCGGCATGGATGTTGTGCAAAACAAGTGCCTGGAAACCACGTTTCTGTCGCTGCGCTGACGTCCGGAGCAACAGCCTATGAAACACCATCTTCAACTCGCAATCGCGAGCGGCCTTGCAGCGCTCGCGCTGTTGACTGCGTCCACAGGCGAGGCGCGTACGGTCAAGTGCGCCGTGCGCCAAACGGTGGCCGCGAGAGATCTGCCCAAACAAGGCCAAGATACGCTCGAGCTTGTTGCGGCTGGCGGTCCCTTTGCGAGCAATCGCGATGGTATTCAGTTCGGCAATCGAGAGCGCATTTTGCCGAGCGAAAAACGCGGCTATTACCGCGAATACACGGTGCGCACGCCGGGGGTGAAAAATCGCGGCGCGCGACGCATCGTGTGCGGCGGTGCCGAGCGGTCAACCGATCAGTGTTACTACAGCGATGACCACTACCAATCCTTCAAATGCATCACCCCTTAGCGCAATCGGGCTTTCTATGAAAAATGCGGTTCACGATCTTCGTTCTGATGTGACGCTTCGGGTGGAGCTGAAAGGCGTGCGCTCGAAAAAAGCGCTGCTCAAGGCGCTGGCCGTCGGGCTCAAATTGCCGAAGCAGTTTGGCCACAATTGGGACGCGCTCGCCGACTGTTTGATGGACGTTAACTGGGCGAAATCTGGCAGCACGACCGTGCTGGTGCTCGACGCTGGCAACGCTGCGACTCGGTTCGGCGAAAACTGGCAATCGCTGCTCGAAATTTTTGATGAAAGCTGCGTGTGGTGGGGCGAGCACGACAAAACATTTCGTGTAGTGCTGGTTTGACGGCGAGCAAACCGCTCAAAATTCCGCGCTCCGTTCTGGTTGCCATCGTTACGCCGCAAGCTGAAACGTTGCTGATCGAACGCGCCGACTTCTCCGGCTTCTGGCAATCCGTTACGGGTTCGCAGGACGATTGCGAAACGTTTGCCGAAACCGCAGAACGCGAACTATTTGAAGAGACCGGCTTCCGTGCTCTTGATCATGGTGGTGTAGTCGATCTCGGATATGAAAACGTGTATCAAATCTATCCACACTGGCGGCATCGCTACCCGCCGCAAACCACGCACAATCGCGAACGCTGCTTTGCGATCTGCCTGGCGGATAAATACTCGCCAACGCTATCTGCACGTGAACATGTGGCGTTTGAGTGGCTGCCCATTCACGCGGCGATTGAGCGGGTGCGCTCGTGGAGCAACGCGGCCGTTTTCAACGCGTTAGCGTTGCACGCAATGATTTCCACAAACCGTAATTTGTAAGAACAACTTTTCTCTGAGATACCCATTCTATATGGGCTCAACGCTAATAATGATAGATAGTCGACAAGTTGAATTTTACGGGGTTATGCCCATATCGAATGCGTTTTTATGAAACAAGATGTTAGCCAAAATCCGGCAGCCGTGCTCTTCGATTTCGACGGTACCCTGGTGGACAGCGCACCTGATTTAGCGGGCGCAATGAACGATTTGCGTGCGGAGCTGGGTTTGCCGGAAATGCCATACGAAACGCTTCGGCCGTACGCCACTTACGGCGCACGCAGCCTGCTCAAAGCGGGGCTTGATCTGTCACCGGATCATCATCAATACGACGATCACCGGCTACGATTTCTGGCGATTTATGACCAGCGGAAACTCAGCAAGAGCCACCTGTTTGAAGGCGTGCTCGAGCTTCTGATCGCGCTCGAGCGCCGTGGCATCCAGTGGGGCATTGTCACCAACAAACACTCGCGCCTCGCCGAGCCGATGATTCACGAGTTGCTGCGTGATCACGCGTTTTCGCCTTTGGTCGTTCTGTGCGGCGACAGCACGCCAACGCCCAAGCCGCATCCCGCGGCGCTGCTACGTGCTGCAGCCGATGCCAAAATGGACGTGAGTCGTTGCTGGTTCGTTGGCGACGGTGAAAGCGACGTGAAAGCGAGCCTTGCAGCGGGCATGACGCCCGTTCTCGCGGCCTACGGCTATGTGCCCGATCTCGCAGTCGCCCGCGCATGGGGCGCGCACCACGAGATTGATCATCCGCTGGCGTTGCTGGAGCTGTTTACTGACTCTTGATCCCCTAGGACATTAAGCTCTCTTGTACAGTCTTACCGGCTGGAGTTTGAATTACACATTGCGCTGCCTTGCGGCACGGTCAATTTGCGCCAATCAGTTGATCGTGAAATAGGCAGCCCAAGTCGCCAACGTATTGCCTCGAGAGCGATCTTTAATCGTGACGGTGCGTGCGCCCTTCGCAGCGCTAGTTGGTATTGTGCAAATGAATGGCACATTTGTCGTTGAACCCGAAAAGTTGTCGTTGTCGCACGTCAAGTCAGGGATTCCTAGCACGAGAGTTGACGGCAGATTAGTGCCTATGACCGTGACTTTGACTACAGTGGTTGTGCTCTTCGTCGCGGTTCGCGGCGACAGCGACATGGGATTCGGTGCCCCGATAGACCCGCTGCACGACGCCGTCGTCCCGCCGTTCGCACCGCCGCACGTCCAACTTCAGGGCCCAGCCCCGCTTACCGCCGATACCAAACCCACCGTACACAAAATAGCCGTCAACGTACTCGTAAACTGATCGCCGTTCGCGCTGCCGCACACACCGTTGACTGCCGCTGCCAACGTCATTGCACACCCGTCGCCGCCTTGCGGCGATACTTCTGCGCCGCGAACCGCCTGCACTCGATAGCAGTACGACGTTCCCGCAACCAAACCCGTGTCCGCGTATGTGGTCATAGGCGCAGACACTGTAAGTGTGGGGCCGCCTAAACGCCGAACCAGATATGACCGCGCTCCGCTCACCACATTCCACGGCACTTGAATCGTACTGCTGGTCATGGTTGATGCTGCAACGCCCGTGGGTGCCGTCAACGGTGGTGGTCCAGCAGTAAATGTCTCACAACCCGCACTGCGCTGAACGGACTCGCTTGCTGGTGTCGTAAACGTCGTGGTGGCCGAAACGCTGTAGCAGTCGTTAGTGCGTGAGGCAACTGCTTTGTCAATTCGGCTCGATTGCGTGCCACTGCTAACCGTCGTCAATAGCGATCCGCCTCGATAAATTTGATGGCCCGTGGCACCGACTACGGTGCTCCAAATAATCTGGATACCTGTGCTCACCGATGCAACGCTTGCCGTTGATGGTGCTGGGAGCACCGGTGCAACACCAGCGCTACACGAAATATTCGTACCACCGTTCGTTCCCGCACACGTCCAACTACAGGGCCCAGCCCCGCTTACCGCCGATGCCGTACCCGCAGAACATAAGTTCGTTGTTGGAGCGCTCGTGAACTGACCGCTGCTTGCCTCGCCGCAAACGTCGTTAACAGGAGCAGCCGCATTGCTGCGCGTGACCGCAAAGCTTCGTAGGACTACCGGCGGCACCGCCAACCGTGATTGTCCATGCATGGATCCCCGTCCAAGTCACTCCCGCGTTCACCAAGGTCGGTGTCACCGTCGACAAACTCGCCGTCCGCGTCAACGTTACCAACACACCACTCGAACTAGACCACGTGCCGTTAGCAGCGTTTGTCCACGTCGCGTAAACCGTCCCAGAATCACGCATTCAATCGTCGTCACTGTATCGAGATTCGTGCCGATGTGGGCTGCATCACTTGAGCGTAAGGAACTGTCGTACCGGCATTCACGCTTGTCCGAGATATCGAAGAGAGCGTCGCGGCCACCGGCACGGTGAGCTTCGACGCACTGCAAGGCACCGTCGACCGACCGTTGGCGCCCGTACACGTCCAACTCCACTGCTCAGCTCCAGTCGCTTCAAATGCCGAGCCCGCAGAACATACGTTCGTCGTCGGCTTGCTCTTAAATTACTTGCTCCTTGCAGTGCCGCAAACACCAGTGACAGGCACTAGCGGCGCGCCGGTGAGCTGAACCATGTATCCGCTCGCAGGCGCCGCAGGAAGGCCGATTGACGTCGTCGTTGACCGATAGTCACTTCCCTCAGCGCGAAGCTCATACGAACTGGCAGTTGTCGCCAATGTCGCACAACCCGAGAAGACTCTGTCTCCTGCAGATTGCGCAACGCCGGGAGAGCCAATGTCAATCTTGCATGTGGCCCCGTCTGACACCCTAGACACGGTTACCCGCTGGTTGGTCATTCGATCACCATCAGGATCAAGTGATCGAAAAGTGCCCGTAAACGGACTTCCCACCGCTACAGAGCGCGCATACTCGAAAATTCCAACCGATGGGGGTTGATTAATAGGGGATGGCGCGCGCACATTGATAACGCCGCTTAATTTGCTCTGCGCTAGGTTGTTCAATACGTCAAAACGCTAAAGTGGACCCCACTATCAAGACAACTTTGAAGTTAATTTAAGTTGTGCATTGAGCGTGACGTGCAGCTGCACAGCGCTGCCCTGATTCTTGAACTGATGTCGTGGTGTTC
>ENA-OFCX01000109-OFCX01000109.1-metagenomes-genome-assembly--contig:-NODE-109-length-44427-cov-5.165397_pt1 | contig 44427 bp, 46 predicted proteins | sample MGYA00153384_OFCX01 | MGnify analysis MGYA00153384
CTCGGTGAGTTGCTTCAGCACGTCGATGGGGCGACCGTACCGGGCGACAATGCCCGATCCCATCGACACTAATTCGTCGTTGATTTTATGAATTTCGGTGTGGATGAACTCCACGCGCCGGTCGCGCCGGTCGTGCCGGTCGTGCCGGTCGGGCCGGTCGGGCCGGTCTCGGCAGTCTCGGCAGTCTCGGCGGCCGTGTCAGCGCGCTCCCCGTGCAGCGGCGTTGCGCGAGCGTTCACGGTGTGGCCCGCTGCTTGAGCAGCCAGAAGAGATAGGCACCGCCCAGCACGGCCGTCACCACGCCCACCGGCAGTTCTTCGGGTGCGATGAGCGCACGCGAGATCACGTCGGCCACCAGCAGCAACGCCGCGCCCATGCCGGCGCTGGCCAGCAACAGCCAGCCGTGGCGGCCCGGCGCGTTGCGGCGCACCAGATGCGGCGCCACCAGGCCGACAAAGGCGACCAGGCCGGCCTGTGACACGGCCAGCGCCGTGCCCAGGCTGAGCATCAGCACGAGGGTCAGGCGCATGCGGCCCAGGTCCAGCCCCAGGCTGACGGCGCTGTCCTCACCCAGCGTCAACGCATCCAGCGCGCGGGCATGGCGGTGGGCGACGACCAGCAGCAGCACCAGACCGGCCGCCATCAACGCCAACGCGTTCCAGCCCAGAAAGCTGGTGCTGCCCAGCATGAAGGCCTGCTTGCCGCGCAAGGCATCGGGCGAGGCCACGGTGATGAGGTCACTCAACGCGCCCAGCAACACCCCCACCACCACGCCGGCCAGCAGCAGGCGCAGGGTCTGCACGGCGCCGCGGGCCAGCGTCAGGGTCATGGCCACGCCGATCAACGCACCGAGGAAGGCCACCGTGACCAGCCCCACGCGCTCGAGCCAGACCACGGTGGACAGGCTGATGGTGGAGCCGCCCAGGGCCGCTGCGGCCAGCACCAGCACGACGCCCAGACCCGCGCCGGCGGCACTGCCCAACAGGTAGGGGTCGGCCAACGGGTTGCGAAACAGCCCCTGCGCGATGGCACCGGACAGTCCCAGCAGCGCCCCCACCAGCGCCGCGCCCAGCGTGCGTGGCGCGCGGATCTGGCCCACGATCAGGCCGGCGTCGCCGCTGCTCAGGTCGGCCCAGAGCCGCGCCGGTGACAAGCCGGCCGAGCCGGTCGCCAGGCCCGCCGCCAGGCCGAGCGCGATCACCAGCCCCATCAGCCAGCGCAGACGCGTGCGCCGGCGGGCATCGTCGTCGGCCGGCACCTTGGTGCCGATCGCGCCCTGCGCCGCCGAGCCGGCCTGCGTGCTCATCGCGGGGCCGTCGCCGCGGGCCCGCCCGTGCCTGAGCCGGCCTGCACCGTGCCCAGGCGCACCAGGCAGTCGGCGAGCAGGTTGGCCGCTTCGCCCAGCCGCGGGCCCGGCCGCACCAGCACCTCGTACTGTGCGGAGTCGAAGCCGCACAGGCGCTGGTCACGCACAGCGGCGAGCGAGCTCCAACCCGGTCGCCGTGTCAGTGCCATCTGTTCGCGCTGCAGGCCCATCATCAGGTCGGGTTTGGCACGCACGACGTACTCGGGGTTCAGCCTGGGAAACGGCCCCAGCCCGGCCGGCACGATGTTGCCCAGCCCCAGCCGGGTCAGCGTCTCGCCGATGAACGAGCTGCTGCCTGCCGCGTACGGACCGCCGTCGATCTCGAAGTAGACGCGCTGACCCCGCAGACCCGGTGGCACGCGGGCTGCGGCGCTGTCCATCTCGCGCTCCAGGCGCGCCCATGCGACGGCGCCCTCTTCGGGTCTGCCCAGCAGGCGCGCCAGCACGTCCAGCGTGCGCCGCACGTCGGCATGGCTGTCGGACTTGAATTGCACGACGGTCAAGCCCAGCGCTTCCAGCCGCTCCATCGCGCGCGTCGACGTCGCCGCCAGGATGACGTCGGGCTTGAGTGCAGCGATCGCTTCGATTTGGGCATCGTCCAGACCGCCCAGGCGCGGCAGCCGCGCGACGGCATCAGGCCAGTTCGAATAGCGGTCCACGCCCACCAGACGCGGTCCGGCGCCGAGCACCCAGGACAGTTCGGTGAGCGAGGGCAGCATGCTGACGATGCGCTGCGGCGGCGCGGCAAAGCGGTGTTCCACGCCGCGATCGTCGCGCAGCACGATGTCGGCGGCGGCGGCCTGTCCCGGCAGATGCAGACAGGCCGCAGCCAGCCAGAGCAAAGCGAGCATCGCAGCCCGGTGGCGCGCCTTCACGCGCATGGCGCCACCCGCATGTCGATGTCGGCCAGCCTGCGCGTGGCAAGCACGCAGGCCGCAGCCACCTGCTGCCGCAGCCTGCCCGGCGCCTCCGGGAACTGCCGCAGCCCGCACCCCGCGATGCCGCGCGCCTGCCGATTTCGCAAAACACCACCGGGGATCAGCTCGCGCATCGCCGGCGTCTCACAAGCCGCTGAAACGCAGCACGCCTTCCGCGCGCAAGCCCAGCGTGCGACGACGGCCCGCGCACGATCTCGATGCGCTCGATGCGCTCGATGTTGTCGAGCGGGATGTTCTCCCAGACCGGCGCGCCGGTGGTGGCCGATCCGTCGCGCGCGCCGTTGATCAGCAACAGCGTGTGGCACGACTGCAAGCCGCGCATCGACACCGGGCTGGCCTTGCCTGCACCGCCGTACGACCAGAACTGCACACCGGCCTGCAGACTCAGCGACGCGGCAAGCGTTCGGCCGGTGGCTTGCTCGATCTGCGCTCGGTCGATGACGGTGGTGTCGGCCAGCGTTTCGTCGATGCGGGCGGGCGTGCGCATGCTGGTGACGACGACGGTGTTGAACGGGATCTGAGCGGCCGGCGCGGTTTGCGCCCAGGCCGGCAATGCCAGCGGCAGCCCGGGCAGCAAGCCCTGCATGCGCCCCGAAAGCAGCGCGACCGAGGGTCGAGATTCGGCTGCGCCCAGCGCAGTCAAAATGCAAGCCCGAACGGGGCCGGCGAGCGACGAGGACATGGTTGCAGAGCCACAAAGTTCGTGTGCGCCTGCTTCCCCGCAAGCACCCACCGGACGACGTGCCGTTTGCGCGGGACGTCACTTCGCTGGCCGGTATCCGGGCTGACAGAGACTGCCCGTGACGCCTTCCCAGCCGGCCTCGCTGGTCGCGATGCCGAACCCAGTGGCTGTGTGTCACGAACCGGCGAGCCGGGTACCGACTGGCTTGCCGTCTGCTTACCGTTGCGGGGGCAGCTCAGGTCAGGAGCCGACCGAAACGGCCATTTCCCTCCTGATTCCCGTTGAACTGTCGCGGCGGAACGCCTTGACGAGCACCAACGGCGGATCATACCGCCGCGTCTCCGCCAGCCATGCGATGCGCACAGCGCGGCCGGTGCTCGTTGCGGCAACAGCCGGCTATGGCGCCTGCAAAGACTGCAGCAACTCCAGTGTCGGATAACCGTCTGCCGGCCAACCAAGGCTGCGCTGATAAAGGCGAATGCCGTCGCGGGTGGCGGGTCCCAACAGGCCGTCGGCCGGGCCGCTGGCAAAGCCGCGCTGGTTCAGCGACGCCTGCAAAGCCTGCACCTGACCGCGGGTCAGGCCTGCCAGTTCACGCGGCCAGGGCGCCTGCACGGCCGGGCCGCCTGCCAGGCGTTGCGCGAGCAGACCGACCGCCAGCGCATAGCTGGTCGAGTTGTTGTAGCGCAGGATGACCCGAAAGTTGGCACCGGTCAGGAAGGCCGGACCCCGCGCGCCGGCCGGCAACAGCACCGACGCGTCGCTCAAGCCCGGCAGCGGCGTGCCATCGATCGATCGCACGCCTTCGGCCGCCCACTGCGCTGACGGCAACCGCACGGCGTCTGCGGCGCGGCCGACATCGAAGCCCGCAGGCAACGCCACTTCGACGCCCCACGGCTGCCCAGCCTGCCAGCCCGAGTGGGCCAAAAAATTCGCGGTCGACGCGAACACGTCGGCCATGCTGCCCCAGAGATCGCGCCGGCCGTCGCCATCTGCATCGACGGCATGGGCCAGATAGACCGACGGCAGAAACTGGGTCTGGCCCATCGCGCCGGCCCACGAGCCGATCATGCGGGCGCGATCGATGTCGCCGCGCTGGAGGATTTGCAGCGCCGCCAGCAACTGGCCGCTGGCCCACTGCTCGCGGCGGCCCTCGAAACCCAGCGTGGCCAGCGCGTCGATGGTCGGGATGTCGCCGTAGTGGCTGCCGTAGTTGCTCTCGATGCCCCAGATGGCCGCCAGCACGAACGGCGACACGCCGTAACGGGCCGCCGCCGTGTCGGCGTCGGTGCGCACTTGCTGCAGCCTTTGCAGGCCCAGCGCGACACGCGCCGGCGACACGGCGCTGTCCAGATAGTCCCAGACCGTGCGGTTCAGTTCGGGCTGCGAACGGTCGAGTTCGACCACGCGAGGCAGGAATTGCACACCGTCGAATGCCAAGCCCAGCGTGACCTCGCTGATGCCCGCAGCGCGCGCGGTGTCCCGGAAGCGGCCGATCCATTCGGCAAAGCGCTGTTCGGATGGGCCGTCGACCGCTGCCGCCGTCGCTTGCGCGGGCGGCGCCGCAGTGTCGGCCGGTGGCCATGACGCCGCCGGCGCGGGCGTCGTCGAAGCGCAGCCCGCCAGGGCCAGCACGGCCAGCCCCGCGCTGCACCGGGCTCGCCACGTTGAACGGCACCCGGGAATCGATCGGACCATGCTGAGATTTTGGCTGCGGAACGCTCGAACGGGCGGCGGCTTCACGGCGCGGCAACTTCACGGCGCGGCCGCCGTCTTTCGCCACGGATCTGATTGGTGCACCGTAGCCGATTCGGACAACCCGACCGCAAAGCCTCGGTCTGGCTCGATCGCGGCCCCGACCTAGCAGCGTGGCGCTCGCCTTCACGGTTGGACCGGGCCGGCGAAGCTATGGCGCCCGCCAAGTCACCGCGCAGGCGTGCGCGCTGCCGGGGGTGGTCGCTCGGTCGCGCCCGAATCGTCTGGACTCACCAGGGTGCCCGCGGCGGCACCGCCCAGTGCGCCGGCAACGGCACCCACCGTGGCACCCACCACCGCCCCCACCGGGCCGGCCACCACGCTGCCGATCGCGACCCCGGCGGCCGCACCGCCCACCATGCCGCCGCCCGCCAGCACCGAGTGAGCCTCGCGCTCCGCTTCGCCGGGTTCCAGCGGCAACTGTGCAGCGAGGCTCGGGTCTTGCGACGGAATGCCATGGCCGGGGCGGGCCTGCTCGGCGAGGTCAGGGTCTGCAGGCTTCGTCGTCGACGGCGGGATGGTGGACGGATTCATGTGTTCTCCTCGAAAGTGGACCGTGGCAAGAGCAGCGGGGTGAAGCCGCCAGAGCATTCGCGGCCGGCAGCAAGTCTGGCTGCAGCGAGTAAAGTTTGGCGCGGCTCGTTGTGAGACGGAATCGGTCGTTGTTTACAGATCCAGCAACGGCTCGAAGCCGCCATAGATCATCCGTTTGCCGTCGAAGGGCATGTCGCCGAAGGCCTTCATGCGCGGGTCGTTCATGAATTTTTCGTTGCCTGCATCGCGCGTCGCCTTCGACGGCCATTCGATCCAGGAGAAGACGACGTTCTCTGCGCCTTCGGCCTTGACCGCACGTTTGAAGTCGGTGACCTTGCCGTCAGGCAAGTCTTCGCCCCAGCATTCGACGATGCGCGTGGCACCGAATTCCTTGAACAGCGCCGCGGCCTTGGTCGCGATGTCGCGATAGGCCTCCTTGTTGGCTGCTGTCACGGGGATCAGAAATCCGTCGACGTAGCTCATTCGAAACCTCCAACGTGGTGGGTGTGAATTGAAGCTACGCCGCCAGCGGGGCCCGGTCCGTGCGCTGGCGAACCCAGCGACCCAGGAAGCGCGGCACAGATTTCCCCGAATCTCGTCGCCGAGCCGCAGCACGGGGTGTGCTTCCGCCCACAGTCGCCACATGCCCGTACCGTCAAATTGCCGCCGAATCGATAAGCGGGCTGTGGCTCAAATATGTGGTCGCCGTGACCGGCAGCGTCGCACGGCGGGTCTGGGCAGCGATGTACCGTGCCGGTGCCGCAGTCGCGCGCCGGTGAGATGCCGCAGCCCGCGCAGCAGTACGGGCCGCCGGCGCACGCCACGGCCAAACCCACGCGGGTGCGGATCGACGCCGACGCCGCTTGTGAAACGGGCAATCGACGTGACCCCGACTACTGCCTCGCGCTGCTTTCGCTGGCAAGCGTTAGCCAGATCGACACTGCCGGCATTTCGACCGTTTCCGGCATCGTGGCGGCGGGCGAATCGGACCCGGTGATGCGCGCGCCGGGGCAGCAAATCAGATGCGGGCGCGGGACGTCCGGCGTCAGCCGCCCAGCTTGTGTACAAGAGCCGCGGCGCGGCCACGCCGAATGGCCTCGAAGACGGCGGTAACCTGGACGCCCAGGCCGCACTGCGTAAATCTATGCAGCGCGGCACGCCTGCCGTCATGGCGCTGGCGCCGCTGATCAATTTCGCGGCCTTGCTCGCGAAGGAGCCGGCGCTCGCCAGCCGCATCACGCGTGTCATCGCCGTCATGGGCCGTCATGGGCCGTCGGCCGGGCCATCGCTTCCATCCCAGCGAGAACCGCGCCACCGGCCCTTTGCTGTTCGGCCACGAGCCGAGCTTTCGCGATCTGAATGCGACCGTGCCCGAGGCCGGCACGACCTCGGTCGTGCTGGCCTCGGGCTTTCCCTTGTGATGCTCGTGCCGGACGCGGTGGCGCGACAGGCGTTGATGACCGGCCGCAATTTCGACCATCTCGCCCGCAACGGTCGCACCAGCCAATGGGTCACCGAGCGCAGCCGCGCGTGGCTCGAGTTCTGGCGCAGCGAAACGGGCCTGGACGGCTCCTATCCCTTCATTCGATGAGGGCCGCCTGCGTGCGCGAAGCGACGCGCTTTGGCTGTGCAAGCGTGAGCTCGCGGGTCGGCGACGGCTCGTTGCTGCCCAGGTTGGGCGGCGGCTGGCACTGCCGGTGGCCCAGCCTGCAAATCATCCTGCAGGCCGTCGTGCAGGCCGTCGTGCAAGCCAGCCCGCGGCTGCAACCAGCGACGCAGACACGCTCTACTGCGATGTCGCGCGTGTCAAGGTGGAGCAGTTGTTCCGCTCGCTCGAAGCAGACCGAACGAAGGTCGCTCGGTCACTTGACGCGCGGCCACTTCAGTTCCTTGTCGGGCTGGCTCAACCGCCCGGCGCGCAATTCGTTGACGGCCTGCACCACGGCGCGGGCAACGTTGCGTGCCTCCTCCTGCACCGCGGTGTCCTTGTCGAGTGCCTCGTGGCTGTTGTAGTAGGGCTCGTAGTACCCGATGTATCGGTCGAGCTTGGCAGCAGCGCCGGCATCGACCAGCCCCATCCACTCCAGCCAGTCGGTGAGGTTGCGGCGGTGGTCCTCGATGCCCGCCACGTCACCGTGCACCACCACGCCGTAAGCGCGGCCGGCGACGTGCTTCGGGTAGTCCCAGCCCTGCTGCTCGATGTCTTTGGCCTCGGCCACTTTCTTGCCGTGGGTCGTCGTCGGGTCGGGGTTGCCGCCATCGGCGCAGACCATGCGGTCGATCATCAGCTTGAGCGGGCTCGGCGACTGGTACCAGTAGGTCGGCGCCAGGATGACCACGGCATGCGCTGCCACCCAGCGCTCGTAGATCTCGGCCATCCAGTCGTCGGCCTGGTTCAGCGCGTGGTTCGGGTAGCAGCTGCAAGGCCAGTGGCACAGCGGCATGGCGCTCGACACGCAACCCTTGCACGGGTGAATGTTGCGACCGTACTCCGACGTGACAAGGCTCAGGTCCAGCACATCAGCCTGCATGCCGGCGGCCTCGACGACTTGCTGTGCCAGCTCGGTCAGCCGCCAGGTCTTGGAAATCTCGCCCGGGCAGGTGCCGTCATTGCGGGCACTGCCGCAGATCAACAGCACCCGCGACGGCGTGGCGCTGTCGCTCCACCGCCGTTGCGCCGCCTTCAGGCGCTGGCGAGTGTCCAGCCACTGCACCGAGATCTTGTAGGTGGGGTCGGCGAACTCGCTGCCGGCGGGCTGGGTGATCGGCGCCTTGCGACCTGCCTGCAAGGCGTCCCATGCGATCGCTTCGAGCCGCGCGATGGCGTCCCGCTCGATGTCGAAGGAAGGGTCGTAGAAGCGGCCGTTGAAGCGCTCGCGAAACTGGTCGCGCGTCAACGGCGCGGGGGCTTGCCCGGTGCGGATGGAGGTCATGGCAGGTTCCTGTTCAGCGTGGTCGGCGTGGGGACGTGGGGACGTAGGGACGTGGTGGCGCGTTTCGCGTAATTCACGTGTTTCGCGGGTTTCGCGGGTTTCGCGTCTTCGGCATGTCCGGCATCTCCGGCGTGCCAGGCCAGACCCATCGGTCCGCGGCCACAACGGCCGCAAACCGCTGCGACAAGGCGCCCTTCGCCAACAGTTCGTCGAACCGAACGCGGTAGCCCGCATCGCTGCGATGCAGACCGTCCGCGGCGTTCGGCGCCGGCCGCTCGACGAACGGGTCGTCGGTGTGCTCACGCTCAACGACCAACGCTTCGTGACGCGACGCGTCCTCGTCGACGGGGGCGTGCAGTCGGCGCGAACTCAAAGTCATCCACCGCGACACAAGCGCAAAAAAGAACGGCGCATTGCCGACATTTTCTGCGGGCATCGGCACCGCCAGCTCGGCGCGTCGGCGCGCACGCTGCGCTACGTGGCCGACGTCAGTTTGCATGGATCGCAACCCGCGCAGCCGCACCACGTCATTGCCGCCGGCCATCACCAGCACCCTGTCGAACCGCTCGTCGCCATCGAGCTGCGCCAGCAGCCCGGCAAACGTTGCGCCGTCGCACGACTGGTTGAGAAATGCAGACTTGAAAAGCGTCGGCCAAGCAGGCCCGCCAGGCTGCTTTCGGGCGCAGCGGCGATGGTGCCCTCGGCAGTGCTGTCTCCGACGATGAGCAGCCGCATCGAGGGCTGCGCGGGCAGGCGTTGCAGCGGCGTGCTGAGCCGCGTCAACTCGTCAGATTCACGCCGGCGCCAACCGGCTCGGGCGCCTACCGCTGTCACAAAGCCCACCGCGCTCCACAACCGCAGGCGTGGCCCGTTTGGGCGAGCCGCTTCAATCATCGGGCTGCGGCCATCGGTCTGCGGTCATCGAGCCCGGCACTCAGGAGGCCGGTGCGCCATCGATCTGGATAACCTTTCTGGCCACGTAGCGCCGATAGTCGGCGATCGGAATCGCCGCCGAGCCTCTCGAATCGCCGTCGATCCAGCTGATCGTCGCGTCCAGCTCGGTCTCGTCAATCTCGCACGGCCCCAACCGAATCGCGATGTTGCCACCGTCGCCTTCCCGGTATTCGACGGTTCCGGTGATGCGTGCGTTTAGCGTCATGGCAGCTCCGATGTGTGGCTTCGAATGGGTGGCAAGGGACCGTCACCACGATCGACAAACCCTCCAGAGCCATGCTGGCCGTCACGCACCCGCGGGTCTGTGCTTCAGCGCACACACCCAGCACACCCGGCTGGACTTCTCGTTCGGATCGGTGGTCCGGCTGCAGGTTCGGCCTGCTCAATCCGGCTCGGCCTGCTCGGTCCTGCTCGGCCCTGAAGGCTTGAGCTCGGCCGAGGCACTAGAGTCATCCCGCGGCCAGCCCAGCGCCGGCCCGGCGGAGTCTGCCGCCAGCGGCGCGCCCTGCTTCAAACCATTGCGAAGGCGCGCGACAGATCGGCCAGCGAGTAGGGCTTGAGCACGAAGGTGTCTGCCTTTCCCGGCCCCAGGTTCGCCGGCAGGTCGGAATCGGCCCAGCCCGAGGTCAGGATGACTCTCAGCCACGGGCGGCGTTCACGCGCCACCTCCGCCAGCTCCAGCCCACCGATGCTGCCGGGCATCATCAGGTCGGTGAACAACACCTGCACGCTGGCGTCCCGCTCCAGCAGCGCGAGCGCTTCATCGGCATCTGCGCAAGCCTGCACCCGATGGCCGAGCGACTCCAGCATCGCGATGGCCGTGATGCGCACGACCTCGTCGTCCTCGACCAGCAGCACGTTGCAGGGTGCGCAGGACTCGGCCGGTGCGCCGTCGAGCTCGCCGTACCCGGTGTCGCCTTGCGGGGCGGCGGGCAAGGTCAGCGCGAATTCCGAACCCTGTCCCACGGTGCTGCGGCCTGTCACGTGGCCGCCGAGTGCGGCCGCGAAGGCGTTCACCATGGCCAAGCCCAGCCCCGAGCCGCGGCCCACCGCCTTGGTCGTGAAGAAGGGCTCAAACACCCGCGCCAGCGTCGGCCCATCCATGCCGACCCCCGTGTCGCTGACCTGCAGCACGACCATCGGCTGGCCGTGCTCGGTGACGGGTCGGCTGATGATCCGGATCGCCCCGGCCTGCGCGATGGCGTCTTGCGCGTTGAGCACCAGGTTCAGCAAGGCGGCTTCGAGCTGCACCGGCTCAGCGTCAATCCAGCGCGCAGTTGGGTGCAGATCGATCGCCAGCGAGATGTTTTCGCGCAACGAACTGCGCAGCATCAGCTCGAGTTGCTGCACGACCGGCTGCAGATCCAGCGGCCCGCGCGCGAGCAAGGGCGTGCGCGTAAAACCCAGCAAACGTCGCACTTGGCCCGTTCCGCGCTGCGACGCGGCACGAATGACTTCGATGAGCGGCAGGCTGTCGGCATCGTGGGCAAAGCGCTGGACAAGCAACTCTGCGGCGCCGCCGATGGCCGTCAGCAGGTTGTTGAAGTCGTGCGCGATGCCGCCGGTCATCTCGCCGACGGCTTTCAGCCGCTGCGCTGCCACCATCTCGCGCTCGCGCAGCTTGGCGGCAGTCAGGTCACGCTGAACGCCGACGTACTTGACCACGGTGCCCTGCGCATCGCGCAGCGGCGTGATCGTCGTCATGTTCCAGAAGGGGGTGCCGTCCTTGCGGTAGTTGAGGATCTCGGTGGTCACCGACATCTGTTGCTCAATGCCGCGGCGCAGCTGCTGCTTGGCGATAGGGTCGGTGTCGGGCCCCTGCAACAACCGGCAATTCACGTCCAGCAGATCGGCCCTGGTGTAGCCCGTCATGCGCGTGAAGCCGGCATTGATGAATTCGATCGGAAAGTCGGGGCGCAGCGCGTCGGCCACCAAGATGCCGTCGTTGACGTTGGCAAGGATCAGCTCGTACAAGCGCCGCTGCTCGTCGAAGTGCCGGCGTTCGTTGGTTTCGCGCTGCACCGAGACCCAGTACCGGTACCAGCCGGCGTCGTCGGCCACCGGTGTGATGTGCAGCTCGACCCAGAACTCGCTGCCGTCCTTGCGGTAATTCAGCAGCTCGATCCGGATCGGTCGCCAAGCGTCCAGCGCCGCGCGCATCTGGCGGCAGGCTTTCTGAGACGTCTTGGGCCCCTGCAGCATGCGCGGGGTCTGGCCGATGGCTTCGTCGGGCGTGTAGCCGGTCATGCGCGTGAAGGCCGCGTTGACGTAGAGAATGCGGCGCCCCTGCTGATTCAGGGGCTCGGCCTCGGTGATGAGGATGACGTCGTCGGTGTGTTCGGCGATTCGGCCGAGAAGTTGTTGCAGACTCAGGCCGGGGCCTTTGACTGCATCCTCGGGCACGGGCAGGATCGACGACATGGTGCGATGACTCGGTTACTGCTCTTAGCCTATCAGAGGCCTGGTCGGGGCTACGCCGATGTTGCAACCGAAGGGGCAACCGCATCCACATCAACATCCCAATTCGCCGCCGCCGAATCGGGTGCCTGCAGCAGCTCATCGATCGGCGCCGGCCGATGCAGCAAAAAGCCCTGCGCGAAATCGACGCCCATCTCGCGCACACGGGCCAGCACGTCGGTGCGGTCGACATACTCGGCCACCGTCTGGATGCCCACGACGCGCGCCACGTCGATAAAGCAGCGCACAGCCGCCGCGTCCAGCGGATGCTCGATCAAGCCGCGGATGAACTGTCCGGCGATCTTCAGGCTGTCCACCGGCAGCATCTTCAAGTAGCCGAACGACGAAGCGCCGGCGCCGAAATCGTCCAGTGCCACGCGCACGCCCATCGCCCGCACCCCCGCAATGAAAGTGGCGGCGTCGGTCAGGTGGGTGATGGCCACGGTCTCGGTGATCTCCAGGCACAGACTGCGGCAGCAATCCTCGCCCGCTGCACCGAGCATTTCAAACGCCCACCGATGAAATTCGTGGTCGCCGACCGACTGTCCGGACAGGTTGACGCTGAGTTGCCGCACCCGCTTCGGGCCGGCGTGCAGGCGCAGCCAGTCGAGCGCGTGCTGCAGCACCCAGCGATCGATGCGCGGCGCCAGCTGGTAGCGCTCGGCCGCCGGCAAGAAAGCACCAGGCGGAATCAACTCGCCGTCAGTGCCCAGCATGCGAACCAGCACCTCGGCATGCAATCCATCGTGTGCGCCGGACAACGGTGTGATGCGCTGCGCATACAAGGTGAACCGGTCTTCGTCCAGCGCCTGTTCGATGCGCGAAGCCCACCGCGTCTCGCCGCTGCGTGGCTGCAACTCGGCATCGCTGTCCATCCAGCGATGCACGCGGTTTCGACCCCTTTCCTTGGCCGCGTAGCAAGACGCATCTGCGGCCTGCATGATGGCGGTCGTGGTCTCCCAACCGGCATGTACCGGCACCAGGCCGATGCTGGTGCCGATGCGCAGGCGATGTTCCTCGTGCACGAAGCGAAACTGTTCCATCCGGTCGCACAAGGCCTGCCCGATCTTGTGTGCCCGGTCTGGTGCGCAATGTTCCAGCAGGATCGCGAACTCGTCGCCACCCAGGCGCGCCACCACATCGCAGCTGCGCACCGCGTCGCGCAGCATGGCGGCCACCTGCTTCAACAGCCGGTCGCCGGCGGTGTGCCCGCAGGTGTCGTTGACCAGCTTGAAGCGATCGAGGTCGATGTACATCAACGAATGCTCGGTGCCTTCTTCGCGTGCCGTGCTCCACACGCGTCCCAGCCGCGCATCGAACTCTGCCCGGTTGACCAGCCCGGTCAGCGAATCGTGCGAGGCACGAAAGCTGATCTCCCCCGACAAGCGGCGCTTCTCGGTGACGTCCCGAAAAACAATCACCACGCCCAGCGCGGTACCGCCTTCCTGAAAGATCGGCGACACCGAGCTTTCGATACCGAACTCCTGGCCGTGCCGCGAAACCAGGATGCTCTGGGCAGCTTCGTTGCCGGCCTCGGCGCGCTGGCCTGCCTCGGCGCTTGACAGGCACTTCTGCACGAGTTGCACCACCGGCTGCCGATCGGCGTTGCCGATGATCTGGAACACCGCTTCGAGGGGTTGCTCGCGCGCGTCGCTGCTCGTCCAGCCGGTCATCGCTTCGGCAACGGGGTTCATCCACACCACCCCCGCCTGCGCATTGGTCGTGATGACGGCATCGCCAATCGCGTGCAGCGTCACGCGCAACAATTCGTGCTGCTCACTCAGTTCGCCCGCCAGTTGACGCGTGCGGCGGATCGCGCGGCGACCCTCCAGCGCCTGCGAAGCCGCCGTGGCCAGGCACGAAAGCACGTCGCGCTGCGCCTGCGTCAGCAGACGGGGCGTGCTGTCGATGACGCACAGCGTGCCGACCCGACTGCCGTCGCTCAACTCGACGGGCGCTCCGGCGTAGAAACGAATGGTGGGTTTGTCCGCCACCAGCGGGTTGTCGGCAAACCGATCGTCCTTGGTGGCGTCAGGTACCTCGAAGATGTTGTCGCCAAGAATCGCGTGAGCACAGAAGGCGATGTCGCGGGGCGTCTCGGTGGTTCCGGGCAGGCCGATGTTGGCCTTGAACCACTGCCGCTCGGCATCAACCAGGCTGATCAGCGAGATCGGCGTGCCGCAGACGATCGACGCCACCCGGACGAGTGCGTCGAGTTCTACCTCCGGGCCGCTGTCGAGCACGTCCAGCGCGCGCAACGCGGCCAGGCGCTCAAATTCGTTGGCGGGGAGTTTTGCGGGCGTCATGAACGCATTCTTGCGAGAGTCGTAAGAAGAATGACAAAAAGCTGTGTTCTGGCTATCGGCCCGTGCACCGCCAACTTGATGCAGCGACCCTGACTGCTGCGGCATCGTCCGCAGCAGATTTTCTTGGTCTGCACTTGGGCTTACGCCTCGCCGCACTGCCGCGGGATGTCGCTGCCCGCCTTGCGGAGTGGATGGCCCCACAAACCGCTTCGCCACGTGCCGATGGGATCATCCGAAAGGTCGTCGTGACCTGAGAGACGGTCCATTCTCCTGCTGCAAAAGGCGATTCCATGATGTTGACTTTGGCTGTGCTGAGCACTGCCCTGCTGTTTGGCGGTATGACGTTGTATTCGTTCGGCTTTGCCGCGTTTTTATTCACGGCGTTGCCGGCGAATACCGCCGGAGCGGCCTTGCGTCGAGCCTTTCCCTGGTTCTATGCTTTCGTGATCGCCACCGCGGCCGTGGCCGCCTTGCTTTGGTGGCCCCACGACGCGGTCTGCGCGGAAGTGTTGGCCGCGATTGCCATCACCACCGTCCTCGTGCGGCAGGGGCTGATGCCGGCGATCAACCGCGCCACCGATGCTGGCCAGCGTCAGCGTTTTAAATGGTTGCACGGACTGTCCGTGCTCGTGACCCTGGGCCACATCGTCGCCACGGGATGGCTGCTCGCGAAGCTCGTTTGACGCCTGCACGGGGACTTGTCTCGATCGACCGGCATTCCGCACACCGGTTCCGTCATGCCGCGTCGCAATTCACCCAACGACATCCCTGACCTCGGCGAACTCAGCCGTTTGGCCGAGTTCGTCTTCGACAAGCGTCTGGGTCAGCGGGCGTCTGCAAAGAAGAACCGCCGCAACCGCCATTACGAAAAGCAGTTCATCCGCAACACCCTGGCCCATCCGCCCCGAATCGATCGCGCCGACACCGACGAGCAGGGAGTTCTTGCGCCGCCAGACGGCCCCGCCGCGCCCCCGGACGAAGCTTGAGCGCGCCGCGCAAACATGCTGCCACTGCGCCAGGGCAGAGGTCTGAGTGAACGGCCGCCTTGCGGCTGGCACCGTCGAGGGCCGTTTGCCGCGACCCTTGGCCTTCGATTAGCGCGAAGCGTCCATGTCGATCAAAATCATCTGCTGATAAAGAGATTCCCCCCCCAATTGCAGTCCATCACGTCGGTGGGCTGAATGCACGAAGCGGTACCCATGTCACAGACACCGATCCAGCAGACAAGAAATAAGCTCGCCAAGATTTACGGCGTCGGCGTCCTGGTCTTCACGGCCATCGTGGGGTTTTTTACCCTCTTCGCCAGTTTCCTAGCGCACGTCAAGTTGACTTGAGAAATTGACCTGATGCAAACGGCGCCCGGTGCGCTGCTGGGGCGCAGCGTCGCACCGCCACGGCAGACAGGCATGCGACAGACCGCCCGCGGGTTTCACCCGGAAGTGCTGCCGATCCGTTGACTTCGACGACCGCGGGCCATGGCTGCCGCTCTGGTCAATGGCCCGCAACGATCATCGGTTTGCCGCTGAATTGGTTGCGCGAGTGCAGGTCCAACGAGACCCGCACCCCGTGCCGCGGTTCAGGGTGCCAACGCAGGCGGACTCGCGCGGCCCGTGGTTTGGGCCGACGGCTGCAGACGGTTGCTGCCCAGAGTGGTCTCGAAGGCAACCCCGAACGTTTGCAGATTGGTGATGCTGGCGACTGTGTCGACGAACCACCATTCGCACACGACGCGCTGCGGCGTGACATCGAGCAGCATGTAGCCGCGCTGATTCAGGTTGATGTACTTGAAGTGCGGGTTGACGCTGCGCAGGAAATTGGCCGTGCCGTTGTTGGGATCGTCCAGTCCGGGCGACGTGACCGAGGTGCCGACGAATTCGACCGCACGCGAGCCCTCACCGGTGGAGGGGTTGTAGCCGCCGGTTGCCACGACCGGGTTGTTCGGGTCCTGGGTCAGGTCGGCGGCCCACGAGCTGTGTATGTCGCCGGTCAACACCACGCAGTTGTCGACCGCCGGGGTCGAGCCATCACCCTTGAACATGGCGTAGACGCGGTCGCGCGCCGGCTGGTAGCCGTCCCACTGGTCCGAGTTGGCATACACACCGCCACCGGCTGCCAGTGGCGCCGCGACAAGCTTGAGTTGCGCGAACATCACGCCCTGGCCAAGCAGTTTCCACTTGGCGGTCGAGGTGCGCAATCTTGTGGAAAGCCACGCCTCGCCGGCCGGGCCGAGCAGTGTGCGTTCAGGGTTCGCGAACTCGCCCGACTGCACGAATCCAGGACCAAACGGCGTCGGCAGCGTCGCTGGCAATTGCTTGGAGCGTGCAACAAGCCGCTCTTCGAGCATGAGCAAATCGACCAGATCGCCAAACGCGAACGCTCGTTCATTGTTGCGCGGCTGCGTCGGGTCGACAACGCGCACCGGCATCCACTCATAGTAGGCCTGCAGCCCTTGGCTGACGCGCTGCGCCCAGACGCCCTCGACACCTTCCGTGTGGTTCTGGGCACCGTTGCGCCACGAGTCGTTGGTGATCTCGTGGTCGTCCCAGATCGCCACCATCGGGTGCTGTCGATGAACCTCCTGAAGGTCGACGTCGCGCTTGTACTGCGCGTGGCGTGTCCGGTAGTCCGACAACGTCACCATCTCGTATGGCGGCTCGGGTGTGCGCGCGCTGCCGTATTCGTTGGCGCCGTACTCGTAGAGGTAATCGCCCAGGTGGACCACGAGGTCGAGGTCGGCGCGTTCCGCGATCCGGCGGTAGGCGTTGAAGTATCCCTGGGCGTGGTTCGAACAACTGACCACGGCCATGCGCAGCCGGTTCACCGACCCGACCGGCAGCGTGCGGGTGCGCCCGATGGGAGACGACTCGCCCTCGAAGGAGAAGCGGTAGTAGTAGGTGGTGCCTGCACGCAGCCCCGTGGCGTCGAGCTTGACGGTGTAGTCACGCGAGGCGTCCGTCAGCACGGTGCCACGCAACGCGACCTGCTTCAGGTCTGGATCGGTGGCAACGAGATAGCTCACCGCCAGCTTCGTGCGCGGACTCGCAGGGGTGATCCGCGTCCACAGGATCACCCGATCAGACAGGGGGTCCCCACTGGCCACGCCGTGCTGAAACGGCGCTGTTCGGGCGGCCGCTGCGCGCACGCTCAAGGGCAAAGGCAAGAGCGAGGTCGCTGCCAACGCTGCCGCGGTCGATGCGCCACTGCGAAAAAACCCGCGGCGCGTCGTGCCGGGTTTGGGTCGGGGTTTGATGTGTGAAGGGCGGCCCATGGCGATTCCTCGGTTCGATCCCCTGGCGCCGGGGCAAGCGTGTCATCGCACAGCACACGGCACGGGCCGGTGTGACGGTGGTCAAACAACGCCGAGAGTCTGGTGTGCTTGTTTGACAGCGTTGTGACGACGGGCGTCCATTCGCGACGCGTTCTTGTCGTGTTCTAGTTGTGTTCGCAACGCTGAATTTGACGGTGCGTCAGTACCTGCCGACAGCGTTCGGCAAGGGCAGGCGCCGAGACCTTGATGAGTACGTCACCCGCCAGATCATCGAACGGTGTCATGCGTCCCCCTTCAAATGCACCCCGTTGAAAGGTGCGTGCCAGCGCGCCGGGAGACGGGTCTTCGGCAGCTACCCAGACGCAGCAGATACGTTCAACCCGCGGGCGTCGCGTCGGCCCGGACGCCTGCCGAAGCGCGGCTCATCATCCCGCCGCACAACGTGCGCAGCACCCCGGCATCTTCGCGGGCGATCAGGTTCAGCAGAACCAGCGCCGGGCCTTGTGGGCTGCGATCGCCGCGCTCCCCGTGGCGCAGCGTCGCCGCAGACACACCGAAGCGCGCCACGGGTTGGGCTTGAGTGAAGCCCATCCGGCCTCGCACGGCCGCCACGTTAACGGGCGTCGGGCGTCGGGCGTCGGGCGTCGTGCGCCGGGCGCCGGGCGCCGGGCGCCCCACCTTCACCACTTTCCGTTCGCCCTTCGCATGGCCGATGGCCTCGGTCAAGCCTTGCCGGATGCTCTCAAATCGTTTGCTCAGGCGCTCACTCGATCAGCGTTGCCACGCGGGCCAGCACATCGGCCACCAGCTCGGGCGGCATGGCTTCGATGATTTGCGCGCGGCGGGCCTTCAGGTCTACCGTGCGCACCTGGTTGCACAGCACCACGGCACCGGTCGCCAGCCAGGCGCCGGCCAGGGCCATCGTCCAGGCATGCCCGCGTGCGAAAGCACTGCCTTGCGTCACGTGACCGGCCAGGTCCAACCCAAAGCGGTTGAAGGCTTCAGGTAACAGCACCAGCGCCGGCTGCGTGCCTTGCTGCTCATGACCCGCGCTCGGGTCGAAGTCCAAATCGATGATGTCGCTACGCCTGGACGTCCAGGCGGTCCGCTTGGTCACCACGCTTCACGTCCCACGGGCAGCGCATCGACCCAGCCCGGTGGCGGTCACCATGTCGCCGGGCTTCCTGCCGGCCAACAGCCCGGCCAAGCGGTAGCGGGGCCGGGCGGACGACATCACCAGGCGGCCATCTTCCTCCGTCACCGATGCGCCCGCCGCAAGGCTCTGGGTGCGCATCTGGCGCAGCAGCGTGCCGGGAACTGATCCGCCCACGGCGCGAAAGGTTGCGGTGTGCATGGCGGGGTTCTCCGGTCGGGCTGGATTGGTCCTGCCGCGAAGCGACACACAAAAGTGTGACCAGGGCCGCATGGGGCCACTTCGCCGCGCCCAGTATCGGCACCAGACAGGCCTGCCCTTGTCTGAGTGTTCGAGCTGTTCGCACCTGTTCCGCACCGGGTCAAAAGCCCCTCAACGGCCGGAAACTGGCCTCAATGCTGGCGATTCGTGAATCGATCGCACTGTTCGCACCGTTCGCATCGGAACGAACAAAAGTCGCGTGACCCAACTTACCCGGCGCGCTGCCTAAGCGGGATCACGTGGGCGCCAGTCAGCAGGCGGTCGCAGTAGTCGGCCCACTTCGTCATCAGCTCGCGCCGTTGCTCCAGGAACAGCGTCCGGTTGTAGGCTCGGCCCAGCGCATCGATCACCTCGGGCGCGATGCCCAGCCGCTGATGCGCGATGGTGCGCGCCGTGGCCCTGAAACCGTGGCCCGTCATTTCGTCCTTGCCGAAGCCCATGCGCCGCAAGGCGGACAGCACCCCGGTGTTTGACCGTGGCCGGTCGAGCGTCAGTGGGTTCGGGAAAACACAGGTGCCGGCGCCGGTCAGCGGATGCAAGTCGTGCAGGTTGGCGAAGGCCTGGGGCGCCAGCGGCACGACATGGTCCGTTTTGCCTGGCCTTCAACCGGCCTTTCATGCGCGCGGCCGGCACGGCACAGACAGCGCCGTCCAGGTCGAATTCGGCCCACGCGGCTTTGCGCAGCTCGCCAGGGCGCAGGAACACCACCGGCGCCAGCGCCAGGGCCGCACGGACGGTGGGCGTGCCTTGATAGGCGTGGCGTCAATAGCGCGCAGCAACTCGCCCGGCTTCAACGGGTCGGTGACGGCCGCGCGATGCTCGGGAATGGACAGTTGAATCGCCCCCTTCAGGTCGCGGGTCGGGTCGCTTGTGCATTAGCCACGGTGTACACCGCGACGGAACACAGCACCGGCTGCCTTCAGAGCGCGGCAAGCGGTTTCCGTGGCGCCGCGCGCTTCCACCTGGCGCGCGTGGGTCAACAGCTCGGGCGCCGTCAGGTCGGCCAACATCCTGGCGCCGATGTAGGGAATCAGGTCGTTTTCCAGAAGCGCCAGCACCTTGACGGAATGAGTGCTTGACCAGCCCGCCGCCAAGTAGGCGTGCCACTCGCGCGCCGCATGCTCGAAGGTGCCAGGGCCGGGAAGGCCGGCAGCGGCCAGCCGAGCAGACTCGGCACGGGCCACCTCCGCCGCCTTGTCTGCCATGCGGGCGTCGCTGGGGTCGGGGCCTGCCGCCACCAGCTTGCGCGCCTCGTCGCGCTGCTCATGCGCCAGGGCCAGCGGCACGTCAGAGTACGTGCCGAGACTCAGCATGCCCTCGCGTCCGCCAAAGAGACCTCGGAAGCGCCACCAACCAACGCCGGTCGGGCGGGCTTTCAACACCAACCCGCCGCCGTTTCTGATCCTGCGGGCATTGCCAGCACCCATAACAGCCTTCAGCGCCGCTTTGATTGCCTTGTCAATGAGGATGTCGTCGCTGCCATTCCGGGTAACTCGCTTTCGCTTGGAGCCGCATTCGGCCAGTTACCTGGTTCTTACCCACTAAGTTACCCGACACAAGGCACCTTACCTGGTCTTGCGCAGACATGAAAAAAGCACTAAGGCATTGATTTTCTTAGCGCTTCGTTCTTTTGTGGCCCTATGCGGACGGGGAGATGGTAGGCCGTGCTGGGCTCGAACCAGCGACCAAAGGATTATGAGTCCTCTGCTCTAACCAACTGAGCTAACGGCCCCCGCGAGAGATTGTAGGCAGCGTCGGGTTGCGCGCCGTGGGCAACGGCGGCTGCTACTTCTGGCTCAGCGCGTTGCTGACCAGCCGCGAGGTGATGTCGACGATCTGGATCATGCGGTCGTAGGCCATGCGGGTCGGGCCGATCACGCCGAGCGTGCCGACCACCTTGCCGTCGACTTCGTACGGAGCCGACACAACGGAGAGTTCTTCGAACGGCACGCCCATGCTCTCGCCGCCGATATAGATGCGCACGCCTTCGGCGCGGCTGCTGACGTCGAGCAGCCGCATCAGTTGCGTCTTCTGCTCGAACAGATCGAACAGCTTGCGCAGGCTGCCCATGTCGCTTGAAAAATCTTGCACTGCCAGCAGGTTGCGTTCGCCAGAAATGACGACCTGCGCCTGGCTGTCGGCCGCCGCTTCGGTGCCGGCCTGCACCGCCATCTGCATCAGGCTGGCGATCTCGCTGCGCAGCGCATCGACTTCGTTTCTCAGACGGGCGCGCACTTCCTCCAGGGTCAGACCGGCGTAATGAGCGGTCAGGAAATTGCTGGCCTCGACCAGTTGTGCCTGCGTGTAGTCCTGCGCCGTGAAGATCACACGGTTCTGGACGTCGCCATCGGGTGCGACCAGGATCACCAGCACGCGGCGTTCCGACAGCCGCATGAATTCGATGTGGTGGAACACGCTGGCCTTGCGAGGCGCGGTGATCACGCCGACGAAGCTCGACAGGTTCGACAACAGTTGCGCCGCGTTGGCGATGACGCGCTGCGGCTGATCGTGCGGCAACTGCGGCTCGGGGTGCGCAGCGCTGCCGAACTGGCGTGGCTGCGCCGTGAGCATGGTGTCGACGAACAGTCGATAGCCCCGCGCGGTGGGCACGCGGCCGGCGCTGGTGTGCGGGCTGGCGATGAGGCCGAGTTCTTCGAGATCGGCCATCACATTGCGGATCGTCGCGGGTGACAGTTCGAGGCCACTGGCGCGCGACAGCGTGCGCGAACCGATCGGCTGGCCGTCGGCGATGTAGCGTTCCACCAGCGCTTTGAGCAATGTCTTGGCGCGGTCGTCGAGCATGCTTCGATTGTAGGCGGCAGGCATTTCCAGACCGGTACAGAAGGTACCCGCGGCGGGTGTGTCGGCGGATGCCGGTGGTGTAAATTCAGTGCATGCCGACTCGCTTTCGCCATGCCGCGCTCGTGGGCAAGTACCAGGATCCGGGCATCCGCGTCGTGCTCGACGAGATCGCGCATTTCCTGCTGCAGCAAGGACTGGAGGTCTCGCTCGACGTGCAGACGGCGCAAAACACCGGCCTCGTCGGTTACGGCGCGTTCACGGCGGAACAGTTGGGCCAGCAGTGCGACATCGCCGTGGTGCTGGGCGGCGACGGCACGATGCTCGGCATCGCCCGGCAGCTGGCCCGCCACGGCGTGCCGATGGTGGGCATCAACCAGGGGCGGCTGGGCTTCATCACGGACGTTTCGGTGGGCCAGTACGTGCAGGTGCTGACGCCAATGTTGGCGGGCGACTATGTGGAAGAGCGTCGCACGATGCTCGAAGGCTGCGTCTGGCGCGACGATGAGATGATTTTCGAAGCCTATGCGATGAACGACGTGGTGGTCAGCCGCAGCGGCACATCGGGCATGGTCGAGCTCAAGATCGACATCGGCGATGAATTCGTCGCCAACCTGCGCGCCGACGGATTGATCGTCGCCTCGCCGACCGGATCGACCGCGTATGCGCTGTCGGCTGGCGGACCGATCCTGCATCCGGGCGTTGCCGGCTGGGTGCTGGTGCCGATCGCGCCGCACGACCTGTCGAACCGGCCGATCGCCTTGCCCGACACCGGCGACATCACGGTGCAGGTGGTCGCCGGGCGCGACGTCAGCGTCAGCTTCGACATGCAATCGCTGGCCAGCCTGCTGCACGGCGATCGCATCATCGTGCGGCGCTCAAACCACCAGGTGCGCTTCCTGCATCCGCTGGGCTGGAGCTACTACGCCACGCTGCGGCGCAAGCTGCACTGGCATTCGGGGACGAACCGCTGATGCTGCGCCGCCTGTCGCTGCGTGACTTTGTCATCGTGACCTCGCTCGAGGTCGAGTTCGATGCCGGCTTCTCGGCGCTGACCGGCGAAACCGGCGCCGGCAAGTCGATTCTGGTCGACGCCTTGCAATTGGCGCTGGGCAACCGCGGCGATGCCGGCGTGGTGCGCGAAGGCGCGGCACGCGCCGACATCAGCGCAGAGTTCGACACGCCCGAACGGCTGCGGCCCTGGCTTGAAGAAGCCGGCTTTGAAGGCGCCGACACGCTGCTGCTGCGCCGCAGCATCGACGCGCAGGGCAAGAGCCGCGCATGGGTCAACGGCAGCGCCGCCACGTTAACGCAGCTGCGCGCCGCAGCCGAGCAGTTGGTCGACATCCACGGACAGCACGCCTGGCAAGGCTTGACACGCCCGGCCTCGGTGCGCGAACTGCTCGACGCCTGGTCGGGCATCGACACCGCCCCGCTGGCCTCGCTGTGGTCGCGCTGGAAGGCGTCGGTCGGGGCGCTCGAACAGGCGCGCACGCGGCAGGCCGAGCTCGAACGCGACCGCGAGCGGCTGGCCTGGCAGATCGGCGAAATCGACAAGCTCGCGCCCGGCGCCGATGAATGGATGGAGCTCGATGCCGAGCACCGGCGGCTCGCCAACGCGCAGTCGCTGATCGATGCGGCACGCGGCGCGCTTGATGCAATTTGCGAAGCCGAGGTCAACGCCGAGTCGCTGACGGCGCGAGCGGTCGATGCGCTGCAGGACGTGGCGTCGTTCGATCAGCAGCTTGCCGCGGTGATTGAAGTGCTGCAGGGAGCGCAAGTGCAACTGGCCGACGCCGCCCACACGTTGACCGGCTTCCTGCACCACACCGAACTCGAACCGGAACGCCTGCGCACGCTCGAAGAACGCCTCTCAGCCTGGATCAGCCTGGCGCGGCGCTATCGGCGGCCGGCGCCCGAGTTGCCTGCACTGCTGGCGCAGTGGAAGGACGAATTGCGCGAGCTCGATGCCGCCAGCGACTTGGCCACGTTGCAGGCGCAACAGGAGCGGGCGCGCGCGGCGTTCGCCCTGGCGGCGGGCCAGGTGTCGTCGGCACGCACACTCGCGGCGCCGAAGTTGGCGGCCGCCGTCACGCAGGCTTTGCACAAGCTCGGCATGGCCGGCGGGCGCTTCGAGGTGAGCCTGACCGCGACCGAGTCGCCGCAGTCGTACGGTCTGGAGTCTGCCGAATTCCTGGTGGCCGGCCATGCCGGCAGCAGCCCGCGGCCGCTGGCCAAAGTGGCGTCGGGCGGCGAGCTGTCGCGCATTGCGCTGGCGATCGCCGTCACCACCAGCCAGGTGGCGCCGGGCGACGCCTCGGCCGGCACGTTGATATTCGACGAAATCGACGCCGGTGTCGGCGGGGCGGTGGCCGAAACGGTGGGCCGGCTGATGAAGCAACTCGGGCGCGATCGGCAGGTGCTGGCGGTCACGCACCTGCCGCAGGTGGCGGCCTGCGCCGACCAGCACTTCGTCGTCGCCAAGCGCATGCAGGAGGGTCTTCCGCACAGCACGATCGACCCGGTCGGTGGCGAACAGCGCGTGGCAGAAATTGCGCGCATGCTGGCCGGCGAGCGCCTTTCGGGCACCAGCCTGGCACACGCGCAGGAAATGCTGACGGTGGGCGCCGAACCGCGCGCGCCCGCTTCGAGGCGCAAACGCGGATGAACGAGCCGATTGCCCACGGCGGCACACTTTTGACAGAGCTGGCGCCCGCCGACGCGCCATCCATCACCGGCGGCGCCAACTCACCGATCGGCTTGCGCGAGGTGGTGCTGGTCACCGGCATTTCGGGCTCGGGCAAATCGGTGGCGCTGCATGCACTGGAGGACGCCGGCTTTTTTTGCGTCGACAACCTGCCGCCTGAATTGCTGCGCGACTTCCTGCGGCTCGAAAGCCAGCGCTCACAACGCCGGGTGGCGATCGCGGTCGACGTGCGAAGCGCCGGTTCGTTGCCGCATCTGATGCCGCTGCTCGACCAGTTGAGGACCGAAGGCGTGGCGATCTGCGCCGTGTTCCTGGACGCCAGCACCGATGCGCTGGTGCGCCGCTTCTCCGAGACGCGCCGCCCGCATCCGTTGTCGGACAGCCAGCACCAGCCCGTGCCGGCGCGTCGCCAGACCGACATGGCACCCGCCGGCCGGCGTGCGCTGATCGATTCGATCGAGCTCGAACGCGAATTGCTGGCCGAACTGCGCGAGGTCTCGACCGTGATCGACACCAGCCAGTTGCGCCCGGCGCAATTGCGCGCCTGGGTACGCGACCTGGTGAGCGCCAATGGCAGCCGGCTCACGCTGGTGTTCGAAAGCTTCGCGTTCAAGCACGGCGTGCCGCTGGACGCCGACTATGTGTTCGACGTGCGGGTGCTGCCGAACCCGCATTACATCCGTGAGTTGCGTCCGCTCAGCGGGCGCGACGAGCCGGTCGCGAACTACCTGCTCGCGCAGCCCGAGGTCGGCGAGATGCTGGCGCAGATCGAGGCCTTCTTGAGGCGCTGGCTGCCGGCTTTCGAGAACGACCAGCGCAGCTACCTCACCGTGGCAATCGGCTGCACCGGCGGGCAGCACCGTTCGGTCTATTTCGCCGAGACGCTGGCGCGGCGCTTTGCCGGTCATTCAGGCACCTTGATCCGCCACCGCGAGCTCGACGCGCGCGATTGATCTGCGGTCGCGCCGACCCGGCGTCCCTCGGCACATCAATTGGCCAGCAGCTTGCGCAACGGCGCCGGCAGCCCGGCCGACAGGGCCGACGCACGGCTGAACCAGCGCCCGGTGGGCCAGCGTTCGGTGATTCCATCGACGACCGCCGCGCTGGTGTCGCACGGCAAGTTCCATCGCTTCGGGTGCAACGTCCAGTCGAGGTGGGTCAGCGTGTGCGTGAAACTCGGCAGCACGTGCCCGTCGCCCGGCCACTGCGCGCTGGCATCGGTGAACGCCGGCTCGGAGTCGAACTCGGGCAGGCTCCACAGCCCCGCCCAGACGCCGCGCTCGTCGCGTTTTTGCAGCCAGACCTGCGCGCGCCACTCGAGCCACAGCCAGACATGCTCGCGCCGGCTGCGCTTGAGCTTGCGCGACTTGACCGGGTACGACTGCGGATCGCCGTCAATACGCGCCACGCAGTTCTGCTGCACCGGACACAGCAGGCAGGCAGGGGCGCGCGTGACGCACAGCGTCGCGCCCAGGTCCATCAGCCCTTGCGTGTAGGCCTCGATGCCGTCGTCCGGCAGCAGCTCTTCGGCGAGCCGCCACAACGCACGTTCTGCCGGCGCTGATGCCAGGTCGGCCCTGAAACCCAGCGCACGCGTCAGTACCCGCTTGACGTTGCCGTCCAAGATGGCCACGCGTTCGCCGAAGCAGAAGGCGGCGATCGCGGCGGCGGTCGACCGTCCGATGCCGGGCAACGTGGCCAGCGTCGCGCTGTCGCCTGGAAACCGCCCGGCGTGCCGCTCGACCACGGTTTGCGCACAACGGTGCAGGTTGCGCGCACGGCTGTAGTAACCCAGGCCGCTCCACAGCGCCAACACGTCGTCTTGCGGCGCAGCGGCCAGCCTGGTCACATCTGGAAAGCGAGTCAGAAAGCGTTCGTAGTAGCCGAGCACCGTTCTCACCTGCGTCTGCTGCAGCATGATCTCGGACAGCCAGACGCGGTACGGGTCGGTCGTGTGCTGCCAGGGCAAGGCATGCCGACCATGGTTGCGTTGCCAGTCGATCACGCGGGCCGCGAAGGTGAGCGGCACTGCAGACCGGGTCAGCGCGGCTTCAGGCACGCGCCTGGCTCAGCATCGCAACGCCGGCGCTGCCGCTCGGCGCCTGACCGCCCGAAGTCGGGCCGTCGGGCTGCCGTGTCGCCACGCGGTCGCCGATCGCCGGCACGGCGCGGGCCTGCTCGCGCATTCGCTCGGTCAACGCCAGGGCATGCGCGAGGTGCTGCTGCAATTCGGAATCCTTCGTTTCGATCTCGACGATGCTGCGCTCCAGATCGCCGGCGGCGGCCCGCACCCGTTCCAGCGTTTCGTGGCGCTGCAGAAAATAGCGCCGGCGCTCGTGCAACTGAGTCTCCATCTGCAGGCTCGTCGATCGCATCCAGGCCTCCTGCTCGGCCCGCGCCGTGTCGAAAACAGCCGTCAGCCGGGTCAGCAGCATCCGGCGGAAATCATCGATGAATCTTGGATTCGACAGCCGCAAGGCGTGGGACACGCCCAGGTGCGACGCATAGTTGGCCTCGATCAGGTCGAGTTCGCGCAACGCGTCGTGTGGATCGGGACCGACCGACAACGCCAGGCTGAATCCGAATTCGGCGTTCAACCTGGCGAATGACACCGTCAGCATCGCATTCAGTTCGCTGCGCAGCGCCGCGGCTGTGAGCAGCCGTTCACTCAGGCGCCCGCACAGCGCGACGAACGCCTTGCGCGCACCCCAGCCCAGCAGTGAGGCGTGCGCTTCGGCCTGCATGGTGGACACCTCAACGCGCAGGCGTGCGCTGGACAGTTGCGCCAACAGCGCTTGCCGCAGTCGCTGGTGCACCGCACGCAACGCGTTCAGCCGCACCGTGCAGCGCTCGAAGTCGCGGGATTCGACCTCGATGCGCTGCTGCAGCAGTCGCAGGCGAGCGCTGCTCTTGCCGCGCAAGCCGCGCAGCTCGAGCGTCTGCTCCGCCACGTGACGCCGCACCTCGCCCACCCGCCGACGCACCTGCGTCTCGAGTAGCGCTGCGATCTCCAGCACCATGCGCTCGAGCAACTGCCGACGCTGCGGCAGCAGTTGCGCGGCCAGCGCGCCTTCGAGTTCGCAGATGCCGCTGCGCGCCAGCGCCTGCGCGTCGTCGGCCACCCGCGCGGCCAAGGCCTGCCGGGCCGACACCGGGTACACCCGCCCGGGCGCGACACCCAGCGTGTGCGCGGTCGACAGCCGCTGCGATTCGATCTGGGCCTCGACCTGCGCCGCATTGGCCATCGGGTCGAGCAGCGTGTCGATCTTGTTCAGCACCACGAAACGGTCGAGCACCGGCGTGCTCAGGTACTCCCCCCAGATTGCCAGGTCGGACCGGGTCACACCGGCATCGGCGGCAATGATGAACACCGTGGCTTGCGCGGCTGGCAGCAGCCCCAGCGTCAATTCGGGCTCGACTCCGACGGCATTCAAACCGGGTGTGTCGAGCACCACCAGGCCGCGCCGCAGCAGCGGATGCGGATGGTTGATCAACGCATGCCGCCAAGCCGGCACCTCGACCATGCCGGCCGAATCGGGCAGCGCGTTGTGCTGCGGATGCTGGTCGTCCCAAAAGCCCAGCGCCCGCGCCTGCGCCGGATCGACTCGAAGGGTGCGTGCCACTTCCAGCAGCGATTGCGCCATTTGCGCGGTGTCGTTCGGATTCAACGGCAGGCAGTGCCACGCGGCGCGGCGTTCGCGAAATTCAGCCAGCGAGGCGTCTTCCAGCCGGGTCTGGATCGGAAGCAGACATAGCGACGGCGCCTGTGCGCCGTCCCAGGCCAGTTCGACCGGGCACATCGTGGTCCGACCCGGCGTGGCTGGCAGCACGCGGCGGCCCGCATCGGCGAAAAATATCGCGTTGATCAGCTCGGATTTGCCGCGCGACACCTCGGCGACGAAGGCGACCACCAGCTTGTCGGCCTCGACCCGGCTGCGAACCGCGCGCAACTGCTCGGTCCCCGCCGGCTCGATCAACTGGTGTCGCGCAAGGTGGTGCGACAGCTCGTCCAAGATGCGCACGACGCCGGTCCGCCAAACACTCAGGGCATCGAGACTGTGTGCGAGTGTCGGAATCATGTCGGTCACATCGGCTCGGCGCGGGTATTTGATCAGGTCGCTTTCATCCTAGCCGACGGTCCCCGCACCAGGTGTAATCAATTGCCACGTCGCCTGGAATGGCAACCGGCGGCGCTGCCGGCCGAGCTCAGCGGCGCTGGCAGACCGGGCAGTAGAAGGTCGATCGCTGCCCCTGCACGATGCGCCTTATCGGCGTGGCGCAATTCAGACAAGGCTGACCGGCCCGACCGTAGACCCGCGCCTGCGACTGGAACTGACCGGCCATGCCATGGGTGTCGCGGAAATCGCGCAAGGTCGAACCGCCGAGTTCGAGCGCCCGAGCCAGGGTCAGCCGCACCGCCGCCGCCAGCCGTTCGCAACGCACCATGCTCAGGCGCGCGCTGCGCGTGCGTGGATCGATGCCGGCTTCGAACAAGGCCTCGCACGCGTAGATGTTGCCGGCTCCCACCACGATGTTGCCAGCCAGCAGCGCCTGCTTGATCGCGACCCTGCGGCCGCGCAGGCGGACATGCAGGTGTGCGCCTGTGAAGGCCGGATCGAATGGTTCGAGTCCCAGGCCGCCGAGCAGCCGGGCTGCCGAGCCGCCATCGAGCGCCGACGACCACACCACCGCGCCGAAGCGACGCGGGTCGGTCAGGCGCAGGGTGCCTCGATCGGTCACCAGATCGAAGTGGTCGTGCCTGCCGGCCTCGCCCGCGGGCAGGCTGAACGCCAGCGAGCCCGACATGCCCAGGTGCAGCAACAGGCCACCACGCTCGAGCGGCAGCCACAGGTACTTGCCCCGGCGGGTCACGGCGCCGATCTGCTGCGCCACCAGCATCAGCGGGTCGCAGCCGAGCGGCCAACGCAGCGGTTGGCCCAGGCGCACGCCGGTCACCCTGGCGCCCTCGATGCGCTGCGCGAAGCTTCGGCGGGTGACTTCGACCTCGGGGAGTTCGGGCATGCAGGGAATTATCGCGACCGCCGGGTGGCCGGACCGCCGCGGTGGACCCCACCGTAGAATGAAACCGAAGCTGCAGGAGTCTCCCGATGCCGTCCCCAATGTTCCGATCCGGCGCCCACCTGCTGGCCGCCGCGGTGGCCGCGGCAACGCTGTCGAACGGCCTGATGGCCCAGCCAGCGGCGGCGCCGACCGATGCCAGGACGGCAGCGGCAGCGGTCGCAGCAGCCCAGAACTCAGACCTCGATGCCCAGCTGTTTTATCAGTTGCTGATCGGTGAGATCGAGTTGCGTTCGGGCGAAGCCAGCGCCGCTTACGAAGTGATGCTCGACGCCGCACGCCGCAGCAAGGATCCGCAATTGTTCCGGCGCGCGACCGACATCGCACTTCAGGGCCGCGCCGGTGACCAGGCGCTCACCGCGGCGCGCGCCTGGCGCAGCGCGATCCCCAGTTCGCTCGAGGCCCATCGCACGCTGGTGCAATTGCTGCTGGCGCTGAACCGCCCGGTTGAAAGCGCCGAACCGCTGAAGTCGCTGCTGGAGCTGACGCCGCCGGCCGAGCAGTCGATGCTGATGTACAGCCTGCCCCGGCTGTACAGCCGATCGCCCGACCAAACGCAGGCCGCCACCCTGCTGGAGCAGGCTTACCAGCCGTACATGAACGGGCCGCAAACCTACACGGCAGCGCGGGTGTCACTGGGCCGTGCCTGGTTGGCCGCCAGCAACCCGGCGCGCGCGATGCAGCTGGCCACGCAAGCCCAGTCGCAGGACCCGGCCTCGGACGGTCCCTCGCTGCTGGCGTTGGAAATGATGCCGTCGACCGACGCCGAAGCGCTGGTGGTCGCGCACCTCGCCGCCCGTCCCGACAGCACCGGCGTGCGCTTCGCGTACATCCGCAGCCTCAGCAGCGTGCAGCGCTACGTCGACGCGATCGAACAGCTCAAGGTGCTCACGGCACGCGAACCGCGGCTGGCACCACCCTGGCTGAGCCTGGGCGCGCTGCAGCTCGAGCTGCGCCAACCGGCAGACGCCACGCGGTCGCTGCAGACTTATGCGTCGCTGCTCGAAGACGCCATGCGCACACCGACCCCCGAGGCCGCACCGACCTCGGAGGACGACGAGGACGCTGCGGCAGCGCCCGAGCAGGGACTGACGCAAGCCTATCTCTTGCTCTCGCAGAGCGCCGAGATGCAGCAGGACTATTCCGGCGCAGCGGCCTGGCTCGAAAAGATCGACAACACCCAGCAAGCGCTGGAAGTCCAGACGCGCCGTGCGTCGCTGCTGATGCGCCAGGGCCGCTTGCAGGAAGCGCGAGAGCTGATCCGCAATGCCCCAGAGAAGGGCGCCGACGGTGCGCGCGCCAAGATCACCGCCGAGGCAGCTCTGCTGCGCGATGCCAAGCGCTGGTCCGAGGCCCATGTGCTGCTGGCGCAGGCGAACGACAAATACCCGGACGATGTGAATTTGTTGTACGACCAGTCGATGGCGGCCGACAAACTGGATCGGCTCGACGAGATGGAGCGGCTGCTGCGCCGCGTGATCGCGCTCAAGCCCGATCATCACCATGCTTACAACGCGCTGGGCTATTCGCTGGCGGAACGCAATCTGCGGCTCGACGAAGCACGCACGTTGATTCAAAAGGCACTGGAACTGAGCCCTGGCGAGCCTTTCATCACCGACAGCCTGGGATGGGTCGAGTTCCGACTCGGCAACCGGGCCGAGGCGCTGCGTTTGCTGCGGGCCGCATACCAGGCGCGTCCGGACACGGAAATCGCCGCGCACCTGGGCGAGGTGTTGTGGACCTATGGCCAGCGCGACGAGGCCGTGCGGATCTGGCGTGAAGGCCGCCAGCGCGACGGCAGCAACGAGGTGTTGCGCGACACTTTGACGCGGCTGCAGGTTGAACTGTGATCGGGAAAAAAGCCAGGCTTCGGTACTTGCTGGCCGCCGCATCCCTGCCGTGGTTGGTGGGCTGCGCCAATCTGCCCGGTGTCAAGCCGCCCGACGCCGCCGGCATGCTGGCAGGGCGATTGGCCGTGTCGGTGGCGGCCAGCGGCGGGATCGCGGCGCGTTCCATGACCGCCGCGTTCGAGTTGTCTGGCAGCGACCGGGCGGGCCAGTTCAGCTTGGCATCGCCGCTCGGCAGCGTGCTGGCCCAGGCCCGTTGGTCGGCCGACGGCGCCGTGCTCGACACCCCGAAAGGGCAGACACGTTTCGATGACCTGGGCGCGCTGACGCGCGAGATGCTGGGCGAAGAGCTTCCCGTGCGCGCTTGGTTCGACTGGCTGCGTGGCCGCCCCTGGCCAGGCGCGACCAGTGCGCCTCGAGTCTCTGCGCCAGAGCCTGGCTTCGACCAGCTGGGTTGGACCATCGACCTGTCACGTTTCGAGGCTGCGAGGGTCGAGGCCCGGCGCGAGCAGTCGCCGGCCGTGGTCGTGCGCGTGCAGCTCGAAGGCCCCTGACACGATGTCGCTGCTGTCGATCTGCGACGTGGTCGCGCCGGCCAAACTGAACCTGTTTCTGCACGTGATCGGGCAGCGTGACGATGGTTATCACCTGCTTCAGTCCGTGTTCGTGTTGATCGACTGGTGCGACTCGCTGCACTTCGAGCGCCGATCCGACGGGCAGGTGATGCGCCACGACCTGGGCGCCGCACTGCCCGCCGACGATCTGTGCGTGCGGGCAGCGCGCGCATTGCAAGCCGTGAGCGGTTGCGGCTTGGGTGTCGATATTTCGATCGATAAACAGGTGCCGTGGGGTGCGGGCATGGGCGGTGGCAGCTCGGACGCGGCATCGACCTTGCTGGCGTTGAACCGACTCTGGAACCTGAACTGGCCGCGCTCGCGGCTCAAGGCGCTGGGTATGACGATCGGTGCCGACGTGCCGTTTTTCATCGGCGGGCGCAACGCATTTGTCGAAGGCATCGGCGAGCGGCTGACGCCGCTGGAGGTGAAGCCGCAGTGGCTGGCGGTGCTCAAGCCGGCGGGCGAGCTCGAGACGCGTGCCGTTTTCAGCAGCCCCCTGTTGGCCCGCAATACCGAAGCTGTTATATTGGAAAGCTTTTATACGGGATTGTCAGATACGACAATTGAGATCGTGGAGGCCTATGGGCGCAATGATCTGCAGCCGCCCGCAGCAGATTTGTGTCAAGGCGTGACGACAGCTGCGGATGTGCTGATCGAGATGTACGGCAACAGCAGGATGACGGGGTCGGGCACGGCGGTATTTGCCCGAGCAGGTTTGGTTTGCAACGCGCCGTTGGTAGTGCCGGAGTTCAAGGTCGACATTCCGCGAGGGTGGTCAGGCCGGATGTGCAAAAGCTTGCCGCAGCATCCGCTGCTGGCATGGGCTGAGAATTGAAGCCGAGGGGCGCGCGGAGCTCAGAACCGCGATGAGTTGGAGGTTCGCGCGAAAGCAGCGAACCTGCGTAGGGGAGTCGCCAAGTTGGTCAAGGCATCGGATTTTGATTCCGACATGCGAGGGTTCGAGTCCTTCCTCCCCTGCCAAAATTTTTGATTCCCTCGGCACCCGACGTGCGATTTGGGGGTTGAGCCAGAGGGCCATTCGTAGGCCTGAGAAGTCTCGACGGAGGGGATGTGCTTTTCAACACCGTGCTGTTCACGGGCAACGCCAATCCGGCGCTCGCCCAGGAAATCGCTTCACACCTCGGAATCGAAGTCGGCAATGCCAAGGTCGGTCGCTTTTCCGATGGCGAAGTCGACATTGAAATTCATCAAAACGTGCGTGCCCGCGACATCTTCGTGGTGCAACCGACCTGCGCGCCGACCAACGAAAACCTGATGGAGCTGTGCATCATGGTCGACGCGCTCAGACGCGCTTCGGCTCGGCGGGTCACGGCCGTGATCCCTTATTTCGGATACGCGCGGCAGGATCGTCGGCCGCGTTCGACGCGCGTGCCCATCAGCGCCAAGGTCGTGGCCAACATGCTCGAGGCTGTCGGTGTCGAGCGGCTGCTGACGATGGACCTGCACGCCGACCAGATCCAGGGTTTTTTCAACATCCCGGTCGACAACATTTACGCTTCGCCCGTCTTGTTGTCGGACCTGCAATCCAAGCGTTACGACGACCTGGTCGTGGTGTCTCCAGACGTCGGTGGCGTGGTGCGGGCGCGGGCGCTGGCCAAGCAGCTCGGTTGCGATCTGGCGATCATCGACAAGCGAAGGCCGCGCGCCAACGTGTCGGAAGTGATGCATGTGATCGGCGAGATCGAGGGTCGCAACTGCGTTGTGATGGACGACATGATCGACACCGCCGGCACCCTGGTAAAGGCCGCTGACGTGCTCAAGGAACGCGGCGCACGCAAAGTCTACGCATACTGCACGCACGCCGTTTTTTCGGGGCCGGCGATCGACCGCATCAAAGCTTCGGCACTCGACGAGGTCGTCATCACCAACACGATACCGCTCAGCGAAGCCGGTCGCAACTGCGCCAAGGTGCGCCAGTTGTCGGTGGCTTTTCTGTTCGCGGAAACCATCCGCCGTATTTCCGACGGTGAATCCGTCACGTCGCTGTTCGCCGAGCAGAACAGCAATTTCTAGAACCAAGGCGGGCTCTGTCAGAGAGCTTGTCACGGCGGGGGCTTCGGTCCTCTTTTCAACGAAGAGCCTGGTCGCGGGCACTTCAAACATCATCGGAGTCAACATGAAATTCGTCGCATTCGAGCGTACGTTGCAGGGGACCGGAGCGAGCCGCCGCCTGCGCATCGCTGCCAAGGTCCCGGGGATTGTTTATGGCGCGGGCACCCCCGCCATGATCGAGCTCGATCACAACGCGCTCTTCTTCGCGCTCAAGAAGGAAGCCTTCCACTCGTCCATTCTCCAAATGGAACTGGCCGGCAAGTCGGAGCAGGTGCTGCTGCGCGACTACCAGATGCACCCGTTCCGCCCGATCGTGCTGCACATCGACTTCCAGCGCGTCGACGCCACCACCAAGATCACGAAGCGCGTGCCGCTGCACTTCATCAACGAGGAAAACTCGCCGGCCGTCAAGACAGATGCCTGCGTGGTCAACCACGTGGTCACCGAGTTGCTCATCCAGTGCCTGGCCTCGCAACTGCCCGAGTTCCTGACGGTTGACCTCGGTAGCCTGGCGAAGGGTCAGTCGCTGCACGTCGACGACATCGCGCTGGGCGAAGGCGTCAAGGTGATGACGCAGGGCAAGAAGAATCCGGTGATCGTCTCGGTCTCTGCCCAGGCCGCAGAAGAGGAAATCATCGCGGCGCCCGTCGTCGCTGCGGTCGCGCCCACGAAGGCCAAGAAGACCGAAAAGCAGAACAAGAAGTAACGCCCCGTCCGGCCTCGGTCGGAGCGCGAAGCCCCGCCTCGGCGGGGCTTTTTTGTGTCTGGCTCCAACCATAATCCGGTCATGATCCGACTGCTGGTCGGCCTGGGAAACCCGGGCCCCGAGTACCAACCAACGCGCCACAACGCCGGCTTCTGGTTCATCGACCAGGCGGCCGACCAGCTTGGCACTCGGCTGCAGCCCGAGCGCACGATGTTCGGTCTGGCGGCACGTGCCAACCCATCGCAGGGCGTGGTGTGGCTGCTAGAGCCGATGACATTCATGAACCTGTCGGGCAAGTCGGTATCGGCCCTGGCGCGCTTCTACAAGATCGCGCCGGACGAGATCCTGGTGGCGCACGACGAACTCGATCTGCTGCCCGGCCAGGTCAAACTGAAATTCGGTGGCAGCCACGCCGGCCACAACGGCCTGAAAGACATCCACGCGCAACTCGGCAGTGCCGATTACTGGCGCCTGCGCCTGGGCATCGGCCACCCGGGCGTGAAGTCAGAGGTGGTCAACTACGTGCTGCGCAAGCCCCCAGCCGAACAGGGCGAGGCCATTCACAAGGCAATAGAGCAGTCGCTGTCGGCGCTGGACTTGCTGCTCTCCGGTGACATGGAGCGCGCGTTGATGAAGATCCATGCCCAACCGCCGCGTCCGAAGCCGCCACGGCCGGCAACGCCCTCACCCGCTGATGCACCAGCCTGACGTCACCATGCCTGCAGGCTTCTCGAACCGAATGCGCCTGGCTGTCCTGGGTTTGGCTTGCATCCTGCCCGTTGGGGCCGCCTGGGCACAGCCGATTTACCGCTGCGGCCCGGATGGCCGCGAGTATTCCCAGACGCCGTGCCCCGGCGGGCGGCTGCTCGACCTGGCGGATCCACGCTCGGCGGCGCAGCGCGCCGAGGCCCGCGACGTGGCCGCCCGAGAAGCTCGGTTGGCGACCCGCTTGGAAGCACAACGCCGCCAGGCCGAGTCCAGCGCGAAGCCACCGGGCGCGGCGAGCCTGTCACCACGGCCGGCACAGAAGCCGGTCGCCGACCCGTCGCCGGGAAAGCCGAAGACGAAGACGAAAAAAGCCGCGGCCGACGAACCTTTCATCGCTACCGTGCCACGCCGCTCGAAGGCCAAATCGACGTCGCCCTAGCCCTCGGCGATTTCGGCGCCAGGGCCGGCGTCAAGGCCGCAGATCAGGTGAGAACGGTCAGCGAATCGTCTGAGATCACAAGCGCCGGCGGGGCCGATTCCGACTGAAGCCGCCGGTACTTGGCCCACAGCGACTCCTGGTTCTCGACGTGATCCGGATGCACCGGGATGCAACTCACCGGGCAGACTTGCACGCACTGCGGCTCGTCGAAGTGGCCGACGCATTCAGTGCACTTGGTGGGATCGATCTGGTAGATCTCGATGCCCATGAAGATGGCCTGGTTGGGGCACTCGGGTTCGCAGACATCGCAGTTGATGCATTCGTCGGTGATCAGCAGCGCCATGGTCGTCGTCTCGTCATGCCTCGTTCGGACGCACCCGCGTGCGCAACCGACCCAACACCGAAGGTGACACAAATTTGGAGACATCACCGCCCAGGCTGGCAATCTCCCGCACGAAAGTGCCCGAGACGAACTGGTACTGGTCGCTGGGCGTCAGGAACAGGGTTTCGACATCGGGCATCAACTGCCGGTTCATGCCGGCCATCTGGAATTCGTATTCGAAGTCGCTGACGGCACGCAGCCCGCGCACGACCACCTTGCCGCCGTGCGTCTGTACGAAATCGCTGAGCAGGCCGCGAAACGAGATCACCTCGACGTTCGGGTACTTGGCGGCCAGTTCGGTGGCGATGTCCAGCCGCTCGTCGATCGTGAACATCGTGCGCTTGTGGTGGCCCGCGGCGACCGCGACGATCAGGCGTTCGAACAGCCGGCTGGCGCGGCGCATCAGGTCTTCGTGGCCGAGGGTCATCGGATCGAAGGTGCCGGGGTAGACGGCGGTCAATCGGGTCACGGAGGTCATGGCGGGCTTCACGCGAAATGGGCTCGGCCGCAGTGTAGCGGGCCAGGTCCTGCGGGCAACCGGTGCGGCGGCCGACGCCGGCACCCTGGCTGATCACTCCACCGGGATGCGCTGCAGCAACTGGAAATGCACCGCCCCGGCGCGGCCACTGCGGTGCAATCTCAGGCCGTGCGCCTGCAGCACCTCTGCCGTGCAGGGCCGGTCGGCTTCCAGGTAAACCAATCCGTGTTCGACCACCAACCGCGCCGCGGCGGCAAGACCGGGTTGCTGCAGCGGCAGGTCGAACGGCGGATCGACGAACACCAGTTCGAAGCTCGCCGGCGCGCAGCGCGCCATCCAGGCCAGCGCATCGGCGCACTCGACACGCACCGTTTCGGCCTTCAGGCGCTGCTTGACCTCGTTCAAGCTGGCAGCGAGGCGCCGGTCGCGCTCCAGCAGCACCACTTCGGCCGCGCCACGCGACGCCGATTCGAAACCCAGCGCACCCGATCCGGCAAACGCGTCCAGGCAACGCCACCCGCCCAGGTCCTGGCCCAGCCAGTTGAACAGCGTCTCACGCACCCGGTCGGGCGTCGGCCGCAAGCCGGCCACGTCGGCCACCGGCAGTTTGCTGCGCTTCCACAACCCGCCGACGATGCGCACTTCGCCCGGCAACTTGGAACCCAGACGCGAACCGCCCACCGCAGCGCCGGTCGAGGCGCTGTTGCGCCCGGAACTTTGGCTGCCCTTGGGACGGCCCGGCGGGCTCATCAGGGTTGCTTCGGGCTGCGCCCTCCGGCGTTCGCCCTTGGGGCGGCCCGGCGGGCTCATCAGGGTTGCTTCGGGCTGCGCCCTGCGGTGTTCGCTCTTGGGGTGGCCCGGCGGGCTGATCAGGATTGCTTCGGGCTGGGCCCTGCGGTGTTCGCCCTTGAGGCGGCCCGGCGGGCTCATGGCAACTCGATGCTCGGCGCCGTGGCAGTCGCCTCGCGCGGGCCGATGCTGCCGCCCAGACGGGCTTTCAGCGCAGGCGGCTTGCCGCTCATCAGCGCCGAATACCAGGTGGCGTTGCTCAACACCTTTTTGACGTAGTCGCGCGTCTCGGCGAACGGGATGTTCTCGGCCCAGGCCGCAACCTCGAGCACCGGCCCTTCTCGCCAGCGGCGCGGACGGCCCGGCCCGGCGTTGTAGGCGGCCGCCGCCATGGCCTGCGAGCCGCCGAAATCATCGAGCACCAGCTTCAGGTAACCGGTGCCGATGCGCAGGTTGGTATCGCGGTCGGTGATCATGTCCGGCGTGTAGGCAAGGCCCATCTTGCGGGCGGTCCAGCGCGCGGTGGCCGGCATGATCTGCATCAGCCCCGAGGCGCCCACCGGCGAGCGCGCATCCATCACGAAGCGCGACTCCTGGCGGATCAGGCCGTACACATAGGCCGGGTCGAGACCGATCTCGCGCGCCCGGGCCTGCACTTCCTTGCTGTGCGGCGTCGGAAAGCGCTGCGCCATGTCGACCTCCACCTTGGTGCGGTCACTGGTGTTGATGCAACGGTCCCAGATTTCCCGATCGCACGCCACCTGCGCGGCCGCCATCAATTCGCGGTCGCTCATGCCGCGCAGCGTGTAGTTCCATTCGCGCACGCCCTCGTTGCGCAAGCCGAGCGCGATCAGTTGAAGTGCGCGCGCAAGCCCCGGCAGCCGAGCCGCGGTTTCGCGCTCGGCCGCGGTGAGCGGCGCCGGGCGCGGCGGCATCGCGATCGGAACGCCGAGCTCTTCGGAGGCCAGCTTGCCGTAGAAATGCATCTGCCCGGCCAGGCCGGCCATCAGTTCCTGTGCCATCGCGCGCATCGCCTCGCCGTCCTGCGAGTCACGGCCGAGTACCTGCAGCGCGCGCGCCTTCCAGTACACCCAGGTGGGGTCGCGCTGCTCGGCCGGGCTCATCGCGTTGATTGCCTGCATCACTTGCTGCCAGCGCACCTTTGCGGCATCGGCTCGCAGCGCTGCGCGCGCCTTCCACGCCAGCGTGTCGTCCGGCCATTCCTGCTCGCGGACCCTTTTTCCGCCTTGCAGCGCGGCCTGCTGATACAGGTCGGACGCCTCGGGCAGCAACTTCATGGCGGCCTGTTTGGCCACCGCCGCCCAGGCCCATGAACTCAGGTCGTCCGGCAGGGCCCCGCCCCAGCGCTTGCGCAGCTCGGCCTCGGCGGCCTCGGCGTCGCTGCCGGCCAGCCGGATCAGCGCCAGCGTCGTCAGTTCCGCCTGCTGGCGGCTGGACGTGTCGGCGCGGCGGTTGAGGTAGCGGGCCGGGTTGTCGAGCAGTTCGTTGAGCGCGGAGACCAGCGGCGCGCCGATCAGCATCACCGCCTGTCGAGCCGCCCGAGGACGCCCCGCGTCCACTGCGAAGCGCGCCTTGCGCCAGACAGCGTCCGGGCTGAGTTCCTTGGCATCGAACAACGTTGACGCCAGCATTGCGCAGCCGTCGTCGCCATCGCGCTGCGTCAGCCACGCGGCCAGCGCATCGTCGCGCACGTCTTTGCCGGCGCGGCGCTCGACCAGCAGCGCGTAGCAAGTCACCTCGCGGTCGTCGTTCATGCGAAAGCGCGGAAATTCGACGGCGAAATTGGCCCAGTCGCGGCGCCGGCCGAGTTCGAGCAACCAGTCGTTGCGCAGGCGGTCCTCGACATAGCTGCCGCTCCAGCGCGCGTAGAAGGCATTCAACTCGTCTTGTTGAGCGGTGTTCAACCGATTGTTGAGTTCCCAGTAATCGACCCAACTCGCCAGCGGGTGCTGTTCGGCCGACGCCGTGGCGCGCGCCAAGTCGAGCGCCTTGGTGTCTTTGCGGCGCAGCGCTTCGCGGGCTTGCGTGATGTTCTGGTCGCCACTTTGTGCCATGGCGACCGGCACCACCAGCGCCGACATCCCCAGCACCAGCAGCGTCACGCCCAGCAGCGCCAGGCTGGCGCGCCGCAGCGGTCGGCGCCGACCGCCATATACTGATTTCGAAGCCGGCAGCCCGGTCGGAACTGCAAGAACGTCCGCTGAAATTCGTGTCACCCGATCACTCCGTCCATCCAAGAAATTTGCTGCGCCAGCAGTTGCTGGTGCAACGCGATCAATTCATCGTCGGCCCGCAAGCGATGGCGGCCGAAGCCGCGCTGACGCGGCATCTGCTGAACACCGTAGCACGACTCGATCCGGCTTGCCTGGGCGTGTACTGGGCATTTCCCTCTGAATTCAACGCATCGCGGGCACTCGCGGCAGACCCTCGCTTCGATCAACTCGCCAAGGCGCTGCCCTTTGCGCGCCGCATCCCGCGCCAGATGGACTATCTGCACTGGGACGGCGCGGCGCCGGCGGCCAAGGACGAATGCGGCATTCCGTGCGGAAGCGGCAGTCCGGTCGTGCCCGACGTGGTGCTGGTCCCGTGCGTGGGACACACCGCCGACGGATTCCGGCTCGGCTACGGCGGCGGCTATTTCGACCGCTGGTTGGCGGCTCACCCGCAGGTCACGGCGATCGGCGTTTCGTGGTCGGTCGGGCTGATGGACGCCGGCGCGTATCGGGTGCAAGCGCATGACGTGCCGATGATGCTGGTGGTCACCGAGGCCGGCGTCGCCTGACCTGTTGCCGCGCGCGTCAGCCCGGCGACACGAATCGCAACGACTTGCCGGCCTGTTCGCTGGCGCAAGCCGAAAGCCGGTCGAAGAATTCGCCGCCCTCGCGGCCATCGATCCAGCGGCCCTGAATGCAACGGTAGTGAAAGCCGCCGGAACGCGCCGCCAGCCACAACTCCTGCAACGGCGGCTGCGTGTTGAGCACCAGCTTGCTGCCATTCGGGAAGCTCAACTCCAACAGGCCACCGGTGCGGTAAGCGTCGATGTCGATCAGGTCGCGCTGCAGCCAGTCGTCGACGGTCGATTCGATGCTGGCCAGCACGGCCGCGGTGCGACGGCGGTACTCGCCGTCGCTCAGCGTGTCGGGCTCTGAAGGTGCAGTCATGGCCGGTAACATTGCGTCATGTTCAAGATCAAACGCAGTGTAGCGACGTGCCTTGCCGACCGGCACGGATGCGTTGATGCGGCATCAGTCGTCAGGGGCTTGGTTGGCGCGGCGCTGTTGGTGGGCGCGTTCGCCGGTTGCGGCCAGAAAGGGCCGCTGATGCTGCCGGCGCCGCTGCCCGCCGCGTCGGCGCCGGCGGCAGCGCCGTGAGCCTGAAGGGCCGCCCGAACGGCGAAATTCGGAGTGAGCAGCACGAGGTTGCACCAGCGAGCCTGCCCGGCCGCCCGAAAGACGGAACGAAAAGTGCGCGGCAGGAAGGCACGCCAGCGCGCCTGCCCGGCGCACCGCAACTGGCTTACCGCGGCGGCGAACTCATGCTGGAAGATTGCGTACTGAGCGATTTGGCGCGGTTGCACGGCACGCCGTTGTATGTCTATTCGCAAGCCTCGATGCTGACCGCGCTGGCCGGCTACCAGCGCGCACTGGCCGGCCGCGATTCGCTGATCTGCTACGCGATGAAGGCCAATTCGAACCTTGCCGTGGTGCAGACCTTCGCACAGGCCGGCTGCGGTTTCGACATCGTCTCGGGCGGCGAACTCGCACGCGTGCTGGCCGCCGGCGCATCGGCCTCGAAGGTCGTGTTCTCGGGCGTCGGCAAGACGCGCGCCGAGATGCGCCAGGCGCTGCAGGCCGGCGTGATGTGCTTCAACGTCGAGAGCGAAGCCGAACTCGAGGTACTGTCGCAAGTCGCGTCCGATACGGGCCTCACGGCAAATGTCAGCCTGCGCGTCAACCCCGACGTGGACGCCGGCACGCACCCGTACATCTCGACCGGGCTCAAAGGCAACAAGTTTGGCATCGCCCATCAACGGGCAGTGGCCAGTTACCAGCGCGCGGCCGCGCTGCCGGGCCTGAAGTTGGTCGGCATCGACTGCCACATCGGCTCGCAGATCGAAGACGCCGGTCCGTACCTCGACGCGCTGGACCGCATGCTCGAACTGGTCGAGGCGGTGGAGGCCAGCGGCATTCCGATCCCGCACCTCGACCTCGGTGGCGGGCTCGGCATCACCTACACCGACGAGGCGCCGCCGTCGGCCGAATCGCTGGTGCGCGCGCTGCTCGAGCGCATCGACGCGCGTGGCCACGGCCACCGCAAGATCATGTTCGAGCCGGGCCGCTCGCTGGTGGGCAACGCCGGCGTGCTGGTCAGCGAAGTGCTCTATCTGAAGCCGGGCGAGGAAAAGAATTTCTGCATCGTCGATGCGGCCATGAACGACCTGATGCGCCCGGCGATGTACCAGGCCTGGATGGGCATCGTCGCCTGTGAGCTGCGCAGCGAACAGCCGCTGCTGTGCGACGTGGTCGGTCCGGTCTGCGAATCGGGCGACTGGCTGGGGCGCGACCGGCAGCTGGCCGTGCACCAGGGCGACTTCGTGGCGGTGCTGTCGGCAGGCGCTTACGGCATGAGCATGGCCAGCAACTACAACAGCCGCGGCCGCGCCGCCGAGGTGATGGTGCGCGGCAGTGACAGCTGGCTGATCCGGGAGCGCGAGACGCCGGGCGCGTTGTTCAACAGCGAGCACTTGCTGCCGGTGCGCTGAGCCTGGGCGTGGACGCGCCCGAGCTTCAGCGCATCGGCGCACGGCAGCATCAGCGCGTCAGCGCGTCAGCGAAGCAGCGAACGGACGCAGCGGCAAAGCAGCGCATCAGCGCATGGGGCGACCGAGCGTGTCAGATCCGGACTTCCTGCACGGCGTGGCAGGCGACACGCACGCCTTTGAACATTTGAAGCAGCGGGCGCTCCTGCCGGCACCGTTCATTCGCGTGCGGACAGCGCGGGTGGAAGGTGCAGCCGCTGGGCGGCGCCAGCGGGTTGGGCACCTCGCCCTGCACGGGCGTGCGCGCCTTGCCGCTCATGTGGATGTCTGGGATGGCGTCGAGCAACATGCGCGTGTACGGATGGCGCGGGTTGGCGAACAGCGTGCGCTTGTCGGACAGTTCGACCAGGCTGCCGAGGTACATCACGCCGACCTGGTCCGACACGTGGCGCACCACCGCCAGGTTGTGCGAGATGAACAGATAGGTCAGGCCGCGGCTGCGCTGCAGGTCCTTCATCAGGTTCAGCACCTGCGCCTGCACCGACACGTCGAGCGCCGAGGTCGGCTCGTCGCACACCAGAAACTCGGGCCCGGTGGCCAGCGCCCGGGCGATCGAGACGCGCTGGCGCTGGCCGCCCGAGAACTGGTGCGGGTACCTGGCCATGTCCGCCGCCGACAGGCCGACGCTGCGCAGCAGGTGGGCCACACGGTCCTGCAAGTCGGCCGGCGTCACCGGCGAGGCCACGGTCTCACCGTCGACCGTCACGCCATGCTCGCGCAGCGGTTCGCCGACGATGTGCTCGACCGTCCAGCGCGGATTCAGGCTCGCATACGGATCCTGGAAGATCATCTGCATGCGACGGCGCAGCGCAGCAGCCTGCGGCGAGCGCAGCGTGGCCTGGATGTCGGCGCCGTCGAAATGCACGCTGCCGCGCGTCGGCTCGTACAGGCCGACGAGCAGGCGTGCCACCGTGCTTTTGCCGCAGCCCGATTCGCCCACCAGGGCCAGCGTGCTGCCGCGCGCGATGACGAAGTCGACCGCATCGACGGCGTGCACGTACTGGCGCGGCCGGCGTTCGACCAGGCGGTTGAGCCACGGTGCCGAGACATCGAAGCGCTTGGACAGGCCGCGCACCTCGACCAGTGGCGATGGCGATGCCGTGGCCAGCGCGGGTCGCTCGAGGCTCATGCTCATTGCCGGAACGCGCTTGCATGAATCCAGCAGGCCGCCCGCGTGGCACCGGCCGCCATCAGGTCGGGCCGGTCGACGCGGCAACGGTCGAAGGCGTGGGTGCATCGAGGATTGAACGCACAGCCGGGCGGAATGGAATTCAGGCGCGGCATCGCGCCGTCGATCTGCAGCAGCCGGTCGCGGTCTTCGTCCAGCGCCGGGATCGAGCCCATCAGGCCGACCGTGTAGGGATGTGCCGGCACGTGCACGACGTCGTGCACGGGCCCGATTTCAGCAATGCGGCCGGCGTACATCACGGCGACGCGATCGCAGGTCTCGGCGATCACGCCCATGTCGTGCGTGATCAGCATCACCGCGGCGCCATGGTCTTTGCACAGGCGCCGCAGCAACGCGATGATCTGCGCCTGCACCGAGACGTCGAGCGCGGTGGTCGGCTCGTCGGCCACGATCAGTCTCGGCTGGGCGGCCAGCGCCAGTGCGATCACGACCCGCTGACGCATGCCGCCGGAGAACTGGTGCGGGTACTGGTCGATGCGCTGCGCGGCCGCCTGGATGCCGGTCTCTTCGAGCAAGGCAATGGCGCGCCGGCGCGCCTGCGCAGCGTCGAGCGCCAGGTGGGTGCGGATCGTCTCCACCAGTTGTTGCCCGACCGTGTAGAGCGGGTTGAGAGAGGTCAGCGGATCCTGGAAAATCGCGCCGATCTGGCGGCCGCGCAGGCGGCGCATCGCTTCGGGCGGCAGGTTGTCGATGCGGCGGCCGTCGAAGTAAATCTCGCCGGCGGCGATGCGCCCCGGCGCATCGAGCAAGCCGATGATGGCCGCCCCGGTCAGCGATTTGCCGGCGCCGGATTCGCCCACCACGCCGAGAATTTCACCCGGCGCGATGTGGAACGAGACATCGTCCAGCGCCACCAGCGTGGCGTGCCGCGTCGCGAATTCGACGCGCAGGTGGCGCACCTCGAGCAGTGGTGCGCTCATCGGCAGCGCGTCACGAGAAAGGGGTGATCGGCCATCGTTCAGCGCAACCGCGGGTTGAGCGCGTCGCGCAGCCAGTCGCCGAACAGGTTGATGCTCAGCGCGATCATCACCAGCATGCCGCCCGGAAAGATCACCAGCCACCAGGCGCCGCTGAACAACTGCTTGTTGCCTTCGTTGATGAAGGTGCCCAGCGACGGCGAGGTGGGCGGCACGCCGACGCCCAGGAACGACAGCGTCGCCTCGGTAA